>Ga0334722_10000416_pt1 | contig 63656 bp, 47 predicted proteins | sample C3_bottom_MG_FD_207210 | JGI IMG/M metagenome (GOLD analysis project Ga0334722, IMG submission 207210) | Sediment microbial communities from Yellowstone Lake, YNP, Wyoming, USA - C3_bottom | ecosystem: Environmental > Aquatic > Freshwater > Lake > Sediment | place: USA: Wyoming | collected... | reverse complement strand
CGTTGAAGCTGTAGAAAAAGTCTTGAAATCCTGAACAGAACGCCATATGATTACAGGGAATAACAACTCCACGGGTTAGCTGAAGAGAGGAGCGAAATGGCGAGATACAAGCATTACGACTATTCACAGGGGAAGTTCATACCGATACAATTTGACAGACAGATACTGCCCGGGACATTTGAGTATACGCTGCACTATCTGATAGATAACGAAATAGACCTGTCGATCTTTGAGGTTCGATACGAAAACGACAAAACCGGCGCGCCTGCCTATGACCCTGCGATATTGCTGAAGATCATACTCTATGCGTATTCGCGTGGGATCATCTCAAGCCGGAAGATAGCGCAAGCGTGCGAAGAGAACATCATATTCATGGCGTTATCGGCAGATACCAGACCGCATTTTACAACCATCGCAGAGTTCATATCATCGGCGGACCAGGAGATCATCAACCTGTTTTTGGAAGTATTATTGACCTGCGAGGAAGTGGGGCTGATAGGGAAGGAGATGTTTGCGGTGGACGGTTGCAAGATGCCCTCGAATGCCTCGAAAGAGTGGAGCGGGACGGTAGAGGAACTGACAAAGAAAAAAGAGAAGATGGAGAAAGTTGTCAGGCATATAATGAAACGGCATAGGGAAGTGGATATAAAGGAACGAGACGGGAAAATTGTCGAGCAGGAAAACAAATCCATTGAGACGATCAAAAAGAAGGTAAGGAAGATAAAACAATGGCTTAAAGAAAACGACGACAAACCGGGGAAGACAGGCAAGCCGATCAAAAGCAATATCACGGACAACGAAAGCGCCAAGATAAAGACCTCGCATGGAGTGATACAAGGGTATAACGGAGTGGCGGTAGTGGACGATAAACATCAGGTGATAGTGCATGCGGAGGCGTTTGGGGCTGCGCAGGAGCATGATCTTTTAAAACCTATGATCGAGGGGACGAAAGAGAACTTTGAGGCAATCGGCAGCGAAGAGAATATATTCTGGAAAACAAAGCTGGTAGCCGACAGCGGATATCATACTGAAGACAATATGCAGATGGTGATGGAGAAAGGGATAGACGCCTACATAGCGGACACACAGTTTCGGAAGAGGGACCCTCGGTTTGCGGAAGTGAATAAATATAAAGAACGCGCCAGGAAAGAACAAAGAGAGTTCAACGGTGCGAAGATGTTGTATAGGGCAAAGGACTTTACGCTAAGTGAGGACAAGAGGTTCTGCATATGTCCGGCAGGGAAAAGACTGTATCGAAACGGCGGCAATGTAATATTGGACAGAAACAGAGCGATCAAGTTCAGAAGCTGCAAGACCGATTGCCGCGTATGCGAAGTGCGTGAGAAGTGTTTAAGGCATCCCGATAGAAGCGAAGTACGGCAGGTATGCTTTATTCAGGGGCGTGCGAGTGAAATTTCCGAGACGTTCACTGAAAAGATGAGGCAGAAAATAGATTCAATAAAAGGCAGACTGATCTATAACCGGAGACTGGGGACGGCTGAGCCGCCTTTTGCTCATATACGATCAATAATGAGACTGGATCGGTTCACCCTAAGAGGAAAACGAAAGGTGAATACGCAATGGCTGCTCTACTGCATTACGCACAACATCAAGAAAGTTCATCGATATGCAGAAGGATTTGCATAGGAAAGTAAAAAGGGAGAGGAACGGCCGCTCAAAAGGGCCTAAAGCGCAGGCTTAAGATCACTGCCCGAGGATAAAAACATCTCGGCACAACAATCCGGCAGATCGAATCGATAAAAACAGAGGATGAAAAGAACTTGAATCAAAAAATGACTTTTTCTACAGACTCGTTAGGACCGCAAACTACATTTCTCCCGACCTGCCCGGCTTGAGCCTGCAGACTATTCACCTGAAGAATTATTCTTCCTCTTCATTGATGCCGTAAAGCTTCTTTATCATGGCAATCAGCTCGTCCCTGTCTTCAGAGTCTTCCTTGAGCGCCACTGTAGGGGCATGTATGAGCTTGTTGATTATGGCGCCGGCCATGTATTCCACAGCCTTCATCTCTGCCTCTTCCAGATCCGGCATCTTGCATCTGAACTTTTCAAGCTCTTCCGTCTTTATCTCCTCAGCCTTTTGTCTCAGAGCGACTATCGTGGGCACCGAATCCAGAGACGACATCCATCTGAGGAATTTTTCCACTTCCTCGTTTATGATCTTTTCAGCCTTTTCAGCCTCGACCTTTCTGCCGTGGATGTTGGTGTCCACCACATCCTGCAGGTTGTCCACATCGTAGAGATAAACGTTGTCGATCTTGTTTATCTCCGGGTCGATGTTTCTCGGGACTGAGATGTCGATAATAAATACCGGCCGGTTTTTCCGTTCTTTCATCACCTTCTGCATCTGCTCCCTGTGAAGGACATAGGTCGGCGCGCCGGTCGAGCAGATAATGATATCCGTATTCACAAGCTCGTACAGGAACTCCTCGAATCTTACCGCCTTCCCATTGAACTCGCTTGCGAGCTCGCATCCGCGCTCATAAGTGCGGTTCACGACCTTCACATCCGTAACCCCGTTGTTGACGAGGTGACGGGCCGCCAGTTCAGCCATCTCTCCAGCGCCCAGAAGCATGAACGACCGGCCTGCAAGCGAGGTAAATATCTTCTTGGCCAGCTCAACCGCGGCAAAGCTGATAGAGACAGCGTTTTCGGCAATGCGCGTTTCGGTCCTCACGCGTTTGGCTGTGGAGATCGCTTTTTTCATAAGCTTGTTCAAAAGGACGCCTGTGGACTTTTTTGACAACGCAAAGTCAAAGGAATCCTTGATCTGCCCCAGTATCTGCGGTTCTCCGACCACCATGGAGTCGAGGCTCGAAGAGACCCTGAAGATATGCCTTACAGCATCTTCGCCCTGATGCACGAAAAGCGCCTTCTCTATATCGGGCCTGTTCAGGCCGTGAAATTCCGCAAGAAAATTCTTTATGTTTTCGACCGCTGCAGGAGCGTTGTTCACATATGTATAAAGCTCCACCCTGTTGCAGGTTGAAAGCACCGACACCTCTTTCACTTCCTGGATATTGCGCAGGCCGAAAACCCCGGTTTCGAGCTTGGGGCCGTTAAAGGCGAGCTTTTCCCTTACCTCGACAGTGGCTGTCTTATGGTTTACTCCGATTACAAGGACTCTCATGGAAATGTATGTATGCTCTTTAGAATGAAATTAACGCCGAAGAACGTGAACATTACGGCGCAAAAACCGATGATGGACAAAACAGCCGCCCTTTTTCCCCTCCAGCCTGCGATGAGCCTGACGTGAAGAACCAGGGCATAGATGAACCATGTGATCAGAGACCAGACCTCTTTGGGGTCCCATCTCCAGTAGCTTCCCCATGCGCCCTGGGCCCAAAGCGCTCCGGTAATTATGGCGAGGGTCAGAAAGGGGAAGCCGATGGTGATAAGCCTGTAGTTTATTTCGTCGAGTATCTGAAGACTCGGGAGCCTCTGAAACAGCCCGCCGAGATGCTTTGATTTCACGTAATGTTCCTGCAGCAGATACATGATGCCGATGCCGAACGCCATGGCAAAGGCCGCATCCCCCATAAACGCCAGGAAGGTATGGATACCAAGCCAGTAGCTCTGAAGCACAGGGGTAAGCTCAGCGCTTATCTTGCGGGGCAGCATGGATGAGGAAAGCATAAAGACAAATACCATCGGCATGATGAAAGAACCCAGCAGCCCCAGCTTGTACCGGTATTCGAGTATAAAGAACAAGAAGACAATACACCACGCAAAAAATGAAGAGGCCTCATGCAGGTTCGCAATAGGTATATGTCCGGAAAGCACATATCTGGCAATGATGTTCGAGGTATGGAAGGCAAAGCCCAGCGCTGCAAGGCTGAGCATGATGATTGAGGTTGTTCGCGTGCCCTTGAAGAGCTCAAGCACGCAGACGATTGCAGCGGCAAAATAAAAGGTCAATGCTATTTCAAAAAGCATTATTTCCATCAGAAGCACCCCAGTTCACAGTTTCTGATCCTTATGCCGAGTTCATCGGCTGCTGCGCCGATTTCACTGTAGGCAAGCCCGAGTTTCTCAGCTATATGCCGAGCCGAGGAACAGGAAAGTTTCCCGTTCTCAACCGCTTTTGTAATCTCTTCTGTCAGTTCCGGTTTAACCATAAAGTCAGGGGTACATCAAGACACAGGGAAGCGCGACATTTTGCCGCCTTTCCGGCTGAACTTAATAGTACAACAGACTGCTTTAAAAAGACAAATTCTAGGTTTGTACGTCCGATCTCATTTTCGGGTTAATGAACTCTCTTCAATTTGAGCATATCTTTCCCGAAGACCTGTTTTTATATTGATATTTTTTCCCAGGCAATGATACCTTATAGGCACTTGGGCAGTCCGTTTTTCGGAATGTTTGCCGCGGCTGTCACCAAGTAAATCAGCACCAGGGGCGGTGGTGACAAATTTGACTAGATTCATATTCAGTGATGCGGCAGACCTGCAGGGGAAAAAGATCCGTAAAAATCTCTTGTCAACGATTCGTGAGAGATTTATCCCAAACAACATGCTAATGCTCCGCGCGGCGATCCTGTTTTTTGTCGTGACCTATGGGGTCTATGCCGCATCGCCGGTTTTTGTCATTATTCCCAGGGAACTCCCCGGAAAGTCCGCAACAGGCTATACCCACGCCCTAACCGGTCTCAGAATATTTCTTGTAGAACATATTTTCTCATGGCTGGACGACGGCGGCGACAACGAGCAGCCGGGCGAGCGCATACTCGTCCAGAAGAAAAAGTCTCTTGCCGGAAAATCATATGATATAAAAATATATCCTGCGGGGCTTTCAGGCTGTGAGCTTTCCGCAGACACGGAAAGGCTTCTGCAAAGGACCCTTTACTCATTCATCGGGGCTCCGGCTGCGCCGGTAAATATACGCGGCAGTTCGGGTTTCGGCCTGATATCTTCAGGAGTCTCGCCCCCTCTTTCTTAGCCTCAACAATTATTTTTTCAAATCACTATTTCCGCGATCCCTGGAACGTCGTGCTCATACGGGTCGGGGAAGACATAATCGAAATTAATGATTGTTCGCAAGTGCGACTGCGTGTATGCGATAAAGACAGGAAATAATAAACGGAAGGGGGCGATACGAACCAAAGACTTATCAGCACCGCATTTAAGAGCTTTAAAAGACGGCCTGGTCGTCTTAAATCTTAAACCTGCCTGCGTGCAGGATAGAAGGAGAAAATGGATGGAAGGTAAATTCAGGAATATCGCATTTTTGATCTTGATTGCTTTTTGCTTCGTTGCCGGAGTTGCCGGCTCTGCGAATAGCGCTGTAACTGTATACACGGACAAGGCGCTGTGGAGCGCCGCAGTCTCGGACACATACCAAACCGAGGCATTCGATGATTCTGTTCTCAACCCCGGAGTCAGTGTGGTTTCAACCGTAGGAGTCGTTTCAGGCGGGGTTTGGTCCGACAGGCTCGTTCCGGGCGTCAATACAACGACCTTCAGTTTTTCCCCGGATATTACAGCTTTTGGAGGTGATTGGGACCTCAATCCCGGCGGCATGGGCACTGGGATTCTTGTTACCTTAAAAAATGGGACCGATATCGTGATCCCGGATCAGATTCTCGCCAATGGTTTCTGGGGCTTGGTCTCTGATGTCCCGTTTGTAAGCGTATATCTCATATCAGGATCGAATCCCGGCTCGGCGGAGACGTTCTACATGGATAATATGGTTTACAAGAATACAAAGCTGGACCCGACGGTAACTGTAAGCGGCGGTCCTTTTACCTATGACGGGACAGCGCACGCGGCTACTGTATCGGTAACAGGCGACGGCGGTATAACAGTTGCCGGCTCCTCCACTGTAACTTATACAGGCACAGGTTACGGCCCGACGACCGATGCGCCGACCAATGCCGGCACTTACAGCGTAAGCGTGAGCTTCACCAGCAGCGATGCGGGTTATAATGACGCAACCGGCTCAGGCTCCATAATCATCAATCCTGCAACCCCGACAGTCACAGTGTCCGGTGGGCCTTTCACCTATGACACAGCAGCGCATTCAGCAACGGTATCTGTAACAGGTGTGGCCGACGTGACTGTATCAGGCTCCTCCACCGTGACTTATACAGGCACAGGTTATGGCCCGACGACCGATGCGCCGATCAATGCCGGCACTTACAGCGTAAGCGTAAGCTTTACCAGCGGCGATACAAATTACGGCGACGCAACAGGCTCGGGTTCCATTACCATTAACAAGGCCACATGCACAGTGACGGCGGAAAACAAGTCAGTACAGTATTCCGATCCCGAGCCTCTTTACACGTTCATCTACAGCAACTTCCAGGGCAGCGAGACAGGGTCTGTGATCGACACTCATCCCATATGCAGCGTCAGCGGTGAGCATATCAACGTCGGGACGTACACAATCGCATGCTCGGGCGGAGTCGACAACAATTACAACTTTGCTTATGTGAGCGGCACACTTCAGATCACGCCTGAGGATGCCGTTGTGGATCTTCCGGAGGCCAATGCGGCCTCGGTAAAGGTTGCTGCGCCCGGCGGAAAGAGCGGCGTGTTTACACTGGACGCATATGTCAACGAACTCCTTCCCGACGCAGGATGTCCGGAGGGGTTTGAATGCGCCGGCGACATAAGCACCGCTGCCGTCACGATGACCCTCGTCCCTGTGGGCCCCGGCACAAGCACGGTCAGCAGTACCTGCAGCCGGGTTGAGGTCGTCGGGACCGGCTACGATTCACAGCTCCATGTAACATGCAGCTTCAACAATGTTGCGGTGAACACCTATCAGGTTATCGCAACAGCGGGCGGCAACTATACCGGCAGCGACGAATCCGTAGTGGTTATATACGATCCGAGCCTCGGGTTCACAACGGGCGGCGGCTGGTTCTATTGGCCGGGCACGGCTCATGACGAATATCCGGGCGACAGGACCAACTTCGGTTACACAATGAAATACAACTCCAAGAGAACCAATATACAGGGCGGGATCATCATGATCCATCATCTCGAAGACGGGACGATACTCAGGGTCAAGAGCAACTCGCTTGGCGGTCTCTCTCTGGGTTCTGATTCAAATGTACCGATGGGCTGGGCCTCGTTTACCGGCAAGGCCAACAATAACATAGTCGACGGCAATTACACCTTTACCGTCTACGTTGAAGACAGGAACGAGCCGGGAACAGGAACAGACAGGTTCTGGGTCCACTTCAAAGAGGCTGCGCTGGAAAGCGTTTCTCTGCCTAATACAGCCATAGACAATGCTGTGAATTTGAACGGGGGCAACATCGTAGTTCCCCATTCAAGCGGAGGCAAGAGGAGATAGCAGTAAAAAAGGCTTCACAGGTTATGTTCCCCACGCAAGTGGGGAACATAACCTTTTAATTCCATCCCGACCCCTGCGGGAACATCAGGCCTTGAATCTTAGTATCCTACCGGTTTCCCTTCGTCGAATAGTCTTGCAGCGATGCCGAGTTCATCCATGACCACATGTTCAGGGAAAGACACTCTTTTCGAGCTTAACACCTCTCTGAACTTTTTCCCTGAGCGGAGACCTATTTTGACTATCACTTCCCGGCCGTGCATTCCGAGATCGTAAAAACCGCTTCCTACCCGGTTTTTTACCGGGATTTCCTGAACTTCCCTTGCGCGCATTTTATCTGATTCAAGGGCTTCAAGACCGGTAACATCGTAAACTCGCAGCACAATGCTGCCGCTTTCGGGAATGTCCTCTTTTATTATTTCCCAGTTGGCGTATAAAACATCAGGATCAACCGTGTATACAAGCAGTTCACTTTCTCCGTACTCCACAGGCAGTCCCTTTGACGGCTCCGGCACTGCAACCGGATATTTGGTTTCATCAGGCGCAAAAATCTTCAGAGATCTTTTCGGAGAAGTCTGCGCTACGACCGCATTCCGCTTCTTATTGTCAACGACAGGTGCAGCCGCCTTAGTAACCTGAACCGTCTTGGCAACCCGGACCGTCTTCTTTTTTTCGACGGTTTTATTGACCGCCTCCGCCTTCTTTTTTACGGTCTTTTTTACCGCCTTTTTGGACGGAGGCGGCTCAACAGTGGCTGTCTTCTTTACGGTTATTTTTTCTGTTTTCTTGTCGGCTTTGACTTTCTGCTCCAGCCCCGCTTTCTTTACGGGTTTTTTTGCGGGTTGATTTTCAGATTTCAGGCTGGTTGCCTTAGCAGCAGATTTGGTCGTCTTTTTTACCCCAGCAGGCTTTGCCTCCGAGGACTTTGCATTAACAGGCTCTGCATTAACAATTTCCCGGGCTGCTGAAACCTGTGTCTGAGACTTGTTTACAACAGGCTTATCTTTTTCCACGCTTTTTGCGTCAGTTTTCTTAACAACAGTTTTACCCGTAACAGGCTTTTTTGAAGCAGTCTCTTTGGGAGCAGGTTTCTTCGAGCCGGTTTTGGAAGACACAGGTTTTTTTGCAACGGAGTCCGTTGTGATTTTCACAGCAGGCCCGGTGGCCGCAATTTTCTTTACCTCAATCTTTTCTTTCCTTGCAGGGATGAACTTGCCGGCCGGCTTTACGGCTGTTTTCCCTGCCGCAGGCTTCTTGATTGCAGGTTTCTTTGGCAACGCAGTTGCAGTTGTTTTCCTGACAGCCGGATTCTTTTGAACTGAGTTTTTGACCGTCTTCGCTGCAGCCGTTTTTTTGGCAACCGGCTTTTTTTGAACAGGTTTTTTTTCAATGGCTTTCTTTTCCAAAACTTTTTTTGCCGGGGCCTTTTTTTCAGGGACCTTTTGTTGACCAGTCTGCTTTAGGGATCCAGGCTTCTTTGGTACGGCGGTCGTCCCTGCCTGCTTTTTTGCAACCGGCTTGCCTGCCGCAGGCTTTGCCTTCTTCGGCGCGACAACCTTTGCAGCTGTGGGCCGGGAGGTCTGCACAGCCTTATCCGCCTTCTTCTTTTGAACAACCTTGTCTTTTATGGCAGAGGGCTTTACTGCCGGACTCTTTTTTGCCTTCCCGACGATCTTCTTCTTCGATTTTTGAGGGTCCATAATGCCTCCGTTAGCCTGTATTCTATCCCTATAACGAGCAATTTTCAATCCACCTGCCGGGTCAATCAGGCATGCGCCGCAGCCCAATCTTTCCCATATCCTATCTCGACCTTTAGCGGCACTGAAAGACAGACCACTCCTTCCATCTCCTGCCTTACAAGCTCCCTGACCGCATCCAATTCCTCTTCCGGCAGCTCAAAAAGCAGTTCATCGTGTACCTGAAGGATCATGCGCGCGCGCATCGCCCCGGCATCGAGCCTTCTGCGTATATTGATCATCGCAGCTTTGATGATATCAGCGGCCGTGCCCTGGATCGGCGAATTTACCGCAAGTCTCTCCCCAAGCTGTCTGGTGTTCCTGTTGCTGCTTTGCAGCTCAGGGACAGCCCTCCTTCTGCCGGCAAGGGTAGAGACATAACCTCTTTCCCTTGTCTCTGCAATGATCCTTTCCGTATACTCCCTTACTCCGGGATGACGTTCGAAATAATGCTTTATATATTTTTCAGCATCCTTGCGCTCTATATTCAGGGCCTCTGAAAGTCCATACGAAGATATGCCGTAGATCACCCCGAAGTTCACGGTCTTGGCGACCCTTCTCATATCGGATGTAACCTTTTCCGGCGAGACGCCGTATAGTTCAGCCGCGGTCCTCGTGTGTATATCGAGGCCGCCTGTAAACGCATCTATGAGCCCACTATCTCCGCTGAGGTGGGCAAGTATTCGCAGCTCTACCTGGGAATAATCCGCTGAAAGCAACAGACACCCCTCATCCGCGATAAACGCCTCCCTGATGCGTCTTCCCCATACTCCCCTTACCGGAATATTTTGAAGATTCGGGTCGCTGCTGCTCAATCTGCCGGTTGCGGTGACGGTCTGGTTGAATGATGTGTGGACCCTGCCTGTGAGAGGGTCGGCAAGCGCCGGCAGGACATCAAGATATGTTGTCTTCAGTTTGGTAAGGCTTCTGTAAGCGAGCACCTCCCTGGGGAGGTCATGAACCTCGGCAAGCTCTTCAAGCACATCCACGTCCGTAGAAAACCCGGTCTTCGTTTTTTTTGTCGGGCGCAATCCAAGGCTGTGGAACAACACAGCGCTGAGTTGTTTGGGCGAGTTGATATTAAACTCCTCTCCTGCAAGGAAGAATATCCTCTTTTGCAGACTGTCAATCTCAACAGCCAGTTCTCCCGACAGGGCGGTTAGCTTTTCGGCATCAATTCTTATCCCAGCCCTTTCCATATCAGCGAGCACAAAGACAAGCGGCATATCGGTTTCAAAGTAGATATTATCAAGCCCGTTTTCCTTAAGCCTTTCAAAAAGCAGCTGTTTCAATTCACAGCTTAAGGCCGCATCCTCTCCTGCGTATACGGTTGCCTCCTCAATACCCACCTCTGCAAATGTCGCCCTTTTCTTCAGCACCTCTGTAAATGATTTTTTCCTCTTCCCGAGGTACTCGAAAGCGACCTCCTCAAGACTGTGGGCCGACTTGTTGGGGTTGAGAAGATACGCAGCGAGCATAGTATCGTAAAGCCTGCCTTTGATCTCGATCCCCTCCTGCCTTAAAACCATGATGTCGAATTTCAGGTTGTGTCCGGTCTTTGATATCTGCTCGTCTTCCAGAAACGGCCTGAGCGCATTTATCACAGCTGTTTTGTCTATCTGTTCGAATGAATGCTTCCCCTCAGAGGTATGGCCCACAGGCACATAATAAGCCGCATCTTTCGTTATACAAAGAGAGAGCCCGACCAGACGGGCTGTCAAAGGGTTTCTGCCTGTTGTCTCAGTATCGAATACAAACTCATCCCTTATAGTGGAAGTGATCTCCAACAGCCTGTCGAGTGAACTAACCGCGCAACTGGTCGTTTCGCATTCCTTGCCCGCAGGCGCAGCGGTTGGGATCATTTTCATAAGAGTTGTAAACTCACACTCCCTGAATATGGAGAGGAGTCTCAGCCAGTCCGGCTCTTTCATCCGGAAGGAGGCGGTATCGAACTCTATCGGCACCTCTGTATTGATCGTTGCAAGTCTGCGGCTCAGCAGGGCGATCTCCCGGTTGTCCGCTATCATTTGGCGCAGCCTGTCCTTCTTTATGCGCTCCGGGTGATCGAGCAGTTCTTCAAGACTCCCGAAAGCGGCAAGCAGCTCCGTTGCGGTTTTCTCTCCAATGCCCCTGATGCCCGGTATGTTGTCCGAGGCGTCGCCTGTCAGGGCCATGAACTCGGTGACCCTTTCGGGACCGACACCGAACTTTTCTTTTACATAAGCCGTATCCAGCAGCCTGTCTTTCATCGGATCGTATATCCTGATGTTGTCGCTGACAAGCTGCAGCATATCCTTGTCCGCGGTGACAATAAAAACTTCGATCCCTTCCGAAGCGGCCTTCCCGGCGAGCGTTCCGATGATATCGTCGGCCTCATACCCCGGCGTCTCGAAAACGCTGATGTTGAGCGCAGAGACCGTTTTTCTTATAAGCGGCAGCTGCGCTATGAGATCAGGGGGCGTTTCGCGTCTTTTTGCCTTATAGTCTTCAAAGAGGATATGCCGTTCAGTGGGCGCCGACGTGTCAAAAGAGACCGCCATGGCGTCCGGTTTTTTTTCACGGACGATCTTCAGCAGCATAGTCGTAAACCCATATACCGCGTTGGTGGGGAAGCCCTTTGAGTTGGCAAGACCTTTTATCGCATAAAATGCGCGGTAGACATATGAATTGCCGTCAATAAGATAGAGGTTCATGAGCAACTAGTATATCAAACCCGCCTTTATTTAAACCGGCGGCAGGCAGGCCTGTCGGCGCTATTGACCGGCAAGATCCCCCGCAAAAAAGAGATCGCATTAGAGTCGGGAATAGAGTTACTCTTTGTCTGCGGTTGCATACTATCCAAGATTGCCGAACGTCTCAGGCACAATATTGGACAGGGCCGGAAATATATGCATACAACCGGTTATGGCTTTTGCATCGCCCCTGTTTATCATCGCATTCACGACCTCCTGGATGAGTATCGCGGCATGCGGGCCTATGATATGAAATCCTAAAATCCTCATGCTGTTTTTTTCAACCACGGCCTTTGCAAAGCCTTCGTGCTCAACCATTGCTTCGCCCATTACCGTATCTGAATATTGGGCGCGGCCCACGAGGATGTCGTGCTCTTTCCTCGCCTGCTGCTCAGTCATACCCACAGACGCAATCTGCGGATTTGTGTAAACCGCGTGAGGGACAAGCCCAAAATCCATTCTGAGCTTTTTCCTGTGTGTGGCATTGTGCCAGGCCAGTTCAGCCTCCTTGTCTCCGGCATGGGTAAACATCGCCCTGCCTGTAGCATCACCCACGGCCCAAATATGTTTTCTGTTGGTTTGGAGATATTCGTCGACCTTTATGAAGTTCGCCCCATATGTCTCGATTCCCGCATTTTCAGGTTTCAGCAGGTCCGCGTTCGATTTTCTGCCGGCTGAGACCATAACCTCTTCAGCCAAAATCCGTTTCTCCTGCCTGCCGGCGATATCCCTCACAAGCAGTTCATGTCCCTGTTCAGTGCGTTTTATTTCGACTGTCTCGACCCCCAAATGAAATTCAACACGTTTCTCCATTTCTTTTTTTAGCAACTCTGAGATCTCAGGTTCTTCAAACTGAAGCAGGGTCCTGTTCCTGTCGACAATCGTGACCCTTGTTCCCATGGCTGAGAAGAAATGGGCATATTCGAGTGATATAAACCCTCCGCCGATAAAGATCATGCTTTCAGGCCGCTTTTCCAGCGCAAGGACAGTCTCATTAGTCAGATACTGAATTTTATCAAGACCTTCTATCGGCGGGATCGAAGGTCTTGCGCCTGATGCGATAAAAATCTTTTTCCCCCTGATTTTGATGTCGCCGGACTGGAGTGTGTGTTCGTCGACAAAATGGACCTCGCCTTCCATGAAATCGATATTTTCAGTCTCCTCAAGCGCTTTTTGAATGGCGGTCCTGCCTGCGGCAACAACACCCCTCATTCGCGCCATGATCCCGCCGAAGTCAACATCTGTCATCTTTGAGTGAACCCCGAGTTTCGCATCCTCCAGGCTTTCCACAATTCTGTCTGCGGTATATATAAGAGTCTTGGAAGGGACACAACCATAATTCACGCAGGTCCCTCCGACCCGACCCTTGTCCGCAAGGGCAACTTTCAGTCCTGATGACGCCGCATTAAAGGCAATGGAAAGACCGACATCACCTGCGCCTATAACAACAACATCGTACTTTTTCACGTCTCCCCCCTTCAGCGTTACGACTACAAACTTAATATTGCTGTTTCATAAAGTAAATACAAAGGAATCGGGTGTTCAGAAAAAGATCCACATCCTGCGCGGCTCCGCTGATTACCCTTGTCATTCAATTCCGTTTTTTCATTATTCGCCAAACGTTTCAACTGTGGTACCGTGATAAGATCATTTCATGCCGCCATATATGGGCTTTTTATGAATGCCCTGTTCCTTTTCAAGCAACAACAAACTTACTCCGATGCCTGATCAGCCTCCAGATCTATGAAAAGCTCTATGTCCCATCCGAGCATGATGCCGTTATCCGCCATGGGATAGTTCCATTCCAGCCCGTATTCCTTGCGGTTTATCACTGTCGAGGCGCTAAAGCCCATGCTCAGGGAATCGCCAAACGGATCTTTTACGGGACCGGAAAATTCCGTTGCTAAGGTTATCCGACGGGTAATGCCGTGCAGGGTCAAATCGCCTGTAACCCTGGCTCGTGTTCCTTCCGAATAATCGATATGCGTGCTTTTGAATAAAATGTCGGGATATTTACCTACATCCAGAAAGTCCGGGCTTTTCAGGTGGTCATCCCGCTTCTGTATTCCGCTAATAACAGTTGAGGCATCTATTTTCAGTTCCACAGAAGAGCCGGCAATGTTCTGCGGGTCAAAAATAATCTCCCCTGCGAGTTTATTGAACTGGCCGCGCACATGGGCTATCATCATGTGTCTGATAGAAAATGCGACTACCGAGTGATCATTGTCTATAATCCACTTTGCCATCCTGGGTTTCCTTTCAGTCCGCTGATTTTACAAAAAGCACTGGGGGTCTTCCGCCAGATAACTTCCTTCGCCCCGTGATTGTGAGTATGCAAATGCAATAGCCCTGCAGCCCCTGCAGGCAGACCACTTCGAACATCTGCCGCACTTGCCCTGATAACCGGATTTATCCCTTAATGCCTTCAGGGTTTCTGAGGTTGACCATATTTCCCGCAAGGAGTCTGTTTTCACATTCCCGATCGGCACGGGCATCCTCCGGCACGGAGTAATAGTGCCGTCAGGAAGAACCGTCAGGCCGGACACACCCGCCGCGCATCCTCCGGAAGGCACGGGATTGGCAACATCCTCTGCCGAAGGATTTCTGAACTGTGAGGCAACAGGGTCTCCTGTGACAAGCTTCAGTCCCTGAATTTCCATTGAAAATATTTTACTGTATATATCTTTCACAGCCTCCCGACCAAGCATCCTGCCCATTAATTTCGCCCCGCTTCCCGACGGCACAAGCCTTGAAAAGCCCAGCCGCTGAGCGCCTGTTAACCGGGCAAAGTCTATCACGTCCATGAAATAGGGCGCGTTAACTTCAGAGAGGGTCGTATTCAAAGTCAGCTCAATGCCTGCGTCGAGAACATTGCGAATCCCTTTAAGCGACGAGGAGAAGCTGCCGCGACCCCGGATATTGTCGTGAACGTCTTCCGGTCCCTCTATGCTTATCTGCACTCCCTTCACTCCGAGCGCTGCAAGTCTGCCGGCCGATTCCCGGCTTATAAGGGTACCATTAGAAAGGATATATGTGTTAAACCCGCTGTTTCTTAATTCTTCGAGAATCCCGAAGAAATCCTGCCTCAGAAAAGGTTCGCCGCCTGTGACCGTAAAGCTGGAAGAGAGGTCCATATCATATGTTTCTCTCCAATCGGCCAGCATGTCCGAGACCTCATTTATCAGCGCGGCAATCTCGTACGACGACATCTCCGCGGGCCTGTCTTCAGTCTGATAACAGTGTTTGCATTTTAAATTGCAGCGTTCAGTAAGGTGCAGCTGGATAAAAAATTCTAACGGCTCGTTTACCGGCATATATTTCCTCGTATTACAGTATAAGTAAGCCTGCAAAAAACGGCAGATATGAAGATCGCGCCCGTGATTGACGGACAACGGTCTTTCATATCTGCCTCGCTTCTCTTAGTTGCCGGACCGGCAACTTCAGCTCTTTCAACCCTTTCACTTGTGACATACTTTTCCGGGATTTTCTTTGGTCGCATTCTTGAGGCTATCCCAGAAAGCAGCCTCCAGCACAAGGGCTTTTTCGGACAGTATCTTTTTCATCCTTTTCACCTCCCTTCTTCCCAATATTTTGGCCATATATGGGGCCACAAACGGGAAATTCCGTTAAGATCGAATCCATATTTCAATCATATCACCTTGCTGAAAGATTTAAAGGGGGATGATTCAGGGGAAAAGTTTCGTGCTTTCCCGATACCGGGGCAAGCGATACGGACCGGAAAACAAAACCGGATCAGGGCATAGGATTCAGCAGGTGTATATCCCGACGTGGGGCGGGAATCTCGATCTTTTTGTCCCGGAAACTTTCTATCACCGACTGGTATACGGCAGCCTGGGCCGGAACATAATCGTCTACCTTAACCCAGGGTTTAATAGCCAGCACAATAGCTGATTCGCCAAGGGAGGCGATGCCGACTACCGGAGCAGGCTCTGCCAGAACACTGTCGTTTGTCTTCAGTATATCTTCAACTGCAGAGAGGGCCGCCGTCAGGTCCGAGCTGTACGATATGCTTACAGACATATCAAGCTGGCGGATATTGCCGTAGTTGTGGAGTATCTCGCCCACGATCTTTCTGTTGGGGATGATGACACGGGAATTGTCGGCATGCAGCAGGGTGGTGGAAAACAGGGCTATGTCGGTCACCTGCCCGTACACACCGAGCAGTTCGATATATTCTCCGATAGTGAACGGTTTTGAAAGAATGATCGTAAGCCCGGCAACAAGGTTGCCGAGAAGCCCCTGCATGGCCAGACTCGCGCCTACCCCGGCTACGCCTATACCGGCTATGAGAGGCGTAATCTGGACCCCCATCTGGCCAAGAGCCATGATGCCTACAAACCCCATAACCAGCAGCTTGACCGCCTTGACAATCAGGCTGCTTACCGGCTCATCAAAGTTCTTTGCCTGCAGCCGGCGATGCAGCAGATTCCCGATCCAGCGGGCAATATACACGCCTATGCCCATCAGTATTATAGCTGTGAGTATCTGCAGACCGTGATCGACAAAATAATAAATTATCTTATCGGTCAATTCAGAGGATGAAGCCGCTGCTCCCTGTGCTGCAACATTGCCTGATGCCATTATGCGCACAGGATATCATGGAAAGAGTAAATGCACAATAGGGGGCTAAAGAGGAAATTGTTTCAGGGACTTCTCATCCTTTTGACTTAGCGAATGCCTTTATCTGGCCGACAGAAAAAGGTTTCCTGATCATTTTTCAATTTAGCAGCTATTTCCCGAAAAAGTGCCGATAATAGATTCTTTGATCTCATCTCGAATGATCATTTTGCACTCAACCCCTTGATAATCAAATATTCTTCTTCCGTAACAGGCATAACGGCAAGACGAGGCTGTCGAATAAGCGGGAGCTGTGCCAGTGTTGGTTCTGCCTTGATTGCAGATAAGGTAACCGGTTTTGGTAAAGTCAGCGTGGGTCGGAAGTCACAAGTGAGCCACCTTGGATCGCTGCTTGTGGGGTCTGGATAAGCCGCGCGCGTTACTTCCATGATGCCGCGAACTGCCAACTCCTGTTGACTGTGGTAAAAAAAAACCTGGTTGCCGATGCGCATCGTGGCCAGATACTTGCGGGCCTGGGAGTTGCGGACACCGAGGGTAAAAGTCCTACGGCGGACTATGTCAGTCCAGGATGTTCTGAACAGTGCGAATTTGATCATCCGTATCTGTGCCGGTTTTTATATTACTTCTGTCATGTCATTATGTTTTACTATACAAAGATTATCCGCCATGTGCGGAAGGAGATAGTCTCCCGTTTAGGCGAGGGCTCCATTAATCAAACAAGCATCACAGCTTTTTCACCACGTGTGGAAGTAGTAACGAGGCCGTCCGAGGGGACGGCTTCAGCTTTTTTATCCAGTAAAATCAATTAATGGTTAATTCTCCAAAAAGTGCCGTTAATTGATTTTCTTCATTTCAAGTTCAAGCAGCTGACGTTCTCTTTTCAGCTCTTCTTTAAGTTCTTTTTCTGTTGGGAGATAAAGCTTATACTTTGATGCAAAAAGGTTCTTACTGCCCTTAAGAAGCGTATATTTTGCCATAGCTTCATTTTTCTCGGCACAGAGGATCAGACCGATAGTCGGATTGTCTCCCGTAAGCTTCATTTCTTCCTCGAAATACCGGACATAGAAATCCATCTGTCCAATATCCTGATGGGCCAGCTTGCCGACCTTCAAATCTATGAGAATAAAACATTTGAGGATATAGTTGTAGAAGACAAGGTCGATGTAGAAGTGATCGCCGTCGATGGTTATTCTCTTCTGACGAGCTACAAATGAAAACCCTTTGCCGAGTTCAAGGAGAAAATCATGCAGTTTATCAATCAGGCCCTGTTCCAGTTCATTTTCGAGATATGCCTTATTCTCTTTTAACCCAAGGAATTCCAAAACGTAGGGGTCTTTGATGATATCCTGTGGCGTCGGGCCGGGCTCCAGTTTCTTTATTTCTGCCTTGACAAGTCCTTTGTTTCTGCTCGACAGCAATCGCTCATAATAGAAAGAATTGATCTGCCGTTCAAGCTGCCGGGTACTCCAGTTAGAGGTAATACATTCATCTAAATAGAACTGGCGGACCTCCTGTCGTTCAACTCTCAGCAGCAACCGGTAGTGTGTCCACGTCAATTCTCGACGCACTGCGTCGAGAATTGGAAATGACAGATAAAAAGAGCGCATATGCCACAGATTGGATTGGTCAAACCCCCTGGCGAAGTCTGCTTTCAGTCTTTTGGCAAGCTCCCCAATCAACTGCTTGCCATAGTCAGCCTTTGTCTTGCCCTTCTGCTCCTCTTCCACAATAATTCTGCCTATGTTCCAGTATGCCTGCACCATGGCAAAGTTGACGGCACGATATGATTGAGCGCGGGCCTGCTCAAGGACTTCCTTGATCGTCTGATAGGTTAATTCCATTGGTTTTGAGAGCTTCAATTTCTTCATATTACCCCCTCCCTCTCCTCAATCGCAATCTCTTCCGGCGTGAGACCGTCGAGCTTGTAGACCATTTCGTCGATCTGTTTTTCGAGTGTGGCGGTGTCGACTTTGGAGTCTTTCTTTTTCATGCCTTTGAACCTGACGGCTTGTTGTCTTTACGCGCATCAACAAGGATGACATTACTGTCATCTGTCATATTCAAATTCTTCAAGGTGCGTTGCACTTTGTCGAGTTCCTGCTTGGTGAAATAGAAGATAACCTTATATCCCTTTGCGGCATCGCTTGCCTTCTTATAGATCTCCAGCTGTTTTTGTAAGTTTCTGCTCAACTGAGAATTGCTCGCGAGTTTAAACTCGACCAGGGTCTTATCTTTACTGCCATGGGATATTTCGAAATCAACCGGACCGCGTCCATCATTGACCTCCCTGCTCACATTTGAGGGGGATGCAAACCATGTTAACCGGTAGAGAATATGAATATCCTCTTCTTTTGTAATGGGCTTGCCCTTATGGTAGAAGAGTTTATGTCCCCCCTTGTTTTCTACGACATCTTTGAGAAACTCTATTCGCTTTAATGCCTCGTCTGCAGTATTGCCAGGGACAGAATAAAATGCCGACTTTTGTGATAGCAGGTTTACCAATGCCCCGAATTGATCGATATAGACCATTCTTGAATCAGTGACATCCAGAGCACTCTTTTTAACTGCATCGTTACCGCGTTCTTCTTTGTGCTTGATGTAATAATCAATCAGTTCCGGAAACTTCAGTGCGACAGAAGCTGCCGCTTTATGTTCATCTTTACTTGTCGGGTCCTTGGGCAAGATGGAATAGAAATAGTTATTAATCTGAGCACGTAATTGCTCGTTCTCTATCGCCTCGGGAATTCTATCGAACTGCCTGAAGAAGTCCGGCTTGTTAATCCATGTCTCATCCTTGGTGAGGATCTCTTTTGGACTGAGCAGGACATATTTGTTTTTATAGACTGGCAGATCAAAAACACCAGACTGCCATGATTCCGTCTCATAATTGAAAAGAACCCTCTCAACAGCTATTTCCCTTCTCAAAGATTTATCAATATGTTTCTGTGCAAACGTCTCGGTATATTTCAGAAGGTAATCTTTAATCAGGTTGGTGGTAAAGTCGCTAATCGTATCTCTACCAACACCCTCTTTTATAAGGCAGAGCTTTTCAAGATGGCTGCCTTTGGTGACACTCTCTGAGCCGAAGTCTGCAAACAGATTACGGAGATTGTCATTCAGCGCCTGTGCAAACTCTTTCCCAAGGCCCCGGCCTGTATTGCCCGAAGCACAGAAACCAAGCCAGTTCTCTTTGACCTCTGAAAATTGATACCAGGACTTTAAGAGGCCTCTGCTGACAGCCCCGGCAGTGGATTTATCTTTCAGAAACCGCAGGTACGTGATTATCTCGTCATGGAGCTGGCGATATTCTTTCTTTTTGCTGTTAAAGAGAAGAAACGGATCAATAAACAGTGGCAGGTCGGTGACGAGGGAGATATTGAACGCGCCGTATTTGTCGAGGACTTTTGGGGTTACTTCGAAGACATCGGAAAAGTATAGACGTATCACGTTTGTTTCATCACGGCAGATGCCTCAATGCTTCAACAGCGTTAATTGCTCCTTCAATCTCAGCCCTGACAACCGGCGCGGCGGTCTCATGGCTGAATGGATTCAGGACAACCCTTCGATAAGTTTCAAGATCAGCGATTATTGCGCCAGCAGCAGCTCTTTTCCCCTCAGCAGTAAGCTTGTCTTTTATAGCTTCCCATAGCCAATTCGCCTTGACCTCAGCCACATCGACCGAGTATTGAACACGCACCTTCTTTTTCTCACAATATTTTTTTATCTTGTATTCGAAAGCGGCGCGCGCGTAAACAGCGGCAGCACGTTCGTCATGTTGCTGAAGATGATACCGCGCCCTTTGAAGAAGGTGTTCCCAGCCTTCCTTAATAGTCCGAGAATACGGTCGATCAAATCCCTTTTCGATGTCTTTACCACAATGCAGCTCGTAATAACACCAGTCGGTTTCCTGTGTTTGATGCCGTACCATCTCGTACCAAACTCGGTCATGAGTGAGAATAATGATCTGCCAGCCTGGAAAGTGAGTTTGCAGTATCTTCAATACCGGCATCCGGTTAGACATATCGAGCCCGATCAGTACGTCATCTAAAACAATAACCTTCAGCCGACTTTTTGGACTTAGCATTAGAGACGCAAGATAGAGTGCGATGGCTATTGCCGAAAGGCGGGCCTCATTCAAAAAGCGATGGTGACCTGCAAGCAGCTGACCAGCGTAATCTGCTACTACGTGAACTTGAGGACGGAAGAAATTCTTTGGTCTAAATGTTACTTTTGCGGAAGAGCAAACCTCCATATCAATTGCAACGTTTTGATCAAAAGCCTTCAATAACTCATTACACCAATAAGTAACATCTGGAATAACGGCCTTGAGCCCCTGATTGAATTTCTCGATGATTACCAGAAGTTCTTCCCTTTCACGCTGAGTAAGTTTTGCGCCCTTTCTTTCCAATATCAATTTCCATTCCTCGCCGAAAAGCCTTTTACTTATGGGGTTCTCGAAGTGAACAAGCAATGATTCTATGAGCAGGTCGAAGATATCGACAGACTCACTTTTCAAATGAACAAAATGGGTCTGTAGCAAGGCTTTATAATCCAGACAGCCACGGGTCTTGGCTGCTTCTTCAATAAGTGCCTGGCTCTCAGGGGTAGATTCGACAGACCATTCATATGTGCCCGAACCCTCGGCGCGGTCACCACTTTCTGTGAAGGCAACGATGTCGAGTTTGATAGATGGCTCGGCCGGCTCGATGAAGATATTGCGATGAGAAGTTATATCTATTTTGGTACGGCTTGCCTGCAGAAATTGATCAAGAGCATGGAACAATGAAGACTTCCCAGCGCCATTTTCTCCATGAATGAGCAGATTCTTCCCCGGCTCACCCAGAATAAACTCATACTCGCCCGGAAAGCCCCGAAAATCCTTGAGGAATATCTTGCTGATTCTCATTTGGCATGTTCTTCGATCACGCGCACAGCATCAACGCTATCGAGGAAATACAGGCACTTTCGAACAGGATGCTCTGGTTTATAGAGGTTTTCAAAGATATCTCTTACTGTCTTTACCTTGTCACCCTTAATTTGTTCAAGTGGCTTCAAGTTTTCATTGCTGAGCAATTCAGTCATGCTGCGTTGTGAGTCAAACTCCTCTGGAAAGTAAAGCTCATATACAACGCCGTCAATCAGTTGCTCAAAATAGGATATCAGCAGTGCATGACGAGAAGCATCGACTATCTTATCCTGGGATAGCGACTTAAGGTGGAGGATATAATCGACAAGAATTTCAATGATCTTTTGCTGTTTTGAAGTCGATTCTGGTATAGGGAACGGCTTAAGATATTCGGTTTTGAAGCGAAGATATCCGCCTCGAAGCACAGTGCCGGTAACAGCTACAAAATACCACAACACTTTCGAATTCAATAAGCCGAGAAAATACTTGGCATTGCCGCCGGCATTAGGTTTGAAAACAAAGCTATAAAGAGTGGTCGTGTGATACAGTTCACCTGTCTGGTCAATTGTCATTTGAGGCCCAGCACAAATATCCGGGGTCATAATCTTGACAGTTTCAAACTCAGTTAAATTTTGTGGCCTACCGTAGGCCCACCACTGTTCTTCAAAACGGCCATGCTCTCGCGCTGCAAGATAATTCTTGCATTTTGAGAGGTAATCCCAGCCAAGAGGAAATCGTCTTTTGATGTCGGGCTGTAGCATCAATTCTGCTCTGCCATCCTTTAGATTGTAAGGGAATATCACCACATTTTCAGGGTGCGCAGGCTCATACCGATGCACGTCCTTGCCCATTAAAAAAGGCCTTACAAGCCCACGTTCTATCTCGATTTCGCACTCAATATATTTTGAGTAACAACGTAACAATTTACCCTTATCTTCAATTATTGAAAGCACATAAAGTTTATCAGCGCTTGTTTGCAGGCCTACAAAAATCTTACGTGTAATACTTCCTAATGTGGTCTTATGCTGCTGCAACCGGCTGAGAACTTTATTGCTATGCCCGATTGTAAAATCCCACGTTGTATTTTGTGGCTCTGGCAAACTCTCATAGGCATAATCCGGGTGTTCTTGATGATTTAGAGCTGCCTCAAGCACCTCTCTCCCGCGTTCCAAAGTCTTAACTTCAAAAAGATCAAACGATGAATTGGGTTGAGCTGTCAAGAAGAGCAGGCATGTGTATGTCGTGGCTTCCTCGAAGACCTGCTCCGCACCAAAGCGTACAATCTGTCTGAGCGCTTTATGTTTAGTGAGTAGTTTTCTCAGTGACTCGCCGAATGATGCCTGAAAGAATTTATGTGGCAGGATATAGGTTAGCAACCCATTTGAGTTCAGTAGTTGATAGCCGCGCTCAACAAAAAGTGCATAAATATCAAAACTTCCCTGAGCTGAAACATACCTCTGCCGATATATTGGCACAAACTCAGGCTGTGTCTGCTGGAGGCCCTGGACACGCATATAAGGAGGATTGCCCATAGAAATATCAAACCCTTCCACAATACCGAACATCCATTCTGAATCAAAAAAATCAGCATGGGCGTTCTGGTCGTATGGGTTCCATTCGGCGAGTTTTCGGGCCACTTCATTATCCCAGCCGTCATTTCTTAGCAATTCCGCTATTTCTGAACGAAGACGTTTATCTTCATCGCGCCACTTGTTCTTCGTTTGCTGAGTCCTTGCAGCAAAATGCCGTTCGCGGGCCTTTCTGAGTTCTGCTTCCTTACGTTCAATCTCTGCCAAATTCATAGATAGTTTAGGCACTTCAGGCTTCTCAATTCCTAACAGAGTATTAGCAGCCACAAATTTAGTTTCAAGATTCGGCAAAGGCCGGACGCCGAGGTTTTCCTTTTTGGAGTCAATCCGCTGGTCAACTATCAGGGATACGAAAAAACGTAGTTTTGAGATCTGAACGGCTATCGGTTGAATGTCAACGCCGAAGATACAGTTCTCAATAAGATAAAGTTTTCTTCCATAATCAGACGCATTGTTTTCAAAAACCTCGCTGATATCCAGAAGCCTTTTTTCACGCTCTTCCTTGTCGCCGATCTTATAGGCTTCTTCTGTCTCCCTGATTGCCTTTTGCTTTTGGAGATCGCGCCATTTTGAATTGTCAGGATCAAGCTTCCCGAGTATATACACCAGCTTGTGGAGCATTCCCATCGGGAAGGCCCCGGAACCGCAGGCAGGGTCAAGCGCCTTCAGCATGTTGATTGCGGCGATAAGAACATCAACTTCAGCTGACGTAAATTCATGAGGTTGGTCATTATAAGCAACAAGGTGTCGAAGGCGCTCATCTAGCTGCTTTTCATCTTTGCTATATTCGGAAAACTTTGCTATAAGCTTAGTTGAAAGATACGCAATGATAGATTCATCAACCATGTAGTTGACGATCTCTCTCGGCGTATAGAAAGAACCGGTCTGCTTCCGTGCTGTAGTCTGGGTCTCAGGGTTATAACTTGCCAGAAGGTTCTCAAAAACCTTTCCCAATAATTCAGGATCAAGCGCTATCTCTTCTTCAATCGGAGTATTCTCATCCATCGTGAATTTATAGCTATCAAGAATGTCGATAAGGCCCCTGACCTTGTAAGTCTTGTTCCTTGTCCCGTATATTTCATTAAGATCTACGGTCTGCTCCGGGGAGAAAAAGAGATTATCAGGGACCTTCAGACCGTTTTTAGGATGGTCTGAAAAGCCGTCGATGCGGATAATCTTATCTTTTCCGCTTGAGGAGGTGATCTTATCAAGGCATTCAAACAGGCCACCGTTGAGGAATGGGATGTTCTCAAAATACTTTTCAAGAGTCTCCTGAGGGCTCGTGAAGTAGTCTTCATACCTGAAGACATTATGAATCATATAGTGCTGGTCTCTGCCATCGCCCTTGTTTTTGCCTCTGAATTTACGGCTGCCGGACTTGTCCTTGTTCATCTCAGTATTCAGGGTGGCAAAGAAAAGATTTTGCAGGATTGCCTTGTAGTAGGTGCTCTGATTTTTGTCGCTGAAGTCGAGCAGGCTTTTGAGCTTACCCTGATTAAAAAGAGCATCCGGGACTAACCCCTTTTCTTTAATGAACCAGATAAAGATGAGCCGGGTGATCATGCGGATAACGCTTATTGCATTACGGACATCCTTGTTCTTCTCAGCATCATCCGGGAATTCTACATTTTTCAGCGCCCAGAAATACCAGTTGGCAAGTTCGCGGAAGAACTTTTTGTTTAGCTCGGATGTGTCGAGCGTCTTGCGCCATGCATTGTGCAGGGCAACGAAATTAGAAAAACCTGTTTTTTGTTGAAGTTCATCGAGGGAAAGATCGAACAGTATCTCGATATGGGCCCGGTGGGGCTTGGAGATATTTATGTCTTTAATGAGGGTGACCTTTTCGAGGACATCCTTTGAGCCTTCCCGCTTGTGAATCCTGCGGTCAATGACGGCAACAGTCAGGTTATCGTTGTATTTAAACAGAATCATTGCCGGCATAGGAGTGAGTTTGTTGATCTCCCTCGTAATTTTTACCAGATCACCACGGGTATATTTCTCTCCAGCAAGAGACAGGGCAAAGAATAGATACGATTCGATGATGGTATTATCGACTTTCTTCGTCTCAAAGAGTGAGTGGCTTTTCTTGATATCGTCTTCGGTGAGCTGAAAGATAACGTCTATGGACTGCCATTCATTAACCTTTGCCTTTTCAGGATCGAATTTAGCTGACCCTGTCTGAAACAGTTCAGCAAAGCCCCTGTAATTGTTCGGGGAAAGCTGGATTTTCCGCTCGCTATCGTACCCGAGGACGTTTAGGAGCCCTGTGGCATTGGTCACCAGATTGCCACCCGAAAATTCGCCAAGCGCTGTCTGAATTTGTTCTTTGAGTTCGTTCATTCTTTCCTTGACGGCTTAAATCCGATCTGCCCTTTCTTCGTCACCGGCGGGGCCATCAACTGCCGGATGGCATCAAAAACAACCTTGAACTGCGAATCATATTTCATCTCCATGTCGCCAAGTTTTCTGGCAAAGTCCTTATGGGTTGTCATTATCTCGCGCAGTTTCACAAAAGCCCTGACGACCAAAACACTTGATTGTACTGCTATGGGACTGTTCAATACAGATGCAAGCATTATTGCGCCATGTTCCGTGAATACATAAGGCAAGACAGGCGAAAATTTCAGCTTCTTGAGGTGGTCACAGTTTGTGACCACCTCTTCTTTTTCTGATTTCGTTAACTGAAACATAAAATCTTCCGGAAACCGCTCTTGATTGCGCTTAACTGCCTGATTAAGCGCCTTTGTAGAAACGCCGTAGATTACCGCCAAGTCGGCATCCAGCATGACCTTCTCACCCCTTATCAAGAGAATAGTCCTCTCAATCATCTCAACTGGTATTAATGATTTCAAATCCCCTCCTTTTTTAAGGTCTCAAATTGCGATCTTAACATTCTTCCCCTTTTGTCCTCAGTCCCCATAAAATAAATAACCCCGTCAGAGGCCCAAGGGCTGATCCGACGGGGGGCAAATAACAAATTATGCTGATGAGTTAGAATGATATTTTCAGTTGATTTTGTCAATAGAATCATCTCACACTCCGCTTTCCGGCTTCATGATAACCAGCCAGGTTATTAACTCAAAGTCGCCGGTATCTGCTACCGGAGTTTCCGAGGCAGTTGGCAACATCCCTCCTCGTCCGGAAAGGAGAGCCGCGGCAGCCCTGCGCTGGAAGGTGTTCTGTATAGAGGCAAGGGCTTTCTGGATAAGACCATCGTAATGGCTCATATCCTTGCCTTGATCGGTACGGATATCGAAGAGGTCGCACAGTCTTTCGACGGCAGTCTCTTCCCCTGCCGCTATGCTGCGCAAAAGAAGCAAAGATTCCTTCGGTTGCGCAAATGAATAGCGCACAGTGCCGTCGTCATGGACATAGACAAGATAATGCGGCGACAATGGATTGATATTTCCGGAATCTGTCGGACGCTCTGTTTTGGAGCCTATCTTTTCAGCACCAACATGACGCAGGCAGAATATAACGCCGGGCCGGCAAGCAGGAATCTCGGATTTCGGTGAGACGCAGGCATAAAGACCGGTTCCAGCTTCCTCCAGTTCAGCCCGGCGGGACTCAATAAACTGCAAGAGGTCAAGGCGGAACTCGTCTAGTGAAAAATCCGTCAGAGAGACACTATCGTCAAAGTCTTCCAAGTCAAGGATCTCGTTCTTGAGACGTTTAAGCTGCCTATCCCGGAATAGGAGATCTTCCTTAATGAGCTCTTCCAGTTGACCAGGGTCAAGCAGGTTATCGGTTTGGGTCGCTGAAATGTCCACAAGCGCCATTCGGGCCTCGACACGATGCTTAACATTCAGATAACGGTCAAGGTCGGCAACCGGCCAGAAGTTGACAAGATGAACATTAGGATTTCGTGAGCCGATTCGGTCAATACGGCCAAAGCGCTGAATGATCCTGACCGGGTTCCAGTGTATGTCATAGTTAATCAGCAGATCGCAGTCCTGCAGGTTTTGGCCTTCAGAGATACAATCAGTAGCAATTAGCAGGTCAATCTCCTCGTCTTGTGGAAAATGTGGCTGCTCAGCACGGGATTTAGACAAAGGCGAAAAGTTTGTCAGTATATCGTCATAGTCGGCGCTGGGCTTGGGAAGTGATGTTTTGTTATCTCCATCACCCACCACAAGGGCGGTATGAATACCAAGTGTCTCTCTCGCCCATGGTGCAACTTGTTTATAAAGATAACGGGCGGTGTCCGCAAAGGCGGTGAAGACAAGTATTTTACGATTTGTCTTACCCTCCCGGTTTGTTGTCGGAGTAACAGCCTTTTCTTCAATGAGAATGCGGAGCGCTGCAAGCTTTCCATCCCGCTCGGGTTTGACTGCCGCTGTTTTTTCGAGGAGAAACTGGAGCTGCACCCGGTCCTGACGGACCTCCTTCAGCCATTCAGGAAGCTTGAGGTGTCCCAGATGAATGCGACGCTTGCCGCCAATGGTAAACTCTTCACTGTCAAAGTCCGGATCTTCAAACTGGTCGGGAGTCAGTGAATCATAGTCAATCTCCGGGTTCTCTTCGGTATGTTTTTCAAAGGCAAGAATGCGTTCTTCGAGACGATCAATCTTTGCTATCGTACGCTCAAGTGTTAGTCTGAATGAGTCAACAGAGCTTTCGAGCCGCTTGAGGAAGTTGACCTTCATCATCGCGATCAGTATTTTTTCACGGCCCTCCTGAGTGAACCCGCCGAGTATTTTATCCTGATACATTTCGCGCACACCAGCGGGGAGATCATCCCGCAACTTGGCAGTGGGGTGATAAAGCGCCAGCTTAAGAGCGCTAATCTCCTGATCAAGTTGTTCAAAGGAAAGAAAACGCTGTTGAAGATCTATGGCAGGAGACATTGAGCGGGGCGCGGTCCGGTGGGGAAAGCCTCCCAAGCGCTTCATCTCTTCTTTATAGTAGCCGGCAATCTGACTGCGAGAGCGGGCAATACTAAGACCGTCGAGCATCTTAAAAAAATCGCCGCCAAGGGCTGCCAGAAGGTCCCGGGTCTTCCGCTCTCCGGCAGGTTTTTTTGCCCAGTTAGTGAAGTGGGTCTGAGCCTTGCGACTGGTCTCACGAACCGATTCAATTCCCAGAATTTCTTTAAAGGCAGCGTCAGATCGGTCATCCCGAGCAACATCGCCTCCTGCGATGAATGAGATTTGATTACGCAGGTCCGACAACTGATTATTAACCGGCGTTGCTGATAGAAGCAGCACCTTGGTACGAACACCTGAGGTGATGATATCCTCAATCAGTCTCTGATAGCGACTCCGCTTTGGCGCGTCTCCCGGCCGCTGACGACCAACAGTATTGTTTCGGAAATTGTGGGATTCATCAATTACTATAAGGTCGTAATTACCCCAATTGAGGGAAGCGAGATCAATTCCGTCAACATCTCCCCTGTCGCGGGAAAGATCTGTGTGGGAAAGAACATCGTAACGAAAACGATCAGAGAGGAAGGGATTGAGAGTGCTATTGGCACGGTAAACAGTCCAGTTTCGGCGCAGTTTCTTGGGGCATAGTACCAGCACTCGTTCGTTTTTCAGCTCGAAATATTTGATAACCGCAAGGGCGGTAAAAGTCTTGCCGAGACCAACGCTGTCAGCAAGAATACAACCATTGCAGGCAAGAATTTTATTAATTGCCGCCTTGGCTCCATCTTTTTGAAACGAGAAAAGCTTCTGCCAGATATTGGTGTCCGGAAGCGCTGCCCTGCGGAGAGATTCGTCGATATCACGGGTGCCATCCAGATAATCACGGAAAATATTGAAGAGTGTCAGGTAGTAGATGAACTGTGGGGAATGATTGGCATACAACTGGGCCAGATAGGTTAGGACCTGATCCTTTACGTCTTCCACCAATTCTTTGTTATTCCAGATCTCATCAAACCACCGCTTCAGGTCATCCCGGTCCCGGTCATCTGCGACTTCAAGGTTTAACTCAATATTCGGGTTTGATCCATATCCCAAACCACTGACAGTAAAGTTGGAACTGCCTACCAGTGCCTTTTTCCTGCCGTCATCGTCAATATGGTACATTTTGCCGTGCAACAGGTTGGCCTGTTTGATGGACTTGATATCTACCTTGCTATTTATCCAGTCTGCACACTCTTTTGCTATGGTCTTTTGTTGGAGGCGATTACTGAGGGCCAGTTTTTCATCCTCAATCTTGAATGCCTTCTTGTCAGTCCTATCAGGGTCGAGCCGTTTAACGAAGCGCGGCTCACCGAAAAGGAAATTCAGATGGTCCACACCTTGTAGTTTTTCTTTTAACTGGTCATATGCATAAATCGTAAAGTAAGCGGAGACTATGGAAAGGTTCGAATCGGGCTTAATATTATCTTTGAGAAAATCCCCTACCTTGCCCCTCCCCTGATTGTCCCGGATAGCTGAAGAGATTTCATGGGCCATTGGAAACATCCCCGTTTTTTGCAGCTCCTCTATACATATATCGTGACTTCATAACCATTTAATGCACAATTTTATACCATGCCGAATTATTTTGCATCCTCTCTATTTAATAGGCGAGATAACATATAACCGTCAGGCCTGATCTACGCACATTAGCGTCAGAAAATTTCAGAGCGGACACTGTTTCAGTTCAAAATTTTCAGATAGCTCTACATCTCAGATATTGAGGAAACGAGGCCTTGTACGAGGCGGACGAAAACCAGGGTTCGACAAAAGCGACCAAATGAATGTTCCAGTCAAGAAAATTGGTGGCGGTGCAGGGAGGTGCTGTCCTGCAAGCCGATTCCGCTGTAGCTCTGCTTCTTACTAATACAAGCTGTTTCAGTTAGCACGGGTTTATAATCATTTGTGTGCTTATCTGTGTACCATTTTACCATTATTCAGCCTGTGGAGCCAATATCAGGAGGGTCATCAAGGACAATTATAAAGCCTTCAGGAGTACAGGACAGGGCTTTACCCTCTGTCTCTGCTTTAAACTCACTATGTGACAATATAGCGACAAATTTATAGGCTTCTCCATTAATCTCAATGACCTTTTTTTGCTTTGTTCCCTTCTCTTTGCCCTTCTTGTACTCACTGTTTGAAGCCTTACCCCAAAACCTTATATATCTCAGGTTCTTTAGGTCAATGCATAGGAGCTTTTTAAAGTTCATGTCAATGTGGTCTATCATCTCCCTGTTTAGGGGTTTAGTCATATAACGAATAGCTTGCTTAACATTTTTACTGCCGACTATAAAGGAGTAATGACAGTTCACCTGCTCAATAGAAACGTTTAGTAAATGGGTCAGTGCCTTCTTGTAGGACTCCCTGATATGGTTCAGCTTCTCTGCTGATAGTTTATAGCTGCCTTCGTGTTCAATCAGATGCACGTTCACATGAGGATTAAAGTTCCTCCCTTCACCGTCAAGGTGTAAATATGCAACTGCAAATTTGTTCAACCTGTATTTTTTCTCTTTCACCCTGTCTTTATTGACCTTATCTCCGATATAATCCCCGAACTCTCTTTCCATAAGTCTCTGAACCACGGCAAGAAGCTGATTAATCATTTTCTTGCTCTTAAATCTATCTCTGAGGGTATCAGGAACGGTAAAGACAAACTGTCTTATAAAATAATCCTCTACATTAATTCTTCTAAGTACGGAAAGGTATTTCTGATTATGAATTACTCCGTTTATCCCTCCACAGGTAGGACACCACCATTTATAACACTTCAACTGCTGATATGCTGTCTTTGTCTCTGTTGCTACATCTGTTAATTTTGCGTAGGTCTTACCACAGTAATCAGCTTTGCTAATCTCATTTTGAACTTTCTCGTTCTCACATAGTTCATTGAATGTCTTTTTAAGCTTGACCCTCCATTCTTCCATCTCCCTGAACGCTGAATACTCTACCCCCCTACTACTACCATTAAGACTATCAAGATAAGGCTCTGAACTGTCTTTACTGCTTTCATCGCAAATAGTATTTATTTCATACATGGATTCACCTTTCCTTTCAAAGGCAGGGAGGCTTATAACTCCCTGCCTTTTTGTTCTTTCTTTAAATACTCATTTCCCCTTTCAGGAACTTGTCAAATAGCACACGCCCTAAAGTTGAAAGTGTTATATGCTTTGCCTCTACCTGCTGCCTTAACTGCATTACCTGTTCCTCTGTTAGACGTATCCCTACAACCTGCATCAGTTTGTTTTCCTTCATGTAGTAACTACCTCCTGTACAACAAAGTTAATTTTTGGTGATGCAATAAATACTCATTAGGAATAACTTTGTTTCGACAAAAAGGAATTTATTTTTGTAAACGGTATTTATTAATAAATGGGAGGTTCAGCTATGGCGGTAGGAGTATCAAAAGCGGTTATTAATGCAGCGGTCATCAAAAGAAGGGCTTTAATACAGGCGGGGAAATTTAGGCTTAGACTGCCTTCACCTCCGAACCCGTTTAAGCTGCTTAGAAATAGAAGAATGAATAAACAGGAATCCGAATTTTATAACTTTTTAAAAGCCTTTGAAGGCAGAGGGAAGGGAAAGGGCCTACTTCCATAGGATGATTAAAAAACCGACAATTAGACCTGTCTGAATATGGCTTAACGTACCGTAAATTAACAGGTTAACGGCTTTTTACTATTGGAAAAGGGGATAGATACAGCGGGTAATTGCTTATTATTTATACAGCATAACAGAATATCTGTTAACGCAATAAAAGGCTTTGGTTAACTGACATTTTTTAAAATGGGAAGGTGTAAGATGAAAATATGTTTTACAAAAGCTGACTCTCTAAAGCCGTGTATGCTTCATCAATAACCTTTTGTATCTCTATAGTCTTCTGAATAGCGGTAACTATCCTGCAATAGGTCTGAATCTCATCAAGGGTTAGTATCCGTTCCTTTCTGTCCTTAAGCCATTTGTCAGAAACCTGATACCCTCCGATTTGATAACCCCATACCTCCCCTGAAATACCTTCAAAGTATTGCTCCTTGTTGATATACACACGCTCTGCATTCTCATCATATTTAGGTTTCTCTACCCTGTTACCGCCCTCAACCTGAAACCGTGCTATAGGTGAATCAAGCTCCTGTGATTTAAGCAGGTGAAGATTAGCAAGCCTGCTACCGTATTCAGACATTTTCTTGAATAGCTTATAGTCATAAGTGAACGGCACTCTTGGAAAGTCTATCTTCAGGAACTCTGAATATTTTAGCCTGTATGTCTCTGAATAAAGGACAGCATAAATGTAATAAAAGATTTCTTCAGGGGATACCTCTTTCTTATATGCTTTTAATAGAGACTTAAATATTTCAGGGTTTATATTTGATACTTTTGTTTCTCCCTCTGCATGGAATAATCCCTTCCTTTCTGCTGAAGAATAAAGATAAAGAGGAAACAAATAATTAATGTCATAAGCACTTACCGTCTTATGTCCTATTATATTATCAGATACAAAAGCACCTGACTTTTCTTTGAACTGTTTAGGTGCGATAAGTCCGATATTCTCATGCAACATATGAGGCATGACTTCTGTGCGGGGCCAATCAACCATTGTTTGCGTATAATAAATTATCCTCTTATCAAATGGCCTATAAAGCATATTTGTAAAATGATTATTCCAAGTCTTATCCCCTACTAATTTTTTTCTTGCTTCAGGTAGTTTCCATCCTCTCGTATCTTTGAGCTTAAACGTTTCTCTTACAATTTCATCAGGTAATGTCAAATTACGGAATGTAACCATACGTCTTTTTAGTTCAGCTTCTTCAAACGCTATAACAAATGAATCTCTTGCCGTAACAATGCCTGTGACATTAACAGGGAAAATATCTGACAATTTGTAATAACGTGAATAGACTTCTTCCCCTGCTTCATTTCGAGGAACAAAAAAATAGTATGGACTTTTGGGCTTCAATGCTTCCCATGTCGTTTTATCAATACTGCTAATTGATAGCCTGTCATATTTGAAATCTCTTAATCCGTACATTTCTGAATAAAACACATCGCTTTCTTTGCTGTTCCCCTTTTTCTTAAAGGCAAGTATAATTGCTACTCCTTGTTGAATATCAAAAACGTTTTCATCCTTTGAACCATCAGGACACTTTTCTTTCTTTAGGCTGTTACCATGAAGATTAAAAATGAATATCTCACTAAAGCTTTTCAATAGTGATTGTCTCATGCCTCTGAAGGTCGGATTATCAAGATAGCTATGATTTGTTACAAGGCTTAATATACCTTCTCCTGTGCTTTCTATTTTCCATTGAGCAAATTTTATAAATTTAACGTAGTCATCTTGCAACCAATGCTTTTTTTCCCCGAAATGCTCACCGTCAACATACTTATAATCTTCTATTAAACTTACAATCCATTCCCCCATATTTATTGAAATACCTGAATAGGGAGGGTTTCCTAATATTACTAATATAGGCTGTTCTTTCTTCACCTTCCCTGCAAGGTGTGACTCTTCAGACAGTGAGGCCATTCCTGGAAGTTTTGTTTCGGGTAGCTCTTCCATCTCAAGGGTATTGGTAAGGTACAGCTTTACCCTGTCATCTTTCTGCAACCTGTATCCTAATTCCTCAAGTAGGAAGGACATTTTAAGATGTCCGATAGCATAGGGAGCCATCATTAATTCAAAGGCATAGAAGTTTTTAAGTATATGGTCTTTGATAAAGTTCTTTCTGCCTCCCTCCCCATACTTTGAAACAAACTCATCAACTGCAAGTTTTGCCGTTTCTGCTAAAAAGGTTAGTGTCCCTGCTGCGGGGTCTAATACTGTTACGTTCTTATCTGCAAATCCATCAGGTCTATTGAACTGCTCTTTCAGGATGCTATGCAGGGAACGGACTATATAGGAAACAACAGGTTCAGGCGTGTAATATACGCCCCTCATCTCTCTTGTTTTGGGGTCATACTCTGAAAGGAAAGTTTCATAGAAATGTATGATAGGGTCTTTGCCCTTGCCTTCATGGAAGTAGTCATGAAGGATTTTATTTATATCGGTAACAGACAGGATTTCAGAAATATCATCAATAATCCATTCCATCTGTTGAGGAAGATGACCTAAAGAAACAAACTGAAATACATCTCTTAGGATACCGATTGTTTGAGGAATATTATCATAGGCAAGTTTCCTGTTAAATTCACCTTCTGAACGGGTACGGGCTGCAAACAGTCCATAGGTTATGGTCTGAGCATACAGGTCTGAAAACTCATCCTCTGTAAGACTGCTGATAAGGTATTCTTTGAACGCTTCATAGAACCCCTGAATAAACCCCTTGCCTTTCTCTTCCTCTTCCCTTAGCTCCTGTGATATAACCTCATCCTTTAAAAACCGTGTTCTTTTGGCAAGCTCTATTGCAAGCGTCTTTGCGTTATAGACTTTGGGAATTGAGAATGAAAAGAACTGCTCTAATAGCCTTAATAGTTCTGTTTCCTTTTCAAGGGGCGGGGCGGTCTTCAGCTTATTTAATATTACAGGTCTGCCGATAATGACTTTATCGGTCATCTGACCGTCACGGTATAACCTGAACTCAAGGAAGTTGGTTAATATCAGGTTCGGGAAGGTATGCAGGTATCTCTTTAGCTGTTCAGTGTCTTCTATGCGGTCAAGGTTTTCAACAGAGGGGTCTTTTGCTTCTATGTATCCTGTTATATGCTGCTTGCCGTCCCATACCCTGAAATCAGGGTTTCCTGCTTCTGTCTTTTTGGGAAGGACGGTAACATGTCTCTTTTTCTTGCCGATTGAACTGCTGTACTCTTCAAGAAGGTCTTTAAAGACAGGGTAATAACTTTCTTCCCGTGCATCTCCCCTGTTGCTTGTCTCTGCTATCTTCTTTAGATATTCCTTGAGCATTATTGAAAGATATTATAGGGTATTCAAAACTATTATGCACCTGCAATATTAAGACAGGGAAAGACTATCAAGATAAGGGGAGGGAAAATAAAGAAGGGCTTTCAGCCCTTCTTTATGGGGAATTTCAAATGGGATAGGTTAATACCGTAATTTAATTTTTTTATTGCTTCAAACTTGTCTCTGATACTGTAGCCCTTGCCATACCTTCCAAATGTCATAGATTCAACCGAATGACCGACTATCTCTTTTATCAAGGTTTCGGGTATGGTTTTCTTTTGCTTCAGATTATCAATAAAATTATGTCTAAGCGAGTGCATAACACGTTTAGGATGCTGAGTAACATACTTCCTGTTATATCTATAGCTCCATCTTGTAAATAAATGACCGTATCCGTCACGCCCTTTGCTTAAATTACTCCATAACCTCTCATGTGATACAGACTCTACATAATCCATAAAACCTATTTTAAGAAGAACAGGTGAAATAGGTACAATTCTACTGCTCACCATTGTCTTTAAAGCCTTATCCTCTTTGTCATTGAGGTCAAGACAGGGAATACCATCTACAACCTTTATATCTGTCTTATAAAGCTGACAAATCTCACCAATTCTGCAACCGCTATATAATGCAATAAGCGGAATCCAAAACCTCTCAGGGTATTTCATGGATACTTCTTGATATACAGGTGAACTGAATAGTTTCTTCAAATCCTCTACTGAATATGGTTCCCTTTCCTCATCTGCTTTCTTCTTTTTCTTTATCTTCATCCCCTCTGCAAAATTTACTGTGATATACCCGTGTTTCTGTGCATAGCCGAATAAAGCATTCACCCTGACAAAGTTTTTATTAACAGTGCTTATGCTTATAGGTTCATAATCTGATAACTGTCCTGAACTTATCAGTGTAATAATTTCATTTAATGGTAAATCTCTTGTCTCTTGTTTCTTCCTCATATTTTTTGGAAACTTAACCATTATTTCAGCAAAATGTTGGAAATCGTTTTTATCATAATCCTTGATATCCCTGTCTCCCATAATCTCAAGAAACTGTTTGTAGAAAGGTACTGTTTCAGCTCTATTTTTATCGTTCCATTCTTTTTGGATAGTCTTTTCTTTAATGTACTCTGCAATGACCTCAGATAATAATTTATTTGCTTTATGGGAAGTGCTATTCTGAGGAAGAAGATTTGATAAAAACTTATCATAGTCATTGTTATAATTGCCTTTAAGTCTCTCCCTGTATATCTTATTTACCTCAAGCTCTGCCTTTGCAAACTCAACCCGCAACTTTCTATAGTCAGACGATTGTTTATCAACTTTCATGTCTTTATTTTTTAACAACTCATTCAGAAGAACTTCACTATTTCTTGTATTGATAGTACCGAGCCTATTTTCAAAATGGTGAACTATGCTGTTGTATGAATCTATTTGTTTCTTATGCTCTTGAGGATTTAGCGGGTTATCTATCCGCTCATTTTCAAGTTTATTCAGTGAGGTATCAACAAACTCCTTTAAAAATTTCCTTATCTGTTCATCTGTCATAATTGAACTCCTTATTAAAGAAAAGGCTCTGTCAACCTCATAGGTCAAAACTTCAACTATTTTTATAGCACTTTTTAAATATTTTGTCTTAATAGCTCTTTTAATTTCTCTGCAATTCAGTATGGTATGCAAATCTTTCGGAACTCTTGCCCTGAAGTAGAAATGACCTGCAATGCGGTGTAGATACCTCATAAGCTCCCTTCTCAGACACTTTGTGTACTGATTTGTGTGCTAAAACTGAAAGGGAGCCTGTGAGGTACAGCAAAAAAGCAGAATAATCAGCTACATAAGAAAGGAATGGTGGCGGTGCAGGGATTCGAACCCCGGACACTGCGAATATGAGTCGCATGCTCTACCACCTGAGCTACACCGCCGTTTGAATTATCGGAAGGAAATTATAACAGAAATCATCTCCCTAATAAAAGAGACTGAACCTCCGCGTCCTGATATTTATCAAAACGCCTGCAGATATGAAATTGGACAGGAGCGCGGTCCCGCCGTAGCTCATGAACGGCAGCGGGATGCCGACCACCGGCATCATCCCCAGCGTCATGCCTATGTTGACAAAAAAGTATACCGAAAACATAAAGGTAATGCCCAGCGCCAGCAGCCTGCCGAACTCGTCTTTTGCCTTTGCGGCTGTGTCCAGGCCGCGCAGGATAAGGAGCAGGTAGAGCGACAGGAGAACAAGCGCGCCTGCAAAGCCCCATTCCTCAGCAAACACCGCGAATATAAAATCCGTATGCCTCTCGGGAAGAAATCTGAAAGGCCCCTGCGTGCCCTTTAAAAAACCCTTGCCGAGAAATTCTCCCGAGCCTATGGCGATCTTGGATTGGTTGATGTGATACCCTATCCCTGTCGGGTCGGCCTCAGGGTCCACAAACGCAACCAGCCTGTTTTTCTGATAGTCCTTAAGCCCTGTCCACATTATGTTGCCCAGAAAGGGCAGAGACACTATGCCTATGACTATAATCAGGACGAGGGCCTTTCTGCGGAGTCCTTTTGACAGCAGCATCGAAAAAAATATGATTAGTATTACGATGGCAGTGCCAAGGTCGGGCTGCTTGACGAGGAGAACAAACGGCAAAAAGACAAGCACAAAAAAGAGCTTTAGCGCATCGAGCGTGTTCACCGAACCATATTGAAGCGCCAGATAGTTTGCAAGCATAATTATGAATATCAGTTTGAAAAATTCCGACGGCTGAAAGGCTATCGGTCCGAGGCTGATCCATCGCTGCGCGCCCATGCCGGTCTTGCCGAGAATAAGCACTACAAGGAGGAGGACAAGCCCGATTATGTATACTGGTATCGATATCCTGCTGAGCCAGATATAATCAAAACTCGAAAATAATATCAGCCCGCACACCCCTATAAAAAGCCAGGTCAGCTGCTTCATGTAGAGGATTGACTGCACGGCCTCTGCCGGCTGTCGGGTGGCGCTCATAATCGTCATGACCCCGATCGCAGATATGATCAATACCGTCGCAAACGTAATCCAGTCGAAGTTCTGAATCAGCCTTCTGTCAATTCTGAACATCGAGAAGTTCCTTTTTCTTGTCGGCAGAAAGCAGATAGGCCTCTACCGCCTTCTTTGCAATGGGGGCCGCTGCTGCGCCGCCGTGGCCCCCGTGTTCAACCAGCACGGAGAGCGCTATCTCCGGTTTTTCAACAGGCGCAAACGCCACAAACCAGGCGTGATCGCGCAGGTTCTCACCCGAATGCGTCGCGCCTTTTTTCAGGCCTACAACCTGGGCAGTCCCGGTCTTTCCGGCTATTTTGGTTATTGCGGATCTGGCTGTCCAGCCTGTGCCGTTGGGCTCATTTACAACACCTGCGAGATAGTTTCTGATTGTCTCCAGAGTAGCGGGATTGACATTGGCCCTTCCCGCGAGGACCGGCCCCTCGCCCTTGATAAGGGACGGTTTGTATACATTTCCGCCGTTGGCGACCGCGCTAGTCATAACGGCCATCTGCAAGGGTGTTGCAGCGACATATCCCTGGCCTATGGCGTTAACGAAAGTCTCCCCGAGAAACCACTGCGCTTTTCGATTTGCGAGCTTCCACTGAGTATCGGGTATAAGCCCTTTTTTCTCTATGCCCAGAGGTATGCCTGTAGTGGACCCGAGGCCGAACCGCAGGGCGTAATCATGTATCTTGTCTATGCCCAGCCGCTTTCCAACCTCATAAAAATATACGTCGCACGATTCTACCAGCGCCCGGTGAAGCGAAACCGTATTATGACCGGTCTTTCTCCAGCAGCCGAAGCTCCACTTGCCGTAACTGATCGAGCCCCTGCAATCAACAGTTGTCGTGTCGTTTATAACGCCTTCCTCAAGACCAGCTATGGCGGTTATTATCTTGAATGTTGACCCCGGAGGATACTGGCTCTGTATCGCCCTGTTGAGCATGGGCAGCTTTTTGTCTTCGCTGAGTTCGGTCCATTCGTCGTAGCTGATACCGGTAGCAAACTGGTTGGGGTCAAATGACGGGGAACTAACAAGCCCAAGCAGCTCGCCGGTGTCCGGTTTTATCGCGACCAGCGCGCCCGCCTTGCCGTCGAAAGCCTTTTCAGCCTCTTTTTGAAGGGCGATATCCATGCTCAACAAAAGGTCCGTTCCCTTTATAGGCGGCTTTTCCTGCAGGAGCCTTATCTCCCTTCCCAGGGCGTCGACCTCGATGATCCTCTGCCCGGCGGTGCCCCTCAGGGATTTATCGAATAATTTTTCAACGCCCCACTGCCCTATAAATGCCTCAGGCGGAACGTCTTTATACTCAGGGGCCTTCGACTGGGCGGGGGTTAGTTTTCCCAGATAGCCGATAAGATGAGAGCCTGTGCTTCCATAGATATATTCCCTGCTCACTTCTATATCGATCATCAGGCCGGGAAAATCGGAACGCCTGGCTTCTACGACGCTTACTTCCCGAAGCGACAGCCCTTCTTTCAGGCGCACAGGCGTCAACGGCCCCTGTCCTTTTCTGTTGATTTTCCTTGCCAGCTCGTCTTCCGGTATTTCCAGCAGCCTTGAGAGGACCGGCAGACCGGTCATATTAAATTCGCCCGGCGCAAGATATGCGCAGAAATACGGCGTATTCTTGACAAGGGGGATGCCGTTTCTGTCGAATATGATCCCCCTCGGCGCAGGGACCCCGATTATCCGGAGCCTGTTTGATTCCGATATCTTCCGATATTCGCCGCCTTGGAGCACCTGCAGCTGCCACAACCTTATCAGGACGATCAGTAAGCCTGCAGCGATCATATACGCTGCAATGATGATCTTGTCGCCCCCGCGCCTGTCACTCCGCATGGCTGGGCCTTATGAAGAGACCTGCAGGCGCGTTCAGGACCGCCTGCATAACCGCGACGAATAATGCGGTTGGAAGGGCTGAGGGCATTTTGTCGAACACAGTCATTGAGACAAATACGATTATATTATCGAGGAACGTAAGGAGGAATACCGCGATTATGCCGAGGAGACTGGTCCATCTCAATACGCCGCCGGACATAAAGAATGCGGCAGAAAACCCGATAACACCTTTGCCCAGCATATTGGGGCCGACAATTGAATTGGAGATAACGTCTTCGAGCGCCCCTATCAGCAGCCCGGCCAGAAGGCCCTTTGTTTCTCCGTGCCTGATCCCGATATAGAAGACCAGGAGCATCGCCAGGTCCGGCTGTATGTCGAGAATTGATACCCTGGACTGAATAAAAAACGATAGGAATACGGCCGCAGGCCACAGTAGATACTTCATCTGACAACTATCACTTCTTCAAGCCTGGAGTCATCCTGATAAGGGACGACCTCGATATACTGGAATTTTCCGCCTTTCCCGGTTTTGTCCACCTTTGATATATAGCCCACAGGTATCCCCTGCGGGAAGAGACCGTCAAGACCCGAGGTTATCACAACCTCCCCCTGTTTGACCTCGTCTTCATACGGGATATACTTTAAAACACATGCGCCTGAGCCGGTCCCGGAGAGCACGCCTTCCCGCCTGCCTTCCTGGAGCCTGACAGCCGCGGAAAAATTTATATTCGTCAACAGGAGCAGCCCTGAATAGGAGTCGGTAGAGTAAATGATCTTTCCGGCAAGGCCAAGCGGCGTAATAGCGGACATATCTTTTCCTACTCCGTCTGAAGCCCCTTTGTTTAAGACAAGGGTGTTCGTCCAGTGGTCGACTCCCCGGGCAATGATCCTGGCGGATGCGACATAGTTGCTGTGATTTTCGCTCAGCTTGAGAAGTCCGCGCAGGCGGCCGGCTTCGATAACCGTCTCCCTGTACCGTTCCCGTTCCAGGAGCAGCTCATTGACTTTCTTCCGCAACTCGGCATTCTCCGACTCGCGCAGGGCCATCCGCTCAAAAGGGGACTTGACCGCGTCCGTTACCGAAGCGGCTGCTGAATGAAACGTGTTGAGGGTGTTATTCAGAAAACCGCAGGAAATAGTGCTCCCCTTTCTGCTCTGGTAGGTCATTGCAACAACGGAGATCATGACGGCTATAAAAAAAAGAAGCGTTTTTTTCCTGGGCATTTTAACGGTCTCGCAAAAAATCTTTTTTCAGGCCGCCATTCCCGAAATCCTTAATCAGGCGCCCATTTCCCCTACGCTGCCGTAATGTCAATGGATAACCGTCTGTGCGGGGACAACGACTTCCGGCCATGATTAATTCATGGCAATTCTTCTAAGCAACTCCAGTTCATCGAGCATTTTCCCGACTCCCATCACCACGGCGGTAAGGGGGTTTTCGGCTACGATAACGGGAAGACCCGTCTCCTGTTTGATCAGCGCATCCAGACCGCGCAAAAGCGCGCCGCCGCCGGCAAGCACAATGCCGCGGTCCACAATATCCGCCGCAAGCTCGGGCGGAGTATTTTCAAGCGCTACCTTTATTGTGTCGAGGATTATGTTTATCGGTTCGGACAACGCCTCCCTGATCTCGTCTTCATTCACGGTTATGGTCTTGGGTATGCCGGATATGAGGTCTCTGCCCTTGATGTCCATCACCCTTCTTTCAGTGTTGCCCGGCCGGTATGCAGAGCCGAGATCGATCTTGATCGTCTCGGAGGTCGTGTCCCCTATCATCAGGTTATACCTTCTCTTGATATAAGCCATGATCGCCTCATCCATCTTGTCTCCGCCTACCCTGACGGCCTTGCTGTAAACAACCCCGTCAAGGGATATTACGGCAACATCGGTCGTGCCGCCGCCTATATCCACTATCATGTTACCGGACGGTTCCCCAACCGGGAGGCCGACTCCGATCGCCGCGGCCATAGGCTCTTCGATCAGATAGACCTCTCTCGCGCCCGAGGCCTCGGCAGCGTCTTTGACCGCCCTCTGTTCGACCTGCGTAATGCCCGAGGGCACACCGACTATAACACGCGGGGAAACAAAACTCCGTCTGTTGTGCACCTTTTTTATAAAGTACTTGAGCATCTCTCCCGTAGCATCAAAGTCGGCGATAACTCCGTCTTTCATCGGTCTGATGGCCATTATATTCGAGGGCGTCTTGCCCAGCATGCGTTTGGCCTCAATGCCCACCGCCACCGTCTTCTTGTTGTCTTTGCGTATTACGACGACCGACGGCTCATCGCATATAACTCCCCGGCCCTTCACATACACAAGCGTATTGGCTGTGCCGAGATCTATGGCTAGATCATTTGAGAACAATCCAAGTATATTATTGAAAAACATTGCGCCTCCGGAAAAATTATCAGGTTTCTATAACAACCGTATCGGCAAGCTCGTCTCCAAGCCGCCTGCCGTTTTCGCTGCCTACTACGAGTATAAACTCCAGTACGGCTGCGATAAGGAAAAAAATCCATCCGATCCAGGGGACAACAGAAAGCAGATATCCGGCAGCAAAAGTGCTGTTTCTCAGGACAGAGTCTCTGAATGTGCAGGACGCCTTGCTTTCAAAGGAAACGACCCTAAGGTTAATAAGTCTTTTCCCAAGGCTCCTGCCGTCGAAAAAGCCGTCCCCAAGCAGCAGATAGGTCAGCCCTGCAAAAAAACCTGCCCGTGGAATTATTTCAATGACCGCGGCTATCAGGATCAAATCAATGGTTTTTGCGGCGGTCCTAAGAAGAAGCCCTGGACTTCTTTGTTCCTCAGACATCTCAAATACTAACAAATGCCCATGCTATTTTTCAATGCAGGCTTCGCCCCGGCAGGACATCAGATAGCCGTTTTTTTCTTTTCCCTGAATACTTCTATGGCTATCTCAGGACAAACTGCGGCACAGATTGCGCAGCCCGTGCACTTTCCTCCGTGGACAACGTATGCGGGGAAATATCCGTTTTTATTAAACAGCTTCTTTATGGAAATTACGCCCGACGGGCAGGCCTCCACGCAATAGGAACAGCCCTTGCAAAGCTCCGCGTCTATTCTGATCCTTCCGGTCATTTTATTACGACGGCCTCCGTTTAGTTTATCTTCTGTGGACATTTTACCTTTTCCAGAAGCTCGTCCGCATGCCGGCGTGATATGTCTGTTATCCTGCCGCCGAGCATACGCGCGATCTCGTCCCTTCTCCCGATTTCATTGAGCTCCCTGACTTCGACGCGAACCCTGTTGTCCCTGTCGTGTTTTTCTATCCTGAGATGAAAATCGCCCTGACTCGCTATCTGGGGCAGATGTGTTATGCAGATCAGCTGGCGCCTTTCAGACATCATCGCAAGCTTTTCTCCTACGCTTCCCGCGGTCCGGCCGCCTATGCCCGCGTCCACTTCATCAAATATCAGCACAGGTATATTGTCGACCCCGGCAAGAACGCTTTTTAAGGCGAGCATGACTCTCGAGAGTTCCCCTCCCGAGGCGATCCTGGCAAGCGGCTTTAGGGGCTCTCCCGGATTCGCAGAGAACATGAATTCAACGCGGTCCATGCCTTTTGGCCCGACCCGCGGTCTGCCGTCCTCCCTTATGTCCTGTCTTATGTCGATCCGGAAACCGGCATTGCCAAAGGCGAGTTCGGAGAGGACGCCTGTGATTATACCTTCGATCTCCCGCGCCGTCCTTTGCCTGCCGGCCGAAAGCGTTTCAGCGGCCCTTATGAGTTCTTCCTCTTTTACCGCGAGTTCCTTTTCCGCATCAGCCAGTTTTTCATCGGTAGTTTCAAGCCGTCTGATCTCTTCTTTGGCTTTTTCCCCGGACTCCAATATTGTTTCGACCCCGGCGCCGTGCTTCTTTTCAAGTTTCCGGATAAGCTCAAGCCTGTCCTCAACGACTTCGAGTCTGCCGGGCTCAAAATCATATCTGTCCACATAGCCCCGCAGGGCCTTAGACGCGTCCGCTATCAGAGGCAGCGCGGATTCAAGGTCACCCAGCATGTCCGCAATGTTGGGGTCCATTGTCCGCATCTCTTTAAGAGCGGCTATGGCCCGCGAAAGTCTCTCGACGCATGAGACCTCCGAACCGTAAAGCAGAGAATAGGCCGTCTCAGACAGCTCGGTCAATTTGTTGAGATTGGAGAGTATTTTCTTGTCCTCTTCCAAGGCCTCCCTTTCACCGGGCTTCAATGCAGCGTCTTCTATCTCCTGAAGCTGAAACTTCAGCAGATCAAGGCGGTGAGCCCTGTCCTTCACCGACTCCCGCATTGAACGGACAAGGTCTTCAAGCGCAGAGACCTTGCCGAAGAGTTCTGAGACATTGTCTGTCTGTTGCCGGAGTTTCCCATAGGAATCGAGCAGGGCTCTCTGTTTTTCAGCGGTCAGGAGACTCTGGTGTTCGTGCTGGCTATGGATGTCGACGAGGGCCTTGCCGATCTCCAAAAGGGTCTGCAGAGTGACCATGTTATCGTTCACATAGGCCCTGCTCTTTCCCCCCGCGGAAACGACCCTCCTAAGCAGGATGCCGTCTGAATAATCGATGCCGGCATCAGGCAGTCCGCTTGTATCATCGAGATCAAAACAGGCCTGAACAGAGGCCTCTTTTTCGCCTGATTTGACAAGGTCCGTCTGCGCCCTGTCTCCGAGCGCAAGGCCGAGCGCATCGACAATAATGGACTTGCCCGCCCCGGTCTCACCGGTGAGTACATTGAGACCCTTTTCAAAGCGGACGGTCAGATCGTCAATAATTGCCAGGTTCCTGATCTTCAGTTCTTTAAGCATAATTTATATAGCGGCAAATAACTCCGGCAGCATCTTTCCCCGGTTATTTTCCTCTAACTATATCACAAATGAGGCGGGCCATACATCCAGGAATCTTGGCATCCGGAATATTGGCATCCGGGAATTATTTTTGATCAGGAACTGATCAAGACCGGGCCTGAGATAAAAACATGGGAATAAAATCAGGGGATAAGTCTGCAGAGATCCGGGGAAAAGCGCAATGCCTGCTCAGTCCGCCTTTCCGCCTTCAGCCGCCTCACAAACCTTCCGGAATATTTCATAAACATGCCCTGTGCCCTTTACCTGGGTGAGGATACCTTTTTTGCCGTAATAATCGATCAGCGGCGCGGTCTGGGCATTGTATATTTCGAGCCTCTTCACGACCGTCTTTTCATGGTCGTCTCCCCTTCTCACGAGGCCGCCTCCGCACTTGTCGCATACTTCTTCTTTTGCCGGAGGCAGGAAATAAACATTAAACAGCTGACCGCAGGTCCTGCAGGTCCTCCTTCCGGTCATCCTTTTAGTCAGCTCATTATTGTCCACGTCAAGGCTTACGGCAGCGGTAATCGGCAGGCCCATAGTTGAAAGCATCTTGTCGAGCGACATAGCCTGCGTCAGATTTCGGGGAAACCCGTCTATAATAAAGCCCTGCCCGCAGTCGGCCTTCTTCAGGCGCGCATGGACCATACCCATTACAATGCTGTCAGGGACAAGCTCTCCCCTGTCCATGCTTACCTTGGCGTCAATGCCCAGCGGAGTGCCGTCGGCAACAGCCTTTCTTAAGATGTCGCCCATGTTGATCTCAGGGATCGAATACTTGTCCACAAGCTTTTTTGCCTGCGTCCCTTTCCCGGACCCCGGCGCGCCAAGTAATACCAGCCTCATATAGCCTCCTCAATTACAACAAAGAGATCGTTGGTCGGATATATCATATGCGGTAATTATATATTTTTCTGCGGTAATCACAGCAAGTTAACTATAAAACCCTGTATTTTTGAATGCAAATTTATATTTCCTATAAAAGCAATAAGATTTGCTTATCAGCCGCCAAACAGCAGGTAGCTTAGTCTGTAGTCCGATAGGGCTTCACGAAGAACGATTACAGACGATTTTCGCATCTGCGAAGACAGTTCGTTTTTTGCGTGATCTCATGGTTATCTTAACCTACTATCCTAAATACCTTCAGACTATCCACCTGAGTAGCTCCAACTCATCTCAGGGCAAAATATTCGGCAACAGCGGTAATAAAGACAATTATGCCTGCCGGAATTATCTTCCTGTACATACCCCACATGTCCGCCTTGAAATACTCCCTTGTGAGCACCAGACACAGATGGACCGGAGAAAGAAGGACACCCGTAAACCCGGCGGCAAAGGCCAGCCCTGTATAAGAAAGTGAACTCCCTCCCGCTATTTTTATCAGCAGCGGAAAGGTGCTCCCCACAAAACCAACAGTGTGGCCCGTCAGCAGACCGGCAGCAAAAGGAAGAATGCATATTACCGGAACTACCGAGACCCCGTTGTCCACAAAGAAGCGGCTGAGGCCGGCCACCGCTCCGGACGAATCCATGATCTCCTTAAAAAGCACTATGCCGAAGATCATAACTGCCACATCAGGCTCAAACCCGTATTTTGCGACTCTCAGTATCTCCCCCGGCCTGTAGCGGTAGACCATCAGCAGCGGTATTATTATCATCAGAAGCGCATAGTGAAGCTCCACGCGCGCAATCATCACCAGCCCGAGCACCGCAGCAACCGGCACGAAACTCATTAGTTCGCGCCGCGCAACCGCTGAAGACCGTCTATGAGGAGGCGGAGGACCGGACTTTCTTTTGATGTTCCTCATGCTGAATATCAACCCGGTGATCAAAAGCGCAATCGCGCATGCAAGGTTCGCTGCGATGAGGTTGTACAAAGGGATGCCGGACACGGCGGACGCCAGCAATATGCCGGGGTAAAGCGGAAGAATGAATTCCCACGGATGCCTGAACCAGTAATTGATAAAGGCCTTTTCCTCCGGTTCCATTTTCAGGCCGGCCGTCGATTCCTTCACCATCGGCGCAGAAAAGTAAGCGCCGCCCAGGGAAGGCAGCATGCCTATAAGCATCGGCATCGAGACTATCACAGCCTTTCTGCTGCTGAAGAAGCCTTTTATTGCGGACATCATGGCCGACATCAGCTCCTTTTCCCTGAGTATCAGTTCAAAGCTCCTGATGAGCGACAACGAAAAAAACAGTTTTATGGTAAGCTCGCTGAATACTGTTCTTTTTACTGCTCCGATAATGCCGGGAATTTCAAGCCGGTATAAAACTGCAAGCAGCGCCGCGGCCGCAGTCATGACATACCCTATGCCGAGCTTCCTGCGCAGCAGAACCAGTATCGCAAGGAAGACCAGCGAGATTTTTATCAGGTCGGGCATGGGTCTACAGCGAGTTCGACACCCACTTTATCTCTTCGAGTTTTGCAAACGCCCTGCCTGAATCAACAGCCTCTGCCGCCGCCGCAAACGCGGTCTTAAGGTCAGGAATCCTGCCTGAAACAAGCAGCGCGGCCGCGGAATTCATGAGCACCACATCCCTCTTGCGGCCCTTTTCCCCCTTGAGAATAGCTATTGTTATAGCCGCATTTGCATCTTTATCGCCGCCGACTAGGTCTTCTCTCTTTCCGCGTTCAAGACCAAAATCCTCAGGAGATAAATAGGAGTTCTCCACCTTTCCCCCTATGAATCTCGATACCCTTGTCCCGTCTGAAATTGTTATCTCATCAAGCCCGTCTTCGCCGTGTACGACCATCGCATCCGCTGCTCCAAGGTTGCCGAGCACCTGGGCCAGTGTATCGGTAAGTCTGCCGGCAAATACCCCGATCACCTGTCTTTTTGCATCCGCAGGGTTGGTAAGCGGGCCGAGAATATTAAAGATAGTTCTGATCCCCATCTCCCTTCTCGGTCCTATCGCAAATTTCATTGCAGGATGAAAAAGCGGGGCAAACAGAAAACCGAACCCTGTATCGAAAAGACATTTTTCTACTTTTTCAGGGACGAGGTCTATTTTAATGCCGAGCGCCTCAAGCACGTCGGCGCTGCCGGATTTGCTCGACACCGCCCTGTTGCCGTGCTTTGCCACAGGCACGCCTGCAGCAGCAACGACAATTGCCGTTGTAGTGGATATGTTGAAGGTATGAGAAGTGTCTCCCCCTGTGCCGCAGGTATCGAGCACCCCTTCCGGCGCCTTTATCCTTGCTGCCTTGTCTCTCATGATCCTTGCAGCGCCGGTTATCTCCTCAACCGTCTCTCCCTTGATCCTCAGGGCGGTGAGGAAAGAGCCGATCTGCGAATCCGTTGCCCTGCCCTCCATGATTTCGGTCATGCATTCCGCCATCTCGGACTCAGACAAACCAATGCCTCCTACCAGCAGATTGATCGCTTCTTTAATCATTGCAAAGCACCTCTCCTATTCTTTTTCTTTTGCCTTTGTCTTAAGATATTCCCTGATAAATCTGTCGATGCCGCCGTCGAGCACCGAGTCCACGTCTCCTATCTCAAGGTTTGTCCTGTGGTCCTTGACAAGCCTGTAGGGCTGAAGCACGTATGACCTTATCTGGCTCCCCCAGGCTATGCCCTTTTTGTCGCCCACCAGGTCCTCCATCTTTTTCTCTTTTGCCTTTAGTTCCAAGTCGTAAAGTCTGGCCTTCATTATCTTCATGCAGACAGCCTTGTTCTTGTGCTGTGAGCGTTCGTTCTGACAGGCCACGATTATGCCTGTGGGCATATGCGTCAGCCTCACAGCGGAGGACGTCTTATTGACATGCTGTCCGCCGGCGCCGGAGGCCCTGTACGTGTCCATCTTTATGTCCTCTTCCCTGATCTCTATATCAATTTCCCCTTCGATCTCTGGGTAGACGATTACGGCGGCAAAGGATGTGTGCCGCCTCTTGTTTGCGTCATAAGGCGAAATCCTGACAAGCCTGTGCACGCCCGCCTCGCAGCTCAGATAACCGTACGCATAATCGCCGGTGAATGTTATCGTAACTCCCTTGATCCCCGCTTCATCGCCGTGCTGAAAATCGACTATCTGGGCCTCATATCCGAGCCTCTCGGCCCATCTCAGGTACATCCTCATGAGCATCTGGGCCCAGTCCTGGCTCTCGGTGCCGCCCGCGCCAGGATGGATTGTAACTATGGCGCTGTTTTTATCCAGATCGCCGGACAGGAGGTTCCTGAGTTCAAGGTTCTCGAGGTCTTCCTTCAGGGAAGCGACCTCTTTCGTTATCTCCTTGAGAAACATTTCGCCGCCTTCTTCATCGAGAATTCCGAGGGACTCTGTTACATAAGCCAACTTTGCCTCGAGCGCATCGAAAGGCGCGACCGTGCCTTCAAGCCTGGCTTTTTCCTTCATGAAATCTTTTGTTTTTTCAGGCGACGACCAGACCTCTTCTTTCGACAGTTCGGCTGTTATTTTTTCGATTGCGGCCTTTTTCCCCTCAACATCAAAGATAACCTCTTAAGGCCTCTGCCCTGGCCGTTAATGCCGCAAGGTCTTCTTTTAATTCCGACGGAACAAGCATGACTACCTCCAGATTTTTATGTTGATTGAAATCACTATAAACAGAACTACACACAGAAAAGAAAAAAGATCGCCGTATTTGGTATAAAACGTCAGGGTCCGGTCGGTCTTTATCTCTGCGGTAGATGTCTCTCTTGTAAAAAGGGCCGTTTTCGATATTATCCTGCCGCTAGCGTCGATAAATCCGGATATGCCGGTATTGGCCGAACGTATCACCGGCTTTCTGTTCTCTATCGCCCTGAAGACCGCCATGCTGAAGTGCTGATAAGGCCCGGCTGTCTTGCCAAACCACGCGTCGTTTGTGATGGTTACAATAAAGTCACCACCTTTGGTGTAAAACTTTCTCACCATTCCGGGGAAGATAATCTCGTAGCATATCAGGGTCGCGAAGCTGCCGAATTCAGTCCCGGCGCGTATATATGACCTGCCGGGGACATAGTCTCCGATTCCCTCAACGATTTTATCGATAAAAAAAAGGACTTTCCTGAGAGGCACATATTCGCCGAAAGGGACCAGATGCATTTTATCATATTTGTATATCGCTTTCCCGCCCCTGTCGAGCAGGACAGCGCTGTTGGAGAGTAAAGAGGGCTTTGTTCCGGCCTCATTAACCATAACGCCGCCTAACAGCAGGTTTGCCCCCAGCTTCTTCTGAAACTCAACAAGCTCTTCGGTGTGCTTTGAATCATAGCCGTACAAAAACGGCACTGCCGTCTCGGGCCAGACTATCAGCCCGGGCATGGATTCCGCGGCCTTTTGTGAAAGGCCGAAATAGGCGTCGAGCACCTCTTTCTGAAAAGCCGGGTCCCATTTTTTGTCCTGTTCAATATTGCCCTGTATAACACTCGCCCTGAAGGTCTCCCCTTCACGATCCTGCCCCAATCTCCATACCCCGTATCCGAAAACTGATACAAGCAGGGCCGCAAGCAACGCCATTCCGATCAAAGTGTACGACGTTGGGAAAAGGGGCATCTTCTTCGTCCTTTTCCTCAGGAGCATCAGGTCAACCACAGCGCCGTTGACCGCCAGGACGAGAAAGGATATCCCGTAGATGCCGGTAATGTCCGCAATTTGTATCATGTGAAGAAATTTGTACTGGCTGTACCCGATGCTCGACCACGGGAAACCGGTAAACGCATACGAACGCAGCAGTTCAAGAGTCACCCATGCAACCGGGGAAATCAGGAGGGCCGGCAGTCTCGTCCTTCCGATCATCGACGTATAGATAAACGCAAAGATTGCGGGATACAGGCCCAGATACAGACACAGGAGGAAGACAATGCAGACACTCGGCACAAGAGAAACCCCGCCGAAGTGATTTATGGAATGATATATCCAGTAAAGCGTGCCGAAGAAATAAAAGAGGCCGAACACATAGCCTGAGACAAAGGCCTGTCTGCGGTCTTTCCCCCACAAAGACAGAAGCAGAGGCACAAAGCCTATCCAGGCCAGACCGAACAGATCAGGCTTCGGGAAGGCCAGCGCTATAAGTATTCCCGAGACCGCGGCCGGCAGCTGTTCCCTGATTATTTTTGCGTAATGGTCTTTCATATGTTGACAATCAAAAAAGCTAATAGGTATCATTAGTGCCTGTATCACAATTTGGGGGCAGTTAGCTCAGTCGGTAGAGCAGAGGCCTGAAAAGCCTCGTGTCCGCAGTTCGATTCTGCGACTGCCCACCACTTCTTTCCTTTTACGCCGGAGGCGGCGAACCTGACCGAGTCCTTTCCTACTCTCTCAACTGTCCGTTGCCCATCACGATAAACTTTGTGCAGGTCAGCTCTTCGAGCCCCATCGGGCCCCTGGCATGTATTTTATCTGTGGATATGCCGATCTCGGCGCCAAGACCGAACTGGAACCCGTCGTTGAGGCGGGTGGACGCGTTGATCAGCACGGCCGACGAATCGACCTCCCTCAGAAATCTCATACCCTTTGCATAATCTTTGGTGACAATGGAGTCGGAATGCGCAGAGCTGTATTTTGCGATGTGTTCCATCGCCTCGTCAATGTCCTTCACAACCCTTATGTTGAGGATCAGATCAAGATACTCGCTGTAATAGTCTTCTTCTTTGAGCGGAGCGGCCGCAGGAACGATCTTCCTTGTTTCAGGGCAGCCCTTGAGCACGACCCCGCCCGATCTGAACCTCGCCGCCATCACAGGCAGAAAGGCCTTCGCTATCTTTTTGTCGACCAGCATAGTCTCCATTGAATTGCAGGTGCCGGGCCGCTGCACCTTGGCATTGAAGCATATTTCTTCAGCCATTTTCAGGTCCGCGTCGCGGTCCACAAACACATGGCACACGCCCTTGTAATGCTTCAGCACAGGTATGCGTGAGTTTTCAGTTACAGCCCTTATGAGCCCCTCGCCTCCGCGCGGTATGATCAGGTCGATTATGCCTTCGAGCTTGAGCATCTCCATCACAGCTTCCCTGTCCGGTATGTCTATGAAAGTTATTGCCCCTTCATTTATGCCCTCTGCCTTTGCAACGTCCCGCAGTATCTTCACTATCGCCCTGTTTGAATTGATCGCCTCTGAGCCGCCCCGCAAAATAACCGCATTGCCTGCCTTCAGACAAAGGCTGGTTGCATCAGCGGTAACGTTCGGACGGGACTCGTAAATTATCCCTATGGAGCCTATTGGCACCCTCATTTTACCTACGGACATGCCGTTGGGCCGCTGCCGCATGCTTAGCACTTCTCCCACGGGATCGGGCAGAGCAGCCACTTCGATAAGGCCCGCCGCCATCTCATTTATGCGCTTGTCGTTCAGCGCAAGCCTGTCGATCATTGCCTTTGAAAGCCCCTTCTTCTTTGCGAAAACCAGGTCCTTCGCGTTCTCCCTGATCAGCTCTTTTGAGCGTTTTTTAAGCGCCTCGGCCATTTTTATCAGCGCCCTGTTCTTGCGCTCGGAAGATACGGTTGCTATAGATCTGGCCCCTTCCTTCGCCTCTTTCGCCTTTGCAAGAACAAATTCTTTTATGTCCATAAAACAGCCTCCGTGCCGTATTAATATCGGATTGACAGCTGTTTTTAGGATACAGGATAAGTACGGTTTTTTTAAAGTGAGCGGTACGGCGGAGCAGCTATATCATGTGGTTGCCGCTGAGGGGCGGGCGGAACTGCGTTTCGGTATTGGCGCAATCAGATGCGTAAAATTTGCCATCCGCAGCTGCAAATTTCAGTTGTACGATTTTTTCGTACGCTTCACTAAATCCTTCATTTACAAACTGTTATAGGAATTGACTATTGTCGAATTAACTGCACTGATTATTTCAGCTGTTAATTGTAATGCTACCAAATCGTTGGAACAACCCTCGACTCCCGCAGGGTTTCATCCTTTGTGATCAAAGATGAACTGTTATGTAAAGCAGTAGCAGCTATCAGCCTGTCATGCATCTCAAGATCGGCCTCAATTCTGTCGGCGGTCCTCAATATCTCCGCATTTAATGGAACAATTTCAAAGCTTCCGCTTTCTTCAATTCGTCTTAGCGTTTCTTCAAACGAAATTGCAATCCTGCCTTTTCTTGAGATAAACATTATTTCGGCCAGAACTACAGCCGGCACAAATATAGTTCCTTCCACTTCAGCTGTCTGAAAAGCTATAAGCGCGTTACTGCTCAACCGGCTGTCATCTGTAAAGTACCAGACAAGCGAGTGCGTATCGGTCACATAGTCCATTAGATGCCTCTACTTTTTTCATATGGGAAAAGTGACTTTTCGGCCTCGGCAAACTGCTCATCATCGATCTTGCTGCCCTTCCAAATACCTCTTAATGAAGCCCTTTTGCCTGTCTTCCTTGCGCCCGCCGTAATCTCGCCGGTCAACAAATGAATAATTCTGTAAATATTCCCCAGCTTGTCATCGGGGATTTTTTCTATTTCCTGCAGGATTCTTTCCTTGTAGCTCGTATGCATATCAACCTCCTTTCCGATATAGTATTATCTCATAATTCTTTATTTGCATGCCCTATCGAGAACGGTCGGCAGGGCATTAATTTCACTTTTTTGGTTTAAAACCATTCTTTATTACCATCTTCCATAGTTTATGCATATTATTTTTCTGCTTCTGAGTAAGGGGTTTTCTATTTTCAAACGCATTCCCAACCTCTACTGCGAAGGTAGCCCATCCATGATAAACAGATGTTGTAGCCATGATCCACTTAGATATATCTAACCATATCTTCGCGTCCTTTGAAACCTGAGAAATCTCAACCTCACCAAATAAAACTTCCTGTGATGGAGCTGTATCTGCGCTAACAACTCCAGATTGAGGGACTACATTTTTTGCTTCGTCAATAGGAGGCCGAGCAGCTTGAAATGATTGGGTTTCCTCTGTCGAATTGCAAAAAGCCTCTTCTTTCTGTTCAGTAATATGTGCTTCTTTTTTCTCATCTGTTGTTTTGCCTTTCCAATCCGCACCCCTATTGATTCCCTCTTCGTCAAGGAATTGCCAAAGTCCTTCCAGCGCTTTATCTTTATCACGATAAAAGGCGCTTCCACTGATACGCCAGAATTTCCAGCCTGCACGACGCAATTGTGCCTCACGGCGTTGATCGTATTCCCATTTTTCAATACCATGATATCGATCACCATCACACTCGACAGCTACCCGATTATTCTCGCCTTGAATAACCAAATCTATTCTATAATTGTAATCATTCGGGAAAGGCTTCAATTGAGGAATGACTTTATATCCCCTCTTAATTATTCTCTCGCCAATTTCAATTTCAAAAGGACTGTCAGCTTTCTGTTTCAGAATCTCAATACCTGCCTCCATTTCTGCCACTGGAGGATTCGTATACCAACTCAAAAGTTTATACCTAACACATTCAGGGTTTTTAATAGCATCAAGCTTCACTGAATGGAAGAGAAACACTTGATCTCGCGCCCTACTTGTCGCGACATTGAATCTCTGTCGATCCGCATCTTTTACCATTGCCGCAAATTGTGCATTCGAGGCGATAACCAGTGAAAGGAACATTACGTCTCGTTCATCTCCCTGAAAGGCATAAGCATCACCACATATAATTCTCCGTTCCTCTCTTTCAGTTTCATCAAGACGTTCAGCAATCAAATCAGCAATATACTTTGCCTGCTTTTCGCCTAGAAGTGAGATAACTCCCATTGTACGCTTGCGATTATTTTTTCCTCCCTGGTTATATTCTTTACATTTGCAGCATTCGACTAACATCTTAACCAACGCTTCAGCTTCAGGCTTATTGATGTCATTACCATCCTTGAACCCATTTTCTATAAAGGTAGTATTGATAGGCGGATCAAGCATTTCCCGCGGATTTGGCTGCCGTAGGGGCTCAAGCTTTCCAGCATAACTCGGGCATAAATGGTTGTTGAATTCAATTATCTGAGGAACACACCGAAAATGCTCAGTGAGAAGTGTCCGATCCGTTCGGGGAACGGACTTGCTAATATCATAAAGACTATTCTTTATCAAGAAAGTCGTGTCAGCATACGGGATATCGGAAAGAAACTGCCTGTTCAACTCAAATATTTTACTCTGATCAACGCCAACTGCTGAAGGACTGATCTGTTCTGGGTCGCCAACAACAAGTACCTTTTTTGCTCTAAAAAGAACCGGCAACGCTCGCAGGTCGCACTGACTTGCTTCATCTATGATAATGACGTCAAAAATTCCTGGCTCTGCTTGAAATGACTGAATTACACGATGCAGGGGCATAACCCATGCTGGCACCGCATTAACTGCATCAACCATAGCTCTGGCAGCAGCAGTAAGCCACTTAAGAGGGAATTTCCCTCCGGTCTTCCCATATTGCTTCATAGCGTCAGCCCATGCAACTAACGCTTTATAATGATGATCCTTTACACTTGCAACCTGTCTCTGCCAAGTTCGTTCTTTAACAAGCTGACCCAATAACTCACGTTCTTTTTTGCGTTCCCGTTCTGCCCGCTGCTGAAGGCTTTCAACGCTTTCTCGACGGTGAAGATCATGTATCCATTTGTCGAGACGTCTCCATCGCCATGCCGTTGCCCAGTCATTTTCCAGCGCCTCTGGACCATTTTTCATCGCCCTTTTCTCAAGTGTGCTATACCAAATAGGAGCAATATCCTTAAGCCTTTTTGACAGACACTCGAGTCTTTCAACTTTCTTGTTGATTTGATGCAATCGCATCGCCTCATTGTAAGCCTGCTCATATTTCTCAATAGATCGTTTCCCTACCGCATCTGACAACAATACCCATAGATCTTGAGCGCCTTCTTTTGAAGCCTCACTTAGAAGATTTTGTTGGTATTTTGAAAGATCTTGTATGATTGCATGTCTTATAATTTCAGCGATTTGTCCCCGCAAAACTTTAATGCAGTTTTCTAAGACTTCCTGCTTATGGAATAATTCCTCTTTGCAGCCCAGCGCCATCAGCGCCATCTTAATTTTTTCATAATGATTGTTTTTCCAGTCTACAGGGCAACATGCACTCTTGATTTTCTCATCTATTTCGGCCAGGGGCATTGGCACGTCAAGATTTAAGTCTATCCCATTTATCGCACCAATAGTTTTTCCCCAAGTTGTTTCGATTTTTTTTAGAATATTGATGTAATTAAAGTGAGCCTTTGAGACGCTTATTCTTTCAACTGTATTGAGGCTGAAACCATCAACCCTCACTGAATCGTAGAGTAATATGGCTGTTTTTGAAAGAGTAATTCTTGTTATCCAACTTGACGGTTTGCGACCGTTCGCGACAATGCGCTCAAGTTCCTCCAAGGCGGCGTGTATATCTAAATCAGCTGCGTAATTTTCCGTCACAATTGCACAATCTTGAACAATCTGGTATGCATGCCATGCCGTGTTTCTATAGGTTTTGCATTTTTGCAAAAAAGTTTGCCAATAATCATCCTGCGCTTTTTCTGAAACAGCCAGGTCAAGAATCTTTAATTGCCATGACTCCGTCATGTTTCGGAAATCTGTTAATGCTTCCTCAATCAAGAACATGGCATTCTCAAGATCGCTTTGTTTCGCTCTGTCAAGCTGACTGTCCCATTTATTCTTGAGTGCCTCTGTTCCTGCGGCAAGGTTCGTAACAGATCGCAATTCATTGACTTTTTTCGAAAATACATCGGGCGCAAGTACGCTCTTTGGATCAGGGAGATATTGAAGACAGGCTGTTCTATCAGCGGGCGAGATTTCTTCGATAAGCGAACACATCTCAATTAATTCCTGTTGCACCAAAGGCGGTTCAGTCTCAGGAGATAACGCATCTGGGAACCACGCGCAGTTTTCCTGCCCTTCAGAGCATTCCTTCGCTGCTTGGTGTGCGCTAATAAAGTTGCCGTCTATCTTCATCGTACAAGAATCAAGTTCTACCCAATCCTTTATTTGGTTAAGCAAATTGGCTTGTTCTTCACGGGTAATTCTCAACTCATTTTTTAATTGCTGGATCTTCTGATCAACTATTCGACTGTTCTTCTCGGCAAGATGTGTTCCTATGGACCCAACAGCCTCATTCAGTTGCCTCTTTGACTCGGTATCACTCCCGAGTTGACTAACACAAAGACTCCTTATCTCTTCAGGGATATAATCTCGCAAAACCTTAAGGGCATTTTCCGTTTGGCTTGTCACGAGTACTCGTTTTCCGCGCGCAAGTAATGAACTGACTATATTTGCAATGGTATGACTTTTCCCAGTGCCTGGCGGCCCCTGCACAAGGACACCAAAATGGTTCTTAAGCTTTTTGACAATCTCCTCTTGTTGGTCGTTGTATAGAAGGGGCAACAAGTTCTCGCCGTCGTCAGCATCAATCCTTACTTCGTCAACATAATCTTCAGGATTCGGCAATTCATTGGTTTTAGGATCAGCAATAAGTGAGCGTATAAAAGGTGGGATTTCTGCCCCATTATAGATTGCCTCAGCTACCTTTTTGGCGTCCTCTATCCATAAGCGCCTCGTCCTTTCTCTAACGAAAATTAAAGGGGCATTGTATAGAGTAGGATATTCCGAGTAGGACGGTCGCGCAATGGGCTTGTCTGTGTATCGATTTGTATTTTCAGCGCTTTCCTTGCTTATATAGCCCGTAAATGTTGCTGCAATACCACGCACTTGACTATGATCCCAAGCTTCGGGTGGTGTTTCACTGCTATTTACCTGTTCTCTAACATACTTAAGGATATTTTCTTTAGAAGGATAGTCAAGGTTGGTTAAACATTCCAAGTCCATTTTTGTGGGAATTGTTTGACTGGGGATTAAAGATATATTCCGTCTCATCGGCTCGAAATGAAGATTCATCGGGGTAATAATTAGAGGGTGATAAATACTGTTCACAGGGCTGTGATTCCATGTCAACAAAAGATGGCCCCAGACGATTTCAATGCGGTCTCCTTCAACGCTAAGTCTTTGATAAAGGCTAAAAAGTTGGTCATATAAAATGTTTGCCTTATATAACGGATATACCCTTTCAGACCAAGCTTTCCATTGATCTTTAATGTAATTATTTAGGGCTATGACTCTGTTTTTATCATCTTCAAATCTTTCCTCAACTTCAAGAGCATTAATAAATAGGGGCAGTTGATCTATCGGTTGAGCTTCGTCAACCCATCCGGCTAATATCGCAGGCAATCTTGGCTTATCGCCTGTTTTCGATTTGTGCCATTTTATAAAGAGGCTCGTGTACTCTTTGAATGCAGTTGCTCGTCTAGGTTCTGAATCAAAAAACTCTGACTTAAGAATTGATGGTTTTGTAGTTGGGAGTTTTGAAGGATTCTGAGATAGGATAATCCACTCCTTTATAATAAAAGGCAACTCCGGCGGATTATCATAAGCACGTTTCGTAACAGAGAGCCACGAGTCTTCAACTGTTGCTTCTGCCGGGTCAGTATCCGAGTTTATATTGCCTTCACTAAACTCCTTGATCTTACTCTGCAATGATTGATAAAGATCAGATTGCCACCAAAGTTCAGCTTCATATTTATTGACATCGCGGACTACTGGTAAGTCAATAGAATATACTTGGCTAATATACTCAAAAAGTCGATGTGTTTTATCTTTAAGTTTATTGTTCATGGCCACAACTTACACATAACCAATCCCGACACTTTTGTTATCCCCAATCTTTGTGACATTCGCCCCTATTGTACGATCCTTCATCATTAGCTCATTTTCTCATATATTCGGTCCCTAAATCCTTCGTTTATCATACTATCGCGCTATCCCGGAGTCAACGATTGATCGCGTGTTTGTCGCGTGTTTGCATGGTGGTTGTCTAACAAAACTGTTTCTGATATCATCACAATAACATCCGGCCTGTTTTTTAAAACATCCCTGAATATTGCCGGATTATAGCGAGGAGGTCGGGTATGCGCGATAAAGCTGATATTCTTATAGACGAGGTGATCGAAGCCCACGGCGGCAGGGCCTTGTGGGAAAGCATCGACGCAATAGAAGCTGACCTTTCCGCCGACGGGTTCCTGTTCGCGGCCAAGCACAGGCCGGCGCTAAAGCATGTGGCTGTTCGCGCAGAAGCCCATAAACCTCATTTTCAGTTTCTTGATTTTCCGTCCCCAGGCATCACTTCCGAACTTTTAGGGGACGAAGAGGCGCGCATTTGCGGAAAGGACGGAAATGTAATCGAAAGCCGCACACGGCCCCGAGCGGCATTTAAGGGCCTGCGCAGAAACTTATGGTGGGACGCACTGGATTTTATCTATTTTGGAGGATATGCCACCTGGAATTATTTTGTTACACCGTTTATTTTTATGCGGCCGGGTTTCACATTCGAATATCTTGGCAAACCGGACACGCCGGAAGGCGCCTATTCATGCCTGTGCGCAACATTTCCGCAGGACCTGCCGACCCATTCCAGATCCCAGACCTTTTTCTTCGACGACCAAAAACTGATGCGGCGTCTGGATTACACTGCAGAGGTTGTCGGCGGATGGGCGCATGCCGCCCATCTCTGCCATGATTACAAAGATTTTTCAGGACTCAAGGTCCCGGTCCGCCGCAGGGTAACTCCGATAATCCTCAACAGGCGCATGAAAGCTCCAACGCTGGTGGCAATCGACATCCATGATGTAAGCATAAAATTTCGCTGATATAAGAAAAACCACATGAGATTGTTTAGACTTTAGTCTGTCAGGAGCTCACGGAAGCGAATCTCTTTGCTTCCTGTGAGCTCGTATGTTTATTCCACGCCTGTCGGCCTAAATACCTTCAGACTAATAAGCCGGAGTTATAATTTCAATTAACGGGCATGGCGGCGCATAGTTCCTGAAGATATACCTGCAGGTCTCCGGGCGTGAGAACACCATCGGGTGCGCGACGATCCAGGGCCGAGCCTGCCACGATTTTATCTACCAGGCTTTTAACCCCGTAATCTATTATCTCGTCGGACGATAATTCAGCGCCGTTTTCGATCAGCATGGACTGCGTGTACCAGGCCTCCTTTGTAGGCGCTACGCCCTGGCATCCGCCTCCTTCGAGCACCTTGAAAGTTGCACCCTTGGAAGTTTCCCTTGCGCAGATATCGAAGTTTATAAGCCGGAGTCCGCTTAAAATCGGGTTGCCGCCAATGCCGCATCTCATCCTGACCAGAGGCATAAAACGATCAAGGTTTATGCCGGAGCAAAACAGCATTGCGCCTTTATCCGACTTAACATCAGGCCTCATTGAAAAATACAGGAAATCGTTGACATATTCGTGCGCGTTCATAACAGTCCCCCTATCAATAGGATTTATGGTTCAGCCTTAACAGCCGGTCAAGACTCTTGTCTTTGGAATTCTTCTTTCTTAGTTTAAGATATCACCTAATAACTGTTATTGTCAAGAAGAATTTTAAGGCAGCGGCAATTATAGATACAAATATTTTTCGGATTTCTTATGAACAGGATTTTAGTGACTGCCGGGGTTATTGGAAAAAATCAGGCAGAAGGAAAACGCTCAACGAACCGGAGGCAGCAGCATGCTGAAATCATATGCCGCATCCCCGGCAACAGAGGCCTTTTTATACTCGAAATACGAGGTCATTACCTTCTTGACATAATTTCTTGTCTCAACAAAAGGAATGTCCTCGATAAATTCATCGTCCGACTTATATTCGTCGCGCTGCTCCCATTTTCTCGCATTGATCTCGCCCGCATTGTAGGCGGCCAGCACCCGCGCCATTGATTTGAACTCTTCAAACAGGGATTTCAGATAATATGTGCCGAGGTTAATATTGTTTCTGACGTCGTTTATCTGAGCTTCCCGCTTTATGCCCAGCTTGATGCTCCTGTCGAGATGAAAGGCTGTCCGGGGCATGAGCTGCATAAGACCCCGCGCGCCCGCCACAGACTTCGCATCCGCATCGAACCGGCTCTCTTCCCTCATCACGGCAAGCGCCAGAAACGGATCCACCCCGAACTTCCCCGATATCTTTTCAACATCATCCCAGTAGGCCATGGGATACCAGAACCCGTGTACATTCTCTGAGTACGGCATCTTCACAGCCAGGCCGATAGCCCGCTTAAACTCTCCCAGTTCCTGGAGCCTGGATATTACATACATCATATCCGAAGACTTCTCGACCTTTTTTGACAGGCATATAAGTTCCGTCACAGCCTCCCTGATCATTCCGAGCGACAATAGCGCATCAGTCCGTTCAATGCGGCGCTGGGGGTCGGAGGAGGGGATTGATACGGAAACTCCGGGGAAAGCGCGGATATCCGACTTCCCCCTGTTTTTGGCGTATGTCAAGGCGCTGTAAAAACAGTTATTGCTCCTGAGCAGGGATGAATAGAACCGGCCGGCATCTTCGCCCGACTCTTCCATGCTCCGCGCCTTCCAGTACAAATATTTATTGTCGCCGGTCTTGTCGTATAACTTTGAGAATATCCCGGACGCCTTCCCGTATTCTGCGGATTTGTAATAAGTCCAGCCCATGCCCCACATCGCCTCTTCAGCCTCGGCAGGGTATTTGAGCAGCGCTTCGTTGTATATCTTCAGCGCTTCATCAAACTTTTTTTCCCTCCTCTTGTCTGCTGCAGCAGCAATAAAGAGCGGCCCGGCCTTTTTGTCGTTCTTTGCGGAAAGGTCCTGCAGCGCAGCCTCAAAACCCTCTTTGTCTCCGGCCCTGTATAACGAACGCGCTTTAGAATAAAGATCATTCGCCTTATCATAAACAACTGCCGCAGCACTGTAATCCTTCTGCCTGAACAGCGACAGGCCGAGGTTCTTCATTATCTCATCCCGGCGTTTGGGTTCGCTTTTTTCCAGGGCCTTTCTAAGGTCGCGCTCCGCCTCCCGGAATTCATAGCGTTTCATGAGATTCAGCGCATGCTGCATAAGATCATCTGCAGAGATGTCCGGGCCGTTCAATTCCGCAAGTGCGGACTTTGATAAGGCGCCGGCCCGCAGATAGATATCCCTGAACACCTGGGCCGCCTTTGCATCCTTCCCCTTTTGCCTAAGGAAAAGCCCGAATGCATAAGCCATATCATCGTCCTCTGGATAATCCTTCACATAAGCTTCATAAAGCTGCAGAATGTCCTTTGCTTCGTTCCCTGCCGTCTCACGGATTTCCGCAGCTCTTGCCCTCCTGCGAAGAGGGGAGTCCGGATATTTCCTTAGCATCGACCGGAGAGTGCTTAATGCCTTATCGTGGTCCTGAAGATTGCGATAGGCCTCGGCAAGGTAAAACGCCGCATAATCGCCAAGCAATGGGAAAGCTTCTTCAGCTTTGGAAAGTCTTTCAACGGCATCCGCATAACTGCCGGACTCAAGGGCCTTCCTGCCCTCCTGCAGATAGGTCCTGCCATCCTTGTCTTCTGCACCGGCCGGAAATACGACGAAAGGCGTGGACAACCAGACAACTATAATTAAAGGCAGAAAAATCAGACCGCGACTTTGGGATTTTTTTATTGAATCATGCTCAGATTTCATATTTTTTGCTTCGCATTTTTACATCCCTGCTCTATCTCTAATAATAGACTAAAGCCTTCCTTTTCGGCAATCCGGGGCTCCGTTGCGGTTTGCATCGAAATAGAATATTTTAGCGGGGCTGTGTTATATTTTTCATATGATTAACGACGTTAGACTGCACGGCGGGCTGGGAAGCGTCGATTTTTTTGTATTCGTCTCCGGCGCAAGCACAAACAACACTTACTTTTATGAAGAAGAACCGGGCCGCATAAGGTTTTTTTCGCGGGGCAATGAATTCATCATCTCAGAGGAAAATATCAGATTCAAGGGGGCCGGCGGCAGTTTCTGCGAGTATATGTTCGGGGTCGAGAAACCGGTCAAGGACCTGAAAAAAGACGACATCCTGAACAGGCTCATCATGTTCGGCGCCTTCATGGACAAAAATGAAAGGGTCGTCTTTACAAACGACACCGAAGGACAGGAACCCTTCTCAAAGCTCTTTCTCCAGGGTCATGCGGTAACGAATTACCACTTTCTCGTAGCCTCGGAATTTCAGGGCGATTATAAACGCAGACAAAAACATATCCTCAGGTCCGTGGGCAAATTCCTGAAAAGGACGGACCTGCTCAGCACAGGGAACGACACCGATTTTTTGGGCAGGTTCTGCGCGGAGCTTAAAGAAAGCCGGTCGATAGTCTTTATATTTAAATTAATCAACCGGGCGAACCAGGAATACTACACCGCCTTCAAAAACTTTTACTGGAAGAACAGGGAAATAAGCGCTGAGGACGAGCTCTATCTGGAAGAAATAGTCCTGAAAAACAGCATTGACCGCTATCAGCAGGAACGCATGAAGATAGACGTTATGTACAAACACCCGGAAAACAGGGTCGTCGTAGATGAATACAGGGATGTATTGCTTTTAGGCATCTCGCGCGACACTCTCCATGCATCTGAATTTGCCAGGCTGAACAGGCTCAGGACATTGAGTATAAGGAACAATATTCCTGTCGTCCTGTTCGACACCCTTGACGAGCTGCTGCTGAAGGGCAAGAAGATACAGGAGTCAGAGGAGCAGGATTACCTGAAAGATGCGCGGGCAATACTGGAAAACCTTTTTTTCAAAGACCCGTCGCTTAAGCAGCACATAATAAATGAGGACATTGTCAGACTGGTGAAGGCAAAACATATTGCTTATTCCCAAAATGACAGGGGCTTTGACCAGGTATTGCTCGACATCGGGAAGGCCTGCGATGAACTTGCACATCAAACAAATGATTTTCACATATTTGAAGAGTTCAGCGCCATAATCACTTATTTCGACAGGTGCGACAATGTGCAGGCCCTTCTCAGCCAGCTGGCATTCATGAAGAATATAGAGTTCAGGGAAGAATCGCTGCGGAGTCTTATGGGAAACAAAAAGGAGTTCGACAGGCTCGACAGCGGACTGTTCAAAGAGGTCTTCGTCAGGGATCTGATGGAAAACAGGTATATAACCGGTTACGGCAGAAGAAAGATCAAAATTATTTTCCAGGGCATGGAAGATATCGAGGAGGGGGAATCGTCTCTCAAGGAAGTTGTCGCCGCGCTCAAGATTCTGGCGGATGAGGAAAGACTGTACAATGAGACGCATGCCGCGCTTAAGGAACGCATGCGGAGCTTCTTCCCCGGGCTTGAGTTGAAAGAGGTAAGGGAGAAGATCAGGGAAGATATCACAGCCGAACTGATGGACAAAGGGGTAGCGAATTTAATACCTGCCCGGCTCTTCGAAAAAGTCTTCATAGACCTGCGCAAGGAATCCGTATATCTGAACCAGATATTTCCCATGGTCGTCCAAAACAGGGATTCGGCGCTCAGGGAAGACTTCCTTGAAAACAGCGGCCTCGACAGATTCTATATCGAGTCTCT
>Ga0334722_10000415_pt1 | contig 63713 bp, 68 predicted proteins | sample C3_bottom_MG_FD_207210 | JGI IMG/M metagenome (GOLD analysis project Ga0334722, IMG submission 207210) | Sediment microbial communities from Yellowstone Lake, YNP, Wyoming, USA - C3_bottom | ecosystem: Environmental > Aquatic > Freshwater > Lake > Sediment | place: USA: Wyoming | collected... | reverse complement strand
CAGGGCGGGTGGCGGACAACGGCCGGCCTATGCCGTTTCAATCCCCGCCCCCCGTGCGGGGGGCGACGACATCATCGGTCGGTCAAATACCGGGTTCACACGTTTCAATCCACGCCCCCCGTGCGGGGGGCGACGGCCGGTGGTGCGTTGGCGCTCTTCTTCTGCAGGTTTCAATCCACGCCCCCCGTGCGGGGGGCGACAAAACATATTTTCATGTCTGCTTGGTGTATGAACATGTTTCAATCCACGCCCCCCGTGCGGGGGGCGACGAATCCAATTATCTCTGGAGAATTATCACTGTTAAGTTTCAATCCACGCCCCCCGTGCGGGGGGCGACAGCCTGTCTCCAATCGCAGACCAGGCAAGAGGGAAAGCCGCCATCTTCGCGAACTTTCCCATTTTCCAGCACAAAAGCATTCCCTCCTTTTCTGCTCAAGTTTTTTTCGTTTACATTACACGCCGTTATCTTACTCGCGAACCTCCCGGGAAAACCCTGCCCGCTTGGGGTTCGCGCCAAACTCAAATAATCAACGGCCCCTCCTGATCAATACCGGGTTTGGCTCCCACATGTTCAACCCGCCGTTGCCAGTTTGAGCCAAGGTAATAGAAGCGCAGGCTGTCTTGGGTGGGTTCAATCTCATCAATCAATCTCTGCTTTAACGCCGCCCACTGGGCTGGTTCAACGATGCATTCGAACACCGAAAACTGCACCCTTTGCCCGAAATCCTTGCAGGCCTTGGCCACCCGCCGCAAACGCTTTTCGCCACCGGCACTGATGGTGGCAACATCGTAACTGATCAGCACAAACATCCCTCACCTCCACAAAAATGGCGGGTATCCATCCAAATCGCCGCGCAGGAAACGGGCCAGCAACAAGGCCTGGCTGAAGAACAGCAAGCCCACCGGGATAGTCTCGCTCAGGAAGGGATGGAGAATCTCATCCTGCTTGCGCTTCTGATAGGCCACAAGAACCACCTTGCGGGTTTCATCATCCATCAGCACCGCCCCCGATTCGCTGATGGTAAACCCCTTGGCCCTGACCTGCCCAAGATTGATCAATGACAAGGCCAAGCGGTCAGCCAGGAAGGGGCGGAATTCCTCCATTAAATCCAAGGCCAAACCTGGTCGCCCGGGCCGATCACGGTGGAGATAGCCCACGGCCGGATCAAGCCCCACCGATTCCAGGGCCGAGCGGGCATCGTGCATCACCAGGGTATAGAGGAAGGAGAGCAGGCAGTTGACCCGATCCAGGGGCGGTCGCCGACTGCGCTCGTGAAAGAAAAATTCCTCCTTCTGGCCGGTGATCAGTTGATTGAAGACGCCGAAGTAGATCTTCGCCGCCTCCCCTTCAAAGCCCCGCGCGGTATCCAGAGCCAGCCCCTGTTGTAGCTGCGAGAGGATGGCAGCCAGCCGATCAGCCGCCGCCCGCAGGGCCGCACCGTCCACCTTTTCGGGATGATCCCGCAAGGCGCGGAGGATAATGGTCCGGCAGTTGTTAACCTTGCCAGCCACAAAGGCCCGGGCCATAACCGCAGAAAACCCGAGATCATCGGCATTGCGGTACTGTTGGCGGCGCAGCAACACATTGCCAGAAACCGGCCCCTGCACCCGGGCCATAAAGCGACCATGCTCGGTGAGAAAGCTCACCGTCACATCCCGCTCGGCACAAAAGCCCATGAGAAAAGGGCTACACGAGACATTGCCAAAGCAAACAATCCCGTCCAGGGTATGGATCGGCAAGCGCAGCCGCTCCTCCCGCTCCACCTTGACCAGCACGCATTCGCCATCCTTGGCCAGATAGGCCCCCTGAGTGGTGACAAAGAGGGTGTTTAGATGTTTTTTCATGGTCGCACCCGCTCTCGCTCCAGCGTCACCGCCGCGTGCGACACCCGCGTCCCCGGCTCCAGCATCAAGCAGGAGACCCCGCCCACGGGCAGATGGGTACGGACGCCGTTCTTATCCACCACCACGAAGGCGCCGTCCAACACATCGAGATTTCCCTTTTCGATAAAGAGCACGGAAATCCGTTCCTTGACGTCGATGGGCTTGAGTTGGGGGAGGATTGGTTCGCTCATCTCTTATTAAACCCCAAAGGATTTTTTAATACCCCGGATTGACACGGTGGCAAAAAGTGATACCATACCCTCATGAACACAAGCCACAGGAAAACATTGGGAGCTATATTCGCCGATCCAGTTAACGGCAATATCGAGTGGCGAAAAATCGAAACGCTGCTCAAAACGTTGGGTTGTGAAATTATCGAAGGCAACGGCTCCCGGGTCACCATTATCTTCGGCGATCTAAAAGCGACCTTCCACCGACCGCATCCTGGCCGGGAAGCCTTACGGTATCGGGTAAGCGCGGTTAGAGATTTTCTAAAAATGATCGGGGTGAAACCATGAAGAATGCACTGACCCATAAAGGCTATGCCGCCAAAATCGAATTTGATGCCGAAGACCATATTTTTTTCGGCCGCCTGGTCGGCATCCGAGATATCGTCACCTTTCATGGTAAAACCGTGGCTGAACTGGAGGCATCTTTCCAGGAAGCCGTTGAGCATTATCTGGAAACCTGCGCCAAGCTGGGAGACGAGCCCAACAAACCATTCTCCGGCACCCTGACCCTGCGACTCACCCCCGAGAGCCACGCCGAGATTGCCACCGCCGCAACCATCAGCGGCAAGAGCATCAACAGATGGGTTGCCGATACCCTGGACAAAGCCGTTCATGCCAACGGATAGACCTTTGCTTAAATTGATTCCGTTCAAGCAAATACCCCCCTGCAATACTCTTATTTTTTAAGCCTCTTCCGGCTTTCCGGCTCGGCGAGGTAGTTCTCCGGGCTGACTACCTCATCGCCGGTTTCAACTTCCAGCTTTTCCCGCGCCTCACCGGCTATCCGACCACCCTTGCGGGCCGCCACCTGGTTTTCGGGAAATCCTTGGGCATCCTGTTTGCGGGCAATTTCGGTGGTGGCCGCCTCGCCCAGCATGGAAAAGATCAGCTCCAGATCGGTCATGTGGTCACGCAGGTTCTCCCGCTCCAACCCTTTCAGCTCCTTGTACTCGGTCGGGGTCAGGCCAAAAGCGGCCTTGGATATTTCCGAGGTCAGGATGGCGTATTCCGGCTCGCCGTTGACGCCGCGCTTCTGCCATTCATCGGTCAGTTCGGCCCGAACGGCGATACCCCGCAGCCGTTTCTCAACCCAGGCCTCAGAATACCCCTTAGCCCGGTACAGCGCCTTGGTTCGCTTGGTGGCCAGCTCCGGGTCTTCGATTTCCTGCACCCGCTCATAGCCGACCTTGGCCAACCAGCGCTTGAAGGGCTCGGCCTTGGGTGAGGGGATGGACTGGATGATGCGGAAGAGGCCTTCGGTGTTGGCGCAAAGCATCCGTTGCGCCCCACCAGAGGTCTCGATGGCAAGGGTATGTACAATCTGTACCCACCCTTTCCCCAGTTCAGGGTCACGCTGTTTCATCCGCTGGATATACTGCTTCGGGTCTTTGGAATCGATCAGCGCCAACACCACATCTTCGACAACAAACCACCACTCGTTGTTGTGCAGGGTCCGGCGAATATCCTTGCCCTTAAAAACCACTAGTTTGCTTTCCATATCCGCGCCTTGTCCAAGATCAGTTCTATCTCAAGACCGAAGCCAATACTCTGGTCATATACTTTTCCACGTTACGATCGGCCCCGGTTATCTTCGGCATACAGAGATCAATGAGGGAACAGCTATCGCATTTATTTTCAAACTTGGCATGTGGGGTTTTCCCGCTGGCAACCAATTCATGAAGGCTACTTGCAGCCTCGCGAGTCATGACACGAAGCGGCTCGTCAAAAGCCACTATCAGCCGACGGCGAGGTTTGCCGTAATAGATCGCCCCTTCCGGCACCACCACCCCCAGCATCTCTTCGAGACACATGGCCTGGGCGCAGAGCTGGGCCTCATAGCCTTCCTCATGCCGCATTTTCCCGCGCTTGTAGTCCACCGGGAAAGGCCGCCATAAACCGCCGACGCCAGCCACCGGAATGCCGGCGGCCTTTCCCCCTGATATTGGAGGCGTGACTACCCCATCCTCGCGTAACCGATGGAATTCCACCACATCGGCCTTGCCGGATAACCCCAGTTCGAACGAGCGTAGCAAGAGACCACGGGTAACGCGCAGATCGCCGCGTGACTCGGGAGGCAGATCGTCATCCACCTTTTGGTGGAGGTGTGTGCCCTCGACGGTGAAAAGGTTTTCCTTCCACAGTCCCTCGATTTGCACTAGCGCCGCTCTACGCTTGCAAAACAATAGATGCTGAATGAGTGAAAGCGGTAGTAGCTCTTCTTCCGTGTACGTTTCCATCACGGTGTTAACAGTTCCACCCCAGCCGGTAATCGATCACGATGAACGACAACCTCATAATCAGAAAAGCTGCGGGGCGAACCCGTTGATTTTTTCGTTATATCGACAATAGCCCCCTTGTCCAGCAGCTTATGGGCCGGGGCACAGCCCAGCATGGCCTGTTTTATCCGCTGGTTCGCGTCGCTGTCAGTGCCCACGTGTTTAAAGACGTAAAGGCCGCGACAAGACATCATGCCCTTGCTGGCGGAGCGGTCATGGTCGTACATATTCAAGAGTGCTTCCCATAAATTTTTCAGGTCGCCGTCGGAAAAGCCGGTTCCCTTGGCAAGATTAGCGCTGACAAAACCCTTGCCTACATAGAGGCCATAGGGGATTAGCGCCTTGCGACCCATGGTGCGGAGCTTGTCTTCCTCCTGATCATTCTCCCATTTCTCATAATCTGCCGCAGTTTTGGCATCCTTGACCTTTTCCGCCACTGCCATGCGGGTAATGGAAATGTCCAACGGCAAGATCGGGTCAACCGAACGGGCAAATGATAACTGCACCGGCCCCCTGACCTGCCCGGCATTGGCGCCAGTACTCATGACCGCCCCAAAGGTGCGAACATCATAGAAGGTCTTGCACATCCAGTCCCGTGCGCCCATGACCTGATTACGATTTCCACCACCTTCCGGCTTTCCTCCCGTCTCTTCGTGGGCCCTGGTGATCGATTTGTTCAGGTTAGTTGCGTGTTCGACAAAAATCGCGTTAGGAGCCTGATTATCAAATCCAATCTGGATAAAATTGCGTACCCTACGTTTCAGCGCCACATCGGAGACTAGCCCGTGCATGTCCTCCGGGTCGATGCGTGGGCTGTTGCCAGCATCCGGGTCACCATTCGGGTTGCCGTTTTCACAATCAAAGAGGTAGAGAAATTCATAGCGGTTCTGGATGCTCATTGGTTATCTCCTTTGCTGGTTTCATTGGTGTCATTGTTTTTACCCGCCCGATTAGCGGCAATCTGTTGATAGTAGCCAAGGGCAAATAGACTCTGTTTCTCTAGGTCAAGGGTCGTTGGGATACGGTCTTGAATCTGACTCATGATGGCGGCAATTTGGCCTTCGTACCAAAAGGCAAGGCCGCCTTCCAATTTATTCAGATGGTTCTTGGCGTTGGCGATAAGCCGTCCAAGGGTGAGGCCCGGCGTCTGGCTGGCCGCCACATAATACCGTTGCACCACACCAGCGCCGACATCACCCAATGCGGCCCGTTGCAGCCCGGCCAGCATTGCCAAAAGGCGCCCGCACTGATACGCGGGTTCAGGATGTTCCTTGTTCAGATAAGCTGTCATGTTGTGATTCCCTCCTTTGCGAATGAAGTATGCTTTGATCAGGCCCATGCGGGCGTGGTTGAATGGTTTGTCTTCAATGAGGTCGGCGCGAAAACGGCTCAGGGCTTGGACAATCAAGGGTTGCGGGATCGGCAGACCAGCCAAAGCAACACGCCAAAGAGTGGTTGCCGTTGGCGCGGGGAGCTTTTTTAGGTTCTCTGTATATGACTTAGTTTCGTCACGACGTACCAACGAGATGCATACGTCGTTAAATCTCGGGGGACGAGCAAGAGCCCCATCGTGTTGGGCGACAATCTCTAAATCGGAAAACCACTTCTCGATTTTGACGATCAACTCCTCGAAACTTCCCTCCATCCAGTCACGCACCATGACGCGGCCCGACGCACCGGAAAGAGTCATGGCAAAGTAGCGGTTATTGCTTGGAACCGGCCGTTGCCCCTTCCTCAATGATTCCAATATCTCCCTAGCCGTGACCTGGGCGGCGGCCTCAGTCAAATCTGGAGGTTCATACAAAAATGCCAATGGGTCATCGTCTATCGGCACAACCTCTTTGAACCAATGAACAACTTTTGCTCCCGCCAATGTCCGGGAGTGATTGGTAATCAAACTGTCCAACCCCTTTGCATATTGGTTAGCAGCATCCTCGGACATGGCACAGTTCATGGACTGCTTTAGCTCAAATGACTCAAAAGCTTTTTTGTCGAAACCGACCAAAATATCCTGGCCTCTTCCCCCCACTGCTTTCAGCCCGGAAATTTTAGGATGGGTTTTTACAGGGGAAGCAGCATTGCCGCTCAAAAAGCAAAGCATCTGGGTTGACACCTGCCCTTCAGCCAACAAACTTCTGCGAAAATCCGTCCACCATTCAAGACATGCATTACTCTTCAATGGATCGACACCATTAACGGTAAAAAAAACCTTATCAAGAGGCGTTGCCCCATGGTTCAGCAAAACTTCTCTTTGTGCCTGAATCTTTTCCGAATCACCGAAGAAGTTTGCAGCAACCTGCAATTCTGGCATTACTGTTGACGCACTCTTGAGCAGTTCACTGAAATACTGATTCTTGGCTTTATATTTTTCTAGGTCATCGTTCCCACCCAACAGCAAAAACGTGACCTGTAGGGTTTCGACTAAAAAATGACACTTTCCTCCCCCCTGCAAAAGATTGGAAGGGTATTCAGGGCATCTTTCCAGGACACCGCCAGCATCTCCACTACCAAACGGCAACACTGTGACTACGCCGTTTGAATTGATGTCTAACTTCCATTTAACCTTCTTTGGACCGAAGCCAGGTTGCATTCCCTGTATGTTTTTTGTGGCGAACTCCGCAATAGATCGCAACATCACGCACCTCCCCTTTCCGGCTTCAGGACTTTATCACTTTCAAAGTGGGGCACCTCAAGCACACCTTTGACCACCACGGCATTGAAGAGCGTGATAAAGGGTTTGTCATCCTTGACCACTTCTCGCCGCAGATCGAAGACATCGTAGAGCATCAAACCAATGTGCTGATCAAAGCCTGCTGGTGTCTGCCGCATCTTGTCCGGCTGGACATACTCAAAAAAAGCGGGAAACTCACTGCACCCGAAATATGGCTGCTGAAAGCACTTGCCGTGCTTGGCTCGACGTTCAAACATACTGTCAAATTTGTTGCGCTGTTCCATCCCGGCAAATCTCGCCTTGGGCACAATCCGAGCTGATAAGCGGTAACGGACATTCTTCAGAGCCATGGTTTGACGCTGCGTGCGCCCTGTAGTCTCATCATCACTATCTGCCCACAATGGCTCTGGTTCCTTCGTTCCATTCATCCATTGATTCGCGGCACTTGGCACTTTCCCTTTGACTTCATTCCGGCGCAATGCAATGTAACGAGGTATCTCCAGCACCTCGATCCGTTCGACTTGCCAGTGGAAATAAGGCTGCATTCCATCTGCGTCTCTGATGCCTTCCCAATAGATCGCATCAAAGATACCCCGTGCAGCGGATGGCGTGATAACCGGATAACTGAATCTCTCCACCTTCATCTCCGGCCTGGTAAAACAGGCCAAGTCTCCCCAGACTTCCAGGGTATGAGTTCGTTCTTTCACCATTTCCTCCTTCATTCATGCGATGAAAATTTGCTGTGACTGCGGCAACTTCAGCCCAAAAACGTCATCGTACATTTCACCCAAACGGTCTTCGAGGACAAACCATTCGTCCGACACTCCTCTGCCATAGCGCAACTTTGCTGGGATCAACACTTCCCAGGCAGAATGCTCCGCCCGGGGCCGGTAGATGCTAACCGCCAATCCCTGTGCCCCCTTTATCCATTTACCACTGATCCCCTCCTCGCTCTGCTGCTGGCGCAACTCCTCAAATTGCCCACGATACGGAGCGTAAGACACCAACACCTGAATTGCCGCATGATCAATCAACCGATATTCCTGGGCCACGCGAACAAAATCAACAGCATCCACAGCCTCAGCAAGCGCCTGGTTTTGTGTTTCCGGTTTGCTCACATCGTAGAGCCGATGGTAATAATCACGGAACACTGCCGGATCGTTAAGATCAAGCCCTACCCCGCCTGTTTCGATGAGCATGGTTCGCATCACCTCCGTCGCCTGGAAATAATCGCGAGTCGGATACCGCTGCCGGAAATCACCGGGTACATCCGGTTCAAACACTCGAACCTGCCCAAGCCGCCGGTTACCGTTGGCATCCGTTAATCGCCCTTCCCGATTGCAACGTCCGGCGGCCTGGGCAATGGCGTCGAGCGGGGCCAAGGCGCGATAGACCACAGGAAAATCCACATCAACCCCAGCTTCCACGCATTGGGTGGATATCAAACGGCATGGCAGCCCTTCCCGCAACCGGGAGCGGACTTCATCCAGTACGGCCCGACGATGCAAGGCGCAGAGGTTGGTGGAAAGATGAAAGATTTCCTCATCGTTGGACAACTCTGCCAGGATGGCGTTGGCATGTTTCTTAAGGTTCACCACGCAGAGGACTTGTTCCTCCTTTCGTATTGCATTCGCAAGCGCTGTCCATCCCATTGTTCCGTTTTTAGATGGCCAATAGACCACGTAACGGCGCAGGCTACTGTAGAGCGAGGCATGGTCTGGTGCTGCCTCAACCGGTCGCCAGCCAGTAGGCACTAACGCAGTCACGGCTCTATCTAGAGCATCAAAGGCAGGTTGCGTGGCTGTGGCAAAAAGAACCGACGTTCCGTACGTCGCCGAGAGGTGGGATAATGCTGCCAGTGTGGGAACAGCCAGCGACTGGGGCAGGGTCTGTGCCTCATCAAACATAATGACAGAATCCATCAGATTGTGAAGCTTACGGCAGGCGGAAGGGCGATTGGAAAAAAGCGATTCGAGCAACTGCACATTGGTAGTAATAATGATCGGCGCATCCCAATTTTCCGCCAGTAACCGCCGGGCCTGTTCGGCAGCGGCTTCCCCATCGGCCGTGGCCGTCTCGCTACCCAGACCTGCCAGGCTATGGTGCTCAAGAACATAATTGGCCGGGAACGAATGAAATATGGTGCGGTAAATGGCCGCTGTCTGCTCAATAATGGACAGAAAAGGTACGGCAAGAATAACCCGTTTCATGCCATAGCGGGCCGCGTGCTCCAAAGCAAAATTGAGCATGGCCAAGGTCTTACCGCTGCCGGTCGGCGCGGTCAGGGTGAAAAGCTCAGGGGCCTGTGCCGCCGCTGTTGTCGTCATATCCCAAAGGGCGTTTCTGGCCGCCAAGACATTTTTATCCGCCTTGGTATTGATACGAACTTTCGCTGTCATAAAATCAGCAAGAGCAGTTAATGCTGTTTCGGCGTCAAGCGCCGACCCTACCTCCCGGTAACACTTGCCATGTTCAGTGCCATTAAAATGCGCCTCCGTGTCCAAAAAGTCGGCATCAACGAGGCAAGAAAAAAGCATCCTGACATCCAGCATGTCGGCAATGCGTTTGCTGAAAAGCTCATGTGTATCGATAATGGCGTGCTCAGGTTTCGTAAAACATAGACCGTCAGTGACGGCGCGGGATTTAAGGCCAGCAAGATCGGAATCGCTCAACCTCAGGTTGAGGGGATGCCGCTGAGTAAGACCGACAGGATTCAATTCGCGGAGAGCATCTTTACTTCCCCGTTGCAAACCTATGTGGTGGCCCTGAATCGCCAAAGCAGCCGCCACCGCCTGATACTCGGCCAACGCCACCCAAGCCCCAGGCGACCAGTGATCTAAACCCTTCTCCTCACCGCGCAACCGCGCCTGGAATAAATCCGCGTATTTGCCCAGGTCATGCAAAAGGCCGGATAGGATGGCTTCGTCACTCCATGTCCTGTTGGCGGCAAAACCCTGAGCTAACTCTGCCACTCTGCGCAGGTGCTCTTTAGCTAGATGCCGTCGGCCAGTCTTGTTTCCACTATGCGCGTAAAAGTCCATTCAACTACCTCTCGAATTTCTTCACCCCCACCATACCACCAGGGGTAGGACATCCAGCGACCTATACCCCCTACCGGGAAAAATATTTTTTCTGCCCGGCCAGATTGCCCCTGTCACGCATATTACTCAATCGGCAAGAAAGGAGAAGAGCGAAATCGCCCCTGCAATTCCCGCCCCGCCAACCGCAAAATTTCTCCTTTCCTTTACCGGCATTGCCCTTATATTAAAGCAGGTCGAAAAATTGGCGGCCTCGGGAGGGATGCGCCACCCGGCAATTCCCGCCAGCCGCTGGAACCAGTACGAAAACCCCACAATCATCAGCACAAGGACACGGACATGATCAACAAGGCAATCCTCATCGGTAATCTCGGCGCGGACCCGGAAGTGCGTTACACCCAGACCGGCACCGCCGTGGCCAACTTCAACCTGGCCACCAAGGAAACCTGGACCAAGGACGGCACCAAGGAAGAAAAAACCGAATGGCACCGGGTGGTTGCTTTTGGGCGCCTGGGCGAAATCTGCGGTGAATACCTCTCCAAGGGTTCCCTGGTCTATGTCGAGGGCCGCATCCAGACCCGGCAGTGGGATGACAAGGACGGCAACAAACGCTACACCACCGAGATTGTCGCCCGGGAAATGAAGATCCTCTCCCCCCGCAGTGGCGGCGGCGCCAACAAATCCAGCTACGATGAAGAGCCCCCCCTGCCGGAACCGACCATGGGTGATGACGTCCCCTTTTAATTTCATTATCACTCAGACGAGAGCAAATAGCAGAATATGGACTACTACGAAGTACTAGGGATGCCGAAGAGCGCCAGCCCGGAAGAGATCAAGAAGGCCTATCGCAAACTGGCCTTGAAATACCATCCGGACAAGAACCCGGGCAATAAGAAGGCCGAGGATAAATTTAAACAGATCAGCGAGGCCTACGCCGTTCTCTCTGACAAGGACAAGCGCCAGAACTACGACACCTACGGCGCCGAGGGCTTCCAACAGCGCTATAGCCAGGAGGACATTTTCAAGGGCTCCGATCTCAACGACATCCTCCAGGGATTATTCGGCGGTGGTGGTGGTCGCGCCTCCTTCCGCACCTCCCGGGGCGGCGGCGATCCCTTCAGTTCATTTTTCCAGCAGGGCCAAGGCGGCCCGGGCGGCTTCGGCGGATTCCAGCAAGGACCGCCGCCCAAGGGCCAGGATCTGAGCCTGGAGCTGCCCATCACCCTGAACGAGGTGCTGCACGGGGTCGAGAAGACCATCTCCCTGGGCCGGGGCGGGAAAAGCGACAAGGTCTCGGTGAAGATCCCCGCCGGCATCGAATCCGGCAAGAAGCTGCGGGTTTCCGGCAAGGGCAATCCTTCCCAACACGGCGGCCCCTCCGGCGATCTTTACCTGCTGATTAGTGTCCTGCCCCACGAAAACTTCACTCGCGAGGGCGACGACCTGATCGTCGATCAGAAAATCCACTACAGTTGCATGGTTCTGGGGTGCAAGGTCGATGTCCCCACCCTGGAGGGCAAGACCCTGAGCGTCAAGGTGCCCCACGCCACCCAGGCCAACGCCAAGCTGCGCCTGAAGGGCCACGGCCTGCCCTCCGGCCCCCACGGCCCGCGCGGTGATCTCTACGTCCGGCTGAACGTGGAGATCCCCAAGAGCCTTGATAAAGAACAGAAGAAGCTGGTGGGAGAGTTGCAGGAGAAGGGGCTGTAAGAAGTAAATAATAAATGGAAACCATTCCGCATGAGCTTAGCCATGAAGGTCAAAACCGCCCTGGTCACCGGGGCCAGCAGTGGCATCGGGGCGGTCTTCGCCAGGCATTTGGCCCAGGCGGGATACCGCGTCACCTGTGTCGCCCGCAGTACAAATAAGCTCGAAAGCCTCATCCAAGAGCTGGGGGCAGACCATCGGGTTTTGGTCGCCGACCTGGCTGACCCAGCGCAGCTTGAGCGCGTGGTCCAGGACGTGGAAAACAGCGGCTACTCTCTGGTCGTGAACAATGCCGGATTCGGCCTCTACGGGCGCTTCGAGGAACTCCCCATCGAGCAGCAGGAAGAGCTGATGTTCGTGAACATGAACGCCCTGGTCCGCATCTCCCACGCCTTTCTAAAAAAAGCTGCCACCGGTGACGCCCTGATCAATGTCTCCTCCGCCCTTTCGCTCCTCACCTACCCCGGCGGGGCTGTCTATGCCGGGAGCAAGGCCTTTGTCACCAACTTCACCGAATCGTTGTGGTACGAGAATAAGGACCGGGGGGTGATGGTGATGGCGTTGTTGCCCGGGATAACCGAGAGCAACTTCCATGCCCGGGCCACAGGCGACCGGATCAAGGCGGGGCCGAGCGGAATGAGCTACCCACCCGAAACCGTTGTCCGAGAAGCACTCGCCGCCCTCAAGGCGCGGAGAAAGCCTTCGCTCATCAGCGGCCGCCTCTACCGTTTCCTGACCTTCCTGAATACCCGGCTGATGAGCCGAAAAAAGATGGTCACCATCATGGGCCAGAACAGCGCCGGGCTGAAGAAATGAGCGCCGCCGCCATTCACATCTGTTTGAAGAGGGAACCATACCCCCGGCTGGCCGTGATGGTCTTGGCCAACCCCTTTAACTTCAGGGAATAGCTGCCGCTGAAATTCCGGCTGGCTGACTCGATCTTGGCGACGTTGACGATGGTTCCCCGATGGATCCGCCAGAAGCGGCCGGGGTCCAGCTCCGCCGCCAGCTCCTTGATACTCTTGCGGATCAACCACTCGCCTGTCCCAGTCACCACCGTGGTGTATTTGTCCTCAGCCTGGAAATAGTAGACCTCCGCCACCGCGATCAATTTGACCGCAGCGCCGTCCTGGACCTTGAGCCAGGCCAACTTAGGCAGATCCTGCTCCCGCTTGCGGGCAGTAAGGATCTGTTCGATGGCCGCCACCCGCGACTGCACCTCCCCGGCCCCGGTGGCTTGCCGCCGCAGACGCTGGACGGTTTCCGCCAACCGCTCCTCGCGCACCGGTTTCAAGAGATAATCCACCGCCGCCTGGCGGAAGGCCTCCACCGCATACTGATCAAAGGCGGTGACAAAGACCACCCGGCAGCGCTCCGCCAGCCGCCGCCCCACCTCCAGGCCGGAGAGACCCGGCATGCGGATATCGAGAAAGCAGATCTCTGGCTGCAATTGCTCCGCCAGCGCCAGGGCCTCGTCACCGTTAACTGCCTCGCCGACAATCACCAGTTCCGGCCAGATCCGGGCCAACTTCCGGCGCAGGTCGGCGCGGAGATGTTCCTCATCGTCAGCAATCAGGGCCCGCATCTGGCTCCTCCGGATACTCCACCATTACCATGACCCCGCTCGGAACAACTTCCTTCAGGCTGAGCCGGGCCGCCGCACCGAACAACGCCTGGAGCCGCTCCCGGACATTGCTGGTGCCGGTGCCGGGCCGGGAGTCTTCGGCGATGCCGACCCCAGTGTCCTGCACCTCGATGCAAATCTTGCCGTTGTCCGCCCGGCACGTCACGGAGACTTCCCCACCCGGAATGCTGGGCTCCAGACCGTGCCGAACCGCGTTTTCCACCAGGGGCTGGATCAACAGGGGCGGACAGGATTTCCCAGCCAATTCCTCCGGAAGAGCAATGGAAAACCGCAACCTGGCGCCCATCCGGATCTGCTGGATAGCCAGGTAGGCCCGGATAATCTCCATCTCTTGCGCCAACGTGCCCTTCTCGCCTCGGCTGCGGGTCAACGTGGTCCGCAGATAGCTGGTCAGATCGTGCAGCATCCGCCGGGCGGTGGCGACATCGCTGTCCAGCAGGCTCTCCAGATTACTCAGGGTATTGAAGAGAAAATGCGGTTCGATCTGGGCCTGCAACATCTTGAGCTGCATGGTGACGGCCTGTTTTTCCTGGGCCAAGCGTTTGATTTTCTCATCCTGTGCCAGGGCCTGGGCCTCGACCAACCGTTGTTTGGAGATAAAATAATAGCTCCCCGTGGTGCCGAACAGCAGACTGATCAGCAGGATCTGGAGGATGAAGCCGCTTTGATCGTGATAAAGCAGGGGGAGACTCAAGCCGGTCAGCAAGGTGCTCGTTACAAAACCGAGGGCCGCCCCTACGCCGATGGCCGCCCCGATGGCAACAAGCTGCACGGTCAGGGAGCATTCGGCCAGGATCAGATAAGTGACCGTGACGCAGACGTAAATCCCGCAGCCGATAAACTGGGAGGTGACCAGGTTGATGGCGAGCCCGCCGCCGAAATTCAGGGCAGTAAGAAAAAGACCGATCACCAGATTGATGCCCAGAAGCAGGGGCAGCTCGAAGATCAGCTTACGCCACCCCGGCTTTGCTTGCGGCATCACGGTTACCGGCGCAAGACTATTTGGCGATGATGGCAAGGATCGTCTCCGGCTGGTTGATCAAGAAGCTCGCCTCCTGGTAAGACGGCCGCCCGAAGGCGTGGCGGACGTTGTTGGAAAAGCCGTAGGGCTCCAGCGGATTGCCAAGGAAGGGAACGGTGTCCATTTTGCCGTTCCGGTTCTTGTCCTGATAGAGCTTGACAGCATACTCGCCGAAGGGAATTCCGGTCAAGAGCCAGGTGGCATGGTGGTTCTGAATGGGCAAATGGATCTCCCGGAAATGCTCACCCTCGACCGCAAATTCCGCCGGCATTTTGCACAAGGCGATGTTCACCGTCCCCTGGTCACTGCTTAAACCCTCCACCTCAATACGCAATTGTCCTTGCTGGACCTCGGCTGCGACCATGGCGGTCGGCAGCAACAACAGCAACAAGCAGGTAATTATGGTTTTCTTCATACCGCCACCCCACCGTCAAAGAGTTCTTCCAGCCGCGACAACAACCCGAGATCGCCGCTGGCCTGATACAGCCCCTCCTGCAAGGCCGCTAGGCCCGAGACCTTGCCCTCGGCCACCGCCAGCCAGACCGCCCAAGGGGTAGTGATGGTGAGCCGTGCCGAATCGGAACCGCCCGTGGTGCAGGAGCAACTGCCATCCTTGATAGTTAGCTGGTAGTCGGCCGCCTCCCGGTCGGTCACGGTGAAGCGAATGCTTCCTGCAAAACCATCCGCCTGTTGGGGATTATACTGGCTGGCCATCCCGTGGAAGAACAGGGCGGGATCGTTGAGAAAATAGTGCTCGCGTTCGGGCAGAGGCTCACCCCGCCGATTCTTTTCTTCGTAGTCAATCCAGGTATCCCACAGCAGATTACCGATGCTCCGGAAAGTACCGGCCTCGGCGACCAACGGTTGCGCCACGGCGGCCTCGGTGGTTCGCGTCACATAGCCCTGGTGGGCCAGTTCCTGCCCGGCCTGGTAAAGAGCGGCCAGAATCCGCCGGTATTTCCCGGCCATCCTCGGGCCAAACCGCAACGATTCGGAGCCAGGGCAGAGAATCTCGCCAAGAAGAGGGATCGCCGCGGCCGCGGCCAACTGCCGGAACATGGTGACCAGGCCGGCAAAATGACCGAGCTCGGGGAAGCCGCAGACCGAAAAGACCACCATTCGCCGCCCCGACCGCTCACGACGCTGGGGATGAGAAGTGATGCCATCTTCCCTGGCAATCAGGTAGGGCTGAAAACTGGGCAGACGGCGATCCAGATAATTCTTGGTGATCCCGGGCACCGAAAAGATATAGAGCGGCTGGGCGAAGATCAAGAGATCTGCCTCCTCCTCCCGGGCCAGGAGATCCGCCATATCGTCATGATGGATGCACCTGCCCGGGGTCTTAGTCCAGCAAGAAAAGCAGCCGGAACAGGGGTTGATCCGCTGCTGGTGGAGCATGACCGTCTCGCAGGCAATGCCGCCATCGCGCATACCCCGGACAAATTCCTGCAGCAAGGTATAAGTATGACCCTTGGCGCCCCGGGGGCTGCCGCAGATGATCAGGGCCTTTTTGATCTGGCCGGATTGACCGGCGATTGTTTCTCGCGCGGCTCCCTGCCCCATGAAATCCAGGCTGGAGAGCTCAGCCCTTGGGACGGGTGTGATCCGGAACTTTTTGCGCCAGGGATCACGCTGGAAATGGGTCATGAACCAATCGGGAAATTTCCGGGTGAAGGGAATGCCAACCAGGAGCGAGATTAGGATCGGCCCGCCGATTTTCACCAGCGGCGCGGGATGGAGACTCAGCAGCAGCCCGAGCAAAAATATCGCCGCCCAGCCCAGGGTCATGAATTGGTTCACCCGGATAAACTGCCAGGTCGTCCAGAAGGCCGGATCGGTCTTCTGCTTGGCAAAGGCGCTGGTGAAGGGCTCCCGACCGAAAAGCAACGGCAACAAGGCCGCCGCCAGCAGCCCCAGGTAGAGAAAGGTGGTGAAATTATCCTGGAAGTAAACCCGCGCCCAATCAGGGCGGAATACCGCCATCGCCAAGCCCGCCAGCCAGAAGGCCAGGACCCCGGCCTCGAGCTTGTTGACGGAACCGCCCCAACCAGAGAAACCTAGCTGACACCCCGCGAAGGCCGTTGTAGCTAAGGCGGCCGGAACCAGACCGAAGCGTTGCTGGAGCAGGAAAAAGATAATAAAACTGGGCCAGACACCTAATCTCTTTAATCCGTCGCTGATTCGCATGGGGCGCCTCCTTAAGTTCTCTTTGCCTTGAGAATGAAGGAAACAAAAGGATGTGACCGTAGATATGCGACGAACGGCGCGGGCAGAAGACAAGCTGCTCGATGGTCGGGCAGACAGGAGATTCTTCCCGGGGGCAAGAACAATAACGATCAAGCCTTCCGGGCAGCTATGGCTGGCAGCCCCAGAGTAAACCCTTCCAGCGCCAGCAGCAGGGCCTTGGTTACCAGCCCGCCGGGGGCGGAAAAACCACCGGCCTTCCCCCCAGCCGCCAGAACTCGATGACAGGGGATGATCAGGGGGATCTGGTTTCGGCCCAGGGCCTGTCCAACCGCCCGGGCCGCGCCGGGCCGATCTATGGCCTTCGCCAACTGGCCGTAGGTCATGGTTTGACCCGCCGGAATTTTTCGGGTGGCGTTATAGACCTGCTGAGCGAAGGGGGGCACGCTGCCCAAATCAACCTTAACCTCTGAAAAATCCTGCCGCACGCCCTGCAAATGCACCTGGATTTTTTTTATGAGCTCGGCAATTGCGGGGGGCGGCGTATCCACCAAAGCGCCATGGATAAGCGCGACCATTCTTGCCTCGGTCAATTCCTTTGTCGCTTCCGGGAGTTGCAAACAGCTCACCACGGGATGGCTTGCGGCAAAATCGCATCCTTTCCAGGCAATCCCGCAATGGCCCAGCGGGGTCTCAAAGAGATGGCAGGCGTCTTGTCTCATCAACTGGCCCCTTTCAAATTGCTGATTACCATTAATCCTCAACCATGTTTACTACTACCAACGCAGCATGTTGTATTTGCCTATTTTGGCATTGGACTCGTATAGAGGCACACCCTGTTTGGGCCGTCCTTCGACAAGCTCAGGATGATCGGTGTTACCGTTTCATGGGTCAGTGCCTAAAAGATATCAAAGAGTAATTCCGATCATCCTGAGCTTGTCGAAGGACGGCCCAATTCCCTAGCAACTCCACATTCATTTTATGGCAAAAAGCTGCTACTTCAAACCTTGCATCTGCACAGAATTGGCCGAAGATTAGTGGTAATCAGATTCAAATTTGTGTTCATCCAGCTCCACAGACATGCCGAGGAATTCGCCGTATCGCTGGGCGGCGGCAACCAGGGCCTGCTTTCCGGCCGCGTTCAGCGGGTCATAGGGCTTGGGGCTGATAAACACCGTGCCCTTCTTTTTAAACGTCCGCTTCCAGGTGCCAATAACCCGACCGGCCCAAACGATGGTAGGCGGCAGCATACCGTTGGCCGGGGTGAGCGCCCTTAGCCGCTTCACATCCATAACCGCGCTTCGGTCTTGATAACTGAGGAGGTATTCGTCAAAACCGGGGAACAGGTAAAGCCGGGCGGCGCGGGGCCTGATCTCTTCCGCTGAGTGGGGCGGCAACCAATAGGTCTGGCCAGCAACGGCAGTCTTGACAAGCAGCGCCTTAACCGCGGCCAGTCCTGCCTTTGCCTCGGTTGCGGAAAGCCCGGACCACCAGATAAAATCCTCAATCGCCGCCGGGCCGCGACTGGTGAAATAACGCAAGGCCAGCTCGGCCAGCGCCTCCTGGCGGGGGAGGGCTTCCGCCTGGGGTAGCAACTCGTCGAGGAGAAAATAAGTGGGATGGCTACCACGCATGACGCCCTGGCAGATCAAGCGACTCAATGCTGCGCGCTGCAACAGATACGGCGTACGTTGCCCGACGGTGGCGATACCCGCCTGCTCCAAAGCGGCGACCAGGGCAGGCCGATCCAGCCGCTTGCCTCCGGCCAAAGCCTCAACGATCACCGCATTACTGCGCCCAAACGTCCGGTCGTCCAGTTCCAGCTCTCGATAGCGCCGGGCGTTGCCCGCAATAATCCGGGGCGCCAGCAGTTCCATCAGCCAGCGAATATCCTGGGGCGCCACAAAATGCAGCGTCCCCCGCATGGCCCAGGTGCGGAGGATTTTCGCCTCGGCAATCGCCTGTTCAACGTCCCGCTCCAGGCTTTGCGGCAGCCTCAGGCCGACAGACCACTTGGCCCCGGCGTAATCCTGGGCCTGAATTGCGACCAACCACCGCACCACCTCGCCGGGCTGGGTGAGCTTGGTATCAACCAATTGCTGGCTTTGCAGCCGTTGCCGGGGGATGGCGAGCATGCCGTTCAGCCCGACAGCGGCTGGCGCACGATGGTTTTCCACTTCTCCGGGGCGGCCTTGCGGGTGTCGCTGAGATAGATCTCGTGGTGTTTACCGGTCAACGAGCCGCCCGAGGCCTGGATAAACTCATGCACCTTCTGAATGGCCGGGCCTTCCTCGGAAAACGGCCCCACATGCAGGATCTGAGCGGCCCGGCCTTCGGCAAAGGCCGCGAAACGGAGCTTGGCGAGCGCGGTCGGGTTTTTCTTGTTCCGCACCTGTTCGACCGCCTCGGCCACCAGCTCACGACTGACCAGGTCCGGCTGCATGATCATCAGGGTCCATTGCCAATCGTCCTTTCTTTCCGGACTGAACTTGGCCATATCCTCGGCCCACCACAGCCCCTCCAGGGGCATCACCCCGTAATCCACGCCGCCCGCGCCCTTCTTGATCATGAACTTCACCGTGTAGGCCACGGCGAATAGCGCCTCAATCGCCTCCGGAAAGGCCTTGGCGCTGTTCGGATCGCCGACACCGTCAATCATCAGAAAGTTCATGGTCGGCACCGCCACGACCTCCGCGTTCTTTGCCGAGGCGGAATAAAGGTGCTTCAACTCTTTTTTATAATCGATCTTCGACATGGCGATCACCTGAGATGGCCCTGATACTAGCTTCGGATTTGACGACAAAATCCCGGTTTCGAATACGCTTTTACAGAGCGAGCAGAAGGGCAAATAGCCGTTCGATGCAGTTCATGGATCATGCTTTATTCATGCGATACAAAGCCGCAAATCTCACCAGTGTACCGGGGCATACTTCTTTTTACAGATCGCCTTGCCCAGAAACCAACAACACACCAGCAAGGTCAGAACACTCAAAGTGCAACCGCCGCCAAAATACCAATAGTACCGGGCGGGCAACTCCAACAATGGCTCAACGGCATCCTGCGACACAAATACGGGGTCGCTGTGTAAAAACCAAAGTCGACTTTCCTGATACAACTCGGCAAAGAGAACGAGACTGAGCAAGAGAAACACCGCATTAATAGCGCCCCTTTTGAGCCTAATTTTTCCAAGAACAGCTTCCACGGCAATAGGGATCAAGATCGCCAGTAAGGCGAGGGACATAAATACAAACCGGCTACCAACTCGTTCATTTTTTAGGATCGGGATATTACCGAAAAATGAATAATATACTTCGCCGAAGGAAAGTACCGCGAAAACGAGCACCAGCAAGGCCATTCGCCTTGCGGTGGCATCTCGTGAAAAGATAATTGCCTGGCCCAATGCCAGCACTGCCAGCAAAGAACCGGTAAGGCCAATAAAGTTATAACCTTCCTCTCGCCAAAGCTCCTTGCCTCCCGCAAATCCCTCCAAAGGGACGGCGATGTCGGAACCTAGCCCGGAGACAAAGAAGGTTTCGAGAAATTTCCAAAGGCTGATGTAGCCGCTAACCTTTAGTGGCTGGTAGTTTTGATAGACAAAGAGCCCCGGCAGTATTTTGATCGCACTCAACAGGAAAAAAAGGGCGACGGTCAAACCCAGGAAAAAAAGAGGCTGCGTATCCACTTTAAACATCCGAAGCCCCTTCACGCCTAGCTCCCTCATCTGCCGTGGAAACTCCATTAGAAAAGCCAGCACCACATCAAAGGAGAGAAAGAGCAACGCCCAGGTAACAATATGCACCCCACCTTCAAAAAACATCATGGCCATGATCAAGCTGGAATACAACGAATAGCGCAAGAGATGCTTTCGCGACTGCAGGAGAGAAAAGTAACAATAAAAGAGCAGAGGAAGCCAGAAATAGGCAACAAACATTGTATGGCCCACGTAGTAATTACTGAGGATTCTCCCGTTGAAGCCAAAAAACAGAAACATAAAGAGCACCGCGAAATGGGGGAGTTTATATTGCCTGCCGATCGCGACAAAACCGGCCAGGGCGACCAGATAATGCAATCCCAAGTGATAGCAAAAGAAGTTGTACTTCGACACGATCGGCAGGAGGAGATTAACGGGGCTTAATACCGAAGTTTCCGGGTTAGCGAACAACACTGGGGTGTCTAACAACACATACGGTAATACATGGGGAAACTGATGCAGGACAAATAGTTGATGCTTAATATTGGCGTAATATTTCAGCTCTTTTTCCCAGTCCGCAGGAGAGGTTAAAATTATTGCCTCAATATCGGCGAAGAACTCGTAAAAAAATACGGCAAACAAGAGCACAGATACGGCGATAGTCAAAAGTCCAATGAATTGCGATCGGGTCAACAAAGGCTTTCCGGGCGCGGGACTTGTCGGGAGAAGGTCTGCAGTCAGATCGCCAGACAACCGGTCACCGGGCACTAAGGTATTGATGTCTGACAATTGAGAAAATTTATTTATCATTTCTTATTCTTCCAAACTTGATGAACATATTCTCCCACAATCACCATTATTCTGCTGATGCCCTTTATGGGGGGGGGATGGATATGATGAAGCAACTCATGAAACCCGCATCTACTCTGTGGATTTCCCCATCTTCATCAAGAGTTTATCTATTAACAGTTTAACTTCGGGGGCCTGCGGTGAGTCACCAATCTGCCGGTAGCACACCAAGGCCTGGGCATAATCACCCAGCTCTGCGTATGCATTCCCCCTATATTTCCAATAATTTTCATCCCGGCTTTTCGGATCAATCCGATCCAACCATTTGAGGGCCTCCACCGGGCGACCAAGCTTGGCGTTGATGGCCACAACAGTGGTCAAAAGCTCAAAGGTCGACGCATTACCCATCAACCGGATTGCCCGTTCCAAGTAGAGCAAAGCCTCATCTGACCTGCCGACATCCATCAGCATGCGGGCCTGTATTTCAAGAAGCCTACGTGAATCTGGGTGATTACTGAGAATTTGTTCGCCAATTTCAATGGCTTTATCATTTTCATATTTTTGGGTATAGGCATCGATCAAAAAGATCCCGGCGATGACGTTGTTGCGATCGCGCTCCAAGCCTGAAGACCAGAGGCTTACCGAATCCCGGAAATCGCGGTTCCTAACCAAGGTGGCAGTAAACATGAAGAGCAGCAAGAGAGTAAATAAAACAAAACAACCTCGTTGCAGGACATCTTTACCAAAATTGGGAACCGGCAACAACACAACCAAGGTCAGACAAAACCAAACGGAGGGCAAATACGCCGAGCGCTCGGCCATGACCACCCCGGAAACAAAGAATATATTGGCAGTGACCACGCAACTCGCGGCGTAGAGGGGAATAGCCAGACCAAACAATCGGCGTTGCCGCCAACCGTAAACACTCAGACTTGCCAGTAAGCCAGTGACCAGACAGATTATGACACCCCAGGTGGAAAACAAAGAGGCGACCGGTGCGGCAACAGACTGGGGGGAATAGATGGTCTGGAGTTTGATTGGCACCAGCAACTTCCACAGGTAAATCACCTGTATCTTCAGGGCGGTGAGGACCCGGGCGGGGGCACTCAGCAATTGCAGGGGTTGAAATATGGCGGCGTCTTCACTGGAAAATTCGGTCGGCACCCGCAGGCCGTTGACCAGACCGAATTTGCGATACAGGAGCCAGCCGCCGGTGAGTATCAGCAACCCGCCGTACAGAGGAAGGCGCTGCTTGAGCCCGCGCCGGAAATACTGGTCGCTCAACAAAAGTGCGGGCAAAAAGGTAATGGCGCTTTCCTTAGACAGAATTGCCAGCCCAAACAAAACAAATACCGCAGCCAGGCTCCTCGGCTCCTCGGCGGCGGCAAAATACAAGGCCAGCAGGAAAAAAAGCGCCGCCAATAATTCGGAACGCCCGACCATCACATTCACCACCTCGCCATGCATCGGGTGAACCGCGAACAGGGCGGCGGCAAAAAAAGCCGACCAGGGCCAGATTCCCCAACGCCGGAGAAGGCAGAAAAGCACCAGAGACACCACCCCATGCAGGATGACGTTTACCAGATGAAACGCCCAGGCCTCCGGACCGAGCAGCCGTTGATTGAGCGCAAAAGAAAGAATGGTCAGCGGCCTGAACAGGACGGCCTGCTTTGCATCGCCACCCCAATAATCGGTGGTGAAGATGGCGCGCAGATCCAGCGAATTAACCAGGGGATTACGGGCAACAATCGTAATATCGTCGGTAATAAACGCGCCGGGGAAAGAGTTAGCGAAGGCCAGCAAAGCCAAGAGCACGAGGAGCAAGCCGAGTACACTTTCCCGGTGCCGGGCCAGGCTGTTCCGGAAAGCCCCCCAATCAATTGTCGATTGCCGCATGCATTTCACTCAAGGGCAGATAAACCACACCAAAGGGAAGGCTTACAGGCCCTTGCCGGTAATCTTCTCCAGCGCCTCGCGGTAGCGGCTGCCGGTCTTCGCCAAAATCTCGGCGGGCAGCGGCGGGGCAGGAGGGTTCTTATCCCAGGTGAGCGAGGAGAGATAGTCGCGCAGAAACTGCTTGTCGAAGCTGGGCTGGCCGCTGCCCGGCTGGTACTGGTCAACCGGCCAGAAGCGGGAGGAATCCGGGGTCAGCACCTCGTCGATCAGGATCAGCTCCTCGCCGTCCCAACCCAACTCAAATTTGGTGTCGGCGATGATGATCCCGCGGGTCCGGGCGTAGTCGGCCGCCTTCTCGTAGAGTCGTACACAGACCTGGGCGATGCGCTGGGTGGCCGCCTCGCCCAGCAGATCTGCCATCTCGGCCAGGGAGATGTTCTCGTCATGGGTGCCCAAGGCCGCCTTAGTGGATGGCGTAAACAGGGTCCGGGGGAACTTCTCCGATTCTTGCAAGCCCGCCGGCAAGGCAAAGCCGCAGACAGTGGTATTCTTCTTGCCCCCTCCGGGGATAAGTTTCGTTTGAGCAGACAAGCTGCTCGACTCAGCTTTATAGGCACTCCAGAATGAGCCGGAGATATAGCCGCGGACGATGCACTCCACCGGCAGCGGCTTGGCCTTTTTCACCAGCATGCTGCGGCCCCGGAGAATCTCCCGGTAGGGGGCACAGATCGCCGGGAACTGATCGACATCGGCGGTGATCAGGTGGTTGGGGATGATATCCTTGAGATAGTCGAACCAGAAGAGCGACAGTTTGGTCAGCACCTTGCCCTTGTCGGGGATCGGTTCGTTCATCACCACGTCATAGGCGGAAATCCGGTCGCTGGCCACCATCAGTAGCTGGTTGTCGATCTCATAGAGGTCGCGGACCTTGCCGCGATGGACCAGTTTGAGGTCGGGGAAATTGCTCTGGATCAGGGCAGTGCTCATTATATTTCTCCTAGGTAATAAGGTTGCTGAACAGGGATGACTCGGAAATAAATACTACCGCCAGGCAGCCAGTGTGGGAGCGGTCGCCTGACCGCGAATGCCCAAGGCGCGGCAATCTATTAGTCCAGTCGCCAACGCCGATTATCAATTCGCGACCAGGCAGTAGCTCCCACATAATTTTCCTTTACCAGCCCTCGTGTGCCCACGGCAACCGCTATCTTATACCGGCCCGTAAGTTGCCGCGCAACCGCATTTCGCTCTCCACCGAAGACCCCAGCCCACCCAGCCCACCGGGATTAACTTTGCCCAGCCCTGATAACCATAAACTGGCGCCATTCTATTGTGTCCCGGAACTCCCCCCGACACCATGGTGCCAACCCGGCGCAATCATTGACAGTATAAAACCCGGTCCTTACTTTGTTAGCAAAGGCGGTGAGTTTTATCGCGCCATGACTGGCATGACAGGGTTGGCGTTCAAGGAGGTACAGCAATGACAGGGACAACGGCATTAAATGGAGCAGAACTGGCAATCCTCATCCGCCGGAAAGTTGATGAATTCGAGATCAACCTGAGTGGGATCGATGAAAAACGGGCGGAAAGCAGCCCGGCCGGGAGGTGGACGCCGAAACAGATCGTCTCGCATCTGTGTGGCCCCGAGGGCGCCGGGATCGTGCGAACCGTCACGGATTTCCTTGAGCAGGATACGCCCCGGATCAATTTCGTGATCGAGGACCCCTTCTACACCGGGGAACGGGCCAATATGAGCCTTGCCGAACTCCTCGAGAAGTTCGAGGGAGAACACAACCGGCTGATCGAGGTCGTGAGAGGATTAACCCCCGAACAACTGGAACGGAAGGCGCAAATCCCAATTTTCAAGGATACCCCATTAGGCGAGTACCCCACTCTGGGCGAGTTCCTCGGCGGGTTAGCAGACTTCCACTTTGGTTTTCACTCCGGGCAGTTGAAGGAAGTTCTGCAAGAGGCAGCCTGAGACCAGGATAGAGGAGGAAGCTGGTAACAGATTAGCAGCCGGAGTTTTCAAGCCGTGCTTGCGGTACTCCCGGGGCACGGCTTTCCGATGTTATTCCCCGCAAGGCCTGCGCCTTCGGCCATCTAGCTGATGAGACCAATTAGGGAATTAAGTATTGTGTACCAGGAACTCCCCCGTAGCTGATGCTCGCTCTTTAGCCAGACAACCAGTTCCATATGTTTGAGGCCTTTCCGCTGCTTCAGCAGATCAAACCAGTGACTTACGGGAAATCTGTCATCTAGCGGTCAAGTCTTTGGTTGAGTCAAGCAAAGACTTGAACACTTGTCTTTCCGTCATTCCTTATAAAGCCACGCACCAACAAACACTCCGAGCATGATCGCAACAAAGCTGCCGATCACCTGTCCTGCGATAAGCCGTTCAGGAAGAATACCGAGCGCGAGGAAATCCAACGCCACTGCGAGTTTACTTACGATCCAAAGCATAAACCCCGCGAGCAAAGCAGTCCTGGGTCCGACACCATAACGCGGTCTGATAACGGCATAGATCCAAACACCCGCAGTGCCGTGAATAAGGTTCATCAGCGACCAGACCACCAGCGAACAAGATTGCGACAGGGGATGGATAAGCCCGCCCATCTCTTGCGCCCAAATTTCGAATTCGCCTCTGAGAATTCCCCCATTCACGACGCCGGTCACGATAAAGATTATCACTCCAGCCACCAGCCCGCCCAGCGCAACGCGACTTACATTGATCTTGATGTTTTCTGCCATGGCGATGGTCCTTTCCTCCCGACCTGAATCGGGCAGCCTCGTGCCTTTTTGATTCCTCATTCCTTCTTCCAAAGTCCCTTGTAATCCCAGATGGAACTCTTCGCCTTCTTCAGCCACCGACGCAATGTGGTAATGTCGATCTCTGATGCATCGGCAAATTGAACCTGGGCAGCCATGAACTTTCCCAGAGCTTCCAATAATGGTTCCTCAAGTGCCTGACCGTTCCAGAACAACAGCTTTACCTTCTTTCCAGCTACGTTGTACCCGACGACGGGGTTGCCGTCGACAAACCAGACAGGACTGCCGTGCCATATTTTCACCGTCGCTTTCGGCATGGCATTGCCAATCTCATGCCGAAGTGTCCTGCAGATTGCGGCATGTTCTGGGCTCTGAACCTTCGCATAGGCCTCAATGCTGTCTTCGTTCTTTGCAATTGCTTCTTTTACTGACAGTGGAGTTTTCATGCTAGTACCTCCTGATCAGAAACAAATCTCACACACCTGATGCTTAGAGTCCTGCAACGCGGTTGAGAACAAACTGGGACAGTCACGATTTCGCCAGGGCCGGTCCCAGTTTGCCCATTAAGCCAGGCTGCCCTTCACTTCATGGAGTGCAGACCAATCATGTTACCCTCGGTGTCGATGACCAGGGAGATGAAGCCGTACTCGCCGATGGGCATCTTCGGCTTATCGACCCGGCCACCGGCTGCGACCACCCGGCCCGATTCAACCGCGCAGTCCTCACAGTTGAAGTAGATGATGGTGGAGTTGCCGGTAGCATCCATACCCGCCATCTTCACCAGGGCACCGGTTGCGCCATACTTGTTTTCTTCCATGGGAAAGGTCAACATTTCGATTCCTGGGAAAGGGGCCGGCAATTTCTGTAGCTCGGTCTCGAAGACCGTCTCGTAAAACTTCTTGGCCCGATCCAGATCCTGAACGTAGATTTCAAACCAGTTAACAGGATTTCCTTTCATGATTCGTACCTCCTTAAAAGTTAATCTCATTTTTCTCTTCTTTCTCAAATTCCTGCCTCGCGTGGTCGATCGTGCGCTGCTGATAGATACGCACCGGATCCTGCCGCACCGACCAGGGCCACCATCCTAAGCGGCCACCGCCGCATTTTCCGTTTCCTTCGGTTCGGGCCGCCCTTGGCCAGTGTCGATCAAATCTCGCAAGCTGTCTTTGAGATAGTGGCTCCAGGCTTCCGAACATTCGTTGTAGCATTCGATGGCCGGGGTCAGGCCGCGGTGGGTAAAGCGAAGCTCGGTTTTCTCTCCCTCGCCGACGATATCGAAGACAATATCGGTGCCATTCCACTCGCTCTTGTCTTTGAGAAAGTTCAAGCGACTGTCGATAACCCGCCAAACAACCCTTTTGCCCGGGATCATTTCGGTGATCCGCTGGGTGCTGCGATGCAGATCCTGGTAGTGGAAGGTGAATTCGGCGCCCAGTTTGTCAGTGCTCCCCTCAATGGCCTGTGACCACCAGCCGCGAACGTTGTTGACGGCGGCGAAGACCTCCTCGGGGCTCTTGTCGAATGTCGAGGTGGTGGTGTAGCTCGTATCGCTCATCTGCCGCGCCTTCTCGACCACCTCTTCGATGGGATTGGGGTTCCCCTTGCCGCTGGTGATCAGATCGCGCAGGCTGCCGTTGATGTACACCCCCCAGGCGTCCCGGCAGACCTCGAAGCACTCGTAAGCGAGCACCAGCCCGACGTGGGTGAAGCGGACCTCTGTCTGTTCGCCATTCTTGGTGATATCGAAAACGATATCGGTGCCGACCCACTCGCTCTGATCCTTGATGAAGTTGAAGGCGTTGTCCAGCACATGCCAGACAACCCTTTTCCCCGGCACCATTTCGGTGATTTTGAAGGTGCTGCGGTGGACATCCTGGTAGTGGTAATTAAACTCGGCCCCGAGTTTGTCGGTACTGCCCTCGATGGCCCGTGACCACCAACCCCGGACGTTGTTGATCCCGGCGAAGACTTCCTCGGGAGTGTTGTCCACCGTAAAAGAGGTTGTGTAATTTGTGGCGTTCATGGAAAACCTCCTTTGATCATTTGATTGATTCATTGACTCCTTGGTTGTAACTATGGGCCGGGTCGGATCGCTCTAATCTGACGGATCGGCCGGATCCGATCCCGGCCCAAACCCTCATTGCGTTAGTGTAATCCATGTCGTCCTTACTCCAAGGCAAAGGAACCGGTGAGCAATTTCCCCGCCGGTCGATAGACGGAGATCACCACCCCCTTGGCGGTGGTGGAGCTGCGGACCAGTTTCAGGCTCCTGGGCATGGTCCCGATCCCGAAGAGCCGTTTGCCGATCCCCAAAGTCACCGGGAAGGTCATCACTCGGTACTCGTCGATCAGATCGTGCTCGATTAAGGTCTGGAGGAGCCCGGCGCTGCCGTGGACCTGGACCTCGCCGGGATAGCGTTTTTTGAGTTCCGCCACCCCGCTCACCACCTCGGCCAGGTGATGGCTGTCGTGCCAGGAAAATTCACTCCTGGTCCGTGAGGCCACGTACTTGGGCAAGGTGTTCAATTTGCTGGCCACGAGATCGTTGGGATCGGTGACCTTGGGCCAGTGGGATGCGAAAATGTCATAGGTTGTCCGGCCCAGGAGAAAGGCGTCGGCCTTGGCGAAGTTAGCGACGATCTCCTTGCCCCCATCCTCATCGAACAGGGGGAAAACCCAGCCACCATAGGGGAAGTTGCCGCCCTCGTCTTCACCGGGTCCGCCCGGAGCCTGCATCACCCCATCCAGGCTTACAAATGTGGTGACAGTAAGTTCTGCCATAAGGCTCTCCTTTCATTCAGGCGACCGCTTCGCCGCGATAGGCCGCCTCAATTGCGGCCAGGTCAATCTTGACCATCTTGATCATCGCTTCCATCACCCGTTTACTGATCTCCGGATCCGGATCGGAGATCAGTTCCAGCAACCGGGTCGGGATGATCTGCCAGGAGAGTCCGTATTTGTCGGTGATCCAGCCGCACTGCACCGGCTCGCCGCCATCGGCGGAGAAGCGCTCCCAGAGGCGATCCACCTCCTCCTGATTTTTACAGTCCACCGACAAAGAGATCGCCGGGGTGAAGTGATAGACCGGGCCGCCGTTTAAGGCCACGAACTCCTGGTCTCCCAGCCGGAAGGCGATGGTCATCACCGATCCGGCCGGGCCGGGTCCGGCCTCGCTGTAGCGACTGACGCTTAAAACTTCCGAGTTATCGAAGATGGAGGTGTAGAAATTCACCGCCTCCTCGGCCTGATTGTCGAACCATAAAAACGGGGTGATCTTCTTCATGGGGCTACCTCCATAGTGTATAAAATCTTACGCGGATCCGGTCGTTTGCCGCACGGTTTCATGCAGGCTCTTGACTGCCGCAATGCCTTCCTTGCCCAACAGGCGGGCAGCCGCGGCCTGGGCCTTTTCCCATTCGGGGTGGAGGGCGGCCAGAAGTTTGCGTCCTGCCTCCGTCACCGTGATGGTCTGGGCCTTCCCGCCCTCCTCCTGGGTGACCGCGACCCAGCCGTTTTTCCGCATCCGCTCCAAGTTGCGACTGACCGTCGATTTCTCCATCACCAGCGCCTGGCCGATCCGCCCCGGCCCGACCGCCCCCACCAAGGCCAACATGGCCAGGATCGTGGTCTGGTTGACCGTGATACCGAAAGGCTTCAGGGACACATCATAGAGATTGGTGATGACCCGGTTCAAGGCCCGAACCCGGAAGGCGATGCAGTCACTCGCGAACATCATTCCCAGCTTGGTTGCCTCTTTTTTATTCATCGCCAGCTCCTGTTGTATATGCAACAAAGTAACCAGAGACCCGGCCCTTGTCAATTAATGGACCCCACTTTCTGGAGCCTGATTAGGTTTAATCTTCCGCAACAGACTTGTCACCCCCGCAGGTTTTTAGCGGGGATCCATTGTGCGTTCTGATTACCACTAATCTTCAGCCATATTCCAACTAGCAGCGCAACTCGTGTAGAGATGCACCTATTTTGGGCCGTCCTTCGACAAGCTCAGGATGATCGGTGTTACGGTTGCATGGATCAGTAGCTAAAGGTTATCTAAGAGTAATTCCGATCATCCTGAGCTTGTCGAAGGACGGCCCAATTTCATAGCAACTCCACATTCAGCTTATGTAAACATTTTAGGCTGCCTTGCGAGTGCACAGAATTGGCCCAGGTTCGAGGGCAGAACGCCCCCGGGGCAATCAGATGCTCATCATCAAAAAGCCACCGAAAGCGGCGTTACTTGGGGATAAACTGGGGGCGACCAGGGCCTTCATCTCCTGGATGGCCTGCCGGTAGGCGGCGTAAAAGGCCCAGGTCGGTTGCGGTGAGTAAGTCAGGCCCGCCAGTTCGAAGTGAGCGATCACCCCTTTCACCGTGGTTGGTTTGATGAAGACCTCATCCATGGGCCGGTAGTAGTTGGGCGCTACCGTCAGCAGGCTCCACTTGGCCAGCTTCAAGGGCCTCAGGGTCGCCACCAACTTCTCGAAACCTTCCTGTTGATTCCCATGCAAAAATCCCCGCAGACCGTTGGCCAGGGCCTGCAACTGTTGGGAGTCCATGGCGAAGACCCCCTCCCGGAATTTCGGTTTTTCAAATATGGAGACCATGGACGAGCGGCTGACGATTTTGACCAGGTTCTCGGCAAGGGTCAGCAGATCGCTAAACTTCTCTTCGGCAAAGGAGTCCTGCGCCAGGGCAATCATCTGCGCCATCTTGTGTTTCTTGCCCAGGGTCAGCATGGCGGGATCCCAAAAGCCCATGGGATAGAGGGCCAGAAACCGTTCTTCCGCGTCCCGGAGTTTCTCTCGGTTCATCTGCATTCTCCTTTGAAATAGACCCAGCCCCGAAGCGCAACCAAGGAAGTCAGGATAGCGAATCGGCAATTGCTGGAAGGTCACGGCATTCTGGTCAGTTGCTTTTTAGCCACAACCTTCAGGTGCGGTGGAACCACTTTTTGATCTCTGAGGCGTTAAAAACCCGCACTGTCGGGCGACCGTGGGGGCAATGGGAAAAAACCTGGTGCGTCTGCATCTCCTTCAAGAGGGCCGTCATCTCTTCGGGAAGCAGGGCGTGATTGGCCTTGACCGCCGCCTTGCAGGCCATCACCGCCAAGACATCGTCCAGACGGCGGGATTCGCCACCTGCCGCTGCCCCGCTGCGCTCGGCAAAGCCAGCGAGAATCCCCCGCAAGACCTCCGCCGGGGGCAGGTGGGCCAGGAGCACCGGCACCGCCTGGATCAGACAGGTGGCGCCGCCGAACTCGCGTACTTCCAGCCCCAGGGCGGCGATCTCGGCGGCCGACTCTTCCAACACCACCAACTCACTGGCGGTGAGTTCGACGGTGACCGGGAAGAGCAGCCCCTGGCGCCGAGCCCCGCCCGCCGCCACTTGTTTACGCAAGCGCTCGAAAATCAAGCGCTCCTGGGCGGCGTGCTGATCGATGGCGACCAGGCTCCCCTCCCCTTCGCAGAGAATGTAGGTATCGAACAACTGACCAATCACCCGCAGGTTTCCGCTCCAGAGTGATTCGTCTTTCGCGGCCGAAACGGGCACAACCTTCTCGGCGACTGGGGGAATAACAACGTCTGGAGCGGCAACTCTCGTCACCGGCGCGGGGGGTTCGGCCACCCTGATCTCCGTGACCCGGGATTGCTGGTAAACGGGCGCAGGAGTTGGCGAAGGGACAGAGGACGGAGGCTCAGGACGATTCACCCGGGGCGCAGAAATGACCGGGGGCTTGGATATCGGCTCTTTAGGCGTCGGTGACGGGGGCGCAGATGGGGCAACGGCCAATACCTCCGGCGGCGGCGAAGCAACTACTGGCAGCTCCGCGACTAGCGCCAGCGGCGCACCAGGCGGGGCTGGCTCCGCCTCGGGGGGCACCATCGCGCCAAACAAACTTCGGCGCAGGCCGGACTGGTGGCCGACCATGGCCCCGCTCACCGCGCCCACAATCGCCTGATGCACCAGGTTGGGCCTCTGAAAACGCACTTCCTGCTTGGTGGGATGGACGTTGACATCGACCTCGGCGGGCGGCACGTTCAGGTAAATCACCCCGGTCGGGGCGTGGCCCTTGAGGAGGAAATTGCGCAGCCCCTCGCCCACGGCATGGAAGAGCACCCGGTCACGAACCGGTCGCCCATTGACAAAGACCCGCAAACGTCCGGCGGGGCCGGACCGCTCAGGGCTAACCAGAAACCCGACAACGCTCAACCCTGCCATTCCCGAATCAGCCGGAGAAACCACCTCGATCAGCTCGCCCACCGCACCACCGCCCAGCAGACGGCGCAGGCGGGGAGCCGGATCGGGTCCGGAGGCTGGCAAACCCAGCACCTCGCCGCCATTGACCATGTAGGCAAGGGCCAGATCGGTGCGGACCAGGCCATAGTTGCGAACCATCTCCTCGATATGGGCCAGCTCGGTGCGGGTCGATTTGAGAAACTTCTTGCGGGCCGGAACGTTGCCGAAAAGGTCACGCACCTCGATTACCGTCCCGTAGGCGCAGCCCATCTCGTGGACCTTGACAACCTTGCCGAACTTGACCTCCACCCTGCTGCCCAGCTCACTCCCGGCCGGGCGGGAGGTGATGGTCAGCCGGGCCACCGAGGCAATGCTGGGCACCGCCTCGCCCCGGAAGCCCAGGGTGGTGATGGCATCCAGATCCGCAGCCGTGGTCAGCTTGCTGGTGGCATGGCGCTCCAGGCTCAGGAGGATATCGTCCCGATCCATGCCGACGCCGTTGTCGATCACCCGGATCATGGTGGTCCCGCCACCCTCAATCTCCACCGCCAGACTGGTGGCGCGAGCGTCGATGGCGTTCTCCACCAGCTCCTTGACCACCGAGGCGGGGCGCTCCACCACCTCGCCGGCGGCGATCTGATTGGCCAGGTTTTCCGGGAGGATGCGGATGATTGACAAGGTTGGTGCCTAAATAATCCCGTTGATATTGAACCCCATCCAGGAAGGATCCCACCACTCCAGAGGGTTGGCAAAGAGGCCGTTGATCAGGACGCTGAAATGGAGGTGGTCGCCCCCGGCCATGCCGGTGGTGCCGGTCAGCCCCAGGGTGGAGTCGGGGGTGACTTGATCGCCAACCTTGACCTGGATCTGGCTCATGTGCGAGTAAAGGGTGAAGACCCCGCAGCCGTGGTCGACGATGACCATGTTACCGTAGATCCCCAGATAATCACCAAAGGCCACCACCCCCTTCCCGGCCGCCTTGACCGGGGCCTGGGCGGTGGAGGCCAGATCGATGCCCAGGTGGACCTGCTGGTCGATACTCTTGCCGTGGTACATATAGGTGCGATACTCGGCGTAACCGGCCTTGCGGCTGCCCCGGGCCATGGCGGCAAAGGTGCCGCTCCACATCTGCTCCGGCTGGGAATGGGCGCAGATCTCGCGGATTTTCGCGTTGTTTTCCTTCCGGATCCGACCGTTGACCTCCAGATATTGGTCCACCTGGGACTTGCCGGTCAGCTCCGGATAGTGGCTGGCGAACTCCGGTAGCTTGGTGTTTAAAAAGGCATCGGTGATCTCGATCTTGTCGGCCTTGCGGACCACCGCCTTGAAGTACATGGGGAAAGGCATTTTGACCTCGTTACCGGCCAAATCGACGGCCCGGACCATTAACTGCTGGAGGCTCGTGGCGTCGTAGGGCAGGGCGAAGACCGCCCCGTAAGCATGGGCGCCCTTCTTGGGCAGCGGGAAGCCGGGATGGAAGTTGGTGTTGCACATAACCCCGTTTTCCCCCACCTCCTCGTCAAACTGGTAGACCACCGAACCGGCTCCACCGGGGGAGATGTAACGACCGGAGTTCAAGATCTTCACCGTCGGCGGCTTGGTGTCGATGACCGTGGGGATGGTTAGCTCGGTCAGATTGCCCTGCCGCCAGCCCCACCAGGAACAGTCGCGCACCCGGATTACCACCTGGGCCGGCCCTTCAGCCAGCTTCAACTCGGTGGCGGAGAGTTTAAGTTTCTCCTCGCTGCGGAGCGGGCCGGAGAGGCCCAGCAGCCCCTGACGTTCGTAACTTTTATCGAGAATTTTATGTTCCTTGGCGCCCTGCACCAGCAGCACCTCCACCGAGCGCAGGCCGCGCTTAGCATCAGTCAGGACCAGAGCGACCTCGCGGCTCCGACCCAGGCGGGAGAGCTCGCCATTCACCTTTAGCTGGGGCTTTTCCCATTCGCAGAGGAAATACCCTGCCACTGGCACAGCTGCCAGTAACACCACCAACAAAATCAACGCCACCGATTTTCCCATCCCGGGCCCCCTGCTTCTTTCCAGCATCACCAAAACGTCACCTCAAAGGCATAATTTTCCAGGGATCAATCCTGCCGACGCCCCTGCGCCGCAAACCTGGGGAACTTAACACATCAGCCACCAAAAAGGTAGGGCCGGAGCCAGGGTGGCGGTGAAAATCTTGACAGCCCGGGGCGGCGGCTATACCTTCCCCGGGATGAAAAGCTATCATACCGTCATCGTCGGGGGTGGCCCCGGCGGCCTGGCCTGCGCCACCCTGTTGGCCCGAGCCGGTCGTGAGGTTCTGCTTCTGGAACGTAACCAGCGGGTCGGCCCCAAGGTCTGCGCAGGCGGGGTAACCTGGTCGGGACTAAAACAGCGGCTACCCGAGTCCTTGCTCCAGCGGACCTTTCCCGACCAGCATATTACCACCCGCCGCCAGCACACAGTAATCTCGGCCCCTCAGCCCCTGGTTTCCACCGTTAACCGCGAGGAACTGGGGCAATGGCAGCTCGCAGAGGCACTGGCCGCCGGGGTGGAGGTAGAAACCGGCGTCCGGGTGGAGCGGATCGCCGGAAACACCCTGGTCATTTCCGACAAGGCCATCGCGTTCGCCCATCTGGTGGGGGCCGACGGCAGTTCTTCGGTAGTCCGGCAGCATCTCGGGTTGGCGACCAGGGAAGTGGGCGTGGGGCTAAATGTCATGGTTGCCGGAGATTTCCCCCGCATGGAATGGCATCTTGACGAGCATTTCTTTAATAACGGCTACGCCTGGATCTTCCCGCACCGGGATTGCGCCTCCATCGGGGCCTATGGAGCCCGGCTCTACACCAGCCCAGCGGAACTAAGGAAAAATTTCCTGCTTTGGGCCGCCAAACATGGTATTAATCCCGGATCAGCCAAGATCCGCGCCGGGCTGATCAATTACGATTACCGGGGATGGCGCTTCGGCAACTGCTTTCTGGTGGGGGACGCCGCCGGTCTGGCCTCCGCCTTGACCGGCGAAGGCATTAATCCTGCCATCGTCTCCGGCGAAGAGGCCGCCCGCACCATCCTCGAGCCAAACTACCCGGCGCCCAAGATGGCGCGATTGCTGACCCGCCATCGTCGCCATCGCAAATTGGTCAGAATGACCGGTGCCAGTCGCCTGGGCTGTCGCTTGGCCATGGAGAGCATGGTGCTTGGGCTACGGATGGGATTAATCAACTTCAGCCTGCTGGAGATGGCATGTTGAACTTGAAGATCCAACCGCGAAAATACTGGAGGAAATAATTTTGACCGCACCTAAAATGGGCCGCAGGACCCTGCTCTACAACCTGCTCTTTGTCGTAGTTGGCATCGGCGTCGTCACCTTCCTGTGGAACGCCCCCCCGGAGACCACCCACCGCTTGCCCCACGACAGCAACCATCAGCGTTTCTACCAGATGGAGAAGAAGGAGGCGGAAAAATTCTGTGAGGAATGCCACAACCCGGCAGGCCAGGCCGGCGCCCTGCCCAAGGACCACCCCTCCAAGTACCGTTGTCTGCTCTGCCATAAGAAGAGCAGTTAATCCGAGGGATTACCGGTATGGCCGCCCAAGCAGCGACCCTCGCCTTGCCCAGCCTTGCGGCCACCGACCGGTTTGGCCGCCGCCTGGGAGAAAGACTCCAGGCAGGCGACATCATCCTGCTTACCGGCCCCCTCGGGGCCGGTAAGACCACCCTCACCCAGGCCATCGGCGCTGGCTGCGGCGTCCCGACCAACTGCTACATCACCAGCCCCACATTCAGTCTACTCCACGAATATCCCGGTCGCCTCCCCCTTTACCACCTTGACCTTTACCGGCTGGGATCCGAAGAAGAGATCGAGGAACTGGGGTTTCTTGATTATCTCTACGGCCAGGGGGCCGCGGTCATCGAATGGCCGGACCGCCTGGGCCACCTGCGCCCAGCCAGCTACCTGGCCCTGGAACTGATTTACGTCGGCGAATCCGGGCGGACGGCGCAATTGACCGCCGTGGGCGAGCAGTGGCGGGAAAGATTAGGGGCCATCAGCGAAGCACTTTGATTTAGATTCCGCGCCGAACCGGGTACTCGGCAGCAGCCACCGCCGCCAAAATTTCCGAAAAGGGAATGACGCCACCCCTGATCAGCCGCAAGGCACCACCAGACTCGGCGACAATGGTCGAACCGAGCCCACCAGGCGCCTTGCCCCCATCGAGAATCCGTGCCAGACCGGTGGGAAAAAGCTCCTTGACCTCTTTGGCTGAGATGGCTGCGGGGACACCGCTGGGGTTGGCACTGGTGCCGGTGATCACCCCGCTCGTTGCCGCCGCCAGGCTACAGGCCATGGGCTGTGAGGAAAGCCGGATACCGATGGTGCCCCGCACATCGCTCAGGCCCGTCGGCAACCCGGCCCGGGCTTGGAATATCAAAGTCAAAGGACCCGGCCAGAACCTGGCCAGCAAAGTCCCGTACAGGGGCGGAACCGCCGCCACCAGCTCGCCCAGCCGGTCCAGCTCATCGATCAGCAATAACAGCGGTTTGTCGGGACTCCGGCGCTTGAGCGTAAAGAGTTTCGCCATGGCCCCGGCCACAAAAGGATCCACCGCCAGACCATAAAAGGTCTCGGTGGGAAAGGCCACAATCCCGCCCTGCCGCAAAGCCATAGCCGCCTGGGTGATGTCGGACGTGGTCGGCTGTGAGGGCATAAATCAGCTAAAATCGCGGGCCAATTTGGCCGCCTTTGCGTCCACCTCTGCCGCCATCTGCGCCTTGAACTCCCCAAGCTTGGCTGCCAGCGAAGAGTCGCTGACACCCATGATCTGGGCAGCCAGGATGGCACCGTTTTTGGCCCCGGCTTTGCCGATGCCCATGGTCGCCACCGGGATCCCCGGCGGCATCTGCACCGTGGAAAGCAGGGCATCCAGGCCATTTAGAGCGGAGGCATCGATGGGCACCCCAATCACCGGCAGGGTGGTGTGGGCGGCCAGAACCCCGGCCAGGTGGGCGGCCATGCCGGCGGCGGCGATGATCACCGCCAGTCCCCGCTCACGGGCGGTGGCAGCGTATTCGGCAGCCCGCGCCGGGGTACGATGGGCCGAGGCCACGGTGATCTCGAAGGGAATCCCAAACTTCTGCAACTGCTCTACACAACCCTGCATGACCGGCAGGTCCGAATCACTGCCCATGACAATACCTACCCTGGCCCTGCCGGTCCTGCGTTTCAAGGCCTTGCCGCCGATATCGCTCCGGTGGTACTCGCCTGGCCAGCTAATCTTTCCCACCGCCGTATAGGCACTGGCGATGGCGGCTGGGAGATCGTCGCCAATCGCCGTTACCCCGAGCACCCGACCGCCAGCATTGACCACCGCGCCATCCTTCTCGACCGTACCGGCGTGGAAAACCTGGACATCAGGCACCTGGGCAGCCTCGGCCAATCCCTTGATGACCCGCCCCTTTTCATAATCGCCGGGATAGCCTTCAGAGGCCATGACCACACAGACGGTGGGGCGGGGATCGATGTCCAGGGTAATCTCCCCCAGTCGGCCGTCGATCACTGCCTCCATGACCTCCACCAGATCGGTGCGTAACCGCAGCAAGAGAGGCTGGCACTCGGGATCGCCGAAACGGCAGTTAAATTCCAGGACCTTGGCCCGCCCCTGATCGATCATCAGGCCGGCATAAAGAATCCCTTGATAGGGGCGGCCTTCGGCGGCCATGGCCTTGACGGTCTTATACATCACCCCTTCCATGACCTCGGCATGCAGTTCCGGGGTCACTACCGGTGCTGGCGAGTAGGCGCCCATGCCACCGGTATTGGGACCGCGATCACCATCGAAGACCGCCTTGTGGTCCTGGGAGGTGGGCAATGGCAGGACCGTCTTACCATCGGTAAAGGCCAGAAAAGACGCCTCCTCGCCTACCAGAAACTCTTCCACCACCAGGCGCGAACCGGCCTCGCCAAAGGCCTTTTCACCCATGATCAAATCGACCCCGGCCAGGGCCTCGTCGATACTCTGGGCAACAATCACCCCTTTGCCGGCGGCCAGGCCGTCGGCCTTGATCACCAGGGGGGCGCCGATCTTCTCGATGTAGTCCTTGGCCCGCGCCGGATCGGTAAAGACCTCGTAGGCCGCAGAAGGGATTTCGTATTTCTTGAGGAGGTCCTTGGTAAAGACCTTGCTGCCTTCCAGAGCGGCGGCAGAGCCGGAAGGTCCGAAGACTTTTAGCCCACGCGAATTAAACAGATCGACAATGCCCAGGGTCAGTGGCACTTCCGGCCCGACCACGGTGAGATCGATACCCTCACTGGCAGCAAACTGAGCCAAGTGCTCCAGATCGGTGGCCGCAATATTCACACATTTGGCCAGTCGGCTGATCCCGGCATTTCCAGGGGCGCAAAATAGTGCGCCGACCCTGGGGCTTTGCGCCAGTTTCCACACCAGGGCGTGCTCTCTTCCCCCGGAACCTATCACCAAAATTTTCATGGCCATTCTCCTTGCTTACCAGCTAAAAAGCAGCCCCGGTCGGCATCGTAACCGTACCTGTTCGTGGTTGTCAACTCTGGTTCAGAGCCTCGCCCAGCCTAGGCTAGCAGACTGTAGTTGCAAACGTTTCTACTTGACACACTATTTTTCAGCAACTATAACTTTAATAAGAATGAGCGTTCATTCATGAATTTTCTCCGCTGCGGTTTTCGCCAATTTCACCACTCCGTCGGAACAGGGATTTAACACATGCGAGTCTCTGACAAACACAACAAAATACTACAAGCGGCTATCAAAGTCTTCGCCCAGAAAGGTTTTTTCAGTGCGCGGATTTCCGACATCGCCGATGAAGCCCAAGTGGCCGACGGCACCATTTACCTCTATTTCAACAATAAATACGACATCCTGATCTCCATTTTTGAGGAAGAAATCGGCAAGCTCATTCTGGAAATCAGAACACTCATTGAAGCGGAAGAAGATCCACGGCGCATGCTGGAATTATTCGCCCGCCAGCATATTGAGCTGCTCCGGGACCGGAAGGACTTGGCCGAGGTCCTGCAAATGGAATTGCGTCAGAGCAACAAGTTCATGAAGGAATACCGGAACACCAAATTCATCGAATACCTTGATATCATCTCCCGGATAATCCACAAGGGCCAGGAGATGAAGATATTCCGCAGCGATGTGATGCCCGGGGTAGCCAAGCGCGCCCTTTTCGGGGCTCTCGATGAAACCGCCCGACTCTGGATCCTTTCCCCGGACAATCAGTACACCATCGAAGAGGCCGCCAACCAGATCAGCGGCATCTTCCTCACCGGCATGGAAGTCCGCCCCTGAGTCCCGATGGCGTCAAGGGACAATCAGCACTCCGATGGCAAAGAAATACTCACAATTTCCAACTGTCGCACCCCGGCCGGGGTTTTGAAGGTCACATCATCGCCCACGGATTTACCCAGCATGGCGCAACCAAGCGGCGAGAGCACCGAGATCTGATTGCGTTTCATATCGGCCTCCTCCGGCCCCAGCAGGTGGTAGCTCAACTCTTCGTCCGTATCCAAATCCATCACCGCTATCACGGTGCCGAACACGACCTTTTCACAGCTCAGTTTGGAACAATCGATGACCTCGGCCCGGCCCAGCTTGTCCTTCAACTCCATGATCCGGCCTTCAATGAAACTCTGGCGTTCCTTGGCCGCGTGGTACTCGGCGTTTTCCTTCAGATCTCCATGCTCACGGGCACGTTCAATGGACTTAATCGTCTCCATCCTGTCATACTTATGAAGCCGATCAAGTTCAGCCTTCAATCTGGCATAGCCGGTTTTAGATATGGGAATTCTCGTAACCATTTGCAACCTCTTGAAATGAGACACGGTGGATAACCGGCCGGTCATCCACCGCAACAATTAACTTCTGAAAGTTCATACTTCGCCTTTTTCCCCCGACTTTCCGGGCTGTTCTGACTCGGCAATGTCCTCCGGCTTCACGAGCCGGCAGCCTTCCGGGTTTCGTCAAGAGAACCCGCCCTTGACCCGAGGCACAACATAGATCGAAACCAGCAACCAGAAAAGCAGGACCCCGAGGACCTCAATGACTTCCCACAGACCTTTCATCCCCGAAGCACCTCAACCGGCACGCCAGCTAAAATAACCGCTTCATTTTTTTTTCGCAAGCTTCCCCTCTCCTTGAGCTCCCCCTACCGCTTCAGACACGGTCGCCCGAAAGACTTGCTCCCAGCGAAGACCGGCAATTTCCGGCGAAACCACCTCGTTTTTTCTGCGCCTTTCCGGAATTGCCTCGAAAAATGCCCTGGCACTCAACACTTCCCCCACCAGATCGAAGAAAGGTTCGCGCTGGAAAGTCAAAACCTGCCACAGCGTCCGTTTACTGTGGGGTTGGGGCACGGGCAGAGTTGCATCCACCAGAAGTTTCTTCAGATAGTCCGCTGCTTCGACCGGATACCACTCCTGGAGCAACCGGGTTGCCTCAGGATAATTGAGCATGGCCAACTCGCTCCGGAGCAGCAATAACCTGATGTCCATCCGGCCAGGAGTCGAATTGAGCACCTGTCTACACTGATCCGCCGCCTGCCGATAAAATCCTCCCTGAAAATTCACCTGCGCCTTCAATACATAGCCTGCGGCAAGGTCCGGAAATCTTTCACCCAAGGCTTCGCTCGCTGCCAGGGCCTCGGCTGTCTTCCCTTCCCGCCTTAGTGCCTCTGCGCGCAAGAAGCCTGCCCGGTATGATTCCGGCCACTTGGCCCAGACCCTATCGGCAGCGGCAAATTGCCCACCGGGAAGGCCGCGCTTCTCAAATAACTCCGCCAACTCCAACAGGCGGAAACCGTCTTCTTCTGGCACCGTGAGCCGCTGCATGATTCTATCGGCAGCCTTCGCCTCGTCGGCATCCACGTAAATCTTGGCCAGCCAGGCCAGAATGTCACGGTCCGTTTGGTTCCGCAACATGGCCAAGCACTGTTGCTCTGCCGCAGCCTGATCACCTGCTTCAAGGTATACCTCGGTCAGCGCCAGCCCAGCCTGCCGGAATATCAGGGCATCATTGTCCGCATTCTTCCGGTCAGCACCAACCCGTTGCGTAAACAGATTGCGCAGCAGTCCTTCTGCCACGGAATATTCACCCGAGGCCCCCAAGAATCGTGCCTGCATAATGTCTGACTGCCATCTATTAACCTGGGGCAGAATGCTATATTGCTTGAGCCAAACCTTGGCGCTTTCCAGGTCGGGCGGAGATGCTGCCAGGGCCAGATCAAAGAGCCGGAACAACAATTCAGCCTGCTCTTCTTCAACCAAGAGGCCCTCACGCAATAGCTGCTCCGCTTCGAAGACCAGCCCCTCCCGGCGATATAGATCAACCAAGCCCAATCTGGCCCGGCGCACGAGGCGAAGGTTGGAGTCGCCAGCCCCCCCGGCCACCCCAGGATTATTGTCTCCAGACCCGCTGACCACAAGGACCTTGTAATACTTGGCCGCCCGCGCAAAATCCCGGGACTGGGCAAAGGCCTCGGCCAACAACAGCATCTGCTGCGCGCGCTCCTCGCCGGGGGCAACATCTTCCAGACCAGACACCAACCTGACCAGTGGCCCAACCGCCCCTAGTTCGCCGGCGAGCTCCATGACCCGACGGCGAACATCCTGACGTTCGGGAGTAATGGCCAACAGCCTTTCGTAATCAGCCACTGCCTGCATGGGCTGATTCAACATTTCGTAAATGGCTGAGCGGTCACCATACAAGTCGCTACCAGTATAACCGGCCTGCTCCAGCAGGTTGTAATACTCGAGCCCCGCTTGCACGTCGCCCCGCTCCAACATCAGACGGGCCAGGCGGCCGATGACCCCCTGATCACCAGGCAGCAGTTCATGGATGTCTCGCAAAACCTCGACCAGCCTGGATTCCCGACCCAGCTTAACGAGCAAAGGATCCATCGCCCGCAATATTTCTATCCGTCCGGGCGCGACCCGGGCCACACGCTCCCACAGGGCCAGAGCCCCTTCGAGATTACCCGCTGTCAACTTTTCCGCCGCTAACTTACGAAATACCCAAAGGCCCTCGGAGTGTTCGGCCAATAGCCACTGCAGAAAATCGTTTTGCGCCTCAGCCGCTGCAGCCTGGTTGTAGATTACCGAACGGATAAAATCGAGATCGTCCGGACGCAACTGGACGTACTTTTCATAATAGGGCAGGCCTTCGGTAAAAAGGGCCAACTTCGTATAAATTTGGCATATCCTGCTTAAATACGTGATATTTTGGGGGTCATTTTCCAGGAGAGCCTGTAGGTGAACCAGGACTTTGTCCGGTTGCCCGAGGTCTTCATAATAACGGAGCAGACGCTCCCGGGCCTCACGATTGGCAGGATCCAGGGTCAGACACTTTTCCCAGTATCCCGCCCCTTCTTTCTCTTTACCCAACGTGTCATGAACCTTAGCAGTCTGGGCGAGGAGGTCAAGATCTGCCTTCCGGGAGGCGGCCAACGGGACAAGATACTTGCGGGCAGTTTCCAACTGTCCCAGCTCGATGGCCAGGCCTATCACGGAGAGACTCAGGTCACGATCTTCGGGATTCTTGGCGGCCACCGCCTGGATGAGCGGCATGGCCTCCCGCTTGCGCCCGGCCTCAAGCAGCCCCTGGGCCTCACCAACCAAGGCCAGGAAATTTTCCGGGCTGCGCTCCCTGACCCGGCTGAAGATCTCCAGGGCCCGGCCAGCCTGGCCGGTACGACGAAGGGCCAAGCCCAGGACGTTTAAATAGTCGACATTTTCGGGTGAACCTTCGGCCAGCAGTTCCAGCTCCGTTTTGGCCCTGTCCCATTCATCCAGCCGAGCAAGAATCAGGGCCAGCTCCCAGCGCGCCTCTTCAATATCGCCTTTGGCGGCCACAAGCCGACGGTAGCTTTCTGCGGCTTCGCGGTATTCATTTGACCGCACCAGCCGTCGCCCAGTCTCCCACTCCTTCTTCCAATCCGGTCGTTCGCCCTCAACACCCACCAGATCATGTTCGGGAAATACCTGCGGCAGTTGAAGATAGTCAACAAGACTGGCGTGACAGGGGTGAGTCGAGGCAAGAAGCAGAAGAACAAGACCGGCCAGCACCCAGCCAGACGCAAGTCGTCTGCCACGGGGTCTGGCAGTGGCGGGTTGGTTATGTCCCCTGGGCATAGAAAGCGACGATTCCGGCAACCACCCGTTCCTGCATGGCCGGGGTCAATTCGGGGAAGATCGGCAGGGCCAGGGTTTCGGCTGCGGCGCCCTCGGAGACCGGATATGAGAGCCCCTCATAGCCCATCCCGGCCAAACACCCTTGCCGATGCAAGGGAATCGGATAGTAGACCTCAACCCCGATGCCCGCCGCCTGCAAAAAGTCCCGCAGGTCGTCCCGCCGTTCGGCGCGGATGACGAACTGGTTGTATATGTGATAGTCGGGATGGCCACCTGGGGCGGTGGCCGCAGTTTCATATAGCGCCACCGGCAACTGGACCTGACAGTCTTCCAGGCCTGATTCCTTAAACAAGCAGCGATAACGCAGGGCATTCTCCCGGCGTTGCCGATGCCAGGAATCAAGGTGCGGCAATTTAATCGACAAGACCACGGCCTGAATGGGATCAAGCCGGAAATTGCCGCCCACCACTCCGTGATGGTATTTGGGGGCGCCACCATGGACCCGAATAACCCGGATACGCTCGGCAAAGTCTTCATCCTGGCAAACAATCATCCCGCCATCCCCCACTCCCCCCAGATTCTTGCTGGGAAAGAAGGAGAAGCAGCCGGCCAGGCCCATAGAACCAGCGCGGCGCCAAACCGTGGTGCCATTTTCCGGGATGGGGCAGGCCGCCCCGATGGCCTGGGCGGCATCCTCCACCACCGGGATGCCATAGCGTTCGGCAATGGCCATGATGCGCCCCATGTCGGCGCACTGACCGTAGAGGTGGACCGGAATAATTGCTTTGACGCGGGCCGTCCGCGCGGGATCAGCCGCCAGGGCCTCTTCGATCAGCGCCGGATCGATATTGTAGGAAATCGGGTCGATATCCACAAATAACGGCCGAGCCCCCAGACGCAGGACACAGCCCATGGTGGCAAAAAAAGAGTACGGCGTCGTCAGGACCAGGTCACCGGGACCGACACCGATGGTCATGAGGACAGCCAATAGGGCATCGGTACCGCTGGCCACGCCGATACCATGGGCAGCACCGCTGTATACCGCCACCTCACGCTCCAGCGCGGCCACCTTGGGGCCCATGATATAGGTGGTGGAATCGATCACCTCGGTCACTGCCGCGACGATCTCGTCCCGCAGGGGTGTGAGCTGTCCATGCAAATCGAGCAACGGCACCTTCATAAAATTGCGCTCCCCAAGAGATCTAACCTGACTTAGTGGCCCTGGCGCCAGTTGGTCAGAATTTCATCGATAAAGTTGTGAATATCCGGCAGTTCCCGCTCGAAGAATACCCGCATCTTGGCAAGGAGATTGGCCTCAATCTGGCGGACCCGTTCCCGGGATACGTGAAAGCGGTCGGCGATGGTTTGCAGGGTCAAGGGCTCATCGGAAAGCAGCCGATCATCGAGGATGGCTAACTCTTTGGCGTTCATGGTGGCGCGCATTTTCTCCACTACCGCCGCCACCTTGAAGCGCAATTCGTTCTCGGCCACCTCCTCCTCGACGGTCTGTCCCGGAGAAACCAGAAAGTCTTTCTGTTCCTCGCTGGAACCCTCGCGCACCGGCCCTTCCAGGGAACTCTCGTTGGCGGCCAACCGCTGGCTCATTTCAACGATTTCACTTTCCTTGACATGCAGTCGCTCGGCCAGGAGCTTGGGCTCTGGAGCAAACCCCTGCGCCTCCAAGAGCTTGCGCTCTTTGTTGAGACTAAAAAAGAGTTTGCGCTGGGCCTGAGTGGTACCGATTTTGACCAGACGCCAGTTATCCATGATCGATTTCAGGATGTAGGCCCGGATCCAGTAAGCCGCATAGTAAGAAAACTTAACCCCCCGATAAGGGTCGAATTTTTTTACCGCCTGCACCAGACCGACATTACCTTCTTGAATCAGGTCAAGGAAGTTCTGCATCCAGTATTTCTGGAAATCCATGGCCACCTTGACCACCAGCCGCAAATTAGCGGTCACCAACTGGTAGGCAGCATCCGGATCCTGGTTTTCCCGATAGCGGACAGCCAGTGCGTCGGCCTCTTCCCTGGTAAGCAGCTTGTATTGGCTGATCTCTTGGAGATAGCGCTGCAGGGCGGTATGTCCCACCGCCGGGAGGTGTTCGTCCTCGGGAATGCTAACCAGCGGGCGATAATCTTCCCCGTTTTCGACGCTCTGACCTTCCGCATAATCGGAATCGGTCATGGGCTTGACCATACCTGGACTCCTCTTAAACTAGCATCCTTGAATATCATGGCGAGAAAGAACTCTTCCCGACTTATCTACGTCTACGCAAGAGCCGCGTATTATAATGCCTAATCCGACAATTACCAGCCTTATTGGGATGTCATGGGTTGACCAGATCCAGGGTAAGACTGAAATCACCGGTGCTCCTGGTAAGATTGGCAAAACTGTCCGGCACCTGGTCACGTCCGGCAACCGAACCAGTGGCATGCGGCACCGGCCAACGTTTCTGGTCCAGATCCGACGGCAGTTCAAGGATCGCCACCTGGCGCTTGATCTCGACCAATAGCTGATCCTGCATCTCCCGATCATCACGGTCCATAAGAAATTGATCGGTCAGCCCCTCCAAACCCAGCAGCCGTTGCCTGCTAGCCAGGAGATAAAAACGTTCCTTGCCCCTGCCGTTGTCCAGGGTAAACCAGCCACGCCCCGAAGGGATATAGTACTTTTCCCAGGCCGGGAAGGAGTCGGCATAGAAATCCGGGGAGGGCGGGAAGACCAGGTAAAGGTCCTGCCGGGAATCGTAAAGATAGAGATAGACATAGGTCTTTTCCTGAAGCTGCAGGTAGATCCGCAATAAATCTCCGGCGCCAAAGTGCTCGGGCTCATCAAACACTATACTTTTCACTTTACCGTCGCCATCCTTGAGAAAAAAGGCCCAAGCCACTTCGGCCTGAGCCCCGGCCTGGGCATTATTGGCAAAGAATCCGGTCAACAGCAAGGCCAAACAAAGGTTCCGCAGTATGCTCATGAACACCCCTTCAAGAAAAATAACCGCTGGTCACCGAACGCAGGCAACCATAGTTTAGCAGATTAACGCGCCCCAACAACCTATAAATGATGGGCGAAAGAGGGGGCGGCATAATCCGAAAATCATTCCCAACCCGGCAGTTTTGTGATAAAAGAGATGCCCGTGACGCCCCGACCGGCAATCATACCGCCCGGGGAAATTCCTCTGCACCGTGGAGATCGGCTCCGGGCCGCAAGAACGATCGCCCCCAAGCTCACCACCACTCGAGTCCCCATGAAGAACATCAGAAACTTCAGCATCATCGCCCATATCGACCATGGCAAATCCACCCTGGCCGACCGTTTTATCCAAAAATGCAAGATGGTCACCGACCGCGAATTCAAAGATCAGATGCTCGACAGCATGGACATCGAGCGGGAACGCGGCATCACTATCAAGAGCCAGACCATCTGCCTGCCCTACAAGGCCAAGGACGGTAAGGATTACATTCTCAATCTGATCGATACCCCCGGCCATGTCGACTTCAGCTATGAGGTTTCCCGGGCACTGGCCGCCTGCGAAGGCGCCTTGCTGCTGATCGATGCCGCCCAGGGCGTTCAGGCCCAGACCCTGGCCAACCTTTACCTGGCCATGGAGAACAACCTCGAGGTGATTCCGGTCATCAACAAGATCGACCTACCGGCCGCCGATCCGGAGGCCATCACCATACAGATCAAGGAAGATCTGGGCTTGGACGTGGCCCATATCCAGAAATGCTCGGCCAAGACCGGGGTTGGCGTCGATGAGATCCTGGAGGCGGTGGTCAATCTGCTGCCGCCCCCGGTGGGCGACCCAGACAAACCCCTGGAAGCCCTGATCTTCGATGCTAATTACGATCCCTACCGCGGCACCATCATCTCCTGTCGCATCTTCGAGGGCCGACTCCGGGCCGGTGACACCATCGTCTTCATGTCCAACGGCGCCTCCTACAAGGTCGAGGAGGTGGGATTCTTTCATCTCACCCGCGTCGCCCAGAAAGAACTATCTGCCGGTCAGGTCGGTTACATCCTGGCCGGGGTCAAGACGGTCAACGACACCCGCCCCGGCGACACTATCACCCGGAAAGACAACCCCTGCGCCAAGGCGCTGCCCGGCTTCCGGGAGGTCCAGCAGGTGGTCTTCTCCTCGCTCTACCCCATCTCCACCGACGACTACGAAGATCTGGCCACCGCCCTGGACAAACTCAAACTCAACGACGCCGCCCTCTCCTATCAGAAGGATACCTCTGCTGCTCTAGGTTTCGGCTTCCGTTGCGGCTTTCTGGGACTTCTCCACCTGGAAGTGGTGCAGGAACGGCTGGAGCGGGAGTTCGACATCCCCTTGATTCTCACCATCCCCACGGTCAGCTACCACTTCTACTTGCAAGATGGCGCCATGGTGGAAATCGACAACCCGGCCCACTTCCCTGACCCCAGCCGGATCGACCGAACCGAGGAGCCCTTCATCAAGGCCTCGATCCTGATGCCGGAGCGTTACATGGGCGTGGTCATGAATCTCTGTATGGAACGGCGGGGGGAGAACACCACCTACCACTACCCCACCCCGGGCCGGATCGACCTGACCTGCGAGCTGCCTTTAGGCGAGGTAATTTACGATTTTTATGACAAGCTGAAATCCCTGTCCCAGGGCTACGGCTCCTTTGATTACGAGATGCTGGATTATCGCCGCAGCGACCTGGTCAAACTGGATATCCTGGTCAATGGTGAGCGGGTCGACGCCCTCTCCCAGTTGGTCCACCGCAGCAAATCCCGCGAACGCGGCCTGAATGCCTGCGAGCGACTGAAGGAAGAAATTCCCCGGCAGATGTTCAAGATCGCCATCCAGGCGGCCATTGGCGGCGCCATTGTCGCCCGGGAAACCATCTCCGCCCTGCGCAAGGACGTCACCGCCAAGTGCTATGGTGGCGACATCTCTAGGAAGCGCAAGCTCCTGGAAAAGCAAAAGGCCGGCAAGAAGCGGATGAAGACCGTGGGCAATGTCGATATCCCCCAGAGCGCCTTCCTGGCGGTGCTGAAGTCCGACCAATCCTGAACCCGGACGACAGATGATTGCAAAGACAACCTACATCACCTTTTTCCTGGTCACCGCCAGCATCATCTTCTTTGCCGGATCACGAGCCCAAGCCAGCCAGGAGTGCGCCGACCGGGTGATGGCCACTTGTACCAAGTGCCATTACCCGACCCGGATCTGTGAAAAATTAGGGAAGAAAAGCCGGAGGGATTGGCAGACAACGATCAAACGAATGCTGCGTTATGGCCTGGTCTTGACCGACAACGAGCAGGAGAGTGTGCTCAACTGCTTGACGACTTTGGATGATAAAAACGGCATTTTATGCAAGTAGGAAGCATGAAAGGAACCAGCCGTGAAATAGCCCGGTTGAGGTCATAAAACCCACGAAGTGTGGGGAAATTGATTCCATGGGGCAGGAAAAGAAACCAGAAGCCTCATCCCTGCCATTCCGGATTATTGAAAGACTGGCGAGTTAAGCCTTGGGCTTTATTGGGTGAGCAGGTAAGCCCTACAGCCATGGCCTTGGGGATTTTTTGCCTTGGCGGCCAAAATCTCGGAAATCTCGGACTGGCTTAATACCCCGGGTTGCGCCTGGTGGATCACAAAAACCAAACAGTCCCCACAGACGTTGAGGGCGCTACGATAGTCATCAAAGGAGCCGACGACCTCCCAGCAAGGTTTGTGGGCAGCCTGGGCCATTTTCCAAACTTGGCAGTGCCCCTGCTTCCCGCAGCCAATGATCTCCCAGCACCTTGCAATCCCTTTATCCTTCTTCATTCACCACCTCGCACGGTCACCAGTTAACCGACCGGTATACTCCCCCGCCGTGTCCCCCCCCCGGGTATTCCAAAAAAATCAGTATACCTTCCCGAAAGAACCGGTCAACAATTATCGAGGTTGGCATCCAAGGCGGCCAGCAGTGAGAGCATGCCCTCGCCGCTCTTGGAGGAAAAGATCACCCGGGCGTCCGCAGCCACCCCAAAGGCCGCATCGAGAAGCCGGGCCTGGCGGTTCTGTTCGTTACGGGAGAGCTTGTCGGCCTTAGTATAGACCAGCAGCAGCGGCAAATTGCAGGCCTGGAGCCAGGTAATCAGATCGCGATCATACTCTTTGGCCGGGTGGCGCAGGTCAACGATCACCACCACGCACCGCAAGGTCTCCCGCTTTTCCAGATAGCTGGTGATCATCCCCTGCCAGTCGTTCAGCACCCGACGCGGCACCTTGGCATAGCCATAGCCTGGCAGGTCAACCAGATAGAGGGCGTTGCCGGCCAGAAAATAGTTCAAACTCTGGGTCTTGCCCGGAGTGGCGCTGACCTTGACCAGGCCATGCCGGTTGAGCAGCCGGTTGATCAGGCTTGACTTTCCGACATTAGAGCGCCCGGCGAAGGCGATTTCCGGATAATCCGGCGGCGGCAGTTGGCTGTTGTTAAAGGCGCTCTTGACGTAATTAACCTGACAATTGCCGGGCCCGAAAAGGTCGGTGGCTAAGGTGGTCACGCGGCCCACACGGGGGGATTACTAAGGATTTGGTGCGGAGTCGATTGCATCAGATAACCTTGTTCAGCGAATACTCGATGATCCCCTCGGCCCCGGCCCGAAGCAGCTTAGGAATGAGATCACGCACCTGGTGTTCGGAGATCACCGTCTCCACCGAGAACCACTCGCTCTTGTATAGATGGGCGATGGTCGGCGCGTTCATGCTGGGCAGGATGGCAATGAGGGAATCGAGTTTATCGCCGGGGACGTTCATCTTCAAACCGACGATCTTATCGGCCCGCAAGGCCCCCTGCAGGAGCATGGCGATATTCTCAATTTTCTCCCGCTTCCAGGGGTCTTCCCAGGCAGTGCGGTTGGCGATGAGCTGGGAGTTGGACTGCATCATCTCATGGATGATCCGCAGGCCATGGGCCCGGATGGTGCTCTCGGTTTCGGTGACCTCGACAATGGCATCGGCCAGGCCGGATACCACCTTAGCCTCGGTGGCGCCCCAGGAAAATTCGATATCGACCTTGATATTGCGTTCGGCAAAAAAGCGCTGGGTATAGTTGACCAGCTCGGTGGAGATCTTCTTGCCGTTGAGATCTTCCAATGTGTGGATAGCGGAATCTCCCGGCACGGCGATGACCCAGCGGGTCGGCTTCTTGCTGACCTTGGAATAGACCAGGTCTTCCACCACCACCACGTCGGAGTTGTTCTCCATGGTCCAATCGCGACCGGTGATGCCGGCATCCAGCACCCCCTGCTCCACATAACGGCTCATTTCCTGCGGCCGACAGATCGAGCAGGACAACTCGGGATCGTCCACCTCGGGGAAATAGTTGCGGGAGGAGAGTTTAATCCGCCAACCTGATTTCTCGAAGAGTTCGATGGTGGCCTTCTCCAGGCTACCCTTGGGCAGACCGATTTTCAGTACGCTCATTTCTTGTATACCTCCCGCGGATCGAAGACCAGCCGACCCGTAATCTTAAAAGTTCCCTCATCCATTTTGCGGAAGAAGCAACTCGAATACCCCTTATGACAGGCTGCCCCGCCCAACTGTTCGACCTTAAAGACCACGGTATCACCGTCACAGTCCACCAGGATTTCCTTGACTAGCTGGACATGGCCGGAGCTTTCGCCCTTGAGCCACAACTGCTGGCGCGAGCGGCTCCAGTAATGGACCTGGCCGGTCGCCAGGGTCTGGCGCCAGGACTCTTCGTTAATATAGGCCAGCATCAGGACTTCGCCGGTCTGATGATCTTGGGCAATGGCCGGCAGCAGCCCGCCGCCTTTGGCAAAATCGAGTGTATCCATGGTGTTGCTCTATTTGGTCTCGGTCGGTGGAAGAGTGGCATCCGCGGGCAGAGGGGACTCTTCGGCGCGCCGGGCCTCCCGCTGCCGCTCCCGGGTCAGAAAATTAATTACGCAAGCCGTGCGGAACTTGCAATACTCGGCCGGATGGGCGCATTCCGCCTGCGCCTCGACCATCTTGACTTTATACTTTTCGCAGTTCAGTTCCATGTCCAGGAAGGCCGAGATCGAAAAAGTGCTGAAATTACGCGGGACAAGGGCGGTTGTCAAGTCATATTAGCCGCCGCCGGGTTGCTCCAGGCTGTCCAGGGCGGGTGCGCTTGCATAAATCGCAAATGACATTATCATGTCAGCCTGCCGTCACCTCAAGACTTTATGAATGGAGAACCATCCGGTGCAAAACCTCTGGCGTTTCCTTGATTCCATCCCCCTGCCGGTTCTGGCGGTGCTGGGCATATTTATGGCCCTGGCCCCCTTCGTGCCCCAGCCGCATCTGTTCGAGAAGCTGAAGATGCTGGCGGCAGGCCGACTAGTCAGACCACTGGATATCTTCGATCTCTTCTTCCATCTCATACCGGTATTGCTGCTACTGGCCAAGATTGGCCGAGGGATGATGTTCGGCAAAGTCGGCTAATCCCTTGACCCTTAATGTTTAGATAAAGGAGTTCCACATGCAACCAGCCCAGACCGGCGACCAGATCACCCTTGTTTATGATGGCATGCTTGCCAACGGCGAGATTTTTGAATCATCCACCGACACCGGCCCCCTGGCCTTCATCCTCGGCGATGGCTCGGTCCTGCCTGCCTTTGAGGCCGCGGTCTGCGGCATGCAACCCGGCGAGATCAAGACCATCAAGGTCCCGCCCCAGGGCGCCTATGGCACCAGAGACGAGGCGCTGGTGCAAACGGTCCCCCGTTCACTGATCAATACCCAGGCCGAACTGGCCCCGGGCGTGGTGGTCGGCATGGCCATGGAGCGGGACGGCCAGTCTGTCCAGGTCCCGGCCCTGATTACGGCGGTCGCCGACGACCAGATCACCGTCGATTTCAACCATCCCTTGGCCGGGCAGGAGCTTTTCTACCGGATCACCGTCCAGTCGATCAGCCGCCCCAAAGAAGAGACTGGCTGCAACTGCTCACCTGACTCCGGCTGTGAATGTGGCCATTGCTGAGCAGCCGCTGCGCCCGCTCCAGGCTATCCTGAGCATTGCCGGCTCCGACCCTTCGGGCGGGGCCGGCATCCAGGCCGACCTCAAGACCTTCGCCACCCTCGGGGTTTACGGGGCGGCGGCCGTCACCTGCCTCACCGTCCAGAACACCAGCGGAGTCTTCGCCAGCCATCCGATCGAACCGGAAACCGTCAAGGCCCAGGCGGCCTTTGTTCTGGCCGATCTGGAAATCAGCCACATCAAGCTTGGGATGCTGGGCAACGGCGGGATTGTCCGGGCGGTGGGCGAGGTGCTGGATAGTTACACCGGCGAGGTGATCTGCGACCCGATCTTGCGCGCCTCATCAGGCCTGACCTTACTGGAAGACGCGGCCTTGGCTGACTTCAGACGGGAAATCATCGCCCGTGCCACCGTGCTTACCCCAAATTTCCGGGAGTTCCAGGCCCTGACTGGGTCAAGCGGTGACGGCGAGGAAGAGATCAGGGCCGCCATTGCCCGGATGTTCGGCGACTATCCGCGCCTCACCGCCATCGCCTTGAAGGGAGGCCACCGTAACGAAGACGCGCCGCAGGTGGTCGATACGCTCTTTCTCAGGGAAGGCGCGGGATTTAAGTCCGTCGAGTCCCGGCGGCAACGCTTGCAGACCCCTAACACCCACGGCACCGGTTGCACCTTCGCCTCCGCCTTGGCCGCTGGTCATCAAAAAACCGGGGATTGGCAAGAGGCCTTTCAAATGACCTGCGCCTACCTGGACCGCCTGTTACGGCTCAGCGCATCCTGCCAAATGGGCCACGGCACCGGCCCCCTGCTGCACCATCTGGGCCAATACGGATAGGCATTTATGATTGACAAAGACTTTATCTTCCTTTACCTAACGTGATAAATTTACCTCACACCCGTGAACCGTTAAGCAACATCCGCTGGTTTCACTCAAGGTAATTGGTCAGATTTTCGGGAAGGACAAACACGTGACCATGATCCATAATCAACTCCCCGACCACCAAGATTCGGCGTCTGTCAACCTCTGGCCCGGCCGGAAATTTCCCGTTTTCTGGCTGGTGGGTCTGGGACTGTTGACCATCGCCCTTCGTCTGCCGTATATCGGGCACGTGGTGTCCTGGGACGAGGCCTGGAACCTCTGCGCCCTGAAATCCTTGGCCGGTGGCGGGGGGGTGGATTTTACTTTACAATTCTGGCGCCACCCCCCGACCTACCTGCTTATGGGCAGGCTGCTTGAGCCTTTGCGGCCCGGCCTTGATTCCCGGATGCAACTTCTCAGCCTAGCGCTGAACACCGCGGCACTCCTCGCCTTTGTCGTAATGGTCTCCCGTCTATTTGGCCGCCAGATCGCCCTGTACACCGGCTTGGCCTATGCCATGATGCCAGGCGCCCTCTTTTTCGATACCTGGATCAAACATGATCCGGTGGCGACCCTCTTCGGGGTTCTTTCTCTCTGGGCCTATTACCGGCGAAAAAACTGGCTAGCCGGTTTCATGCTGGGTTTGGCCTTCCTCGGCAAGGAAACCGCCGCCTTTTACGCTATCCCATTCTCCCTTTTGCCCTTTCTCCTCCCGTACCGGGAAAAAAAACTGGCAGGAGTCTGCCTCATTTATGGAATAGCCTTCGGGGTGTCTTGCTGGTGGTATCTGCAGATGGCCGCCGCCACCGGAAATTTCCTGGCGATGTTCAGCGGGTCATCCGTGGAGGCGTCCAAGTTCATTGAACCTTGGTGGTTCTACCTGGCACGGCTCAGGATGGATCTGGGCCTGACCGGCCTGATCCTTTTTGTGGCGGGGTTGGCGGTACTGTTTAGAAAGTCTGTCCACCGCCAGCAACCTCGGTGGCGGCAACTCCTCCGCCCCCGCCTGATGCCACTGATCATCATCGGTCCGGTCTATTTCATTCTGGCACTTTCTAAGGCGAAACCAGGCTGGATGACCGTAGGGATATATCCACTACTGGCACTGCTCATCGGGTACGGCTGGCTCCTCCTGACTAACAAACTAATTCTTTCCGTCCGGGGTTTACGGCTACCCCTTGGGTTAAAGCGGCTGCCGGGATTACTGATCACCGCGCCACTCCTAATTCTCATAATGGGCATACCGCTACTCGATTTCCGGGGCAAGGTCGGCTATCAAGCCTTATTGAATGAATTTTCCCCCCTTTCACTTAAAACCATGCAGCCCGCCTATACCATGGCTGAGGCCCTTAACAGTATGGCCAAGGGAGGGGAGAAGCTGGTGCTCATGCCCATGCTCTATCGGGGCGGACCATCCATGCCAGACCCAATCTTTTTCTGGCAACTCAAGGTCCCTCTGGACATTATTCGCATCAACAATTCAGTCAAACTTGATTATCAAACTCTCACCACAATGCTTATCCAGGAGAAGGCGGATTGGCTCCTGATGTCACCACTGAAGGGCAGCGATCAGGGTAAGATCTATCAGGAGTTTTACGATGCTGAGAACCAGCTACAGGGCTACACCCTACCCTACACCGTTCTGTTGAAGGTCGCCCCACTTTGGCGAGGCAAATAAATCCGGGCAACCAAATCACAGAGACATTCGCAAAGCCATATGTTCCATGATATTGAGAAGATCTGTCTTACAATTATTCCACTCATCACTCATTTTCACATCATCCGCACCCGGCCGCAGTCGGGACAGATCCAGGTCGGACCGTTGCTCATCCCCCACTTATTCTCATTGAAACAGACCTCGCAGATCTGAAAGCCGCAGGGGCAATTCCAGCAGAACGGTAGCACCTTTTTGCAGCAGTGACACTGAAACTCTCTGCCCCCCCTCCGCCTCTGGGAATATGATTTTTTGTTGGCATCATTCATCTTTTCATCACTGGTCATTACATTTTCTCGTGGGAAGATTACAATTTTGGAAGCAATTCTTTTGTAGCGCTGGACTTTTTCTTCAGGATCTCACTCATAGTCGCAATCGGCTACGGGGTTCATCTTTCAGCAAACCATTATGCCGTTGCTCAACTCACGCCACCGCCATGGCTTTACTCATCTCTGAACTTTACTCGACTTGCACCTGCTTGCAAGCCCTCCCTACGACGCCCATGTCAAATCCCGGATACTCCCGGCCCGGTCTCGCCCGGCCGCAAAAGAATGGACATCTGCACCGCTTTTCAGTAAATTCGGGTAACTTCTTAAATTTACAGGAATTCCCCTATGCTGCTGGCCATCGACATCGGCAATACCAACACCGTCCTCGGACTTTTTGCCGAACGGGAGCTCATCAGCCACTGGCGGGTCCAGACCGATGGCGCCGCCACCGCCGATGAACTAGCCGCCACCATGAAGGGGTTGTTCAACATCAAGGGACACGATTTCGCCGGGATTTCCGGCGTGAGCATCGCCAGTGTGGTGCCAGAGGCGCAGGCCGTCTGGTCAACCATGGTGCGTAGCTATTTCAGACTCACTCCGCTTACGGTCGATCACCAGCTCAAGAATGCCCTCCCCCTCAAGACCGACAACCCAGCCCTGGTGGGGGCCGACCGGATCGTCAACGCCGTAGCCGGTTTCGCGCGCTACCGCACCGCCTTGATCGTCGTCGATTTCGGGACCGCCATCACCTTTGACTGCGTCTCAGACCAAGGCGAATTCCTGGGCGGTGCCATCGCCCCAGGGCTGGGCATCGCCAGGGAGGCCTTGAGCCAGCGCACCGCCAAGCTGCCCCAGGTGGACCTGGCCATCCCTCCGGTCCGGGCCATCGGCCGAAACACCAGCGAAGCCATCTCCTCAGGACTGCTCTTCGGCTACGGCGGCATGGTCGAAGAATTACTCCGGCGCCTGCGCCAGGAAATGGCCCCTGAGATCCCAACCATCATCGCCACCGGCGGCATGGCCGAGCTGATTGCCCCCTTCGCCCCTTCAATCACGACGGTGCTACCCATGCTCACCCTGGAAGGACTGCTCCTGCTCCATGAACGAAACCGCTAAACCGCTCATCATCCCGCCATCCCTGCAGCCAGGCGACACCATCGGCCTGGTCGCCCCGGCCGGGCCGGTGCGTGACCGTGAGGTTTTTGATTTCGGCTGCCGGTTTCTGGAGGAGCAGGGCTTCCAACTCAGGATACCCGCTGATCTCTTCAACCAGCAGGGCTATCTGGCCGGCTCGGACCACGACCGGGCGCGGCAGTTCACCGCGATATGGCAGGACCCGGAGATTAAAATGGTCCTGGCGGTGCGGGGCGGCTACGGTTGCCTGCGCCTGCTACCTCTAATGGACTTGGCGAGACTGGCCACCACCCCAAAGATCTTGGCCGGCTTCAGCGACCTGACCGTACTCTTAAACGAATTCTCCCACCTGACCGGCCTGGTCACCTTCCACGCGCCGATGCTCAACACCCTGGCGCGCAGCGACGAGGGGTCGCGGGAGAACTTCTTGGGGATGTTGGCCGGATGCGCCAGCGGCTCGACCACCCCCGACGGCTTGGAAATCCTCCGGTCCGGCCAGGGCTGCGGGCGGCTGGTCGGCGGCAATCTGACCAGCCTGGTCCACCTGATCGGCACCACGCATGAAATCAACTGGCGCGACGCTATTCTCTTCCTGGAGGATACCGGCGAGGCCCCCTACCGGGTCGACCGCCTCCTCACCCACCTGGAACGGGCTGGCTGCCTTGGCGACCTGGCTGGGCTGATTTTAGGGACCTTCACCGACAATAGCGGCATGGAAGAAAATTGGACACCTTCGGTCTGGAAGCGGGTCTTGGAAGTGGCTGGGGGGAAGTATCCGATCTGGGGCAACTTTCCGGTGGGCCATGGGTCACGCAATCTCAGCCTGCCCATCGGGGTGTCGGCGGAGATGGATTCCGAGTCAGGAACCCTGCGCTTCGCGCCTTGATTCATCCTTGCGCATCAGGAAGGCCACCCGGTCGTGCAGCAATTCGGCCAGGGCCTGCTTTTCCTTGGCGCTGAACTCCCGGCTGTCCACCGGCAGCCCTAGGCGGATCACCACCTGCCCAGGCCTGGACAAGATTCTCCCCTTGGGCAATACCTGATGGGTGCCAGTGATGGCCATCGGCACCAACTCCACCCCTGATTTGATGGCTAACTGCATCCCCCCGGCCTTGAAGGGCTGAAGCTTGCCGTCGGGACTACGGGTCCCTTCGGGAAAGATGATGACCGAGGCCCCGGCGGCAATCCTCTTGGCTGCCTGGTCCAGACTCTTCAAGGCCTGGCGGCCGTGCGAGCGGTCCACCGGGATCGAACCGGCCAGGAGCATGGCCCAGCCAAAGAAGGGGATCCGGAACAATTCCTTTTTGGCCAGCCAGCGAAAATCCATATCCAGAAAGCCATCCAGGACGAAGATGTCGAACTGGCTCTGGTGATTGGCAACAAAGATATAGGGCTTGGTCCGATCCAGATGTTCCAGACCTTCCACCCTGACCCGGACCCCGCTCCAGATGGTAAGCATCCGGCCCCAGAAATGCGGCACCGCCTGGATTTTGCTGACTGAAATGCGCATCAGCCCCCGACCGATCAACACGGCCAGACTACAGGCAATGGTCAAGAAGGGAGCGACCAGCAAGACCAGGAAGGCGCGGAGACGATTCAAAGTTTTCTTCCCGACGGGACTTGAGAAATTACCCGGCGCGCAATCTGCGTCAGGCCTTTATCCTGTTGATTTGATTGACGATCGAAGTTAGCATAGCCGCCGGATAATGGCAACAAATAACCCGGGATACCCCGGGGGATACGAACCGCCAGGAAAACCTCAACCCGCAGGTAGATTTGATGCTTCGCCCCCCTATCAGCAATACCACCGGCTGTACGTCTATCATCTTGACACCGTTCTTCTGCCACCCCTGGACGATCCCGACCTGATCGGCGTCTGGCTGGAAGACGGCAGGCCGATTCTCTTCTTTCATCGGGCCAAGGATGAATTTATCGCCAACCTTTGCCGCGACTACAAATGCCAAATAATCTACCAGGCCGATTTAGACTACGCCGACTGGGGTCTGGACAGGAGAAAGGAAATAACGGTACTTGAGAGTGACCTGCGCCAAGAAGAACCAGACACCAATGTCGATCTAGTGGTGGCCAATCTCTACCCGGCCCTGTTGGCCGAGCTGTTTGCCCGGCCAGACTTCTGGAGAGGGCGGCTCTATTTGATCTCGGGGTTCATCCCCGCCATGGAGGAAGGACTGCTGGCCGCGCTACCGCTCGACAGGATCAGGATGCTGGAACGGCTCCGCGACGATCGCTGGTGCCTATGGGTATTGATGACGACCAGTTGAGTTTCCGGTCAGGTTGCAGAGAAGGCGGGGGTGCCTTCCGCCATTCCATGAAGCGAACCACCACAATCAATCATGCTCCCGCCCGGCGCCGTCCCCGGATAGCAGGGCTCTGGCGCCATTGTTGACAACCACAGAATCATTCCCTTTCCCCGTGGGCAGCTATGGGTTCTTGGGTATCCTGAAGATTACCGGCCAGGGAGAACACCGCCGGAATCACGGCGATGGAGGCAAACGGGCCCAAGACCAAAAAAAGCAGGAAGGTCACCGCCAACCAGAGAAACTGCACACAACTCCAGATTCGCTCGCCAATTCTGGGCGTTGCCAAATTTTCGCCATAAGCCTGCTGTCCTCGATGCCAAAGCTGACTTGCGCTGTTCATAATCGTCTCCTTACGGTTTTCCTGCTATACCAGAACGATGTCCTCAGGCCGCCAGATTGCCACCGGCGTTCTTCCGTACTACTTCCATCTTCCGCGGCACCAAGCCGTTGGCCATGAAGGCCGTGCACTGTTTGCGCATCTCAAACGGGCAATCGGCGATATTCCAGCACGGTGTGTACTTCAACAGTTTTTTGATGGCGGCAATACTAATACCCTGCTCATGAATCATGTTTCTGAGGCATTGAATCCAGCGGATGTCATCCATCGTATAATAGCGCCACTGCCCCCGCCGGATCGGCTTGACCAACTCTTCCTGTTCGTAGAGCCGCAGGGTCCTGGGATGGATCTCCAGCATGCGGGCGGCCGTACCGATGGTAAAGATCGCTTGATTATCACTTATCATGACCTTCTCCCCGTGCGCTGCGCCGCGGACCGGCCTACCCGGCCCGCGGCAGGATTAACCGCTTCTAGTGATCGTGGCCGTACCGGAAGGCCTTACCAAAAAACCTCTCGCCCAGCAGGAATCCGGCCCCAGCCAGACCAACCGCCCCCAGCAACACCAGGAACTCGCACAGCGACGGGAAGTAGTGCAGGTAGGTGAGGTTATCGAAACCGACAAAGTGGGGAACCTGCTGCCCAGCGACCACCAGGTCGTAGCGCTGGAAGAACCCGCCTACCAGGGCTAACAGGGCTGCGGTAGACATGGCCTGGACACTGCGAAAGCCGGAGAGGATCAGGATCAGCACTGGCATAATCATCCCCACACAAATCTCGAATACCCAGAAGTTGGTAGAAAGCGAGCCGGTCAAAAGACTATCGGCGGCCATACGTCCGGTTTCCTCACCGCCGGTATAGAAGGCAATAAACTTCCAGGCGGTGGACACCCCGACTAGAAAAATCAACCCCGCCAAGACCTTGCCAGCCCCCTGAAGCCCCACCATGACTTGCCCCTCCACCTTCTCGTCCCGGATGGCATGGGCAAAGTGGGTAAAAAGGATAATGGCGGCGGCACCACACAAGAAGGCCGAGGCGAGAAAGTAAACCGGCAGTTGCGCCCCGTACCAGAAGGGATGGGCAGAAAGGGTGGCAAATACCGCGCCCAGGTTGGTGTTGGCCAACACCTCTGCCAAGGCGCCCATGACGCCCAGACCAATGGCCATCCCCAGACGTCCCGTTAAAATCAAGAAAAACTCCACCATCATAAAGGCCACGGCCATACCATACAGGGTACCCATCCACCAGATATTGGAGGTCAGATTCGGAGAGAGGATGTTATAGATGGCCAACCGCCAAGGGTTTTCCAGCTCCAAGCCAATCATGAAGAAGCCGGCAATGATAGTGACAATGGAGAGAAAGACCATGCGATTGGCCAAGGGAGCCAGGCGATTGCCGCCAAAGATATGGCTAAGGGCGGCCAGCAGACAGAGGCCGGTTGAGGTGATGGCGAAAAAGGCGTAACCGGCTATCAAAAGGCCCCAGGGCATTTCCCTGGTATTGGCGTAGGCCACATGGTGACCAACGGCAAAGGCGTAGATTCCCGCGCCCAATCCCGCCATCAACAGCAGCAAGAACATCAAGGTTACCCGGTTGATTGCCGGCCTGCCCACCCTTGGCTCGGCGGCGGCGGCAATACTGCTTACCGTGGCTGCTAACGAAAAGTTGCTTCCCATTTCTCCCTCCTTAAATTTTCTTGATAAATGTGGTGCCAGTTGACGCCGATTCTCACCGGCAAACGTTTCGCATCCTCTACAACCCATAAGAGCAAGGTGTGTGCCAAGAACAGCTAAGGGACCGGCAGCCGTTCGCGGGAATTTCACCTAAAACTTTTGATTACGGGCAGTTGCGTAATTTGACGGACAAAATTTACGGGGTTTGTCGGCAACGGCGGCAGGAAGATAATCTGACAACATGGACGCAAAACAATCCCGGGAGAGAAAACACCCCGGCGCAAAAACAGGCCTGAAGGTATCGCCTTCTGGAAGGATTAAAGAACAGGAGGGCATGCCGGTGGGGATTTATAGGAAGCGAAACTTTACCGCTGTATTACAAGGAAAAACCGACCGCGGTCGGGGCATAACCTCCCACCCGCAGCAACAAGGTTAGTCAGGTGACTATATTATTGTCGGCGAAAGTTACCAGCAGGGGAGCGGCACCGAGAAAGTCATACAGAGGATATACGTACAATTCAACCGTTACAACCAACGAGATGGGCCTTCAAATCCACCAGGGAGACAGAGTCCATCAATCTCTATTTGATGCCGCATCTTTTGCGGCCTTATGCAGGGCAAGATCAATGGCAATATGCAGCTCCCGGTCTTTAAAAGGTTTGAGAAGATAGCCATAATTTTCGGTCTGCTTGGCCTGTTCGACCAGATATTGGTTGTCGTAGGCAGTCAGAAAGATTAGAGGGGTGCATTTTTTTTTCATGATCTCTTTCGCCGCCTCAATGCCGTTCATTTCCCCTTTCAACATAATATCCATGAGAATCAAATCGGGTTGATCGGCCGCCGCCCGCTCCATGGCTTCTTGCCCGCTGGCGGCAATGGCCGTTACCATGTACCCCAGATCGACCAGACAATTTTTAATATCATTGGCAATTATCCATTCGTCCTCGACAATCATTATTCTTGGGCGTTTCATTGTTGACTCTCCTGGTCGACATAAAGAGACTTGGCTGATTTTAGACTTTACTCTTTCCCGGTTGTTTTCGAAAGTAGATCCTGAAGCAACTGCCCCCGGAACCACTCACAACCTCCAGCCGCCCACCCAATTGCTTTTCAGTCAGGTTTTGGACTAGCTGCAAGCCAAGGGAGCTTAATTCCGCGATTTCCAGTCCCGACGGCAGCCCAATCCCATTATCACTAACAATCATCAGATATCCTTCCTCCTGGTGACTAAAGGAAACGGTCACCTCTCCCTGGCGGTCTTCGGGAAAGGCATATTTAATGGCATTGGTGATCAACTCATTCAGGATCAAGCCCAATGGCGTAACCGTATCGATATCCATGGCCACTGACTCAAGTTCGGTCTTCAGTCCGATCCTCTCGCGGGAGACGCCATATGAATCGAAAATACTCTCGGCCAGCTCCTGGATGTACTCCTCTAGATAGATGCTGCTTTGGTCTTTTGGCTGGTAGAGGGTTTTGTGAATCAGGGCCATGGCGCTGATCCGGCTCTGGCTGTCCCTGAGCATACCGGCGGCCTGCGGGTCCTTAATCTTACCGAGTTGGAGCCGGAAGATGCTACAGACAATCTGCATATTGTTTTTGACCCGGTGATGGATCTCTTTCAGAAGCATCTGTTTTTCATCCAGGGAAGAACGGATCAGCGCCTCAGCCTTGCGCCGTTCCTGGATTTCATGTTGCAGGACCTCCAAGGAACGGCGGAGGCGCCGCTCCACCCGGCTTATCACCCCATAGACAAAGACCAGGAGAAAGCCGCTCATCACCACGACCAATGAAACCAGGAGAGTGGTCATCATCTGCATGGAGTGCTCAACACCGGAGAAATCCTTCATGGCGACTATCTCGCCCACCTCCGCGCCACTGGCCACGAACAGCGGGGTTATCGCCGCCCGGTAATGTCTACCACCAAAGCTTACGTTGAAAAGCAGGTCATCGTTTTGAGCGTCCCTCGCAGCCAGACTGAGAGAAAGTTCGGGGGGAATACCGGCAATGGTCCTGCCCACCACGACCCGCCCTGGAACCTCTTCCCAGATTCCATTTTTACCCAGCATGCGCTGCCCTTCCTCCCATTTCCCCCGGTCCAGATAGCTGGTCTTGACCAGCATCAGAACCTCAACCCCCAGGACACCGCCAAAATTGGTCATGAAGTTATCCACCTCCTTCCCCAACTCCAGATACCCTATTAGCTTGCCGTCAACCACCCAGGGATAGTCCACCCGCAACGATAGGTTGCCGAAATAACCAAGATCTACTCCAGAGTGAGGCTTGCCGGTTTTCACCGTCTGTTTGAAGGTGAAGCGGCGGATGGTATCGCCATGGGTGCCGGGGGCATTCATCCTGAGGAAACAGCGCTGCTCGGGGTCGATAAAATAGAAATGAGTTATGCCGTATTTCTTTTTGAGCTCGGCAAAAAGCGGACTGCTGTAGTCAAAGAGGGCGTCGCGATTACGGCTGACAAACAAGTCACGCAGTCGCGGGTCGTCCATATGAAAATCGAGAAGGGCCGTGATCAGCTTGGTCTCTTCCCGCAACGCTCCTTCGTAAAGGATCCTGGTGCTCTGAATGGAGTCCCGCACCCCCTCACTAGCCTGTCTTTTCTGGAGCCAGGAGATCATTACCAATGACCCGGCCAAAAAGACCAAGATAGCGAAAACGACCGGTACCAATATTGGTCTTTTGATCATCTCGGGATTATTTTCTGGCATCTTTCGCGTCCCTGCCTCAATCGACTTTCTACCATCCATGAGCAACCGCACCTTGCTCTCGTTGACCCGCAGCCGCAGTTTTCCATAACACCGCCGCAGCAACGCCATCACCCGCCCCCTGCTTTCCGACTGCGCACATACACATTACAGTCGTCGTAGTGGGCAAAACAATGGCCACGTTGCTTTGCTCCAGTTCCTTACCCACTTCGTCAAGCATAGCGTTGGCCAGCAACGGCGACAGCGGGCCACCCTGCGGCGTGCCCTGAAATCGCGCCTGCTGGATCAAAAGATCTGTCACCGTCCGGGATACCGAGCTCGTGCTCGCCGCCATCAGGTTTCGGAATCGTCACCCGCCGTACCGGACTGGGCCGGTACGCACCCGACAGCAGTTGTTCACGGATGTCCGGCCAAGTCATCACCAGTTGGCGGATAGTATGGTCTATATGCAGCCCGTCAACCCCGGCGGCGCCTCGATTGGAACGCACCCTTTTGAGCGCCCGTTGCAGGCTCTCGCGTGTCAG
>Ga0334722_10000414_pt1 | contig 63760 bp, 50 predicted proteins | sample C3_bottom_MG_FD_207210 | JGI IMG/M metagenome (GOLD analysis project Ga0334722, IMG submission 207210) | Sediment microbial communities from Yellowstone Lake, YNP, Wyoming, USA - C3_bottom | ecosystem: Environmental > Aquatic > Freshwater > Lake > Sediment | place: USA: Wyoming | collected... | reverse complement strand
AGAAGGACCAACAGCCGCGCGGGCCAAACGCGACCAACCATCGCGGTGCATTGGCGTAATTGGCCTGCCAAGGCATAGAATGCTTTCTCAAATCAAAGAATAACGGGAGAATCAGGGTGGCCCGTCGCTCATCCGGTTCCGGTTTAGGAATTGGAGCCCTCATCGTATTGGGTTTGCTTGCCTCAATTCCCAAGGAAGTTTGGGTCTGGCTTATCGTTTTGGCCGTTGCGGGCGTGGCTGCCTATTACTTCTTTCGGGCAAAGTCCGAAGTACCCACGCCAGCGCCAGAACCAGCGCCGGTATTTCGGCCTACCGCCCAAGCCGCATCTAGCACAGTTGCCAGTGGTGACCCCAGATTTTCTGAAAGCGACATCCTGGCTGTTAAGCAGCGCGCGGAGACGGCTGCCCAGGTACTCAATGAATCGCTTAGTGTCGCGAATCAATCCAAGGACAAGGGAACGCGCGATTACAAATTGCAGATTGCACGCGAGAGGCTTATCGAGCTAAAACAACTCGCGAACAAGTTCCCGTTTCTGAAACTTACAAATTTGCCGGACGTCGAAGCCGGCATCACTACAGTAGAAACCGAAACACGCGCACTTTCCTATTCACCCGGATATGCCATTCCCCGAGAGGCCGACCCCAAGGTTACCTCGGATAAATGCTGGATTGGCCCCAACAGGGAAGTCGATATTACGGGACTCGGTTCCATCGGCGGGATGTTGTATTACGGTCAAGGTCTGGCAAGCGTCCAGGGCTCGGATGTCGAGCCCGCTCTCATCAATCCGAAATTGCGAGTCGTCTGGCCAAAGAACGGCAGCGCGGACCGCATGCCATATTGGCCCTCCTATTCCCGCATCTCCGAGACGGCGCGAGGCGAATACCTGACGTGGCTGGCAGGTGGGCGGAAGGGACCGGACGTCCAAATGGGATGCGTGTTCCTCTATTTTTACGGGTTAGAACGACGGGTCCTAGCGGAAAAGCAGCACCTTGAGTCATCTGCAGAATTGCCGGCAGTCCTCGCCGAGGTCCGAAGGTTGCTAACGGTTTATGGAAGCAATGGCTCCTTCTTTAACTACGCGACTCAGTTTCTCGATTGCATCGTACTGTTTGGTGCGAAGGACCGAATCTACAAGTTGCCCCCGCCTTCCCAGGGAACCTACAAGCTATTAACGCTGCGGCACAAGATGGCGCTAGGCCAGTCTGCAGTTGATGGCGTTCCGCTACCCGACAATTGGGCATATGCGTGGCTGATGAACGACCAGCGGTTTTGGCCTAGAACACCGGCGACTCGTTGCACCGATGAATTCAAAAAGCTTTTCTCGGAGCTTTACAAGGACAGCTTCGGCGATGGCATGAAGCTGCCAGTCAACAAAACGCTGCTCAAGCCGCTATATCAGGCGGCCAGCTCTTCGTTCGGCGGCAGCCGCATCGAATTGTCGGGCTCGAATATTCCCGACGTTACGGTGCTGGAAAGGCCATTTAATCAGCTCAAGGACATCGCTGAACGCGCTACTGAAACGCTTCAGCCGTTCAGCCGATACGTGGGGAAATTTCCCGACAGGACATCCTCAGGAGAGGCCATCGCATTACTGCCTACTCCCCTGTGGCCGGTCGAGGCCCTTCACTCGTTCACCGCATGGCTCGTCCAGCTTGGCGTTGACGCCGCACCACAAGCGGCAACATTCGGCGAGCTGGTGCAACACCTGCCTTCCGGGCTTCCACTTAAAAAAGATGGCGTAGTCGCGCTAAGCACTTCGCTGGAGCAAATTGGCGTTGGAATCGAACCGGATATACGCTGGGGCGGGACTCTGCCAACTGCGGACACCAAGACAATTTTCTTCGCCCTCGCGAAGGGCGACGTCGGGGCGACGCCTTCGGCTTTGTATTCCGCTGCGCGACTGACCCTGCAGCTTGGCGCGTCGGTTGCCGCAGCAGACGGCAATGTGTCGCAGGATGAGCAGCAGCACCTTGAGGAATCCATTGAACGGTGGATTCATTTGAGCGCCACAGAGATTGCGCGGCTCCGCGCACATTTAAAATGGCTACTCGTGGCGCCACCGCCTCTAACAGCGCTGAAGCGGCAAATCACCGCGCTCAAAGACAACCAGAAACAGGCGCTTGCTGCGTTTCTTGTGAGTACCGCGCAATCAAGCGGCGATGTTTCCGCCGCTGAAGTCAAGGTACTGACCAAAATCTATCGACTGTTCGGCATCGACGAGAAGGCACTATTCAGCCAGCTGCATATTGCTGCGACCGAACCCGTTACCGTCAAACCTGGTGCTCCAACCACCGGCGGATTCACTGTGCCGCCCAAGCCGGCCAAGCAGAGAACTGGACCCATTGTTCTTGATGCCGAACGGATTGCTGCGCTCACTGCCGATTCCCAGCGCGTTTCCGAGATACTTACGTCAATTTTTGCAGAAGTGGAACAACCGCAGGAGGTGGCAGCCGTGCCAGAGGAGGAGGAAGTACCGGCAGCGAGCTCCATCGTTGGCCTGGATGCCGCATTCTCCGAATTTGTACGTGTCCTGATATCTCGCGATTCGTGGACCCGAGCAGAGCTGGAGGATTTGGCCGCAGACCGAGGTGTTATGCTCGATGGCGCCATGGACCACATCAACGAGGCGTTCCTCGATGCCAAAGAGTCTGCCCTCCTTGAGGGAGATGACCCCGTCGAGGTGAACAAGGACATTGCCAAGGAACTCGAAGCAGCATGAACGGAATCAAACAAAAAGACAGAGACGCCGTAATCCAGTCGCTACGCGCAGGCGTCGTCCCGCGTGTCGGACAGCACCTCATCCAAGTTGGCCGGGCAAAGGAGATTGAATCACTAATCAGCGACATCGAGCGCCTGACAACAGGTGGGTCTGCTTTCCGGCTAGTTATTGGGGAGTATGGTTCGGGAAAAACGTTCTTTCTGAATTTGGTACGCGCAGTGGGGATGGAGAAGAAGCTCGTCACAACCTATGCCGACCTGAATCCTGACCGGCGGCTTCATGCGACCGGCGGCCAGGCGCGGTCCCTGTATGCCGAACTGATGCGAAACCTTTCGACGCGCGCCAAGCCCGATGGCGGTGCGCTCGCCGGCATCGTGGAGCGATTTGTCTCAGCGACAATCACGGAAGCCAAGGCGGCCAAGGAATCACCTGAGGTTGCCATTCACCGCAAGCTCGAGCGGTTGTCTGAAATGGTCAGTGGCTACGATTTTGCCTCGGTCATCGCGGCTTATTGGAAAGGCTTCGATTCAGGAAACGAGCAGCTGAAAAGCGACGCCATCCGTTGGCTGCGCGGAGAGTTCACCACAAAGACCGATGCCCGATTGGCCTTGGGCGTGAGAACCATTGTGGATGACGCGTCTGTGTACGACCAACTCAAGCTTATGAGCATTTTCGTGACGCTCGCGGGGTTCTCTGGGCTGTTTATATGCCTGGACGAAATGGTGAATCTCTACAAGCTCGCCAATGTCCAGGCGAGGAACTCAAACTACGAGCAGCTTTTGCGTATTCTCAACGACTCGCTTCAGGGTACTGCCGTAGGGCTCGGGTTTGTGTTGGGGGGAACACCTGATTTCCTCATGGACACACGCCGAGGTCTGTACAGCTACCCGGCCCTGCAGTCCAGACTAGCGGAAAACACCTTTGCCAAGCAGCAGGGACTTGTGGACTTCACCGGGCCAGTGCTCCGGCTTGCGGGCCTGACCCCTGAGGACTTTTATGTTCTCCTGACCAAACTTCGGGACGTCTACGCCCTGGGTGACCCTGAAAAATACCTGCTTCCAGATGAAGCGCTCCCTGCTTTCATGGAGCACTGCCAAAAGCGCATCGGTGAGGCTTACTTTCGTACGCCGCGCACGACCATCACCGCATTCATAAACCTGCTCGCCGTCCTCGAACAAAATCCCGGAACGTCGTGGCAGGCATTGCTCGGACAGGTTCAGGTGGAAAAGGATACCGGTGCGGCGAAGGAATTGCCCACAGAGGACCCGAAGACAGGCGATGACGAACTGGCCAGTTTCAAGCTGCCCTGATGCCTGCAGGTTCCACAACTGCCCCGGCGAACACAGGAGCGACCTCATCGAACAGCTTTGCCCTACTGGATGAACGTATCCAGCGTTGGATTTGGGAAGCCGGCTGGACTGAGCTAAAGGATGTGCAGGAGCGCGCTATCCCGTTGCTCCTGGACGGAACGCAGGATGTCATCCTCGCCGCCGCTACGGCATCGGGCAAGACCGAAGCCGCGTTCCTGCCAATTCTCACCAAACTGCTGCACTCGGAGCACCCGGCGCCCTGCGTTTTATACGTCAGTCCGCTCAAGGCCCTCATCAACGACCAGTGGGGCCGCCTAGAAAAGCTATGCGAAACGCTGGAAGTACCTGTGACGCCTTGGCACGGAGACGTCGCAGCGTCGAAGAAGCACCGTTTTCTGAAGAAACCCCACGGTTGCCTTCTAATCACACCGGAGTCTCTGGAAGCGCTCCTAATGACGCGCGGCCAGGCGCTGAAAGGCTTCTTTGACGGACTGATGTACTGCGTCGTCGATGAACTTCATGCCTTCATTGACTCCGAGCGCGGAAAGCAGCTGCAGTCACTCCTCAACCGTATTGAGCTGGGGCTTGGCCGGCGGGTCTGCCGTGTTGGACTTTCCGCCACCCTCGGGGAGATGCGCCTGGCAGCGGAGTTTCTTCGGCCGGGCGCCAAGGATGCCGTCAATATCGTCGAGAGTAAGGAATCCGGCCAGGACCTGAAGGTCCTCATAAAAGGCTACCTCGATTTGCCGCCGCGTCTCACCGATAAGGAAATTAGTGCGCGGGAGAAAGAAGGCATTTCGGTCGAAAGAGAGGATGCAACGCCCCAGGGCATTCTGGCGATAGGCCAGGAGCTCTTTAAAACACTGCGGGGCTCGAACAACCTCATATTTCCTAACAGCCGCGGCAAGGTGGAAATGTATTCCGACCTTTTGCGCCGGCAATGCGAAAAGCTCGGCGTACCCAATGAATTCTGGCCGCACCATGGCAGCCTTTCGAAGGACATTCGCGAGGAGACAGAGGCGGCGTTGAAGGGGAAAGAGCGTCCGGCGAGCGCCGTGTGCACTACGACCCTGGAGCTTGGCATTGATATTGGCGCCGTGAAGAGCGTCGCGCAGATAGGGCCGGCACCCTCGGTTGCGAGCCTCCGTCAGCGGCTGGGCCGCTCCGGCCGGCGTAAAGGGGAACCTGCCATCTTGCGCGGCTATTGCCTGGAAGCGGAAATCACCCCGGATACGCCTTTGTCTGACCAACTGCGCGAAGGGCTGGTCCAGGCCATTTCGCAAATCCGTCTATTGGTTCAGGGCTGGTATGAGCCTCCGCGGATTGGCGGGATGCATCTCTCGACGCTGATACAACAACTGCTCTCCCTGATTGCGCAATACGGTGGCATTACAGCCCCGCAGGCCTGGTCGGCGCTTTGCGGAACGGGCGTATTCACGGGAATCTCAAAGGCTGAATTTGCCGAACTGCTGCGAGGACTGGGTGAGAAAGAGGTGGTAATGCAGGATTCTACGGGCCTGCTGCTTCACGGCGCATTGGGCGAGAAGCTGGTAAACCACTATTCCTTTTATGCGGCCTTCACCTCCGATGAAGAGTTCCGGGTTGTCTCTGGCGGACGCACCCTTGGGTCCGTACCCGTGTCGCGACCGTTAGCCGAAGGCAGCTACATCATCTTTGCCGGCCGGCGCTGGCAGGTGGTCGGATTACACCCGTCCGAGAAGCTCATTGAAGTAATTCCGGCAAAAGGCGGCAAGCCTCCGCTCTTCGAGGGCATGGGCGGCAAGGTACACAATAGAGTGCGGGCGGAAATGCGGGCTGTATTGTCGGATGCAGCGCCAGTCTCCTTTGTGAACCAGGAGGCCGCGCAACTCCTGGCGGAAGGACGTTCGGCATACGCGCGGCTCGACCTGGATAACAAGAGCGTAATCCAGTTTGGCAGTGAGGTCCGCATTTTTACGTGGTACGGCGACTGGGTCAATGACACGCTGGCCCTGATGCTTGGACGAAAGGGCATCAAAGCTTCGAACGAAGGAATCTGCCTGGTTGCGTTTCATGCCGAGCAGGACCATTTGGCACACCTGCTCTACGATATTGCGCACGATGACCCGCCAACCCCGGAAGAACTGGCTGAGCCTATTCAAAACAAAGTCCGTGAGAAGTGGGACTGGCTTCTCACCGATGCACTACTGTGCAAATCATTTGCATCCGAAGTGCTGGACGTGCCTGGCGCGATGACTGCGGCCAAAGCGGCTACGGAAGGTGTGTAATCGTCGTTCAACGTCTTTGTTAAGGTATGCCAGCAATCAGACGAAAGCTGTAGAAGCATGAGGAGGGTGCCATGAATTTCATTGCCCTTGATGTCGAAACCGCGAACGCTTCACTCGCGAGCATTTGCCAAGTTGGAATCGTTCACTTTGAGAATGGGCAAATCGCGGATAAGTGGTCGTCGCTCGTAGACCCTGAGGATTTTTTCGATGGGATGAACATCTCGATTCATGGGATAGACGAGGACGATGTTGCCGGAGCGCCAACATTCCCGCTTGCATTGGCCGACATTTCCAGACGAATCTCCGGGCAAACCGTCGTCACCCACACAAGCTTTGACCGTAGCGCTATCGCTCAGGCATGCGGGAAGTACGGACTCGTGCCACCCGAATGCGCGTGGCTTGACACTGCGAGGGTCGCCCGCAGAACGTGGCCGGATGTTGCCCACAGGGGATATGGCTTAGGTAGCTTGGCACAGCGCTTTGCAATCGAATTCAAGCACCATGACGCGCTAGAGGACGCGCGAGCCGCGGGAATAATATTGCTACGAGCCATTGAAGATACCGGCATGGACGTCGGTGCATTACTTGAACGTAGCATACAAACGGCGTCGCAGCATCATGCACAAGCAGGAAACCCCGAGGGCCGATTGTACGGGGAGGTTGTGGTCTTTACAGGGGCACTCTCACTTCATAGGCACGAGGCTGCAGAGCTTGCGAGCCGCGCCGGTTGTGAAGTGGCGGACGGCGTTACCAAACACACGACGCTATTGGTCGTCGGTGACCAGGATATTCAGAAGCTTGCGGGCCACGAGAAAAGCAGCAAACACCGCAAGGTAGAAGCGCTCATAGCCAAGGGGCAGCCCATACGCATACTTGCGGAGAGAGACTTCGCTGCCATCGTCAGCATGGACTAGTCCACCCGATACGTTGCCGATAGGGGATGAACCATGAAGTGCTGGATATGCGGTTCGGAAGCAACAAGCGGGGAGCATCTTCCGAAGGACTCAACGTTGCGAGACCTTTTTGGGGAAGTCACGCAACAAAAGTACCTGTACCACAGCAGCACCATTAGAAACCACAGCGGCACCATTAGAAGAAACCGGCGCATGCAGAGCACAAACAGCAATCTGGTCAAGCTCCGCGTTTTGTGCGCCCGCTGCAATAGCGCAGTCACGCAGCCATTTGACCGGGCATGGGACGCCTTCTGGAAGTACCTGAGTAACAATGAAGCTGCGTTTAAAACTGGCGCACACGTTCGTTTTTGCCGCGTATTTGGCTATAACTCGCGACGAGAGGCCCTAAACCTGCACCTCTATGTTGTGAAGCTCTTCGGCTGCGTTGCGGCCGAGTTCTCAATCCCTTTGGACATTACCGGGATGGGAGAGGCTATTAAGCACCGACGGCCGTATCCAAATATTTACATGGGCGTGGGGCGAAGAACTTGGCTGACGTCACTAAAGATGGCGGGACCATCCGACGTAGATTCGTTGAAGGACGATGAGGGCAACTGCGTGTTTGCAGTCTGGTTCCTAACGATTGGACAATGGGAGTTCCAGTTTATTTATTCCGTGCCTGGCCAAAAACGCGACGGCTTGCTCGATACTTGGAACCCTCTTCAATCTCGTCGAATTCGATTGAAGACGTTTGGCGAGAGTGGCAGTTGAGTTGACGAGGCGTCACGGGATAGCCCGCCGAAATGCAATGGCTATCTATTAGAATCCAAGAAATCAAGCAGAGCGGGGAGGCAATGATGGCTAGGCGGAAAAAAGGCGAATCAACGGGGGTAGGCCCCAAAACAAGAGACTATTTCGCAGAGCTTTATGTCGCCGGCATGATGGGCGACCGAGGATGGGCGGTGTACTTTCCCAAGCGAGACATCGGTTTTGATTTTGTGGTCTCAAAGAAAGTTGGCGACAAAGTCATCCTGAGGCCGGTCCAGGTTCGCGGAAAATACCCAACCGAGGAGAAGAAAGACAAGGTCACGTACCCTTGGCTGGGTGAGTTGTCCCAGGTACACGACGATATGGCTCTAGTGCTCTGCTACTTTGCCACCGACCACAGCACCCCTGCGCCTGACAATATCGCGTTTGTACCCTTGTCATCGCTTAAGTCCACAACCAAAGGACGCTATCGGTGTTCGGCGGTGAGCTTCAAAGGTGGGAAGACCTATCCGCGACCGTCGTATAAGCACATGTTCGGTACCGAAGGACTGGATGCAATGGAGTCGCCAGTCTGGGCACAGTCGGGCCCGGCGCCAGTTGATGAACCATAGCGGAGGGTTCTCGCTTTGCGGCGGTAGCTACACCATGTATTAGACTTTTTGAGGACAACCATGCCATTAATGGACGCGCTTTCGGCGGAGTGGTTTAAGCCTGAATCCGTGACTATTGTCGATAAGGACAACTTGCTCCAAAGCTGGCTTTCTGACGAGGAAATTGCGCGACTTTCTGGCGCACCAAAGGAAAGCCAAGTAATCATATCCTTGGTCGATGGTAACGTAGAGCTGAGAGTAAAAAACCGCATCCTGTCTGAAGATATGGTACGGCTCTTGGTGCAAAACGACGACCATTCCGGATATTCCTGCTATATCGTGAATTCCGTTTTCGTGGTGGACCCCTACTGGCAGAACAAGGGAATTGGTGCTCGAAGCGTAGCCATTGAAATCCTTCAAGCTCAGCGCCTTAAAATTGTTACCAAAATCACCACCTATGCGGTGGGCAACTATCAGGCGTTCCTGGCTAGCAATTTGCCACTGCGGGGCTATTACGTTTGGGCAGTAATGGGATTTGATGGGGATTTACCCCCGACGACCCTCGATGCTCTGCCAGAAAAGTTCAAGGATTGCAAGAAAGTCCTAGATTTGGTAACCTCTCCCGAGGGTCGGGATGTGTGGAAACAGCACGGGCAAAGTGTCACGTTGTCCTTTGATTTGGCTGATGAACGTTGCTGGAACCAATTGCGTGCCTATATGTCAAATAGGCAGATTGAGGTGGAACTATGACTCCCTTAGAACGACTGAAAAGCTTGACTCGCCCGATGGGCCGGCAGGAGCTTGAAAAGTTCCTGGTGACACACTATGGCGCGACGGTTCGTGAAAACGTGAGTTCGGATGAATCTGCTCTTCTGCAAGAGGACATCGTTCAACTCGAACAGCAGCGCGCCGCACATCTTGGGGAAGTAGTTAGAGCCTAAGCTAAGCCGCTTTTAATTCGAAAGCGCAGTTTCCTGAAATTGGAACTGCGCTTTTTTCTTTGGCTCGAATTCAGCCCGGAGTGGTGCCGCCGCCTCGGCCGTCGGGTTCCGTTTGTATCGGCAGAAACCGTGGGGCGTTCGGGTCTGTCATTACCTCCTATAGCCGCCACCGTTTTACCCGGACTTATTGAGCAGTTATCGTCGGTGTCGCGCACGCGTCGGAAGCCAGTTCGCTATGCGCGAGCCCCACTGGCGTTGTAAGAGGCTTCCAGGTGGCCCATCCGGTTGTTTGACGCCGCAATAATCGTCAGCGCATCGTCGATAGCAGCACTCGCGCGCGCAGTTGACTGATTCACCTGGTCAAGCATCCCTTCGAGCGCTTCGAGGTCGCCGGCATCGAGCAGAGCGCCAAGGTCCTGCGGCACTTCCGCCGAGCTATCAATCGCGGCTTTCAACGCGACCTCGGCATCCTTGAACGCCTGCGGGTTGCCTACACGGGCCGCCAGCGCAGCTCGATAGCCGGCCATAGCCGCAAACAAGGCATCCGCCGCTGAATCAGCCGCCGCTTGGTCCGCTCTAGTTGTTTTCATGCAGCTATCTTACCTCCGCCGCGCAAACGCCGTCGCGATACGCACGCCGGCGCCGGCCGGCCATAAATAAGGTTGTGTCCAACCACCAACCGAGGACACCACAAGAAGGAGGGACAAAAATGGACATACAAACAATAATCCATTTGGCCGAGATAGCACTGCTATTGGCCAACATCGTTATCCACGTACGACGTCGATAGCGGTCAAGCGCCTGAGACGGCCGGGATTTAGCCGGTCGTCTCGGGTTTACCCGGCGACGAGGGGACGACGCGCCGATTTTGAGATGCTACCTTTGAAAGTAAGCCCAGCGTGAAACCACCGGAGCCAGAGAAGGGGTCGACGACACACACGCACGCGACGTGGCGGTTGAAGCTCCGGTACTAGAAATCGGGCATTCGCCGTGATGGTAGAGCATGTCTAGGCGCTCCATCACCTGCGTCGGCGCACCAGCCGAAACTCGGCCCCGGTCTTTACTCTGGAGGGGGCCCGTGTGCTATATTGGCTGCAACAATGGCGACGCAGAAATCGCCAACTTGCTTAAGGTAGTACCGGCAGGATTCGAACCTGCGACCTTGAGTGACAGTCTTTTCGCCTCGCGGTGGCACGCTTGGCAAAACCCACGCTCTATCCACTGAGCTACGGTACCTGCAGCAATCCAAGAGCCCTCGCGGGCTCTTGTTGTTTCAGCGCTCCCCTTTGCGAGCGGCAACGCTGAAATCAATAATACCAGTAGTCCGCGAGAAGTTATGTGTTACCTAAATGCTTTTCCTGAGAGGGGCGGACCGGGAACATCCCGAGGGCGACCTATCGCAGGGCGTCGCGGGGATTGCGCGGGTGCGTCTGGGGCAGGATAGCGTTCTGGCTGTCGCTGACCTGCTTCAACGGTCCCGCGCGTGTTTGCTTAAGTGCCCGTATCATTGCACGATGAATCTTGACCGCATTAAAAAATCCGTTGGCCATCGCGTCCATTTAGTGCCGCCAGCCTGCAGGCTCGACGAATATGGCCGCGAGCTAGCACCTATCGACGACGCGTGGACGATTGAGGACGTCACGGATGCGGGAGTGCGAATAGCAAATCCGAGGACGGGCCACTTCACCACCCTGGGAAATGACCACATCCATCACTTTACGTCCAACCCCGCGCTCTCCCAAAACGGCGTGCCACATGGCTTTTTCGTACTCAACGTGCAGCTATTCCTGCAAGGACTGACTGTGAGCGTTACACCGAACGGTCGACCAGGAGAAAGGGTCGCCCCGGCTCCGCCCCGTATTCGGGAGGCTATTGTCGACATTCGATTTCCCGCAGACTCCAGGATGCAAGCAAAACTGAATTCCCTTGGCTATGAAATAAGGTGGTGCCTGGAGCCTAGAGTTGCGCGTCTAACTGAACTAGAAGGGTGGGAGCTGACGCTAGAACCTGATGGGTCAGGAGGGTACGTCAGTTATCGCTTAAAGGACCGCCCGGCCGACCAGCTTCTCGTGAAACGAGTTATTCCGCCGGAGCGTGCCTAGCCTTCGCTTAAGGAGCAAAAATGTGAGCGATTCCGGAAAAGTCACGAGGCCCCCTATGCGTACAGTCCCGCCGACTAAAGTGGACGGCTACTTGGCTGTCGCGCGCGAACTGTTGCAAGGGGTTGATGCCCTGGCGCCTATGTCGGATATTTCCCCAAGAGCGGCCGCAATGCTTGCTGCGCAGGCTCTGGAGTGTGTTCTTCACGCGTTTCTTCTGCACAAGGGAGTGGAAGCCGACCGCAATCCAGAGGTTTGGCACAATTCGCTAGCCCTGTGGGGCCTGGCATGCGAGAAAGGTCTGGATATTCCGAAAGCGGCGCCCGATTGGGTCACCATACTCAGTTCAGGACACGAACGACCTTTCTATTTGCGGTATCAAAGAGGGGAGAAAGGAACCATAGTGAACGGCGGCCAAACGCCCGCGCTAATTCCAATGACGGAGGCCTTGAAAAAGCTCGTTAAGATGGTCGAGATTGCCGTTAAGGGCTAGAGAAAAATCTCCAGGGATAAAATAGAGGGAAGCAGCTGTTGAGTCCCACAGTCCGGCGGGTTGCCAATCCTTACCGACTAGTCAAAGGGAGACGATATTGACCTCTGCGCCGAGGACGTTGCGAACGCGTTCGACCAAGTGGTCGTGGTGGCTAAAGAACAGAACTTGGGTCTTTTCTGAAAGCCCCGCTAGTGCCTGGATACCTGCCTCGGAGCGAGCGTCATCAAAATTGATGAATAGGTCGTCCGCAATAAATGGCATCGCGTGGGCTTGTTCGAGATGTAGCTCAAGCGCGGCTAGACGAAGAGACAGGTAAAGCTGGTCCCGCGTACCAGCGCTCAAGCCGGCAATTCCCACCAATTGGCCGTCTGCGCGCTGTCCCTCCAAGGAAAGGGGCTGCTGCTCGTAGTCCAATATAAGCCGTTGAAACGAGCCAAGTGTCAATTGTGAAAACAGTGTTCCCGCGCGCGCAAGCATCGGACCTTGTTTTTTGTCGCGGTACTGGTCTATTGACCAGCGGAGCAAGCTCGCGGCGGTGGCCACCTTGATATAGCGTTCGGCGGCGTCAGCCATTGCAGCGAGCGCCAATTGCCTGTCAGCCTCGGCTTGCGCAGCAACATGTGAACCGGCGATTTTTCCGAGGGCAGTTTCTGCGTTTGCGATATTCGCGGAAAGTTCCGTCTGCTTGCCAAGCGAGTCTTTGAGGTTCTGGTCCACGTCAGCCAGCTCGACAGTTAACTGCGTCAAATTGGCGGCATCAATATCGGCCTCCAACTCGCTGCGCGAAAAACCATCGCCGCTCTCGATAAGGCGCTTCCCGAGTTTGGCGATTTCATCCGAAAGACTACGTTTTCCATGGGAACGGGCGATGGCCTCCGCTAGAGCCTCACTCGACGTGGTACCGGCCCGGGCATGCAGAGGCTCCACGCGGGCCTTAGCTTTCAATATGGTCTCATTCGTGCTAACCACATTGTTGTTCGCGACCAGCAATGCATCGCTTACTCGCTCGCGTTCCTTTTTGTCCTCCCGTGCCCGATTCAGCCTGCGCATCAGTGCAATTGCCACGGCTGCGGCTGACTGGGACTTCAGGTCTGGCGCGCCACTCTTGCAGAGTCGCTGCGCCGCCGTTTCGAGGGACTGCAAATCCGCCTTCATGGTGTCGATTCGCTCAACTCGAATCTCGCGCATCTTCCCTATTTTGTCCTCAACCCGCGCAATCAAGTCCAGGGCACCCTCGGCCAATCCAATGTCGGATTCCGCGCCAAGTCCAGCCGCATTAAGTGCATCCACCCAAGACCGACGCCACTGCGTAAGTGCATCCGCGGCATCTTTGGCGGCCTGCTCGAGCGGCTCCAGGAGAGGAAGGGCCGAATTGAGTTGGTTGGAAAGAGTTTCCCGCTTCACGGCCGTTGCATCGGCGTCCTGAATTAGGCCCTGTGCCTGAAGGACAAGCGCCGGCAATGCCGAACTATCAGAGACCTCTGCGCCGGCTATTCGCAGGGCGGCGAGTAAGGTGCTGGCTGCGCGTCGAACTGTCTCTTCGAACTGATGGGCATCCGCCGTAGCTTTCTCTTCCGCGCTGGCGGCCGCCAAAGCGGACACCCGGTCAGCAACCCAACCCGACAAGGTTTCAAGTGGCATGCCGGGAAGGCTGGCCGCATTCATCCGCGCAGCCCACTCCGCATCGAATGCCTCCAGCCGACCGTCAACGCCTTTGTTCTGCTCTTCGAGGGACGTCTCATCTAGCTGTTCGCGTTCGAGTTGCTGTCGCCGACTCTGGAACTCGGCTTCTTGTTCGACTTTGCCGATTCGGGCGTCGGCCAACTCGTCAGCGCGCCGGATGCCGTCATCAACAGCTGGTGCCCCTTCCTCAATCGACTTCGAGCCCGTCTTGATGAAAATCCAAGCGTTGTCTCGCAATTCGCGCGCCTGCGTGACCTCCTCACGGGTAATCGGATGATGCGCATCATCGTATTGCCGGACTGCCAGTGCTGCCTGGCTGACTTTTGACGCCTGCTCATCGACGCGAGCCTGGATAGCTCTTTGGTCGGCTAACAGGGTTTGCCTGTCGCGCACAAGCGTGTCGATGGTTTGTTGCGCAGGAATCTGCATCAATCGCAAATCGGCAAGGCTTTTCGACCAGATACCAAGTGCCTGAAATGCAATAGCTGTGGCAGCCTTTGCAGTAGATGCCGTCGCGTCATGCCGGCTACGAGTCGCTTCGACATCGCCGAGCTGCTGAACTCCGGTCAACGCGGCACGCAGGGCGGGCGGTACATCTGTGGTGGGCAACTTGGCTAGCTGCGCATTCAGGGCGTCAGTCTCAGCGCGCTTTACTCGCTCGGCTTGACGAGCCGCCCGCGCTATTTCCGCCAAACCGCCATGCTCTTTGACTAGTTGCGTAATTGCCTTGCGCCGCGTGAGCGTAGGTATCCTGCGACGAACTGCTTCCTCATCTAGCTCGCCCCAGCCAAGCTGTGTCATCGCATCAAGCGCCTCTTGCCACGCAAGAGTTACCTCATTGGCGCGAATCTCCATATCGCGCTCGTGTGAACTGAACTTCACGCGCATTTCTTCAAGGGCGGCGATTTCGTGCTCGATTTGCAGTACATCCTCGTCAACCCGGATGACGGCTGCCTCGGAATCGAGTCTGGTGACTTCCTCAGTCCGTAGTCGAAGAATTTCCTGTGCCGTCGACAATTCGCTCTCAGCGGAATCCTGAATAATGTTGGCGTCCGCCGGGAGCTCAATCACCACGCCGAGTTCAGCCAACTGTCTTTCGTTCTCCCGGAGTTCCTGCAAAATGGGCGCGAGTCGGCGCACCCGCTCAAGGGTGCCTCGCCGAACTTGCAATTCGCTGTGGCGCTTCCGCTCCGCTTCCATCAGGTCGTTCAGGCGCTCCGTCTCCCGGTATGCTTCAAGCCAGTCCTTCGTTCTTACTGTCGCGCCCTTTAGGGCAACAGTTGCTTTGTCTAGCTGGTCCAATGCCTTGTAGTACGCGCGGTCCCCCGATTTTTTGGGAGCCCACAGGCTGTCGGCCTCTCGTTCGAGGGTATCTCGGATTTTTCCCAGGCTGGCGATGCCTGCCGACGATTGGAAGAGCACCTGTCCAACATCATCGGACGCATCCAAAATGCTCTTTCCGCCTTCAACCAGCCGAAAATGGTCAAGGCCGAACATGTTGTCAAAAAAGGACTGGTCCGTCGACCCCAGGAAAGGTGAGAGGACACTATCTTGCAGCGGAACGTCCTTCATGTCGCGGATGGTCTGTTTATTGCCTTTCACACGCTGAAACGCCAGGGATTCACCGAGATGCTCAATTCGTGCGCCGAGGCGTAAGTCGCTCTTGGCATGGAGGAAGTCCAACGGTGAATTCCTGTGAATGCCATAGAGAAGCTCCTGAATGGCGGAGCGCAGGGTAGATTTTCCGGCCTCGTTCGGCCCAATCACCATATGGAAGTCGCGCTTAGCGGACGGAAACTCCACCTTCTTATCGGTAAATTTTCCGTACCGAACTAGGTCGATGCGCTGAATTCGCATGGAATCACTCCTCGGCCGCGAGATAGGCCAGCAGCGACGGACGGACAGCTCGAATCAGTTCCGCCAAGTCGCCGTGCTTGATTTCCTCGAAGTAGGGAACGGCAGCGTGCAATTCGAGTGGTGCCTTTCCTATTAGCGGCGCGAATTGCTTTTGAAGACTAGTGAGAAGACTTGCGTCTGTTTCCGCTGAATCCAAAAGGACCTGCAAATCTGAAATCGCGTCCATTCGACTGCGAATTTGTTCGTCGGTATCTACCCCGGATGTTTCTACCTTGAGCTTTTCAATCCAGAAGCGGTCCTGCCCGAGCGCAACTGCCTGTCCAATTATTTCGGCACGGAGTTGGGTGTCGAGCCCGAAAAGTTGGCCATGGGCGGCAGTTTGGCCGGTCAACGTGACACGCACCGCAAGGGGAATATTCTGAGGACTATCGCTTGCCAATCGCTCAAGGTCGGCACCGACAGAGCGAACCGCGTCGGTCAGTGTACTTGCCACAGAAACATCGACATCCAGGCGATGCCACCGAAGTACGTCAACGTAGATACGCTCGACGTTCTGGATGCCGGCATCGTCTGCCGTTACCAGTACAGCGCCCCTGGGACCGGTTTCCCGAATATGCCGCCCCTGTAGATTGCCCGGGAACACGACGTGTGATGCGCCCTGCTCGTAACGGTATTCGTGGACGTGGCCGAGGGCCCAGTACTGATAACCCTTTGCATGCAATTCTGCTAAGGAGCAGGGGGCATAATTGGGATGCACCGAGTTACCTTCTAGAGCAGTATGCAACACGCCAATGTTCAACCACCCCGGCGTCGGGTCAGGGTATGTTGGAACGAGGTTTTCAGTTGTAGCGGCCGTCTTGAAACTGCGGCCATGTAGCGCAACGCCTAGGTGGTCAATCTTGAAGGTCGAGGCCTTCTTTGAATCAAAGGTGTGAACATTGGACGGCAAGAGCAGCCGCTTGGTCGCCTCGCTCTCGGCGTCATGATTTCCAAATAGAAGGTAGACTGATATTCCTGCCTTGTTAAGGCGGCCCATCTCCTTAACGAAATAGATGCCAGTGTTGTGGTCCCTCCACGTTCCGTCATACAGGTCGCCGGCTACGACAAGGAAGTCGACCTTTTCTGAGATGGCCTCAGTTACTAGATTAGTAAATGCTTCGCGCGTTGCCGTTCGCAACAATTCAACAGGGGCGTCGGCGTATGCGCTCAAGCCGGTTAACGGGCTGTCGAGGTGAATATCTGCGGTATGTATGAAGCGCAATTCAGGTCTCCCTGTATAAATGGGTGTAGGCCCAGTCCCGCACAATTCGCGTCCACAACCTAGTTACGACCAAGGACTATAAATCCAGAGCCGCCCTATCCTGTCTCTGCAGCGTGTTCCCATTCCGCATACAAGAATCGCTCCACATCGAGCATCGTCACTAGATGCTCGTCGAGCAGTTTGCCAAGCTCTTTCTGGTCATGGAGCTCTACCGAGTTCAAATTGGCATGCGTCAGGGCTGTGCTATTAAAGTACTGATTCGTGATGCAGGTCTTTTGAAATGACACACCGGGATGGCGGAGCCTGTAAGCCGCCTCGCCCGTAACCACGTCCTTGACTGCATCCCAGGAAAGCTCCGTAGCATCAACGCCAGAGCTCTTGCATTGCACAAGCTCCCCACGGTTGTCCAAAATGGCAACCACGTCCACACCATCGTCGGTTTGCGGCGTCCGAGAAACGCGCTTATAGCCTTTCTTCTGCCAGAGAGCGGCGACCAAGCATTCAAAGTAGTCCCATCGCATCTGCAACGCATCATCGAGCGTGATGCGCTCACCAAAAATGGCGTCACCCTCTGGCGCAACCTCGCCCAGGTCAAACTCGCCCGGTCCGATGTCACCCGACCCATTGAGCATGTCCCTTGCCAAAGTCCGTTTGTGCTCAAGTAGTTCATCGAGCTTGACGTCGAAGGTGGTGAAATCGTCGGCAAATACGACTGGGCAATATACGAAAACCTCCCGCTCCTGCCCTATCCGATATGCCCTGTCCGTCGCTTGGTCTTCTTTTGCAGGGTTCCATGTACGCGTGTAATGGATTACATGGTTTGCCTTTTGGATGTTCACGCCAAATCCGACCGCGACCGGTGACAGAATAATGACGCCAAAACCAGCCTTCTCCTGGAATGCCTTGATTCGCTTTTGGCGACTTGCGCTGCTCTTTACATTGACGGTTGTGTCGCCGTTGATAATATCCGGCGAATAGCCGAAGACCTCCTTTACGTAGTGCTGGAGCATTCGCTGCATTGCCCTAAATTCGCAGAAAATGATGGCCTTCTCATTGCGGGCTCGAATATCTTCCAAGGTCTGGAGCAGCCAAGCCAACTTGGGTGCCCGCGTCCGGTACTCGGCCAACGGTTCGGGAGCAAACACATCGAGGCCGTAGCGGCGCGGGTCGGTGCATATCAACCGCAGGTAGTGCAATAGCCCAAGATGATTCTTGAAGGGAACGCGAGCGGCCGGGTCGTTGCGTTTCTTGAAAAGCTGGATAGCGTGGCTGTAGAGTGAGCGCTGATGACCTGAGATGAGCATGCGTGCCGGCACCGCTGTTTTCTTGGGGAGGTCCTTGGCGACGTCCTCTTTCATCCGGCGCAGTATCTGTGGCTTGATTTTCTCGCGAAGCTCCTCGACACGCGCCTTCTCTTCATCCGTTTCGGCCTCGATAGGCCGGCGATAGCGCCGCCCGAAATCATTGAGTGCCCCCAGCAGGGCGGGCTGCACAAAGTCGAAGAGACACCACAGGTCCGCCAGGGTGTTTTCCACCGGCGTCCCGGTACAGGCAATCTTGAATGCCACGTTTTGTTTCTTCGCGGCCCGCGTGACGAGCGCATTCGGGTTCTTAATTTTCTGCGCTTCGTCGCAGACCATGATGGACCATTTTTCGGCGGCGAAAGAAAACTCAAGGTCCCTGAGCGTTTCATACGTGGTCAGGACTATTTTCGCGGCGCCGCGCCAGCCAGGCTTCAGAAATTTGACCAGGCCTTCAGACTGGAGCTGCGCGTCGATACTGGTCCTGGGAACGCGGAGCAGCGTAAGCATGCTTCCATATGCCGTCAAAATAGGAAGGGTGTCGGGATTAAAGAAAGTTTTCGATTCCTCATCCCAGTTTTCCAGCAGCGACAAGGGGGCCACCACCAGGGCGGGTGGCAAGTCTGGATTAGTTTCGAACGCCCAGGCAATGAGCATCAAGAGTTGAAGCGTCTTACCCAGGCCCATGTCGTCTGCCAAGACCGAGCCGCGGCAGTGTTCTGGTGATTTGAGGTACAAGTGCTGCAGCCAAGCAAGGCCCGTACGCTGATGGTCCCTCAGATGAACGGTCGCTTTCAGCGCACGCGGTATTTCCGGGTCGGTCGGCAAGGAAAGAAGGATGTCCCTTCTTGCTTCCTCGTAGTCAATGCTCTGTATATTGGCCCGGGCAATTAAGCTCAGGCGTTCGCTACGACGCGGCGTTTTGTTGCGTTCCCGCGTCGGGTCAAACGTACCCTTTCGAATATCGGTAAACGCTTCCTCGAACGTGCCAAGGATGAACTCGGCTTCTTTGACTGGGATTGGCTTGTCGAAGCCGGGTAAGTCAAAGGAATCCTTGCCGTCCCTTCTCGCAGCATCAATCTTTCCGCGCAGCTGCTCCTTCGCCTCTTGGTTGATTGGTACAGCAATTGGCTCGGAGTCCCCATCGGGTATCCAGGAAATCACCGGGACAACATTTTCAGGAAACCACCCTTCCTCCTCTTTCTTTTTCGCGATAAAAGGCGAGTAATACGGCTTCTCGATGCCGATGTTCTCCACCCTTTGCGCGTAGCGAGTTAGGTCATGGATATCGGCATAGCTGACAAGAACGCGGGGCTTCCGGCGTGCCCCCAATGCATCGCGCAGCGCCTGTAACTCGCGCGGCGTATCCCCCATCAACTCGAAATCGTAGCCCTCCCAGCCGCAGTACTGCATTCCTGCATCGAGTTTCTGCTGAGCCAGTGATAGAAAGCCCTCCAATTCGCTATCTCGTTCGAATGGCCGAAGTTCGCTTTCTTCCAGCCCAGTTCGGCCGGCCCGTTCAATAAGCAATCCGACCTTAACTGGGTAGCCGAGAGCATCCTTTTCAATATGGGCGGCGAAATGCTCAAAAAAGAGCCCGGCCTCCTCCCTGGCGAGCTCGAACTGCTCAGGGTCGATAACCTCAGAGGCAGCCTCGCCAAGGGCGGCAAAGGGATTGGCTATGAATGCTTCGGCGCGGGTTCCCGCCACCCGGCGGCCGGCGGGCATTCGTTTGACCTGTTCCAGCACGGTCCTGACCGCAGGTGTGACCAGCACCTGAATAATCCCGTCCGGCGTCGGAATGTCGTAACGGTCCTGGACACTGCGAAATGCGTCAAAGGTATCTAACCAGCTATCCGGGGCACCTTCAAACGACGGCGCCACCTCGATGACTTTGGTGTCGCCCACCTCAACTTTTCGCAAGCCGATTTTGAGCTTTTCAGGCGTTAGTACGACGCTGCGAAACAGAAAGTCATCAAGCCGTGCGTTCGCGCTTAGGGCCGCCTGCCGAATTGCACCCCACATCCGCCGGTTTATGACGTCACCACGGTCGGATTCAGGGCGCTGATGAAAGGCCGCAATTCTCTGAAGTACTTGCCAGCTAGCCCGACCGAGTAGGCACAATTCATTGTGCTGCTGCAGAAACGCCCCCTGCAGAACGACTTGACCAATCGGGCGCCCTTGCCCGTCGTGCCACCCGGCCACGCTGATTGAGAAACCTTGGTCAGTGAGAGATTCGTGGCTTTCGAGAATTGGCGCGTATTTCGTAACCGGCGGCAACCCTAGGGCTGGCAAGCTTGATTGGTAGCCCGGCGCTTCAAGCAGGTTATAAAGGTCTGCCCACGGCAATAAGTGTCCGGTATCCAGCGCTTCCGCGAATCCTTCGTCTTCAAGCTGAAGAAACAATCCATCAAGTTCGGGTGAATCTATTGGCGAAAAGGCGTCTAATTGGTCTGCATGCGTCTGTTGCGGGTCCGTTACAAACAGCAGGCCCTCGTTAACTGCCGCACGATACCAGCGTGCTGTCACCGCATCGGAAGTTCCTCTTGGTTTAAACCAGTTGAACATTCCTCAGGCTTCCTTTCGCCACCAACCTTTGCCTGGTTTATAGGCAAATCCCCATGCAACGAGCTGCCTATTCAGGACGTCGGTCATGTTTCCAGCTAGCACCCACAGATTTCCCCCGCTCTGCGAAAAATCCTTTATGGTCAAGCTGTGCTTGCTGCAAAAACGATTGAGAGATGGCCTTGAGAATTCTTTCTGAAAATCCGGGACAGGCGGAACGAAGACAGGTATTTCGATTTGGGGCGGTGCATTTCGGGTCACCGTCGATGACGGAGGCGGCGTTCTACTCCCCGCTATCGCGCCCGTATTCGTTCTTGTCGCTGCTCTAGCAGGTACCACACGTCCAGAGGGAACGCCTACCCCAACCGGAAGTTCCTCGGTCTTCGCCGGCCGCACTCCCATTAGCCGCCAAAGCGTTGCTTCAAATGTCTGTTCCCACCTCTGGTGGCCATCAAAGTGCCGCAATCGCTCCACGCGAGAGTCACTCTTCAACTCTGACCTGTCACCGGCTACGTTGCCCGTCAAGCTAAAGGGTAGCCTGTCGCCCTTGAAAATGAAACACGCGTTGGCTCGAATGCCGAATTCAACGACTACGTAGTTACCTATGCGCATGATGAACGCATTATTCTGCGGAGACCCACCAGCTGTAAGACCGAGTCGGAGTCCCAGCATATCTTGTCTCAATTTACGAAAATCAGCGCTCTGGTCGGTCGATGCACGACGTCCAAGCGCGAAATACATTTCGCTAATATGCGCGTAATACCGTTGCCAAAACACTAGCCGCCTGCTGTCGTTGACTCCATCCTCGGCAAGTAGATTAAAGAACTTGTGGATTAGCTCTAGCTTCAGCCAGTTTGCCACCATGTCCCGCGTTGCCGCCGGAACGAGGCTCCAGCGCGCAGAATTGCGGGCGAGCCATGGATTCCCCCAATTACCAAACGAAAAATCACGGAGTTCCGGGCTTACACCGAGATTTCGACCTTGCTGATATCGGTGAAGGACTCGTGCCAATCCATTATTCAAGAGCACAGGATGAGCTTCGACCAAGTTAAGCAGCTTCGGAATATATTCCTTGAATTTGGCGTCCCCCATTTGCGTCGCAGCGTCAATCTGGGCTAGAACCAGGCGCGAGACGACCCAAGACCCATCAGGAATCTCCAAAGCCTGCTGAACCTGTGTAAATTCGTCCTCATTGCCTTCAAGGAACGATTGGCCATATCGGCCACAGGGATTGCTCGTTAACAGGTTCCCATGCCTCTCAACGGTTGGAACCCAATCCGGCAGAGTGCCGGGCACCTGCAAATCCCCGGCCCGGTCATATAAATACGTCCGCAGAGTTTCCCAATTCTGCATCCCCGCTACCGGGTGTCCATCTGCCTCAGGGTCGTAAATGAAGTAACCGCCCAATAGCCCCCGGTAGCAGCGACGAAACTGGCGCGCTTCCGGGCGGTAACGTTCTACACATTCAAGAAGCTTAGGGAATCGCTGCCTGTCTTCAATCAAGCGATACTTGGGTTCACCGAATGCATCGACGAACCCGTACGTAACCAAACGAGTGTCTCGAAAATTATCCGTCTTTTGCTCTTTGTGAAATCGAGCTAAAGCTTCCCGAATCAAATCTCGCGGTGGCTTGGCATTAGCACCCGATTTCAGCCACGCGGTCAACCGCTGCACTTCCCTTTCCATCGGGGTTTGGTCGAGAGCCAATCCTCGAAAGGCCTGCTGGCTGCTGGCAAGCAAACGGTGCCTTAAGGTATCGAGTGCCGTCACGAGGACTCCAATGCGCACTTGCCAAAATCGCCACGCGGAATGCCTTCGGTGGTCGGATGTTCTTCATCCACCCCAAAGAATTCTAGCCGAAGTTCTATGCGCCGACTGGCATCTAGCGAGGCTTTGGCGGAATTGAACGAGTAGCCCCCGACCAAGAACAACTCCCGAATTTGTTCGAGTTCATTTGGGTCCATCCCCTGTTCCCCGGGAAATGGAGGCGCTAGAAGAACGCACAGAACCCGCTGGCTGCGTTGCATGCTGAGATTCAGATTTAAAAGATAGCTACCTCGCTGGTCCGCGAACCCTTCGACCACAATGCGCTTCAGCCACTTTTTCCCAAGCTCATCGCGGGCAACCGCCAAAACTTGTGGAATAAAAGCCCTTAGCAGCTTGGATTGCTCTGGCAATAATTTGTGGCTACTCGTTTCAAATCGCGCCCGGTCACCAAAATCAATTACGTTTCGGTTCCTATCCACGCTTACGCCGTATTTTTTTGCGGCAATAGACACCTTGTCCAAAAGCTTTTCAATCGCCTGCTCACGCGCCGCCTTTTTGCGCTCGCTTTCACTCACGGTTTTCGTAACTGCTAACAACGCGACACTCATCGTTACCAGGAACAGCATCATGAGTGCCGTCATAAGGTCCGAATAGGAAATCCAGAAGGGCTTTTCCCCCTCGTCCTTTGTTCCTCGCTTAATTACGATGCGGCCGCTGAACATTATTCGCTACTTTCGCGGACCAATGCCGGACAAGGTTGCCTCTAGCTCTTCAATAGCAGAGCGCAGAAGAGCGGTTGCGCTGCTAATCTGGGTATAAAACTCCTGATTCGCCACGCCGAGTGTTTTTTGCATGTTATCTGCGAAAGCTTCATGCGCATCGCCCAACACAGCGCTGATGCCTTCAAGATAGGTATCTGCTTCACGTTGGGCCTCTATCAATTTCCCAGTCGCACCCTCGATTCGCAAGAGTACGTCGTCGGTTAGCGCCGCCTCTCTCTTTGCGGAATCGACGAGCCGGCCCAACTCGGTCAGCATTGCAGCGAGCGTTTCCCGTGTGGCCTTATAGTCCGTCACCACACTCTCAAGTGTCCGTGTGGACGTATTTATGGCACCGGCCGATTGCAACAACTTGTCGGATAGATTCGTTGCCTGGGTTAGGACGCCCGTAATCGCTTGCCCTGCTTTTGCAAAGTCGCTCGACGCAACATACAAGACTTCCGCTCCCGAATTCATTCGGGTTATGGCATCGGTTGTCACGGCTTGCATTGCTCTTACGCTATTCCCAATTTCGACAGAGACTTCGGTGACCTTTGCCAAAACCGTCTCAACCTGACTGCCCAAGGAGCTTACCGCCTGGGTTGTGTTGTCGGTTATTCGCTGTTCTCTTTCCACATGTGCCTGACCCGCCTGCTCGGCCTGCGCTTTGAGGGTGTCCACCATCTGTGTCACCGTACCGCCCAATTGAGCAAGCGTTTCCTGGAGCTTCTGGTTAGTCTCTGTTTGCGACTGCGCAATCAAATTGCGAATTTGACCGACGAACTCGCCCATCTGATTGTTCATTACCTGTTGCCGGGCTTCCATCGCACCCAGCGCCTCGGTGAGCCGATTACTCATGGCATCGGTCGCACGCTGGCCAGCTGAGTCAACATTAGCCGCCATTTGCTCGAGCTTTGTTACGGCTGTCTGCAGCGCCTGGATAGTCTGCTGTTGGAGTTCGTTTATGCCGGAAATCTGACCGCCAAATAGTTCCTGCATCCGTTGGGTCAGCGCAGCGATGGAATCGGTAAGAACACGACCAATCGCGTCGGACTGACTTCCACCAATCTGGGCCACCGCTCCGGAGATTTGCTTAAGGGGCTCTTCCAGCCCGGATTGGAGACTCTTAACGATTTGGTCTCCAAGTTGTTGGTTGCCAGCCGCATTGGCGTTTATTTGACGCTCGGTGAGTTCTGATAGCACCTGCTTAAGGTCGGTGACAAGCGCGTCCTTGAGGATTTTGGTTTGGCTAGCAGATGACTCAGATGCTGTGACGAGTCGGGCGAGATATTCCTCTCCCGCGCCTGATTCGAACATTCCGTCCAAAAGAAACGTGAGCTCTTCGACTGTTCGGTACAGGGCCGAGATTGTCCATTTCTCGATAATCGTAATGAGCATTGCGAGACTGATAGCCGTCGCAGAAACCAAAAAAGCGTCATACACGCCTTTTAGGAGGGCTTCGAGACTCTGGCGTACCACCTGGGTGTTTTCGGAAATATGGAATGCTTCCAGCCCTTGGAGTAATCCAAGAAACGTGCCAATAATTCCGAGACCGGTAAAGATGCCGGGTAAATGCTTGAAAAACTCGGTACGCAACCGACTATCAACAAGAGCTTGGCTGCTAAAAAACGTTTCAGCCGGCATAGTAGAGCGATACGCCACAACCTCCTGAACACCCGTATTTGGGTTAATTATCTTCTGTTCGTGAATGGTGTCCTGATATTCTTGCCAGAGATGCTTCAGTATCGTGTCATCACTGAATACCTCGCCCGGGTCTACCTTGTTGGGGGATTTCAAACCACTCAAGCGCGCCAAAACGCGCCGCATCTTCAGTCTGAAGAGGATGCCGGGAATCCAGAACATTCCGACAAACAGCAGTGTGAGCAGTGTCAGGAATGCTGCAATTGCCTGAACCTGTACAGGCAACGTTGTGAAATAGTTCATACCCCCTCGCTCAAATAATCTTATTTTTAGCGGAAGGCACGCGTTCGCGTGCCCCGGGCTTCGACTAAGTTGGAGTGCCTATCAGGAATATTGCTTTGTGCCTCTCGTCACGGCTGTAGAGGTTTTGCGCCTGTTTATTGTTTGCACGACAGTCTACTCCTTCCGCCGCTGCTCAAAAATGCTGCTAAGCGCCGTTGCTAAGCACGGCTAGGACCTTCAACGCATACGGCCAGAAAATGCGTTCCTGCTCCAGCCGCTGGAATTTGCCTTTGTGGCCAGCGCAAAGTTTCTGATACAGCGCTTTCTCAGCCTCCCGCAGGTGTACCGTTTCTACGGTCCGGGTAGGCGTTGGTTCATCCACGCAAAGTTCTCGGTGCACGTCCATGGTGATTTCGTCCATCAGAATTGACTCAATGGAGGGAAATTGCTGGCGCACCCGGGACAAGATGGCGAAACCGTGGGTGTCAATGTCGCCCCAGTAGTGCAGCGTTGCCTTCGATACCCACGGGACGGAGCTGAGCAGCGTTGCCGCATTGCCCAGCTTCATGAAGCAGACCACGCCAGGGAAGCTCGGCAGGGCAAGGCCGGTTTCGAGATTTTCGACAACGAGGACGCGCGCGGGGGCGAGCGCCAGCTGTGCAATTTCCTCAAGCGGCGCCTCGATGTCTTCGAGACCGCCAAGCTGAGCCCGCAAATACGGACACAGCAGCCGCATCCGTAACCGCGGAGGGGGCTTTTGCAGCCCGCAGGCGCCGAAGAAATCGGTGTCAGGAGGCAGGGCTGAAATTACTCGCATGAGGTCGGTAACAAGCCCCTTGCGCTGCTCCACCCATTTCGTGTCAATAGTCTCGATGGGGAGTTGGCGCAAGTACAGCCCCGAATCAGGATTTCGTTCCAGCCACTTGAACAAAGAGAGCAGCCGCTCGTAGTCCTCGTCGCTGTAGTTGGCCAGAACGTCGAAGTTGCGTGATAGCTCCGCGCCCTTTGCCAGGCAGGGCCAGCGCGACGTCATGTGCATGTAACGCTCGACCGCGCGGTTCCAACGCTTTCGGTGACCTACGGCGTCCGAAGCACGCTCGGCAGAAGCGAAAGTAATGCTGACGGGAATCCGTTGTTGCCCCATGCGAGACCATTGACGGTCTTCCCATGTGATTTCGCCTACGCCGCTCCAGTCGTTCCAGGCGTTTACCCATTCCCGCACGCCGGCGGCGTCTTCCAGAACGTCTTGCTCGGTCGGGGCCGCCAGCGAGAACCCGAGCGGCCACTCCCCATCCCCGCGCAACCAGTTTCGATGCTGGTTGATGAACCGCCGGGTTAGCAAGTCGCGGATGTCAGATGGAAACTGCAGCTTCTTGCGGCTCATGTGGGTGTGAAGACAAATTTAGTCGATGGCTGGCTGTATCGTACTCAATCTGCATTACCAATGAATGCTTGCGGTCACGAATGTGCACAAAACACGCTCCGCCGATGAAAGGCTCTAGGGTCATGACGGACTTCAGCGGCGTAGCAACAATCATCTGAAATCCGAGGGTTTTGAAAATTGTCATTGCCGTCTCGGTGAATTCGTTGTCCGCCTTGTCGAACGCCTCATCCAGCACCACGGTTGAAAAACTCGGTAGCGTACGGTCCTGCCCGCCCAATTGATAGCGCAAAGCCGCTGCAAGGCAACTAGCGGCGAGCTTTTGACGCTGGCCACCGGACTTGCCTGCGCCACTGCGATAAATTTCTACTTCAACGTCATCTGAGGTCAATTCACGAGCAATAAACTCGACATGCTGGCGAACGTCCAGCACCAACGCACGCCAGTTCCTATCCACGGTTTCCTGGCTGCCCAATTTCGTGACCAGAGCCTTCAACGCATTGAACTGCGCCTCCGCCAAGACCTTGTCCTCGGTGAATGAGTGACTCAGCGCATCGCGAAGGCTAGCCTTGAAGACCTTTACATCCTCCAGCGACTTTTCCGACGTCTCGATGACCAGATGCGTACCGGGGTTGTACGGAACCGCTAACAGGCTTTTGTTGACATCATCAAGTCTGTCGATAATCGCCTTGCGCTCTTGGCTAATGCATGCCTGAAGCATGGACAGATTTTGGTCGCTTTGCTCACGCAGCAGTTTGAAGAACCGCTCTTCGAACCGATGTAGACCCTCTGTCTCCAGCCGGTGCAGCTTTGCAATGTAATCGTCCGCACTTTGAAGCGTAGCGTCCAGCCCGCCGCTTTCGGCGGGCCACGCGCGGTTGAACTCCGTGAATTGCCGCTCAATTGCAGTTTTTAACTGGCCGATTTCCTCGATGAGCGCGCCTTTGTCGGTGCCGAGTCCCTTGGTAACTTGCGTGGTCAGTTGGTCCAGCGATTCCAGGGTTACCTGACGGCCGGTCGCTGCATAGCGTTCGGCGAGACCTGTCGCTTGCTGTGGAGATATCGCCGTCAGGAACTCCTCGCGCAGCTCCTTCAACCTCTTGGATAAAACCGCAATGTCCTTGTCTTTCTCCGCAACCGTTCCGTCTGCGGTGTTCTTGCTCTTCACCGCCTTTTCGTAAAGGGTGCTTTGGGCAGCAATAGCTTTTTCAATTTTGGCGAGGTCGGGCCGGGCGCCTCTCTCTGCCGCGATACGTTCCATAAGGCTGTTTATCTTGGTAAGGACAGAGCCAACATCAATGTCCGTCCACGCGAGATTGGTGAGTGACTGCCAATGCAACGCCTGTGCATCCTGCCTATTCAACTGCTCATCGGCTTTCTCGACGTCCTTACGTAGGGTTTCGAATTTGGCAGCAAGCTCCGCAGCCAACTTCTCGAAGTGGGCTCGCTTATCGGCGTTGTCAAAACCCAGCGCCCAATTGCCACGGTCGTTTACGCGAAAGCGGTCATCCTTCTCGTGGCGAGAGGCGTTATGCTTTATCTGGCCCTGCTTGGTTATGCCACGCTGGACGTCTTTAAGCGCCTCAGGGCTGTCGACACACGCGTAGTCGAAGCGCGACCGTAATTCTTCCCTAAGCCAGTCCGCGAACTGTGACTTTGCAACGGTGAGCTTATGCACCACCGAATTGGGATAAAGCGTCTTTTGCGATGCCTGTTGCGGCATCACCCGCAGGTACACAAGGCGCTTCCCAAGGTGCTGCCCGTTCACCCAAGTGGACACCGCCGCATAGTACTTATCGTCCACTACCAGTGACAGGGCAAAACCGTGCAGTAATCTTTCAATTGCGCCTTGCCACTCCAAATCCGCCTTACGAACTTCCAGCAATTCGCCAACAAAGGGCAACTTTTCCTCCGGAATTCTTGTGGCGACTGCCAGTGCCGCACGGACCTCAAGCATCGGCCCCGGGATATTCGAGTGCTGTCGTGCCAGGGAAGTGGCCTCAGCCATCGTGTCCTTAAAGGCTTGCTCTGCGCCTTGACGCGCAATAATGAGCTTATCTCTTTGCTCGACGAGACCCTGCTTGACGTCCGACGCACCCAATAGGCTTTGTTTGGCCGTATCGGCCAACTGGGCAAATGCCGTGGGGTCAGTAGGCAAAATCCAACCCAGCGATTTGCAAGCAATTTCCGCAAAGGTCCTCTTCTTCAGCCGGGCGTCCCGTTCCGTTTCAGACTCCTGCTTTTGATTCACCAGTTGTTCAATCTGTCTGCCGCCGGAATCCTGCAGCTTGTCCTGCAAACCGCGTAGCTTGTCGAACTCCAGGTTCTGCTTTTCCGCCAGCTGTGCCGCCACTTGCTTGGCACCCTCCAACTCGATTTCCCGCTCCGCCTTCCGGCCGCTGAGCAATGATTGAAGCTGATGCTCCCGATAGAAATCCACGCCAACACTGAGCTCATCGAGAAGGCTACGCTTTCCCTGCGCGCGTACCAGCAGCTCGTGCTTTTCCTTTGCCGGCTTGAGGATGTCAATTTGCTGCCGCGCGGCGACTACCGCCTGGTGGGCCGCGTTGAGTTCCCCGAACTCGACAACCAACCGCTCAGCGATTCCGAACGTCTCCGGAACATCAAGCATGAAATCGCGCAGAAAAATGTTCAGGTCGCCAAGATTCTTGGCCGATTGGGTCTTGTGCAGGAGCCTGAGCGCAAGTTCGGACTCAATACCCAGCAACCTACGAAAACGCTCCTGATAGTCCTGAAATTTATCGGTCACGAAAGCGTCGGGCAAAGCCGGACGAACTTTGCGCACCTCAAAGTCCACTTTCGGAAAAAACTCCAGCTCGCGGATATCAAATTCGCGCTCAAACACCAGATAGAGCTTGTGCACGTCATTCGTGGTGTTCGATTTTCCGCGAATCCATAGCAGCTGCGCCAATACAACGCAATAGCCTTCGCCATTGCGGTAGGTCTCGGAGATTGCCGACCAGGTGGTGCCGGAACGTAGATACTGCGAGAGGTACTCACCGCTATCCCCTGTTTGCTGTGCCCAAGCGCCGCGGACGTAGGTCACTGCATTGCGGTCCTTACCGTGCTGGCTGCCCTCGCGCGCCGCGACGTTGAAGTCCGCCCAGCGCGGTGGCGTAAGAAGCGCTGCGTGCGCGTCCAATATGGTGGATTTACCCGAACCTGATGGTCCGACAAAAAGAAAGCCCTCTTCGGGAATCGGAAAATCCAGCACGTCGTCGAAAGTGCCCCAGTTGAAGGTCTGGATGCGCGCAAGTTTGAATTGCGTGATGCCGCCTTCCGGACTGGCAAAAAACTCTGGGTTCATATTCATGACAAGTCCTTATCCACTTCACCGTTTGCGCCATTTTCTTCGGAATCCATGTCCGTGGCGCCGGCACCCAAGTTTGCGTAGATTTGTGTAAGCGCCTGTATTTCTTCCGCAGGAAAAAGTAGCTTGAGGGTTGGCGACACCTCAAAGCGCTCCTCACCGCCACGAATTGTGTGTACCAGATTCAGTTTCTTGGCCTTTTCGATGGCCCGCGCTACCTGATTTGAAAACTTGGCATGGTCCGTGTTGCCTTTTGGCTCAAACACCGCAAGATGCCCCGTCATTTCGTGAAGCGCGAGCACTGCACGTTCACCTTGAGTTTCCGACTGGGTAAGTTGCCGGCGCAGATACAACAGAAGCACTGAGTCGATGAACGTCAAGGACTCCCGCCGAAGTAAAACCGGAACTTCCAACTCGTCCGAGACCACCTGACGCGTAAACGCAACCTCCTGTTCGCGGTCGACGACTAATTCGAGGAATAGCTCGTTAAGGTGTGACCGTACCGCCGCTTCGTAGCGCAACAGGATGGGCCACATGTGTTTCTGTCGACGTGCGTCCAACGATGGGCCAAGCAATAGGTGAACCAGCACGCGACGCGCATCGGCCGGCAGCGTACCGTGGTCGCCCGCGAACAACACCGTAGGTGCCTCGCTCGGAGGAAACGGCGTGGCTACGGCTTCACCCGCAAGTTCGTTTAAATCACTGGACGCTATCGACATATCGGTCCTTCAGGAAATAGATGCCCGGAACGCGGGCGTGACGAGAGACTCCGTCATTGCCTTCCCAACCCACCACTTCTGTATCGCCGGTAATCTCACCTTGCTTGGCGCCCAGCGCTACGTACCCCACCACTGAACCTAGTCCCTGCTCAGCCGGAAACCGCTCAAGCAGTTGGCGAATGGAGACCTGAGTTTGTTCGTCAAGTAGTTCCCTGATGTGCTGTTTAAGCGTGCGAAAATCTATTTCGGACTGCCGCACCAACTCGCTCACGTCGTCCAGACTGATTTCAAAAGGCTGCGCATCCTGCATATCCGCATCGGTCACACGTCCCGAGGGGTCATACAACGACCACTGGGAGACTGACCTAATCCGAGAGCTAGTCAGCGTTAAAGCGAAATTCAGGGGCAGGTTCGCGCGGACGTCATCTTTCTTATCCAGAGCCAGCCGCAGCGCATCTTTCAAAAGCCCATGCAAGCGCCGCTGTTCCTGGTACTCACGACTTTGCACAAAGGTTTTGAGGCTTCTGGCGAAATTCTGCAGCACGTCATGCACGCCGCCGCCTTCGTCGGTCAGAGTCCGCGTGAGTCGCAGCAGAAACCGCCGGTCCGCCGCCCCGAGCTTCTTCGCAAAAGGCCGCTCGAGCACTTTGGTCAGCGATTCTTCCAACGTGGCGGACTGCTCGGGGTCAGTCAGCAATCGCCAGAATGCTGCAAACGTGCGACCGGCATCACTTTCGCCGATGACATCGACACCTTCAAACAATCGGTCCAACACCTCGCCGCGGTTGCCGTCGGTATCGACCAGGCTCTCGCGCAGCTCGCGATTTAGCCGGTCGAACTCATCGCGAACTCGGCGGAAATCGCCAGCCAGTTCGTCGGTCAGGCCAATAATTTCCCGGGTACGCTCCAATGCCTTTTCGTCCGACAATGGACGAATCCCACCTTTTTGGACCGCTTGAATCTCGCGGTCAATGCGCTTTCGCTCCGCGTGGAGCGCAGCGAGACGGGAGCGTGGGTCAGCATCTGTTTCTTCGGCCAGCCGGGCAAGCTGTTGGATGACGGTTGCAAGCCGGCTTTCGGTTGCAACCGTCCGAGGCTGGAGCAGCGATGCGACGAAGCGAATGGCACTGGCGGCGTCTGCAGTCAATTCGTATTCTTCTTCGCTGGCGCCGGCCGGGTACCGACGCGTCAGCCAGCCTTCCGTTAGCCAGTCCGCGATGTAGCCTTGCGCGGTCTGCGGAAGTTCTTCCCCTCTGGCGCGAAGTTGCTCCAGCTCCCGTGTAAGCCGTTCCCGCAATACTGAACTGGCAAGGACCTTGTCCCCTTCGAGCAATAGTGTTTGCAGAAGCGCGAGAACCGTCGGCGCTTTCACCGCAGCAAGCAAACGCCATAGCGGCCGTTCGCGCAAATTTCGGAGGGCAGCGGCTCCACGGATGGCACTCATCGTTCGCGGCCGGATTTTGAATTGGTCACGTGCAACCTCCCGTTCACTCGTTGGCCGTCAGTCTCACGCCGCGCAAATCTCATAGCGCGGCAGAATGTCATGCACTACATCGCTACGATGAGTTTGAAGCGCATCGTGAAATCGCTTCCAGTTGCTATCCAAGAATTCCAGTTTGTAGCCGTATGTCTCGAAGCCCGTATCCTCCTTTTTGGTAGTGCCAAGCGCCGCTTCCTTCCAGCTACCCATACCCTTGGGTATGTATTGAAGATTTGCCGGACCGAAGCTAAAGACGCCCTGAGCAACAGCAGTACGCCATTGCCCGTGGCGCACTTCTGCAACAGGGTTCGTAAGTTCACGGACTAGCTTTTCCATTGCGGTGGCGTCAGCAGCGCTCATCCCGGGTTGCGCATCAAGGTCCATCGACTCATCGCCCGCCCGCCAAGCCTGCATCGCCTTGACCATCATATTGAAGGCTTGCATAAAGGTGGCTGGGTTGTCCCGTTTGACCGTTGCGCCTGTCCAGTCGTCGTAACTCCAAAGCAAGTACGGCTGGTCTGGAAATGTATCGACGGCTGCATGCCCTAACGGGTTCTTGCTGAGGAAGTCTTGCCAGTATTTGAAAGGCGATTTGTGTTCTCGAATGGCCACTTGAACGGAAGTCGAGACGAGTTGTGCAATTGCCTTGATTTTGGTCCATATCCGTTGCGTGAGTTCCTTCTTAGTGGCGTCATGTATCTGCTTGTCCACTTCGGGAATTCCACTTGTTACGTTCTCGGCACGATTGCCTTCGCTCAGCGCACCGATGAATCCCTGGTGAGCAAACGTATCCGCATAAACGTGCATTGCGATGCCGAGTCGATGTAGCCGCCTCGGCTTATCGTGGTCACGAAATGCCATCCGTATCATGTCACGTGCAATCGGACTATCCGGGCGGCAACTCAGTTTCCCAATCTCGCCTCCATCGGGGGATGCGTCAGATGGCAAGAGCCCGTTCCCGGGCAGAAAATGAAAGGGAATCCAGGCCAGGTGGTTCTTGACCTGAACGAGGTTGCTGTAATCTATCATGCTGTGCGCGGAGGCAATCCGCGCATACAAGTACGCACTATCGGAGAACTGGATAGGCCCATCGTTCGTCGCGTCATCGACGTATTGAGCCGCATAACTAATGATTTCCGCCTCGCCGTGGCCAAAGCCAGCCAGTCGAGCGGTGACGTAGGTTCCGGCATGATGTCCGTCGAATTGCATGGCGATACTCCTCTAGGTTGACTGATGTAGGCACTTCTTACCGGAGCTCATCGGGTGGCTCAATTCGTGCGACATTCTTAAGGTGAGGCCCATCGGAAATTAGCCGGTTAATTTAGTAGTTTGCACTTCACACAGAAAGCCGCTCGGGGTCCAAACCAGGGAGACGACTGGAAGACCTTGCCCATCCATTGCAATTTTATTCAGAGTGCTGAAATCCGTCGGTGACAGCGGGCCGCCTCCCGGGTGACTGTGCCACGTTCCAATGAGATGGACGTGGCCCAGCGTGTCCCGATGCACGTCGCGCACGGCGTCCTCCAAGCCGTCAACCCCGAGGACGAACCGGCCAGGCGACCGTTTGCTGTCGAGTGGCGCGTCGACAACGTCTGCAATTACGATGCATCTCCGCCAGGGATAAACGTGCCCCACCAGTGCGCCTCCCGTTTCCTTCGGCCGCCATTGCTGCACGTCAGCCGTGATGGTCACCACGACGTTGGCGAGGATTCGCAGCTCCCAACCACCGTCGCTCTCAGTTCGCAAGACCGTAGTGGCATCGTGCATCCGGGTCGTCCACTGCATTCCGATGCCGGACGCATCTTCCACCCCGATGCCCAGGGCACCGCACGCCGGAAAGCCTCGCTGAAACCACCGTTCGAGTTGCGCGGCCACCAAGGCTGCTGACCGCGAAACAACGCTGTCGGTCATAACCGTCGTAGCCGAGCTGCAATTCTCGCCGACAAAGACTCGCTCTGGGTCCGCGTCCTTACCGGCCATCCTCGCTCTTTGGGCGGGGTCGTACCGACATAGCCCATACAAGGACGCAAGCAGGTCGTCGACGCGGACGCTGCGGCCCGGTCCTTCAAGGGCAAGGAAGCAAGCACTGCCTTGGCCCAGCATGGCGGTACGGACGTAACGACCCTCGAAGCTAGTCAGTGGATGCGATATGCACGCCGCCTCTGCGACTTGTAGCGACGCCGTTGCATCAACGATAAGCGACGTATCCGACGGCACAACTGCGCGGAAAGCTTTGTCGCTTTGCAGCACCGACGCCGCGTCTTCGTACAGTGCCACTAGAGGAGCATGTCCGAGCTCCTGCAATGCACTTTGCATGAGCATCGACTTAATCGAGAATAGCTTTGCCTCGGGGCGTTCCAGCAGCGCATGCCGGGCCGCATTATGCGGGTTGAAGACATCATTATCGACGAATGATTGATTACCGAAACCGGCCCGGGCCAGATGAAGCGACACTTTTGAGCCCAAACTGCCGCAGCCCAGAAAAATCATAGACTGCGCGGTATTCGCAGTCGTCGTGCCGGACATTGAGCGCAGCACCTGCGGCGTAAGTGATTGCATGTGAAACGCAGGCTCAACCTTGGTGTGGGTCTGAAATTTCGTTGACGTCAATGGAGAGTGCATTACGACGTAGGGCAGGAGTTCGACGCTTCTGCCATGCGCACTTATGAGGGGCAACGGGCGCTGGACGGCCATAATTACAGCTGAGAAAAACTCTCCCATCCATCCAAACGTCTTAGCCGCCTTCTGGGAGGCCACAAAAAATGTCTCCAACGCCTGCAAGAGCGCCGCGCCATCCATGCCATATTGCGTTGCCTTGGCACCCAAATCGGCGAGAGAACCCACCGTTTCGGGTTCATAAGCGTCTGCTATCGGCGCCGCACCATTAACATGGGTTGCCCCTACAAGGAACGCGCTCGTGAAGCCGTTGAACCATCGGCCGAACTTGTCCCTTTTTTGGTCATAGGTGAACCAAGTCTCAGGGTGTCGCTCTGGATATGAGGCAATCGCAAAGCGCCGATATTCGTTTAATCCCGTGTATACCGCAGGCAACTGGACAGGCTTGCCGTCGGGCCGCACTAGCTGAACCATGCGGTCGGCGTCGAATACAATCGTTCCCGCGAGTTGGTCGCGGCGGGTTGGCTCCCAACCTTGGCGCGGATTAACGAGATTATCGGCAGCCGCTTTATTCAGCCAACCCACGATTTGGTCAATAATTTTGTCGAGACCCTCCCGGTGCATCAGGTCGGATACCGAGCCGTTGTAGACACATGGGCGAACGTAGTCGCCAATCGTGTACGGGTCGACGTGGGGAAAGCAGCGTGGAAAGTCCTTGCGCAGTCCAATCGACGGCGCGGCTGCCGGCCAATCGCTGTCGAAGTCCAGAACGACCAACTCCTGACTTTTGACGCCGCTAGAGGACACGCCTTCGGGCTTAGCGCGACTAGGCAACTCGACCTCGACGAAAATCTCCACGCGAAAGGTATCAGCGTCCGCCGGCACTGGGGCTTCAACACGCAGCACTGCCGCGTGGCGGTGAAGGAGCGCGACTGCGTCAGCGACCGACTGCGGAACCGAACGCGTCATTCGCCGTGTCCTTAACCGTGCTCATGCGGCTGGCGCGTCGTCGTAATGAGGCTCGCCACCTTAGCGCCGCTCTCCTTTTTTCCTGGCGCTTGTGGACCGTCCACAGTGACGGTGAAGACTAACGGTTTCGGCTCGTCGCTGGTCGGATATTCGCCGGTGCAATAGAAAGTGCCAGACACGTCGCCAAGTATCTTCTCATATTCCCATTTGGCGCCGATGCAGGGTGGGTCGTTGTCGTCATCTTTGATGGGGTCGCTGCTTGCGACGTTGAACGCACTTTGCCGTGCCTGCGAAAGGGCGCTACAGGCATCTTTGCTCACCACGCCCTTGGTGCGTTTTTTCGACCAACTGTCATATGACAGCGTGTGCCAAGAGCAGTGATGCGGGGTCTGCAGGATGTCGTACTGAAAAACATCCGGGTTTTTCTTGTTGCGGTCCCAGAGCAATTCCCAGATGGCAACGTCCGCGTCGCCGCCGGTGAGGAACCGGCATCCGTCGGGTACCGACTTGTTTGCGGCAATCTTGATATTCAGGACCACGCTGGAATTGTTCTTTGACAGAGTCGCCTCACCTTCGTCATCCTGCTTCGGAATCGGTGCTAGCAGCCTGGCCGAGAAGAACTCGGAGGGTTGGCCGTTGAGACGATTGAATTCCTCATCCACCTCAATGAGGATGGAGCTCAGGTCATCGGTCTTGCCGTTTTCGTCCTCGCCCATAATGAGGATTCGGTCGCCCTCGTTGACCCCGATGAATTGTTTATCGCGATTTGCCGCAATGCGCCTGCGCGCCTCGCTGGCCCACGCCTTAGCGTCCTCGCATAGCGTGAAGCCTTCTTGCTTACTAGCGCGGCGAAATACCATGGCGGACGACCACATCTCACGGATGACGATGCGTTTCTCGGCATCTGGCTTCTTGTCGTCGGCGTATTCCTTCATGGGCCCCAGGTGAAAGTGCTTCTGAAGGCCGGTGCAGTGGTCTTCGTCTGGATGGCTAAGCACGAAAGCGTCGACGAACGGCCGCCCATTTTTGTCGCGTCGAAGCAGGGAACGAAGTTCCTTGGCGACGTCGGGAGTGTCGTCATCGGCGTCATCAGCAGCAGCGCGTATATTTGTGTCGATGAGCAAGGTTGTGCCGTCGTCTGCCAACGTAACCAGCGCCATATCTCCGTTGCCGACCGGGAAAAACGTTACCTTTGCAGCCATGATTGATGCCTCCAAAGTAGTGTCAGTATTAATACTATACGCATAATTATTATATTTGTCTAGTTTTTAGATGTATGCTAGGATGGAACCATGAACGAGATGAACTACGACCCAGTAAGAGCCCCAGCCAGGCCCGGAAACAGATGGGGTCAGGACCGCAGGCTGGAATTCATAGACTTCCGACTGCGCTGGGATGGGCGAATTAACCGGAGTGACCTCACCGAGCATTTTGGAATTTCCGTACCGCAAGCGTCTCTCGACATCGCAAGGTACCTGGAACTCGCACCCGACAATTTGCGCTATGACCGCAGCGCCCGTGTGTATGTCGCGACCACGAATTTCAACCCTCTTTTTACTACCAGCGAACCACAACGATATTTGAATGGTTTGCTCGCTCAAGCGACTGGTGGCGCCGGACTTGGAGATAGCTTAGCCGGCTGGCTACCTCCAATTGCGGCGGTCCCAACGCCAACGCGTCAGCTCGATGGCGACGTGCTTACCGCATTAATTCGGGCAATCCGAAATTCGCACGCGCTAAGCGTCGAATACCAGTCGATGTCCCGACCCGAGCCAACGACGCGAACATTGACCCCGTTGGCAATCGCCCACGATGGATTTCGATGGCATGTGCGTGCCTTCTGCCACACAAGAAATGCGTTTCTCGATTTTGTCATTGCGCGCATTTTGAAAGTTTCCGGAGTGGCGCCCGCCGGTGCTAAGGCCGAAGACGATATCGAGTGGTGCAATATCCTGCAGTTGGTATTAGCGGCTCACCCAGGTCTTACCGTCGATAAACGTCGAGCAATCGAGTTTGACTATGGAATGACCAATGGCGAGGTAGTGTTTGAGTGTCGGCAAGCGCTGCTCTTTTATGTACTTCGACACCTTGGCCTTTCACAGACACAAGTCAGCAAGCCCGAGGAGCAGCAAATAGTTTTGCGCAACACCGACGCTCTACGCTCTTATATAAAAACAGAATCCGTGGACCGATGAGGCAGAGAGAGTAAGCAACGCCAATGAGCAATGTCTTCGAAAATGCGCTCACCACATCACTCGTCGCCTGTGGTGGTCCATGCGCGAGCGCCACGATGCATTCTCATCGCGTGCTTTGGACCGAAGCGCAGAAAGGTTACTCAGCACAATCGGTTTCTTAGTCAAACTGGTTTTGGGGAAACGTAGCCAAATGGCATTGAATGCACTCTGGTGGGGGGGCATACCTTGAACTACGAAATTGAATTTCATCCTGTCGGGGATGGCACGAAAGCGGGTGATGCAATCACCATTCGATATGGCCAGCCGGGACAATACAAAGTGATGGTCGTCGACGGGGGCACTGAAGATTCTGGCAACGCAATCGTGAAGCACATCCAATCCGTTTACGGTGCGGATACTGTTATATCGGACATCGTCAGTACCCACCCGGATACAGACCATTGCTCTGGTTTGCGTGTGATTTTAAAAGACCTGCCAGTTGAGCGTCTATGGGTGCACGGGCTGTGGCATCACGCGGCGAATATGCTCAACTTGTTCGCCGACGGGCGATGGACGCAAGAAGGTCTCGCGCAAGCAATTCGCAAAGAGTACTCAATTGTCGAGGAATTGATAACTCTCGCGTCGGACAAGGGAGCGAAGGTGTACGAACCGTTTGCAGGGGAAAAAATCGGACCGTTTACTGTGCTTTCACCGACGAAGGAAGTCTACCGGCACCTGGTTCCGCAGTTCCGCAGAACTCCTGAACCGAATCAAGAGGTCTTAGAAAGCCGGAATATATGGCTCGGTGACGCCCACAAAGGAGGGTTCACGGGTCTTTTAAAGTCGCTTGTTGAGGCAGTAACGAACTGGATTCCTGAAACCTGGAATAACGAAAAATTGAAGGAGGGTGCTGTCACCGCCGCTGAAAATGAGACGAGCACCGTATTGTATGGTGACTTCGGCGATTCGGTTGTCCTCCTGACAGGCGACGCTGGTGTGAATGCGTTGAATTGGGCCACCGATAATGCGACGAGTTTAGGCCTGGATATTTCGAAATCAAGGCTTATCCAAGTCCCGCACCATGGAAGTCGCAGTAACGTAACGCCTTCATTGCTTAACCGGCTAATTGGTCCGATTCAGCCGGAAAATTCGCCCGAGAAGAAAATTGCCATTGTGTCTGCTCCAAAGGATGACGCCAAACACCCCCGCAAAATGGTATTGAATGCGTTCAAAAGGAGAGGCGCCGGAGTCCGCAGCACCCAAGGAGTCCGATACCGCTATCACTCTGGCATGCCACCTCGTACGGGCGAAAACACTGCTGAAGTGTTTGACCTCTTTACCAATGTCGAAGCATATGACTGACATGTTCAAAATTGTGTTGGATTCGTATTGGCGTCAGGCGAGGTTATACCCGGCGCTGCTTGCGACGCTGCCTTGTCTTGTTGTCGTCATCGCGTTCTGGCCCCAGTTGCTTGCCCCGACAGTCACCAAAGGCGTAATTGCCTTTGCGTCGTCTCTTGGCGTGTTGTACGCCATGGCTGCATTTGCGCGTTCTCGAGGGAAGCGAACCGAAAAGCGGCTCCTGAAATCCTGGGGAGGCTGGCCAACCACTATTTGGCTGAGACATCGAAGCGGTTTGCTTCAACCGCAAACAACCGCGCGATACCATCAGTATTTGACCAAACACGTTCCGGGGTTGGTACAACCCTCGGCATCTGAGGAAACGTGTGAACCAGAAAACGCGGACATGCAGTACGCGTCCGCAGTTGAGTGGCTAAAAGAGCAATGTCGCGGGAAAAACTTCCCACTCGTCGAAAAAGAAAATGCGGAGTACGGATTCAGGCGCAACCTACGGGGGATGCGTCCGGTAGGTCTGTCCCTGTGCGCCCTCGGAGTCGTGCTTCCCGTGGTCACACTAGAGTATCTGGTTGGCCCAAGCACCTCGTTCACTGCTTTTTTCGAACCGCCCCACATTTGGGCGCTGTTCTCGTATTCCTGGGCCGGGGCCGCTGCTGTCTTTAACGCTGTAACTGCTGTGACGTGGCTGGTCGTGGTCGATGACGCGTGGGTGCGCGAAGCAGCCGACCAATATGCCCGGGCGCTGCTGGCCAATTGTGACGCGGTCGCGGCCAAGCGAACGAAGAAAATCTAACCCGAGTTCGGAAGTGGACTATCTACCATCACTTAAGGAGGAACTATGAGCAAATGGGCAGATTACGGAATTTCTGCTGTCAGATACAACATTGCGCACACGCATATTGACAGGGTTCGAGTGCATCCTGACGACGGCGACACCATTGGTGCGTCCTCTGAAAACACTCGGTCGGACATCGTCGCAGCAATCAAGAAAGACACAACGTTCGTCACAATACTCAAGGGCAGCGACGGGAAATGGAAGAAGGGTCAGCCCATCTACATCATCAAAGTCAATGGTGTTGAGTACATCAAGACGGTGGATAACGGGAAGGCTGCGGACAACCTTGAGAACCTTCCTGAGTTCTGACTTCACCTATCGTTCCAGCGCACCACGTACAACGTCCACGGTACTCGAAGTTTAGAGGAAACGAGGGGCAGGTGCTGTCCCGCGCAACAACGATGAAAGCAGCCAATGGTACCCGAACGAGGTTACGACGCCGGAGATTGCACTGACGTTGCAGGTCGTCTTCGGGCTGGACTTTGCTACGTCGGTCGAGTGCGAGGAGTGGATTGTAAACTCCATCCGACCGCAGCTGAGAAGGCTCGTGAAGGAAGGGCTGATTGAGCGTCTGCACGAAGCGAGCGTGTATGCGGGAGTGGGAAGGTGGCGGGCGAAAGCCGAGGCTCCTTGAGCCTAATAAAACGAAGGCGAAAACCGGGGGTTCGCCTACCTTGAAATAATAAGTAGAGGCTGTGCGCTATCGCGTGGTGCCGTTCGTATCGGCTGCCGCAGCGGGGGCCGTGAACCTTAGCCCTCTGATTTTCTCGGCGCAGTCCTTAGGTTCAGGGGTATCCCAGGAGAATCGACCGTGCATCTGCAATTCGTCACAAGCCTTGGCGCACGCTTCTTGTATCGCAGCAGCGTCTAAGGGCGCAGCGGGCGGGGCCAACAGATGCTGAGCCATAAATTCCAGCGTCTCCTGATTCAGAGACAAATCCGGCATCGCTTCCTGGCCTTCCGGCGCGACCGTAAGGCCCGCGGCGCGCACGCGCCTAGTGATTACGGCCACCTTGTCCGTATCCGGCTGCACCCCTTTTGACAGGGCTAACAACTCATGCGCAAGGGCGCTGATTTCATCGTTCGAGGCGTTGCTCACCTAGGCTCCCTCCTTTGCGCTTGTTAGCTGAAGCAGACGTGCTTCCGCCAAAAGGCAGATAGTTCCTAGGTCTAGCGAACTATTTTATATCTGACGAACGGGTCACCGTGACGCCCTACCGTTCAGCTGCGAGTTGAATTCATTTTCAAACGCCAAGCCCGCCTTGGTCTTGCTTCGAATTGAGCCCATCCGTGGGCACAACCCCCGCTACGGCACGCGCGAGAAGCTGAAGGCGGTCATTCTGAGCTGCGTGGAGAAAGCGTACCTGAATACCGGGATACCGGGATACCTGGCACAGGCCTGTACGCGCGTGAGCGTATAGTCATGGCGCTGGAAAACTGGAGGTTTGGCCGTCGGCGTGTACGTCACGAGGACACCAGGCGCTGCAGGGTCTAGATGCCCAAGCTGCTTTGTACATGTTTGGCACATCGTCAAAAGGGCAGTGCTCAGGGCAAAGAGGGGCTGGCCCGTTAGAATCCACACGGGGCTCGAGTTGCGTAATCAGCTCTTTGAGTTCAGATATGCTCGGGTCGGGCGCTCGCCCTGCGGCGATATCCGCAAGGTCCTCCCGATGAACGATGCGCTTGAGCATTACCAGCACCGTAGGGGGCAGTTGCGCCAACGAGACTCCTGCTAGCCCTGCGCCAACTGTTACGTGCAGCACTTCGTCGATAGTGCGCAGCGCCTCGGGGTAGGCTACAAGTATTCGCATTACGTTTACAAACGGCTCCACAGCACCTCCTTCCGCAGTTTATATTGGTTGGTCCTACGTAGACTGCTGTCTACCTAGTTACCTAAGTGTAGGTACCGCGAAATCTGGCGAAGCCCTTTCGGCTGTGTTGCCTAAAGAACGGCCGGCCGCGGTCGTTATACCAAGGTGGACTCTAGGGAGGAGGCCCTTGATGAACCTGAGCACGCACGGAGCGGTTGCCCAGCGGGTGGCTATGGAATTATGGCCACTCGCAGAATACCTTGACGCTTGCGAGGCAGGGCTTGTAGAAATGGACGCGTGCCGCTACCGGACAGCGGTGCAGCAAGCGAAAGCATTGATTACCGCAAATCTGAGAAGCATGCACGTTCAAGAATTGTGCAAGAACAGCTGGGCGCTGGACGATATTTTGGAAGACCTGCTGTTAGCTGAAGAACAGAACTACAGCGCCGCGGCGACACTTTAGGCGACACCATATAAGAACAAGATTGCTACACGCCTTATACTCTGGCTACCATTGTCAGTCAGTATCGCCCTGCGGAAGGGGACCTTGTTCTTGCCCGTCGAGGCAAGATGGCAATCAATAGGACCAGACATGCCTGCAATTATGCCCAATCCGCTCAACCCGTCTCTGGTTGATGCCATCGGCCGGTACAAAGTAAACCCGGAGTCGGTGTACAACACGTGGTTTGTGGGTGGCGAAGCGCGCATGAAAGCGTTTCGAGCAATTCGCCGCGGAGTTCAGGAAACGGTGAGCGCGATTGTTGCGGGCACATTCGGTAACGACTTTCGGGGCTCTCCCCTTGAGGTTGTGCTTGGCGCGATTACCGAACAAAAGCAGGTGTTCGAGGGGGCAGCCCATCCGTTTTACTGGAAACCTAAGCTGCGGATTCCTGATATCTACGAAAACGAGGGGAACAAGCGCATTTTTGGCAACTTCCTCAACGCGTGCCTAAACGCGACCCGAGAAGACCAGGTACTGCAGGCGATAAGCCGCTTAGACGAGGCACACATCAAGGGATTGGGCCCTGCTGTTGCGAACATTCTTTACTTCCTGCATCCGACGCTATTTCCGCCGTTCAACACGGCCATCCTGAACGGCTACAACGCCCTCTTCGGCGCCAAGCAAAAGCTAGGTTCGTGGGAAAGTTATCGGGCGATGCGCGAAACCATGGTCCAGACCAATATTGAGCACCGTAACCTGTTATCCAAGGACCTGGGCGCCATCGCTGGTTTGTTGTTCGAAATCGGCTCCAACCAACTCATCATTTCGGGGAATGCAGACGTTGCGCTGCAGACCATGGGGGAGCGGGCAGCAAAGGTCGCAGCTGTCCGGCACAAAGAAGTTATGGCGGACCAGCAGGAAACCTCTGAGCACACACAAGTACAACACGCGCTCATCAAGATTGGTCGGGCGCTCAACTACGACGTGTTTGTCGCCCGCAACGACCAGCATCGTGTGTGCTGCGGCGACGACTTTTCTCTAATGACCACGCCTCGCCTGCCGGCCTTGGGCGTGACGCCTGACGTTCTCGCTACCGTGGAGCTCATTGACGTCATCTGGTTGAAACGTGGCGAACCGCGAGTCGTATGCGCATTCGAAATCGAGCACAGCACGTCCATCTACTCCGGAATCCTTCGGATGAAGGACTTGGCGTGCTCCCTGACGGGAGACGCCAGCCAGTTTTACCTCGTCGCCCCCAAGGCGCGTGAGCCCGAAGTCGCTGCTCAAATGACACGACCGTCCTTTTTGGAATCCAAGGGCTCTTTTCTTCTCGGGTACCTGCGGTCGGAGGACGTCAAGGAACATTGCGACGGCATGTGCAAGTTCGGGGGAGACTACACGGTGCTGGCAAGGATTGCGCGGGCGCAGAGCACTACGCAACAGCAGTAAACCTTTTGCAGGGAACACGGCGGAAATCGGTCAAGCTACCCCGCTCCACTTTTTGGCGTAGCTCAACGAACGTGCCAAAAAAAACCGATGGAGCTTGTTGAGGCGCCATCGGCTAGAAGACGGATTTCCAAAGGAGGAGGAGGAAGAAACCCGCAAATGAATAATACAGAATAAATGGTGCAACGCAATAGTTTTTTCTAATTGGCCACATCAGCAACACGACTACTCATATTAACGTTTGACATATTCTATCGGCCTGGAGTATTGCTGCGACGCACCAATATGGTATAAATGACTTTGGGGGAGGCGTTAGTATGGACGGAAACCTACCCTATGATTATTCGGAAACTGACCGTTTTCGAGCGAGACGCCGTAAGAAACTTCTACCTCGCTCTTTCCACGGAAGACCGCCGCAAACGCTTCTGTTCAACGCTTTCTGATGATGCCATTTCCAAGTACGTTGATGGCTTGGACTTCGCACGTCACACAATCCTAGGTGCGTTCAACGACCATCACCAACTCATCGGGCTGGCCGAACTTGCACTCGGCGCTGAGGAAAGTGAACTGGCGTTTTCGGTGCGGCCGGATATGCGCTGTCAAGGGATTGGCACCAAGCTAATGGAAAGAATTCTTCTTCGTGCCACGATGTGCGGGATACGAAAAGTGGTCGTGATGTTCCTGTCGGACAATGCCCCAATGCGAAAGCTGGCCATGCGCGCAGGGATGCTGCTGAATACAGAAGGCGGTGAAGCCTTTGCTTCGCGAGAACTACCGATGCCAGACGCAGAAGAGCTAAACCGATGGACAATTGAGGAAGCCATTGCGTAGACCGGTACTTTAGTGTCCTGGAAATTGAGCCTTGTGATTCACTCTTGAACCAATCAAAATCAACAGCACCGTAACTTCAGGAACATCAGGGCGCGCTCACCGCGTAGTCCAGTCATCAAACCGACAGTCTGTGCGTCTCCACGCTGCCAAGTATATTATGTGTTGTTACCGGTGGCTGATTACACACCGGAGGCGAGTGCTAATTGCCCGCCTAGAATTGGAGTCTCGGATGGCAACCCTACCGACACCAGAGCAGTGCGCACGCGAAATACTCGCAATATTTGTCTGGCACTTTGGTTTGCTTGCGGGCGACGTTCTGCCTCACAATAATTTTCTTACGCTTTGGCCGCAGAGAGGCTACCGCTCAGAGGATTTCGACGCCGGCGTGCAATTTGCCATTGCGCGCGGTTGGCTTGAGTTGGTCCCAAGTGGCAACTTGTATCGTTTAACCAAAAGTGGTTTCGCCACAGCCTAACCATTGAGGTCGAGAGGGACGCTACTAAAGCAGACTTATCAGTGCGCATGTCAGTCGCTGACGGAGCTAACTGGAATACGTTAGCTCCGCAAGGAGTTCATTATGTCAAGGTTCTTGATGCCATTGCTCATCGCTTGCCTGCCCGCATTCGTATTCGCACAAGCGTCGCCTTCGGAGAAGGTGGTCGTTCCCTTAGGTCTTTCAGCTACGGAGGATAAGGCCATCTCGGCAGCGAATACTGTCGACTGGGAACCAGGTCCGTCGGTGACTATCGGCAGAACGCGGTGGACCTGTAGTCTCCTGCACTCCGCTGCAGACTCCGGTGACATGAACGAAGGAGGACGACTTGGCGTGTGCACAGTGAGCACTACCGGCAGGCGGGTCCACGTAAAGTTGCCCCTGAACTGGCCTGAGTTGCCGCCAACCTCTCTCTTGCCATATCTGGAGAGCACACAGGCTGCAAACATCAATCCGCTAATACCTCATAAGTAGACACTGTTGCCGACCCACCGCGAAAATCAACACGTCAACGTAACGCCTGGTACCAGGTAGCGATTTCTTTCTGGGTTCGCGCGCTCCGCGCGTTCGGGGACAATGACAATGAATACGGGGAAGGGCGCGATGACATTCGATTTCACGGTGACTGACGCCATTCCTGCGAAACCGAAACAGATTTACGACACGTGGCTCGACAGCAGGGGGCACGCCAAGATGACTGGTGGCCAACCCGCAACCATAACGGCGAAGGAAGGAGCGAGTTTTGTAGTGTGGAGGGGCTACATTACCGGGAGAAACATAGCGCTAGAGCCTGGGCGGCGAATCATTCAATCCTGGCGAACGAAGCAGTTTCTGGATTCTGACAAGGATTCGCAAATCGACGTTCTACTAGAGCCGGTCGCGGGCGGAATGCGGGTCACGATTCGTCACACAAACGTACCGGACGGACATACCAGTTACCGCGATGGTGGCTGGCCGACGAATTACTTTGACCCCATGAAGCAGTTTTTTGCGCCTAATCCAGGATGACGCGCGGCTGCACTCGGAAGGTAACTTAGCTTGTACTTGGACCTAGCCAGGCCGCGGTAGCCGGACGCGGTTGGAGGTCTCTACTGCGAAAAAGTGTACACTCCCATTTTCATTTTGCGGCAGCTAACTTGCCAATCTCCAATTCACATTCTCGCAGTAGGTCCTCCCCTAATGAACAGCGCAATAAGAGCCCACATTGAGGAATTAGCCCGTTCCATAAAGTGTTCGAAGAATCTTGGCTGCATAACATCGAGCTTCGATGCGCCTTGCCGGGCAAGAGATATTGGCTTGCAAAACAATCTCGTTTGTCTTGAAGAGAGCGGTCTGGGATGCGGCTACCAAATGAGCGTGGCTGTCGGCCAATTTTGTCAATGCCCGGTTCGGGTCTACATTGGCAAGACGCTAAATAAATAGTCGGCGAACGGGTAACTAACGCTTCCTGCAGGCGAATTGCCACAAATACTTACCGATGGTGTCGGGCGCGACGGGCTCCCACTTGCCAGGCTTAGAGGCGCTATAAACTACTTTGCCTTCGCCCATATTTCCAGAGTGCCAAGAGAAGAAGCGAACTCGCGCTCGCTCTTCCTTGCAGTCGTATTCATTTTGGAACTTTGACGACATATACATATAGTGCTTACCACCAAGGGGTACTCTGACCGTCTTGAAGTCATTCAGATGCCACATTTTTACCATGTTGCCCGCCCTGCGGATTGTGGAAGGGTCCGCGTAGACGGTAGTGGTTTCATCGCTGTCAACCGATACCCACGCCGCCAACACGCTACTGCTCACAACAGCCAGTAGCATCGTAAAAATGACTTCACGCATTGCAAGGCCCTCTCAAAACTCAGGCCAGTATAGTCCGATGGAAATTTGATTCCGAGAACGGATTTTAGAATATGGTCCCAGAGGGAAGCAGTTAGCGGCCGGGTATCCAAGCCCTGCGGGATGCCCCCTCAGCTATTTATGCGGTGCGAGTTCGCTCCGCCACATTGGAAAGGACTCTAGGTTACGAGAGCGTAACGCCCTTCGCGAAACAACTTCAAACACGCATCGACGACCGCCGGGTTGTATTGGATACCGCGGCCACGCTCGATTTCCTGCAATGAAGCTTCGATTCCTAATGTCGCCCGGTAGGGTCGATGCGACGCCATTGCTTCGACCACGTCCGCCACTGCCAGGATGCTGGACTCCAAGAAAATTTCCCCACCTTTGAGCTTTTTCGGGTACCCAGAGCCGTCGAATCGCTCATGGTGTTGCCAAACAATGGTTGCGATAGGCCAGGGGAAGTCAATGTCCTTAAGAATTTCATACCCTGCCTGGGCATGCCCCTTAATCAGCTCGAACTCGAGAGGCGTTAGCTTCCCGGGCTTCGCAAGAATTTCAGCGGGAATGCTGATTTTTCCGACGTCGTGGACCACACCAGCAAGGTGCAACCCGTGAATCCGCTCCTCGGGCAGACCCATTTCCTTCGCGAGCACAACAGCCAAGTCCGCCACGCGCTTCTGATGGCCCGAGGTATACGGGTCACGCATTTCCACAGTCGCGGCGATAGCCTGAATGCTGTCCTCGAGGCTTTTGCGCAAAACTGCCTCGTGGTGTTCATGTGCATGCGCAATACGGTCGCGCTCATCCCTCGTTCGCAATGTCGCAATTCCGTAGGCGAGGTCGTCAGCGAGTTCTTGCAACAACAGCATTTCCGCCTCATCAAACGCGTCAGCTTCTGATGCAAAAATAGTCATTGCACCGACGACATGCCCCCCCTCAAGCAAGGGCAACGCCAGATTGGAAACATAGCCTGGCCTTACTATTAAATCAAACACGGGTGCAAACGCTGGGCTATTCCGAATATCCCTAGCAATTTCGGCCTTGCCGCTTCGAATAGCTCGGGCAATCGGTCGTTGGCCTTGCTCGTTGTCAGCCCAAGTATGTCTCATCGCCGTAAGATACCCATCCTCCACTCCTGCCCAGGCCATCGGCACGATTGTTTTTTCCTGGGTAGTCCCCGTGTAACCCACCCACGCCATCCGATAGCCGCCCGTGTCCGCGATGACGCGGCACACCTCATGCAGCAGTTCGGGTTCGCTGGTCGCGTGGACGAGCGCTGCGTTGGCCGCCGACAGCGTCTTGAGTGCTCGGTTCGCTCGCTGCAGTGCCGCTTCGTCCAGCTTGCGTTGCGTAATGTCAGCCAGTACGCCGACGCTACGCATCGGCTTGCCGGCCTCATCGCTAATAACGTTGCTAGTCGCATCCACCCAGTGGACCGTACCATCCGGCCACAACACCCTGAACTCCAAATGCCCCGGCTGTGCAGCCTCCCTATCTCGCTTCATCGCATCTGCCAAAGCATTGCGGTCGTCGGGGTGTACGGCTTCCATTAGAGTTTCGGTGCTCCGAGGCCCCGCGCCCTTCGGCAAGCCGAATATCGGTCCCATTTCCTCAGATAAAGAATGCGTGTCACTCTCCAAATCTACGCTCCACGCCCCCATATGGGCGCCGGCCATCGCGAGCCGCAGCCGCTCTTCGCCCTCCCTTATCTTGTCACCGGCTGCCTTCCAAATCGTGATGTCGCGAAGCGAAACTGCAATGCCGTCGCCAATCGCTACCACTTGCTGCCTAAACCACTTCCTTTCCGCCCCTGGCGCGTCAAATGGAAATTCATCTTCTAGAGCCACCCTGGTCGCAAGAACGTTCGCATACTTACCGAAGAATTGCGGGGCTATATACGCCGGAAGTATCTGAAAAAATGTCTTGCCGATAACCTCGTCTTTCGCAAGGCCGAGTACGCTTGCGGCGCGGCCATTTGCGTCGGTAACTTCAAAATCGACGGTATTACCAGCTGCATCTGGCACACTCTTCAAGACCAGTAGCGCGTCCAAGCTTGCTTCGGCAGCGGCGCGGAATCGTTCTTCGCTGGTTTGCAACGTCACTTCCAGCTGGGCGCGCGCTGCGCGCGAGCGAATCGCGGCTATCCCGGACGAGAGCGCCGCCGCCAAGCCAGCGAGTAGCACGGCCTCCTGCTCACCAAACGACTCAGACTCAGACGAATGAATCGAGAGCGCGCCGATGACCGCGTCATCCACTTTGAGCGGAAGCGAGATTATCGAGCTGAGTCGGTGATGCAGCGCATTTTCGCGCCACGGCGCAGTGTCGGGATTAGTCATATTGTCGTTCACAATAACTGCGGCGCCACGACGAATAGCCGTACCGGTCGGGCCGCGACCACGTGCAGTATCCGCCCAGGTTACGCCCATGTCGGCAACGAACTGAGGGTCCATGCCCCACCACGCCACCGGTTCGATGGTCTTGTTCTCGTCGAATCGGGCGAGACCCACCCATGCGCCGTAGTAGCCGCCGGCCTCGACAATGGCTCGGCACATGTATTCAATCAGAGACGTTTCATCGCGTGGTGTGATGAGTGCCTGATTCCACGTCGAAAGTACTTTCACCGCGCGATTGGCGAGGACGATATGCTGGTCCTTGGTTTCGAGCGAGCTCGCCATGTTGTCGAACGAGTGTGCCAGCATTTCCAATTCGTCACGAGTGTGCTCAAGTCCGATACGGGCACTTAAATCGCCCTGACCCATTCGATGCGCTGCTGCCGAAATGACTGAAACGGGGCGCAAGAATAGGTGCGTGCCTCCGGCCCATATTGCAGCAAATGTCACCAAGAGCAGGCCCGCTATAGCGAGGATGGTCCATGCGAAGTCACGCTCCACATCCGCCGTAATCGTCTTCGTCTCAAATCCGAGCCAAAGCGATATCGGCCCGGCCGCGGTCTCGGCAAAATGCGCCAACCCGTAGATACGGGGCACGCCATCGAATCCAAGTTCCTCAAACGTACCCTCTCCGCCGTGGACTGTAACGGCTTTGAAGAATGACGTGCCAGAGGCGTCCTTTCCGGTCCATTCCTCGGCATCAGGGTGTCTGGCGAGTACCTGTCCCTTGGCGTCGATTAATCCAAGCCTGGCGCCATCCGGGTACTTGGCGTTAGCGACCCCTCTTGCGAGTCCGGACAGGTCAAGCGAAACCATGAATACCCCAATCGCGCGCCCGCCCGAGTCGCGCACAGTCTTAAGAAACGGAATGCTCCGTTTGCCGGTAATCGGACTGCTAACGGCTTCCCCTATAACCAGGTTTGGTGATGCGAGCGCTTGCTGGAAATAGGGCCGGTCGGCCAGATTGATTGGCCGAGTAGTCGGTGTTGCACTGCAGACCACGCTTCCGTCAGGCAGCGCCACGCTGATATTGGCGATTCGAGGCTCTTCCTGGAGCCGCTTCACCAGCGTCCGCTGGCAGTCCTCGGACAGGAGCCCGTTCTGAGCCCTAATCAGGTATTCGAGAAGCTGCTGCGCGTATTCGATGGCGTGGTTCTGCTGGGCCGCTATCAGTTTTGCCGTGTCTAGTAGGTGGTCTCTGACGAATTCCAGACGCATCTGGCGTTCAGCGGTCGCGTGAAACGCCATTGTTCCAACGAAAACCGCAAACGCCACTCCAACAAGCAGCAGAGCCCTGGTTCTGAGACTAAACAAGAAGTTACGCATTGTCCCTCCTCGGGCAACTGGCCACTTAGCGAGTCCAGACCACGCAACTATCAGTTGTGCAATCGACAATCTATGAGTGATGCAAGAATCAAGCCCGCAATTGGCAGGGTACTCGCGACGACGAATGTGACATCGAGGCTTTATGCTATGCATCCCGGCACGCGTTATGCTCCGCATTTTGTCCGCTGCGGACGCAATTGCGACCATACAGCAACCCACTCATAGGGAGGCATTACTGTGGACTGGAAGGAAGAGTATTCGGTCGGCATCCCTGAAATAGACGCGCAGCACCAGACGCTGGCCGAATGCATCGCGCTCGTCGAGACAGCCGTGACAACGCAGCAGCGATGGTCGGCTGTGCATTCAGCATTAGGACGGCTTGCGGACTTCGCCCGGATACATTTTGCGGTCGAGGAAAGCCTGATGCGCATACACCGCTTTCCCGAAATTGAGCGGCATGTTCGCGAGCACCTAGAGTTCGCCGACCAGTTGAGGCAGCTGCAGGAGAGGTCGCTGCGTCTGGATGTGTCCGGAGAGATGGTTGCCTTCATTCAGAAGTGGTTGCACGAGCACATCATGACGAGCGACAAACATTACGCGGCTTACATGCCTACTGCGGGAGTCGTCACCGTGGTGCCAATTCGCCCTGAAGCCACGGGTCCCGAAGACGGTCTGGCGATTACAACATCCAAGTGATGCCGAGCGCAATGGATTGGGAACAGGAGCGCAGGTCACGTAGCTGGGCACCTACAAACCAACCGCTACCACGTGCTGCCGCACGAAGCCTCGCATTGCGTTAGAGTTAGCGAACGTCCTCACGCTTGTCCTTCTCCATGTGCGTAGCCGCTATAGGGTCGCTACTGAGTCGGTAACGCTGTTAAGATGTGAGAAGTGCAGACCAATCTGCACGGGACTTCTCACAATGACTCGTTCTGAACTAGTAGCTCGCATCGCATCCCGTTTCCCGCCTCTGACAGTCAAAGATGCTGAGGCAGCGGTTTCCACAATTCTCTCTGCTATCGCAAACACACTGGCCAGCGGCAATCGCGCTGAAATACGCGGCTTTGGTACCTTTGCGGTGAACCATCGCCCACCAAAGATAGGTCGCAATCCTCGTACGGGAGCACCCGTGTCGGTGCCAGCCAAGCGTGTGCCCCATTTCAAGCCCGGAATGGAACTGCGGGTCCGGGTGGCAATCTCAGCCACAGGCGTGAAGCCTAGCGCGGGCAAAAGTCGGAGACTCGGAGCAGTTGCGGAGCTGAGGCCACTTGTTTGAAAACAAGTGAAGAAAAAAAGTCCCAGTGACCCCGGATTCCATGTCGGCGGGGGACCGTATGAACCCACTTCAGATGCCGCCTTCGCGCAAAAGCGGTTTTTGCGCTAGCCGCGAGTAGCCAGCTGGCTGGCTCCTACGACTTGCCGCAGGGCGCATCCCACAGAGTTATCCCTGTGCTGCTAGGGGCCGCCGGCATCCAGCCTCCCGGCTCGACGGTAGTGGAAATCATGTCACCGCCGCCCATGTTCCCAGAGTAATAGGCAATCGACAGAATTCGCCATTGCTGGTTGGAACAGTCGTATTCGTGCTGCCTGCCATCGACAGCTCCCTTGGTACTTTGGGGTGACCTGAAATCAAGCAGTGCCAAGCCCGTCGCCGAGGTACCTGTTCGAACAATGGTGGCAGAATCGGTGTAGAGAACACCTGCGCCAACGCGACCAACCTCGAACCATCCATCTGTCTTGCCGCAGCTTGCCACCGCCAGCAGCATCAGCGTAGGTGTACGCATTACGGCATCCCTCCATTTGTAAATGGCATGAGCAAGTAGGGTATTGTCGACTAGTTCAAACCGCCGAGGCATCGTTTAGATATATATGCCGTTTGCGTTAAGTCAAATGCAACACCGCCGTCTGCTGCTCTAATAATAACCAATTATCTCTTTAGACTCGGCCATTCATGCCACGGGTAAAGAAGAGTTACTCGCGGTAGACCCCATCCGAGTTGCTAATGCGGCCCGAGAGCATAAAGCGCACCTACAGAAGGCTCGGCCAAAAAAACTATGCAATTTGGAGTGTTGTAATGGTTGATGCGTTTTCAAGTCTCAGGGCGCGTGTTCTTCTGCTCATCGCAGTTCCGTTCGCGGTCATGTTCGGCATGACCATCTATCATGAGTTTGGTGAGCGCGAAGACCGGCTAACGAATGCCAGAATGCGTGTTCTTGATACAGCGCGGGCGATGGCCGGAGAACAGCAGCGAATCATCGAGCACATTCATCAAGTGCTCTCTTCAGAGGCGCTGCATCCCGAGGTGCGGCGCGGCGTCGCTTCGAGCGCCTGCGACCGAGCTCTTGCGGCCCGGCACCTCCAGGAGCCGAATCTGAATACCATTCTATTGGCGCTCGCCAATGGAGATGTAATCTGCAATGCAATCCCCACTGTGCAGCGTATTAGTATTGCCGACGTTGACTTTTTCAAGACTGCAATTCGGACGCGCCAATTCTCCGTTGGTGGCTACGTTTTGAGCCTCACGACTGGCAGGCCTGGCCTCGGATTCGTCTATCCAGTGCTGGATGAGGCTGGCGTCCCGCGGACCGTAGTTGCCACAACGCTTAGCCTTGCTTGGTTGGAGCAGGAATTGACTAAAGCGCAGCTTCCAGAGGGCTCGCGAGTCGTGGTGGTGGATGGGGCGGGAATTATCCTCGCACGGCATCCCGACCCCGAAGGGTGGGTAGGTAAGAGTGCCACTGAACTGCCGCTGTGGAGGAACGTTCGTGCAAGAGGTGGTGAAGGGACTGAGGAGAACGTTGGCCTGGATGGGCTACGGAAGATTTACGGGTTCGTGCCATTTCATCGAACAGCCTCCGGCCAGGCGTATCTTTGGGTTTCCATCCCCAAAGACGTTGTCGTTGGACCCGCGGAACACGCGTTCATCGTGAGTCTGCTGGTCGAATTGGCATTGCTTGTTCTGGCGTTTGGGGCTGTATGGCTAGGAGGCGAGTCGCTTTTCATTCGGCGCATTTCGGCGCTGGCGGGGGCAGCGAAGGAACTGGGTAAAGGCAATCTGACCACCCGCGTCGGGTTCAAAACTAGCAGCGACGAGATAGGGCAGCTGGCGCAATCTTTTGACCGGATGGTCGAGGGACTGCAGACGAGGGAAACGCAACTCTCCCGGGCAGTCCGTGCGTTGCGCGTCTTGTCGGCCGGGAATCGCACCATGCTGCACGCGAAGCAAGGGGAACAGCCTCTTCTTGAGGCGATGTGCCGGGCGATAGGCGAGGCGGGCGGCTACCATATGGTCTGGGTCGGTTACGCCGAAAACGACACGGAAAAGAGTATTCGCCCGGTCGCCCATTGGACAAGCGTGACAGGGGGATGTTTCGAGAACGTCAAACTCACGTGGAACGAGACCGAGAGCGGGGGCGCGCCACCCGGCCGCGCAATTCGCACCGGCATTCCGGTGGTCGTGCAAGACATCCAAAGCGAAACCGGCCCACAGCGCTGGCGGGACTTCGCGCTGCGTTGCGGTTGCGGCTCTTGTCTTGCCCTGCCCTTGCGCATAGATGACCGTGTCATCGGCGTGCTGAACATTTGTGCCGAAGAGCCGGACGCATTCAGCGATGACGAAGTCGAATTGTTGGGCGAAGCCGCAGCCGACCTCTCATTTGGGATTGCCAGCCGGCGTGCTGCGGTTGAGCACGCCGGCATGAAGATAACGTTGAAGACTGCCGAGGACCGATTTAGGGCGGCCGCCGAAGCGAACCTGGACGCTCTATTCATCTTGAAGAGTGTGCGGGACGAAGCGGGACACCTCGTTGATTTCGAGTTCACCGACGTCAATACCCGTGCCGAGGAGATGCTCGGAATGGTGCGCGAGAGGGTCATCGGCCAGAAGCTTTGTGAACTGCTTCCTATCAACCGTACGGGCGGCTTCTTCGACAAGTACACCCGAGTGGTGGTTACAGGTACCCCGCTGGAGGAAGAGTTTCCGATTGACGCCCCGGAAATAAAGGCCAAGTGGTTGCGGCACCAGGTGGCGCGCGTGGGCGACGGCATCGCCATATCCTCCCGGGACATCACCCTGTGGAAGGAGTCTGGAGTCCGTCTAAAGGAAAGCGAAGAGCGGCTGCGTCTCGCCACAGAGGCCGCTCACATGGGCGCGTGGACCTGGGACTCGAAAAGCGACAGGTTCTCATGGTCGGAGGGAATCGGCCCGGTGTTTGGGTTGCCAATAGGGGAAGGTTTTGACACACCCGAGGAGCTAATTGGAGCGGTCCATCCTGCAGACCGCAACATCATCGCTCGCGCCGTATCGAAGGCCCGCGAGAAAGGCACACCCTACCAGGGTGAGTTCAGGGTTATATGGCCGGACGGCACGCTGCACTGGGTAGAGGGTCGGAGCAATTTTAGTCGCGACGCGGCCGGGGCCGTGCAACACGGCGTGGGCATCGCCATGGACATCACCGAGCGTAAGCGTGCCGAGAGCGCTTGGCGTGAAAGCGAACAAAATTACCGCAGCTTGGCCGATTCCGCTCCCGCGCTGATTTGGACTTCTGGCACGGACAAGCTGTGCAACTACTTCAACCAGCCCTGGTTGAATTTTACGGGACGAACCTTGGAGCAGGAATTGGGAAATGGCTGGGCTGAAGGGGTACATCCGGATGATTCCGCACAGTGCCTGGCTACCTATGTTGGAGCTTTCGACCGGCGCGAGCCCTTCAGCGTGGAATACCGTCTGCGCCGGCACGATGGCGAGTTCCGCTGGATGCGCGATGACGGTTGTGCGTGCTATGACAGCAGCGGCGAGTTTATCGGTTATCTGGGTTATGTCATGGACATCACCGAGCGCAAGCAAAGCGAAATAGCGCTTACCCACGCTAATCGTGCCTTGCGCACTCTGAGCGCCTGCAACGAGGCGCTCATCCATGCTGTAAGTGAACCAGAATTCCTCAATACCGTCTGCAGGCTTGTTGTGGAAGCAGGAGGCTACTGTATAGCTTGGGTCCGCTTCGCCGAGCAGGACGTGGCAAAAACGGTGCGAGTCGTTGCCAAGTATGGCAGTGACGAAGGGTATCTGGAATCAACAAGCATCACCTGGGCTGATACCGAGCGAGGCCGTGGGCCCACCGGTACGGCCATCAGGACTAGCATGACGCAGGTGAATCAGAATATCTTGACTAATCCCGCCATGGCTCCGTGGCGCGAAGCGGCTCTTGCGCGCGGATTCCAATCGAGCATTGCATTGCCGCTAAAGGGGTCATCCGGTGTCTTTGGCGCACTCACTCTTTATGCGCGCGAGTGCGATGCCTTCAACGAAGAAGAGGTACAGCTTCTGGAGGACCTCGCTGAAGACCTTGCTTTCGGTATCACGACGCTACGCACCCGGGTCGAGCGCGACCGCATGACCCATACGCACCTGCACCACGAGGAGATACTGCGAAAGAGCATGGAAGAATCCATCCAGGCCATCGCCAACACTTTGGAAATGCGCGACCCGTATACGGCCGGCCATCAGAAGCGCGTTGCCGAGTTGGCGGTTGCTATCGCGAGGGACTTGGGGATAGCGAAAGACGAAATTCACGGCATACGCCTCGCTGCGAGTATTCACGATTTGGGGAAAATACAAGTCCCTGCAGAAATTCTCTCCAAGCCTGGCAAGTTAAGCAACCTCGAATTCATGCTCATCAAGACGCACGCGCAGGCTGGCTACGATATCTTGAAGGGGATTGAGTTTCCCTGGCCCATCGCCAACATCGTCCTCCAACACCACGAAAGGCTCGACGGCTCGGGGTATCCGCAGGGGCTAAAGGAGGACCAAATCCTGATGGGGGCGCGAATTATCGGGGTTGCGGACGTGGTCGAGGCGATAACTTCGCACCGACCTTATCGCCCAGCACTGGGGATTGACGTCGCGTTGGCCGAGATTGAAAGAGGGCGAGTTACAGCTTTTGACCCGGCAGTTGTCGATGCCTGCGTGAGGCTTTTTCGGAAAGAGCGATTTGCGTTTCAAACTTAGGGTTGGTGGGTGATACGCCCCATCCCCTGAAGGCTAGGCGTTAAGTTATCGTGTTGTAAAGGATGAAAATGGAGCCCGGCTAGTCGGTTTATGTAAGCACTTGATTCATAGGCGCAATCCATTCAGGGTTGCGCCTTTTCACATCTACGGTCCATGTCACGTCGGCTCGGCGCCAGAAGGCTGCAGCGGGCTTGCGGGGCACACCAATTTTTGGGCGTCCAGAACTTTGCGGTGAGCGACTAAAACATTGATGCCTACACGTTTCACAATCATGCGCAATTGGCCGTGGCCTGACGCGCTTAACTCGTGAACGGGAGAACCGAATGACCAACAAACTATCGAAGTCCCTTTGTGGGGTTGCGGCCGTCGCACTATTCGCTTTGGCGGGAGGCAGTGCCTTCGCAGCCGACCCTGTGTATGTGTTTAAGAAGTACGCACCAGGCCTCGTGGGAAATTTCGCACTTACTCCGAGCAGCTCGAGCCTGAGCTTTGGGCCCGTCGTCGCGGGCCACGAGGACACTCCACAGACGTTGACACTGCTGAACACCGGCACTTCGCCTATTTCGTTTGCCTCCCTCACAGCACCATCTGGTTTCGCACAGACAAATAATTGCGGCTTTCTGCAGCCTGGCGCAGGTTGCCAAGTAACCGTGACTTTCGCACCGCCCAGCGCTGGGGCTTATGCGAGTAACTTCGTGGCCACCTATGATGGCGCGCGTCAACTCACGGTTGCCCTGTCCGGCACGGGCACACCGGCATCTGCCATCGGCGCCCTTTTGGGCACAAGCCTCGCATTTGGCAGTGTTCAGATGGGAAGCAACGGCTCGCTGTCTGTTAGTTTGTCCAACACGGGCGGCAGCAACCTGGCGGTCTCCAGTATCACGAGCAACAACGCCGCGTTCACCATTCCTTCCGGATGCACAACCGTTGCCCCTGGTGCTTCGTGCGCTATCGGGGTCTTGTTCACGCCGACCGGCACAAGTGCAGAGACAGGCACGCTCACTGTTGTTGATAACGCTGCGGGTAGCCCGCGCACAGTGTCCTTGTCCGGCACGGGTCTATCGGCCATCGCCAGCCTATCGGGTACCAGCGTCAACTTCGGCTCGGTGAACCTTGGGGCTACGAGCACCCTCGGCGTGCAGATTACCAATACGGGAAATCAGACACTTTCCATTGATTCTGCAACGGTAGACGGCAGCGCCAGCTTTACTGCTATGCACAACTGCTCGAGCGTAGCGCCAGGTGCGGTGTGTACTGCCAACATCACATTTTCGCCAGTTGCGCCAGGCTCGCCCACTGGAACGCTGAGCCTTGTCAGCGACGCACCCGGCAGCCCGCATGCAATTGCGCTATCGGGCTCCGCTGCCGTCGTGTTCGCCACCTGGAATCCGGCTGCCACGATTCGCGGGACGCTATCTAACGGAAATCTGGACTTCACCGCTGAGTATCGGGGACAAGCCTTGGCAACTGTTGCCAAAACCTCTGGTAAGTACTACTGGGAAGTGCCCGTCGCCTCTGCCGGGCGGTGGAACCCCGGGGTAGGCGTTTGCAACACTGCCGCGTACTATTACAACGATTTTCATCAGCAAGCTGACTGCTCCCTTCTCTACATTTCTGGAAGCGGAACCTGGTATTGGTTTACCAATGGAAGCGCAAGCAACAGCCTTGGCGCTCTCCAGTCCGGAGATATCCTCGGTTATGCGCTCGACATAGACAGCAGAATGCTGCATGTTTACTTAAACGGGACACTCAAAAGCAGCCATGCCACGCCAGCTACTGGTGCGTTGATGCCCGCCGTTGGAGACGCCGGCGCTAGCGGCGGTTTTGCACACGCTAACTTCGGCCAGGCACCGCTTCTGTACACGCCGGCAGGGTACAACGCTGGGTTCTTCTAGCGGTAGTTAGGCAATACGCGCTCCGCAAGGATTGTCCGCGGAGCGCTGGCTCGTTGGCACCTCTTTAGTTGTCACGTGTAGTAGATGACCTCCTCCGGGTCCACCGGCGCCTTTGGCAGACCCAACCGCATTGCTGGCGTCCTGCCGTCCTTTCCGACTTCTACAAAGTTGTGCATGACTCGGTATATCCCGAGTAGCTTCTCGACCATCGCAGGGTTGTATGGGCTGTGGCCGTGCCACGTCCTGCGGTGCTTGCTAGCGGTGTGAATGGGTCGTTCAAGCGGATTAAGACTGCGGCGTACGCGCTGGAAGAAGTTGTCAATGCCAGCCTGGCTTGCCTTTAGAAACAGATTGGCAACGTGGTTCTTCTGTTCCTCGCGCTTTGGCCCCTCCGGCTCGAGCTCGTCAATATCCGTCAGCCACGTCATTGCCTTCTCGGGCTCAGACATGTTGGGCATCGGATGCAGGCACCAGCGGTCACCCCACTTGCCGATTGATACGAACTTGGCAATCTCCGCCTTCATCATCTCGCGTACGACCTCCGGCGGCGAGAGGTCCGGGTTGGCATCTTGCGCTTTCTTGAACGCTGTCTTTGAATGGGCCAGCGCCGCCCGCTTCTTGTCGACCGTCATCTCCTTGGCGAGTCGCACAAAGAACGCATCGACACGCAGGGCCTTGATGTCGGGTGCGAATGCGGCGAGGCAAGCAGCACGCATGCCCGAGTCTCTGTCCAGGAAGAACCGCAACTTTCCAACCTTGGGCAGTAGGTACTTGAGAAATTGGAAGTGCCCGTACAGCGAGTATTCGTCGTGGACTTGCATGCCTCGGGAGTCCGGCAGCTTCTGGCTTCCCTCGTCCTTGAGCTCCGAAACTTCGCTGTCCTCCCTGATGGCCGCCGCTTCGTAGTCGTCGGCGATGCCGTCGCTGATGTCCTTACCGATAGGCCCTTTGGCGGCCTTTGCAGTCTTTCGAGCCTTCTCCGCCGCCACAGCGACTTGCCCATCGGCGTAGTCCTGCAGCAGCCACAATCGCGCGTATTTCCGCTGTGGGTACGGCAGCGCTATGTCTGCCGAGGCAACCGCGTCCGCCTCGACGGCAGCGGGGTCCAAGCTCGGGTCAAAGTTGAGGTGTACGGCAAAAACGTAGCCTGATTCGTTATCAGCGCTGCCTACGGCGAGCAGCACCACGTTCCGGCGGTCCGTGTCTCGACTCCAGTTGACCACGTGTTCCTGCCGGTCGACGCTGATGTAGAGGCGCTCGCGCTCCAGTTCCAGCAGTGCTCGCTCCTGGCCAGCGGCATAGGCTAGGCACTGCCGGTACAAAAAGTCGATTTTCCCGTAGAGGGTGACCGCGTTCAAGCCGGTGACCTTGGCAATACGCCGAAGGGGCATCTTGTTGGTCAGCAGCATCAGGATGGTTCTGTTGTGATGCGTGATGCGCTGCTTTTTTGTAGAACGGCCGCCGAAGGAAACAGTGCGCTTACAGAGCTTGCAGCGATAGCGCGGCGTCCCTGCGTTGGTAACCCCATGTCGGATGTAGGCCCCGCGATTCGGGACGGGAATTGAGTGGTTCAGACAAGCCGCGGTTGCGCAGCAGACCGGCTCCGCCGGCAAAAGATATCGGGAAAACCGAGTCAACTCCTCCGCGACAGCGAGATTGCTCTTTACCGCGAACTTTTCTTCGCAAAGCAGGCACTCGATGGCTGGTCTGTTCCGGGCTACGGTGCGCAAGCCATAGGCGGTGCCCAGCGTAGACGCTAGCGTTCCAACGGTATGCCGAAACTTTACGATTTCGGCCGGTACGCCGAAATTCTCACAGGCGGGGTATTTGCAGAAGTTAACGTCGATGCCCGCTACAGCGGGAGGCACCGCTGGGTAGCTCGGGGCCGAACTTACTCCAGAAGAAATCACTGCCAATGAAGAATCCCCCGCAAGTCGTTGAGACGTGTGGGGGATTATGAACTCTTGAAGCTCGGTTTACAACACGATAACTTAACGCCTAGCCCTGAAGGGGATGGGCTTCTGCGCTTGAACAGCGACATCACAGTCTATCGAAGTAAACTTCTGCTGCACTGGGACGGGACTTACCGTGCCGGCCGATTCGACCTTTACCGCAGCAACACCAACGCGAGATGCCGCATGCCACGCAATGGCGGTCTTAGACTCGTGGCCCGTATCCAGGCGACTACTGCTCACCGACGCCGTAACCAATACCAGCAGTTCGGCAACGCTTACCAGCGGTTGTCGGAGGACGCGCTGACATTGCCGCTCTTTATTGTGGTTTGCCCCCTTGAATACCTTGACACCAACGTACGCGTGCACACTCGCCGAAATAGCTAGCCAGACTTTCCAAGTTTGACAACAGCGCGGCCGTATAAAGCAATGTCGCTACATTAACTTTAGAACAAAGCGGACTTTAACCATGAAAACCTTGACACAAGAAGCAGTTAAAGCGCAGTTGCAATTCTTATCTGCTGGCATATCCAGTATTCAGTCCGATACTTTCGTCGACGTCTATAAAAAGGCTACTGAGGAGGAACTCCGCGCTGCACTTCAACGCATTCAACGCCTAGGAAGTATCCTGCATGAGTTCACTAACAGGACTTTGGACGAAATTTGGCCAGATGACGAAATGCTCTCCTATATCGAAACGCGATTGAACGCCTTCGAGAGACGGTGGCCCGGCACTGCCGACCTATTAATCGAGAGATTTGCGAAGGTGCAGGAACACGTCATACCATCAGCGCAAGTCTTTCTCGGGGCGCAGGACATCAACCCACCCAATCTGACTCCTCAGGAGATAGGCAACAACGGGCAGGCCCTCCCTAATTGTTAGGGTCTCGCGCCAATCTCCCAGGAGCAACTGCATAGGCAACGGACTCTTACGCTTCGCAAGCGCTTCTGTCTTTCTATTTTCAAAGAGGTCAATTTCTCCTTGAGCAGTTAGCACTTCGTACGCCGCCGCCAGGTCCCGAATTGGCAGTCGCTCAATTGTGAGGATACCGTGTCGTTTAATGAGCTCATCTAGCTCCGATTTACCTGGAACAACAAGCTTGATATTTTCTGACGCGTCTCGAATTTCCTCCGGTTTCGGAATCACATAACCTCGCTAAGATTGACTGCATATTTTTTCTGATGTTGCTGACCGCGGTTTTGCGTTCAGAACTGGCGCTCCAGTATTGGTTATCGGCACCAGCCCAGAATTCTTGATGCATGAAACCGGTCGCGACTGGTGAGGCCCTGAAGTAAGCAGCGGAACGCATGGCGGCGCGTGGGCTTTGGCATTCGCGCCACTTTTCTTATTGCTTGCTCGCTTGAATACCTTGACACCAATCCTCGACACCAATGCGCTTGCCCGTAGAGTTGGTCCCGTTCTAAACCGCACCGGAATGTCGGAAAAATGCGCATCATTTCCGACAAAATCCAGCCGACAAATCCAAAAGTTGACAACTGTATATTCATACAGTATATTCCCCTTAACCCGCATTTGGCGGCGAGATGTCCTACAGAGAAATGGTTAAAGAAATGGGACCGATGCATTAGCAAGCAAACAACACAATTTGTGAAGTAGTTCTTCGGATGTCTCAAGGCGTTACGAGCCTGCCGCTTACATCCCCGTCGCGGGACCGGTGAATACGTAGAAATTCAGACACCCGATGCTCGTCCGACCGGACGCCAGCAACGTGAGCACTGGCGACTAACCCCACTGGACGAACCTCAACCGTTGAATCGGAGGGTTCGTCATGGGTACTGGCAAGAAATGTAGATGTAGCAGGTGCGTCGCAACGGTGCGCCGGCGGTGCATGTCGTTTTCCAAAACAGTTCTTCGTCGACATAGCGGCATATCGCTACGGCGTCTGCACGTCCAATACCTAACGGCAACGCGGAGGGCACGGTAATGCTCCGCGTCACGGTCGAACTAATTCCTAGTGGTCACGAAAGCAGCAAGCGCACATTGGCCGTCGCCGAGATTGCAAACGTGGGCGGTGCTGAGTTGGCTGACTACCATGTGCATCTGAGCGACGAATCTCCCTGCCTGAAAGAAGCAGACATTCGCGCATATCCGCGGTGGTCTGCCAGCATTTGGGACTTGGTGTTGCGTTGTATCGCCAAAGCAATGCTCGGAAAAGAGCAGATGCCCGAGCGCCCAACTCCCGTCGCAGAGCTTGTGCCGACGTACCAGGACGCCGGTCGTCACTACCCCTATGTAAAGGTAGATGAGATACCGGAGCCTGCGCGGCGTGAGTTTGGCCGTCGCATGAGCGGCTCGTCCGTGCCCTTTCCCGGGCACGCCTATCAGCACGACTGGTTAGATTTTCTCGAAGGGCTTCGCTAATCATGAAACCAGCTACTGCAGTAGCGCACATCAAGTCCGCGCTTGCTTACCGAAAGCTTAACGCTATCGCGCTCCACTCAGTGCTGGTGATTGATGTCGAGTCGACAACTGGCGCAGACCGCGAGCGAGGGGCTTTGCGGGACATCATTCAAGTCGGCGCGTGTTTGCTGCGAATGGAAACTGGCGCTGTTGAGAATGCAGCGAGCGTCCTCGTTAGACCGACGTGTTCGGAGATAACGCAGTTTTGTACCGCGCTGACTGGCATCACACCGAAGATGGCAAAGGCCGGCCTCTCGTTCGTTGAAGCATGCGAGTGGTTGAAAGCCAACTTCGATTCGGAGCGGAAGCCCTGGGCATCTTACGGCAACTACGACCGTCAGCAGTTCATTATTCAGTGCGAACGCGAAGGCGTGCCGTATCCGCTGTCGCACAACCACCTCAACGCAAAACTAGTCGTCGCGCTTCACGCCGGCTGGCCGAAAGCTAGAGGTTTGACGCGAGCTTTGGCGGCAATGACGATGCGACACGAAGGCCGCCACCACGATGCTAAAGACGACGCCATCAACGCAGCGCGGTTACTGCACCGAGCGCTGCGCCCTTCCATCCCCACATCGAGGTAACCATGGGTAAGTACAACAAGGCCAAGCCGCCGAATGTTGCAATCCGTAATCGCGACGGAACCAAGTACGTGCGGATGAGCGACATTCCCGAGCCCTACCTCACCGCTTTCAAAGCGGCACTTTACGCCACGCAAGCACCCGTGGTTGAAGGCGAGGGTGAGTGCGCATACGCAGCAGATTGGGTCTTCTTTCTGCAAAGAAACGGGTTGGGGTAATCATGACCATGAAATCAGTTGAAGAGCAGCTTAACGCGCTCATCCCTTCGAGCATT
>Ga0334722_10000413_pt1 | contig 63873 bp, 53 predicted proteins | sample C3_bottom_MG_FD_207210 | JGI IMG/M metagenome (GOLD analysis project Ga0334722, IMG submission 207210) | Sediment microbial communities from Yellowstone Lake, YNP, Wyoming, USA - C3_bottom | ecosystem: Environmental > Aquatic > Freshwater > Lake > Sediment | place: USA: Wyoming | collected... | reverse complement strand
GTTACAATCGTCATTGGCGTCTTGAAAAACTGGGCTTCATGTCACCCCTTGAAGCCCGTCAGGCCTATGCACTTCAAAAGGCAGCCTGAGTTGCAAAACCGTGTCCAGACAATCCGAGCCGGTACACAAAGACGTAAACGCGCCTGCAAATACCTTAAGGGGCCATTTCAGAATTACCGAAATGGCCCCTGATTTACGGGAGCGCGAGGGGGGTCTTCCACTCGTTTTGTTCCAGGCCTCGGGAATTACCGCCAGACCTACAGTTTGGAAAAATCCAAGGTCGCGAAGTAATCGTCTAGCGTTTCCGCGCGCCGAATCTGCATGACGGAGCCGTCTTCGCGCATCTGAATCAGCGCCGTCTGTCCTTCAGGAAGAAGGCGCAAGCCGGCTCAAATCGGTCGAAACGCAATATACCCGTGGCCGCCGCGGGCGCCGGGGTCGGTTTGGGAAATACTGCCTTCGCCGCCGCCACCGCCGCTGCCGAGGGAGCCGCGCTGCGGCGGGTTGTCTCTTTGGCCCGGGCTCTCTCCGCCGCCCCCGCCACCTTGGCCAATACTTGTCGCGCCACCTCCGCCGCCGGCGCCTGAGTGCGTGTCACTCGCCGATATGGTGCCAGGTGCACCCCCAGACTCGGTGCCCCCCGACACGGATTTGCCTGCGCCGGGCGTAGCTGCCACTTGCACTTTTACTCCGCCCCTGGTTTCAGTGTCGGCCCCGCTCCCGCCGGTGGTTTGCCCGGGGCCGGAGCCGCCGTGCGCAGTGTCTGTTCTGGGGGCCGCTCGATCGCCCTGAGCGCGACTGGGCCGAGCGTAGGTGTCGGCCCCGGGCGTTCCGCTGACAACCTCGCCGGTGGCAACACGAACAATGTTGCTTGGGCTTCCTGCCCCTCCGACACCGCCGCCAAAGCCCTCGCGCTGGAGCTGGCCGGCAGTTCCACCCAGCCCGCCTGCTCCAATGGTGATTTTGTAGATCCCCTCAGTCAGATTGACCGTCGCTAGGGTTTCTGCCGCGCCGGCACCGCCGCCGCCGCCACCACCGCCGCCGGCGAGGAAGGACTGCAAGGTTCCGCCGGCGCCGCCGCCGCCGCCATTGGCAAGATAGACCCTATAGGTGCCCGCCCGAAGCCGCTGCGGCGACGCGGCGTCCCCGCGCGGCCCCACCGTAAGCAAGCACTGCTGATTCACCTTCTTGCCGAGATCACCCTTTATGGTAAAAAGGCCGTGTTCCTTGTCGTAATTGCTATCGAAACAATTCGGCAAGTCGGCCATCGAAACGGAAGGCGCAGGCGCCAGGGTGGCGCATCCGGACGCGAAGCCTACCAGCAGTGATAGAGCGAGCTTGGTGAATTTCATTTCAAATCTCCTTGCTATACAGTTGCATGCACTCCGACCCTACAACCGCCGGGCGTGATTGGCCAGCCTCTTCGGCGCCGCGCGTCCGGGCCGCGTTTGTTGCGCAACCGGTCGATCGGTGAGGACGCCAGCGCAGGTCTAATCGACCCCCACACCGGCACGATATAAAAGCGCCCCTGCCCGAACCACTCTAGGGAATGATAGTGTTCCCTGGCGCCGTGTTCCGTGCGCTTGCGTACATACGCCGGACAGGGACGAATCGGAGAAACTGCGCAGCCAGCGTTCGGAGAATTTCATGCGAATTGCTGCACAAAGCGCTGGTCGCCGTCGTAGAACAGGCGCAGGTCGTGGATGCCGTAGCGCAGCATCGTCAGGCGTTCGATGCTAGAGCCGAAAGCGAAGCCGATGTATTTTTCCGGGTCCAGGCCGAAATTGCGGATCAACCGATAATCATTTTAAACGCCATTTTTCACCGATCGACACTCTATCGCTCGCCCGGAGAAGCGGCAACCGCGTGACAATTCGCCCAAGCCTCGCTGTTTTCCCGGAGTCTCGCCCTTCGCAGCGTCCGCACTCGATTCGAACGCCGGCACGCGCGCAAGCCGAGCCGACTGCGCGGCCGGATTTACAGTTTGGAAAAGTCCAAGGTCGCGAAGTAATCGTCTAGCGTTTCCGCGCGCCGAATCTGCATGACGGAGCCGTCTTCGCGCAACAGTAGCTCGGCGGAACGCAGCTTGCCGTTGTATTGAAAGCCCATCGCGAAGCCGTGCGCGCCGGCGTCGTGGATCACGAGCAAGTCGCCGGCGTCGATTTCCGGGAGTTGCCTGTCGATCGCGAACTTGTCGTTGTTCTCGCACAGCGAACCCACTACGTCGTAAGTGTGGTCTTGCGGCGCGGCCTCTTTACCGAGAACCGTGATGTGGTGGTAGGCACCGTACATGCCGGGCCGCATCAGGTTGGACATGCAGGCATCGACGCCGACGTATTCCTTGTAAGTGCTCTTGTGATGAATCGCCTCGGTAACGAGGTAGCCATAGGGTCCGGTGATACAGCGGCCGTTTTCCATGAAGATCTTCAGCGGATGCAAACCGGCCGGCGCGACGATCTCCTGATACGTCTGCTGGATCCTGCGGCCGACAAGGCCGAGGTCGACCGCTTTCTCGCCCGGCCTGTAGGGAATGCCGATGCCGCCGCCGAGGTTGACGAATTCAATTCTCACACCCGGATCGCGGGCGAGTTCCACGGCCAGTTCAAACAGCATTTTCGCTGTCTCGACAAAGAACTCGGGATTGAGCTCATTTGACGCCACCATCGTGTGCAGCCCGAAGCGGCGCACCCCTTTCGCCTTCAATTGCCGATAGCCTTCCACCAGCTGCTCGCGGGTGAAACCGTACTTCGCTTCTTCCGGCTTGCCGATGATGGCGTTTCCCTCGCGCAGCCGGCCCGGGTTGTAGCGCAGGCAAACCACCTCCGGCAACCCGGCGTGCTGTTCCAGATAAGGGATGTGCGTGATGTCATCAAGGTTGATGATCGCACCCAGTTCTTTCGCCCGGAGGTACTCTTTCGCCTGAGTCTCGTTCGACGTGAACATGATGTTCTCGCCGGTAATGCCGACGCGCTCGCAGAGTTCCAGTTCTGCCAGGCTCGAGCAGTCGCCGCCCAGACCTTCTTGCCTCAGGATCTTCAGCAAGTGCGGATTCGGGGTCGCTTTGACGGCAAAGTACTCCTGGAAGCTGCTCCATGCGAACGCCTGGTTCAGCCGCCGGGCGCTGGCGCGGATCGCGGACTCGTCATAAATGTAAAACGGCGTCGGGTAACTGCGAGCGATCTCGCGGACGGTCCGCTCGTCAAAGGGGAGTGGCTTATCGATCATGGTGGCTCGTGGTTCGGGTTGCGTTTTTCTGGAAAACTGCCTGTAGGGGCAGTGAGTGTACCTCGTCGCGCCGAATGGTGGCAATCCACCATCGCCGTGTAAAATGAGGTCAATATGAGATTAGCTGATCTTTGGGCGAAGCACGGCGGCGGCACACTGCGGCCGGACTCTGCCGAAACGCAAGACCTGCTCATCTTCGGCGTCACTGACGATTCCAGAGACGTTCGCCACGGTTACCTGTTCTGCGCACTGCCGGGCACGAGGGAGGATGGCCTTGCGTTCTGCTCGCAGGCCGCCGCGAAAGGCGCGCAGGCCATCGCCGTGCCCGAAGGCACGCGCGACGAGGCGCTGGGCCTCAACGAGTACGAGCGCGCAAAGATCGTCGTCCTGCGCGTGCGGGACATTCGAGGATTCTATGCGCGCGTGGCGGCCGATTTTCATTCCGCCCGTCCAGTCACGATCGCATCCGTCACTGGCACCAATGGCAAGACCTCTACGGTGTGCTTCCTGCGCGACCTGTGGGGCGAGGACGGGCACAACGCGGTCAGCCTGGGAACCCTCGGACTGCAGGCCCGCGACAAGCGCCACTCCAACCTTGAAGCGGGACTGACCACCTACGACGCGAAAACGCTGCATATCATGCTGGGCGAACTGGAGCGCGCGCACGGCGTGACGCATGTTGCGATGGAGGCGTCGAGCCATGCGCTCGATCAGCAACGCCTGGCCGGCGTCACGTTTGACGCGGCAGGTTTTACCAACCTCACCCAGGACCATCTGGACTACCACCCGTCGATGCAGGCCTACTTCCAGGCCAAGATGCGGCTCTTCGATGAGCGGCTCAAAACGGATGGCGTGGCTGTCGTCAATACCCGCGACATGCAGGGTATTCAGGTCGCATCGGCGATGCGGGCTAGAAGCACCCGCGTCATTTCCTATGGCGAAGCAGGCAGCGGCGCTGACCTTGTGGTCCTCGAGCGTATCCCGCATGCGCAGGGACAAACGCTGAAGTTGTCGGCCTTCGGAACCGCCTATCAAGTGCAGGCGCCGGTGGCGGGTGCGTTTCAAGCAGAGAACATTCTATGCGCGCTCGGTTTGGCGGTCGGCACAGGCGTGCCGGTCGACCGGGCAATTGCCGGCGTCGCTCGCCTGGCTAGCGTTCCGGGACGACTCGAACTCGCCGCCGTGCTGGCGAATGGCGCGACGGTCTATGTGGACTACGCGCATACGCCCGATGCTCTGCAAAACGTGCTGCGCAGCGTGCGCCCGCACGTCGGCGCGAAAGACAAACTCCATGTGCTCTTCGGATGCGGCGGGGACCGCGATCCGGGAAAGCGACCCATCATGGGCCGCATCGCTGAAGAACTCAGCGATTGCGTTTGGGTGACGGATGACAATCCGCGCACCGAAGACCCGGACGCCATCCGAAAACAAGTGCTCTCGGGGGCCACCGGTGCGGCGCCCGCAACGAACGCCGGTCCGCGTCGTGAAGCGTTGCAACTCGCGCTTTGCGCCTTGCGCCCGGGGGATGTCCTGGTCGTCGCCGGCAAGGGCCATGAAGACTATCAGGTCGTGCTCGAACGCGACGCCGCAGGGCTGCCCCTGCAGGATTCCCGGGGGCGCCCCGTGACGAAGAAGATTCCGTTCTCCGACGCCCGAGTCATCCGTGAAATCATCGCGTCGATGTAACGCAGGTCGGCCAGGAAGCGGACATGGCTGCGTTCTATGACGCCCGTGGCAATACCTATTTCGTAGCCTCGCCGCAGGAACTCGGCGGCTTCGCCGATCTTGCGCGAACCGCTGCCGAAGCTGCGCGGACACGCGAGCGCTGGGCGCGCCGCGCGATCGAACGCATTTGCGGCCGGGCTAACGTTGCTGCGGGGATCGAACCCGGCAGCGCCAAAAGGTACCGCTCGGACGGTTTGTTGGTGGGGCCGTTCCCGGACGAACACGCGTTCGCGTTGTTGATCGTAAACACCGACGGAACGCTTGCCGAGCGCAGCGGCAACGGCCTGACGATCTTCTCGCAGTGCCTCGTCGACACCGGGCGGGCCAATCGCTCCGATGCGTTCTTTGTACGCATCTATCACGACACGCCCGGGTCGCCGGTCGTCGAGGCGCGGATAGAAGCTGGTGAACGCGAGGGGCATCGAGGGTTTTGGGTCGACATGGGCGTCCCGACATACGGACTCTCAGCGGTCGGGGCTGCGCCCGAACACGTCGGCGTTTCCGAGTTTGACGGTCGCATCGTTGCGCGCGTCTACGATCTCGAGCGGATAGACGCGTCGTGGGCATGCAGCCAGTTTGTCAATGTCGGGAATCCGCATTGCGTGACCTTCCTGAAGAGCCCGGACCTACTGCCTTCGATGGCGCAACTCGGATCCGAGAACTGGATGCCCAGGCTGAGCGCAATTGCAAACAGCACCGCTAGCGATGGCGTGCGCGGCGCGGGGCGTCCATGCAAAAACGGAGTCAATCTGCAGTGGGCCTGCGTCATGGGCCCGGACAGCATCGAGGCGCGGGTATTCGAGCGCGGCGAAGGGCCCACCCTGTCTTCCGGGTCAAGCGCAACGGCGGTCGCGAGCGCGGCACGCAAGCTGGGGCTGCTCGATGCGCAGACCGTCAATGTTAGAATGCCGGGCGGCGTGGCACCGGTGCGATTCGATGAACGCAACGGGAGCCTCGCGTGCGTGATGTTGTTCGGCGAAGCGCAGCAAGCGCATCCACCTGTTTAAAGGTTTTCATAATCGATCATGACCTATATTAACGAGCATTATCTCAAGTTGACCGCCGGTTACCTGTTTCCTGAAATCGGCCGGCGGGTCACGGCATTCTGCGACGCCAACCCTTCCGCGAAAGTCATACGCCTGGGCATAGGCGACGTCACCGAGCCGCTGGCCCCCGCGGTGCTTCAAGCGATGCATGCGGCCGTCGACGAGTTGGCCGCGCACGCGTCGTTCCGCGGCTATGGACCCGAGCAGGGCTACGATTTTCTGCGCGACGCCATCGCCGAACACGATTATCGAGCGCGCGGAGCCGAGGTCGACGCGGACGAGATCTTCGTCTCGGACGGTTCGAAGTGCGATTCGGGAAATATCCTGGATATTTTCGGGGAGAATAACGTCATCGCCGTGGTGGATCCGGTCTACCCGGTGTATGTGGATACCAATGTCATGGCCGGACACACGGGTCCGGCGGACGCCAGCGGGCGCTACGCCGGCCTGGTGTACCTTCCGGTTACCGCCGAAAACGATTTCGTTCCTGAACTTCCCAAACAGCGGGTCGACCTGATTTACCTGTGCTATCCGAATAACCCCACCGGCGTGGTCGCCACCAAGGAGATGCTCAAGCGTTGGGTCGACTACGCGCAGAAAAACGGTTCGATTATTTTGTACGACGCCGCCTATGAGGCGTACATCACCGACCCGGCCATTCCGCACTCGATCTATGAAATTGACGGCGCCAGGGATGTCGCGATCGAGTTCCGCAGCTTCAGCAAGACGGCCGGCTTCACCGGTGTGCGCTGTGCCTTCACGGTGATTCCGAAGGGCCTCATGGGAAAGACGCGGGATGGCCGCGAAGTCGCGATTCATCCGCTGTGGAATCGGCGGCACTGCACCAAATTCAATGGTGTGTCGTATCCCGTGCAACGCGGCGCCGCCGCAATTTACTCGCCGGAAGGTAAGCGGCAAGTGCGCGAAACCATAGCGTTTTACCTGGCCAACGCCAGACTGGTGCGTGAAGCGCTGACGAAACTGGGGCTACAGGTCTACGGCGGCGTGAACGCGCCTTACGTGTGGCTGAAGACGCCCGGCAATTTGAGCAGCTGGGACTTTTTCGACAAGCTGCTGCAGCAAGCCCATCTGGTCGGTACGCCAGGGAGCGGTTTTGGCGCCTGCGGGGAAGGCTATTTCCGTCTGAGCGCCTTCAACAGCCGCGCCAACGTCGAAGAAGCCGTGAAGCGCTTCGCGAAAATCCTCTAGGCGGTCTGGCGTGAACGGCGATCGCGAAACGCACCCAATAGCGGCGAGGCGCTAGCGTTTCGCTTCCAGTTGTTCCCAGCGCGCCAAGGCCGCAGCCAATGCCTTCTCGAGCGCAGCGAAACGCAGGTTCAATTGCTTCACCTGCTCCGGCTGATCCCGGTACAGCGCCGCGTCCGCGAGCGCCGCGGTGATCTGCTTTTGTTCCTTTTCAAGCGCATCTATTTTTTCTTGTAAATCAGCAAGTTCTCGATCTTCCTTAAAGCTGAGTCCAGCTTTCGCCGGCGCCGTCGCGGACGCCGCCTTCTTGCTGCGGCCGTCGATCTTTTGTCCGCGCCGGGCGGGGGCGGTCTCGGATTTGGCAGAGGTCTTCACCCGCTGCCAGTCGCTGTAACCCCCGGCGTATTCCTTCCACACGCCCTCGCCCTCGCTGGCGATGGTCTGCGTCACGACGTTGTCCAGAAACGCCCGGTCGTGGCTCACCAGGAACAGCGTGCCGCTATAGTCCTGCAGCAATTCTTCCAGCAGCTCCAGCGTCTCGATATCGAGGTCGTTGGTCGGCTCGTCCAGCACCAGCACGTTGGCCGGCCGGCTGAACAGGCGCGCCAGCAGCAGGCGGTTGCGCTCGCCGCCGGAAAGCGATTTGACCGGTGCCCGCGCGCGCTCCGGCGGGAACAGGAAGTCACCGAGATAGCTGATCACATGCTTGCGTGCGCCGTTTATTTCGACGAAGTCGCCTCCTGTGCTGATGGTGTCGGCGAGCGTGGCCTCTTCGTCCAGCACGGCGCGGAACTGGTCAAAATAGGCGAAATCGAGCTTGGTTCCGAGGCGTACCTGGCCCGCATCCGGCTGGATCTCGCCCAGGATCAGTTTGAGCAAGGTGGTCTTGCCGCTGCCGTTCGGTCCGATCAGGCCCACTTTGTCGCCGCGCAGAATGCGGCAGGAGAAATCCTGCACCACCGGCTTGCCTTCGTACTGCTTGTGGACCTTGCGCAGTTCCACCACCAGCTTGCCCGAGCGCTCGCCCTCTTCCACCGCCAGAGCGACCTTGCCGACGCGCTCGCGCCGCGCGCTGCGCTCCAGGCGCAGCGCCTCCAGGCGCCGCACCCGGCCTTCATTGCGCGTGCGGCGCGCCTGTATGCCCTGACGGATCCAGACCTCTTCCTGGGCCAGGAATTTGTCGAACTTGCGGCTGTGCACGGCTTCGGTTTCCAGGGCCGCCGCTTTTTCCTGCTGATAGGCGCTGAAGTTGCCGGTGTAACTGCTCAAGTAGCCGCGATCGAGCTCGATGATCCGGGTGGCGACATTATCGAGAAACCGCCGGTCGTGGGTGACCAGCAGCACGCTGCCGGAAAACGACTGCAGCATCTGCTCCAGCCATTCGATGGCCGCGACGTCCAGATGATTCGTAGGCTCGTCCAGGAGCAGCAGATCAGGCGCGAGCACCAGCGCCCGCGCCAGGGCGACGCGCTTTTTCAAGCCGCCGGACAACTCGGCCACCAGCCGGTCGGCGTCGAGCTGCAGGCGCGACAGCGTGTTCGCGACCTTGTGCTCTAGGCTCCAGCCGTCGCTCGCATCGAGCGCTTCCTGCAGTTCGTGCAGCCGCTCCATCAACGCAGGATCGGTAGGCGCGCCGGCGTCATGCGCTACGGTCAGATCGTGCGCGACGGCGTGATAGTCGATCAACAGTTGCGTGCCTGCGCCCAGCCCTTCGGCCACCGCCTCGAACACGGTCAAGCCGGGCTGGAACAGCGGCTCCTGCGGCACGCTCGCCAGCTTCAGCGCCGGCGCGCGCCAAACCTTGCCGTCGTCTGCGGCAGCGACGCCGGATATGAGCTTCAGCAAGCTAGATTTGCCTGTGCCGTTGCGGCCTATCAGCCCGATGCGCTCGCCCGGTTCGATCACCAGATCGACATGGTCGAGCAAGGGCACATGGCCATAGGCCAGGGAAACCTGGGAAAGCTGAAGGAGAGGCATCGAAAACCGGAGTCGTAGGCAGGAAACGACCCCAAGGATACCTCATCGCGGCGTGTTTTCCGCAAATTGCCGGCGTTAGGCGGCGTATTTAACCGAGCGGATCTCCGTAATCGGCAGCATGGCGATATCGCGCAGCTTCTCGTAGCGCTCGGAGCTCAAGTCGACCATCGAGCCCAGTTGCGAGTAGGACGAGGCGACAAAATGCTCCTCGCCGTCCGCGCCCTTGCGCGTGATGCCGAAGTTGACTGCGGCGCGTTTTTGGTGGTCCAGCTTGCTCAGCAAGTTCTTGGTCGCCCAGATGGTGCCAAAGCGCGCGAATTCGCTCAGGCGCGAGGCGTGGTTGATGGTATCCCCCAGCACGGCGAATTCTACGCTGGTCGCCGTCTGGAACGTGCCCAGCCACTCCTGGCCCTCGTGCAGTCCGGTGTTCAGGTAGAGCTCGTTGAACCAGTTCTTGAGCAGCTGCCACTTTTTGCTGATTTTCCGCATCTCCAACTTCAGCTCCTGCGCGCAGGCAAGCGCGTTAAAAATGTAGTCGCTGTCGGGCTGCGGGAAAAAATAGTAGACCATGCCGTCGCCTACGTGCTTGCCATATGTCCCGTAATACTTCCTGAATATCGGGCCCATGGTGGTCCAGATCTCGTTGATCAGCTCGAAGTACTCTTCCGGCGGCAGTTCGGAGCAGATTTTGACCGAGTTCTGCAGATCCGCGACCATTACCGCGAGCGGGGTGAGCACCGGCAGGCGCTTGCGCATCAAATCGCGGATCACCGCGTCGCGCTGGCTCAAGAAATCGAGCAGCGTCGAGTTATATTGGTCGGCCGGAATGTAGACGACGAATATCCCCTCGCGGAAGAACGAGGCGAATACGCGCCAGTTTTGGGCAGCGCCGCTGTCATCGAACAATTCAACCGGAAAATCGAGGATTTGTTTGCGCTCGGATGTGATCACCGATTCGTCGTACAGCCGCTCCGCCAGCACCAGCGCATCCCGGTCCAGGCCGCGCAGCAGCCCGAGCACGCCGCTTTTGGCCAGACGGTTCTTGGCCAGAGCCAGGTGGACGCGTAACAGTTCGGCGCCGGAGTAGGGCGATTTCTCGGATGCGGCCTGAAACAGCAGCAGGAACAGGTTGCGCGCCTCGCTGTGTGCGGGCAGCGTGTCCAGGCCGGAGAGAATGCGCCCGCGCGCCGCGTCGTTGTACCAGGTCAGTTCGAAGTTGTAGTTCACCATGTAGGCCGGATGAGGAACGTCCTCCAGCGTAAGGCGCAGGGCGCGGCGGTTCTCCTCCGGCGGCTCCTGCGTCTGGGCGCCGGCCGCGGCCGGAGCATCCACCGTCACGGCTACCTGATCGGCGGCGATCTGCTCCCGCCCCGTCTGAGCAATTCCTATGCGTGCGACTACCTCGGCCATGGCCAGACCTTCCCTTTTCAGTCGTTGGACTTCTTCTATTTGGCTTATCGCTTCCTCAGGAAAATAGCCCATCATGTTTGCGTCGCCCTCGTCAGGCTGGGGCTGTTTGAGGATAGGTTTGGACAGTAGACCTAACTTAATGTAATTGTTTAGCGTAGCCCTGGATATTCCTGTTTTTTCTAAAATGTCTTTGCTTGATTTCATATTTTCCAAAGCGCATACCCGGGCTGGGCTATGTGTTTTCCTAGGCAATTTATACTGTCTAATTGCTAATCTAGACAACTGTCTAAATAAAGTCAAGCACTATTTGGACAGCTCAAATTGCGCGACCATTCCTTCCCGACTATGAAAGACGAGGCCACCACCGGCCGCGCAGTCTGGTGTGATGGAAATCAAAGGCGCCGCAAGCGCTTCGCGCTAAAGTGTTTTTGTCCAGTTCCTATACCGCGTCCCGCCATGCCTAACCCAGCCGAAGCTTGCCGCCTTCCGCCAAGCCCGTACCTGCGCAACGCGCCCCCCTCGCCCGGCCACCGCAGCGCGGCGAGCAAGCCGGCATGAGCGCCCCCGCGCCCCTGCCGGCGGAAGAACTCGCGCACCGCTGCGATGCCGGGCAATTCGCCTTTGCCACCACCGATGAAATCGAAGATATAGACGTCATCCCCGGGCAGCAACGCGCCATCGATGCGATCGAACTCGCGGCGGGTATAGACCGCGAAGGCTACAACCTGTTCGTCATGGGCCCCGCGGGCTGCGGCCGGCACACGCTGGTACGCCAGAGAATAGAGGCGCGGGCCAAGGGCGCGCCGCGGCCATCCGACTGGGTCTACGTGAACAACTTTGCCCACCCGCATCGCCCCATCGCCATCGAGTTGCCTCCCGGGCGCGGCGCCGGGCTAAGCAAGGACATGGCGCGGCTGGTGGACGAATTGCGCAGCAACATCCCGGCGGTATTCGAGGGCGACGAGTACCGTTCCAAGACCGACAGCATCGACGCCGAATTCAAGGAACGCCACGAAAAGGCGTTTTCCACCCTGGGCGACGAAGCCATCGCACAGGGCGTAGCCCTGCTGCGCACCCCGGCCGGTTTCTCTTTCGCGCCGGTGAAGGAAGGCGAGGTGATGGGCGCGGACGATTTCGCCAAGCTGCCCGAGGCGGAGCAGCAACGCATAAAGGGGGCAATCGAGGCGCTGCAGACCAAGCTCGAGCGGCTGATCCGCGACACCATGCGCTGGCGCAAGGAGCGCACCGAACGCGTGCGCGAACTGAACCGCGAGATGACCTTGTTCGCCGTCGGCCACCTCGTCGACGAGTTGAAGCAGCGCTACGCCGAATGGCCGCGGGTGGTGGAATACCTGGACGCGGTACAGCACGACGTGCTCGAAAACGCCGACGATTTCCGCAAGCCCGACGAAGAGCCCTCGCCGATCGCGCGGCTGATGCAGCAGGAGGAGCCGTCCCTGCGGCGCTATCAGGTCAACGTGCTGGTGGACCACGGCGCGCCCGACGGCTCGCCCGTGGTGTACGCCGATCACCCTACTTTGCAGAACCTGGTCGGCCGCATCGATCACCTCTCGCGCATGGGAACGCTGGTCACCGACTTCGCCATGATCAAGCCCGGGGCGCTGCACCGCGCCAACGGCGGCTATCTGCTGGTCGACGCGATCCGGCTGCTGACCCAGCCCTTCGCCTGGGAAGGCTTGAAGCGCGCGCTGCTGCGCCATCAGGTGCATATCGAATCCCTGGGCGAGGCCTACGGCCTGGTGAGCACGCTCTCGCTCGAACCCGAGCCGATTCCGCTCAAGCTGAAGGTGGTGCTCGTCGGCGAGCGCCTGCTGTTCTATCTGCTGCAGGCCTACGACCCGGATTTCGGCCGGCTGTTTCGCGTGGCCGCCGACTTCGAGGAGCACATGGAGCGCACGCCTGAGACCAGCCTGCTGTTCGCCCGCTTCATCGCGACGCGGGCGCGCGCCGACACGCTGCTGCCGCTAGAACGCGACGCAGTTGCGCGCGTCGTCGATTTCGGCTCGCGCGTCGCCGGCGACACGCGCAAAATAAGCGCCAATATGGAGCGCATGGTCGAGTTGCTGCACGAATCCGACCACCGTGCGCGGCAGGCGGGCAGCGCTGCGATAGACGCTGCCGCCGTTCAGGGCGCGATCGACGCCCAGCGCCACCGCGCCGGCCGCCTGCGCGCCGAAGTCCAGGAAGCCATCCTGCGCGGCAAAGTGCTGATCGCCACCGCCGGCACGGCCGTTGGCCAGGTGAACGGCTTGTCGGTATTCGACCTCGGCGACTTCGCTTTCGCCGAACCGGTGCGCATCACCGCGACCACCCGCCTGGGCGAAGGCCAGGTAATCGACATCCAGCGCGAAGTCGAACTCGGTGGCGCGATCCATTCCAAGGGCGTGATGATCCTGTCCGCGTTTCTCGCGGCGCGCTTTTCCAGCAACCTGCCGCATGCGCTCGCCGCGAGCCTGGTGTTCGAGCAAACCTACGGCCATGTGGACGGCGACAGCGCTTCGCTCGCCGAGTTGTGCGCCCTGCTGTCCTCGCTCGCCGACGTGCCGATCCGGCAGGGCTTTGCGGTCACCGGCTCGATCAACCAGCTGGGCGAGGTGCAGCCGATAGGCGCCGTGAACGAAAAAATAGAAGGCTTTTTCGACATCTGCCAGGCGCGCGGACTGAACGGCGAGCACGGCGTGCTGATTCCCGCCGCAAACGTGGATCACCTGATGCTACGCGATGACGTCGTCGCAGCGGCAGCACAAGGCAAGTTTCGCGTTTTTTCGGTGCGCACGGCTGACGAAGCGATCGAAATCCTCACCGGCATGCCTGCGGGCCTGCCCCAGGACGCCGGCGTCGGGACGCAATTGGGCTTGAACGGGCGTGTGGCGGCGCGCCTGCGCGACTTGGCCGCGCTGCATCGCGAGCAGCCGCGTCCCGGCCAGGTGAAACGGATCCCGCGCGCGCATGGAAAACACAGTACCCGCTGACGCCGCCAAAGTCCGCCGCATCCTCATGGCGCTGGACACCGCCTCGTCGATTCTGCCTGCGATGGAGGCCGCGGCCGGCCTCGCGCTCGGACTGCACGCCGAACTCGCAGGGTTGTTCATCGAGGACGAAGGGCTGCTGCGCTCCGCCGGATTGCCGTTTGCGCGCGAATTCGGCTATGCCTCGGCGCGCGTTAGCCCTCTGGCGCCCGCCTCCGTCGAACGCGCGCTGCGGGCGCAGGCGGAGCAGTTGCGGCGCTTGCTGGCAGCGACGGCCGCACGCCTGTCGCTCGCGTGGACGCTAGAAGTCGTGCGCGGCGAAGTGCGGCGCAGCGCGCTGGCGCGGGCCGGCCCCGCCGACCTGCTGGTGCTCGGCCGCTCGGAATACGCATGGCCGGGCGCACGCCGCCGCGCCGATCCGGCGCAGCGCTTCCCCGCGCTGGCTGCGCGCCCCGTAGCGGTCATTTTCGACGGGTCGGCCACGGCGCCGCGCGCGCTGTCCATAGGCAGCACTCTCTGCGATGTCACCGATAGCAAACTGACCGTGCTGATTCCGGCCGCCTCCGCGAAGGCCTACGATGAGCTGCGACAGCGAGCGGCACGGCAACTTATCGGCCGTCCGCACGCAAGCTACCTCTTTCTGCCCGACACCAGACCCGAGAGCGTTATCCGCACGGCGCGCAGCCGCCATTTCGGTGCGCTGCTGTGGCCCGGACGCATCGAAGATCTCACCCCGGCGCAATTGACGGAACTGCCCTGCCCGGTGGTGCTTATTCCTTCGCACTTCAACCATTAGCGTGCGAGAGAACCAGGAAATCTCGGATAAGTTGCGCGAGGCGGCCACCTTGCTCGAAGCGCAGGGCGCGAACCCGTTTCGCGCCGGGGCCTATCGCAAGGCAGCGGATACGCTCGCGCGTCTTACGCGGCCGGTTCGGGAGATCTTCGATGCCGAGGGTGTCGCGGGGCTGGATGCGCTGCCGCATATCGGCAAAGGCATCGCCACGGCCATCGCCGAAATCCTCATTACCGGCCGCTGGAACCAGCTTGAACGCTTGCGCGGGACGCTGGAGCCGATGCAACTGTTTCAGAGCGTGCCCGGAATAGGCCCGCAACTCGCCCAGCGCGCGCATGAGGCATTGCACGTCGACACGCTGGAGGCGCTCGAGGCGGCGGCCTACGACGGCCGCCTCGAGAGCGTGCCGGGTATCGGCGCGCGGCGCGCGGCGGCTTGGCGCGCCGCACTCGCCAGCATGCTGCAGCGGGTGCGGCCGAGAAATCAGGCGCCAGCGCCGGCAAGCCAGCCGCCTGTGGCGACCTTGCTGGAGGTAGATCGCGAATATCGCCACAAGGCCGAGGCGGGTAACCTACCGACCATCGCACCCAGGCGCTTCAATCCGGAGGGCAAGGCGTGGTTGCCGGTACTGCACACGCAGCGCGACAACTGGCATTTCACTGCCTTGTACTCCAACACGGCGACTGCGCACAAATTCAAACGTACGCACGATTGGGTCATCGTTTACTTTTACGATGAACACCACGTCGAGGGACAACACACGGTGGTCACCGAGACGCGCGGCCCGCTGGCCGGACGGCGCGTGGTGCGTGGACGCGAACCAGCCTGCGCGGCGCTTTACGCGCAGGAGCAAACGCGCGCCGGCGCGCACGCTTGAGCTCCTCCGCCCGTCGACTATCCACCGGCCTTGGCAGGGACGCGGGTGCCGCTATTTTTCCGGACCGCCAGGCCGCATCTCGCCTTTGCGCACCCAGACGCCCCGGTCCTCGCAGCGAAGCAATTCACTGCCGGAGAGGACATAGGCGCCTATCGGGTAGGCAGCATCGTTGAAGGTGCAGACGCCCGCTTCAAGCTCCATGTCGAGCGAAATCTCCTCGTACTCGTCGATGATGGGTGAAGTCTTACGCTCGGGATCGGGAGCGCCTACTTGAAGCACGTGATCGGCCATGGCTTGCTCCTTGTTGATGGTCAACGATTACCCGGATAGACCGGGACCGGTTTCAGACTCGCCCACGACCAGTACGGCCGCGCCGCGCACCCGGCCTGAGGCCAGCCGCTGCAGCGCCTCGTTCGCCGATGCCAGAGGGAAAGTTTCCACTTCGGTTCTGATGCCTGCTTTGGGCGCGATATCGAGAAACGCCTCGCCGTCGCGGCGCGTGAGGTTCGCAATAGAGCGTACGCTGCGCTCGCCCCACAGGACGGAATAGGGAAATTGCGGAATATCGCTCATATGGATGCCGGCGCACACCACCGTCCCGCCCTTGGCCGTGTGGCGCAGCGCCTGCGGTACCAGCGCACCCACCGGCGCGAACAATATGGCGGCATCCATTTCACCTGGCGGCGCGGCGCTCGAGTCCCCGGCCCACGCAGCCCCCAATTCGCAGGCGAAACGCTGCCCATCCGCATCGCCGGGCCTGGTGAAAGCGTAGATCTCCCGCCCCTGCCAGCGCGCCAGTTGCGCGATGATGTGCGCTGCCGCGCCAAACCCATAGATGCCGATCCGCTTTGCATCCCCGGCGGCGACCAGCGCACGGTAGCCGATCAGCCCCGCGCACAGCAGCGGTGCAGCTTCGGCGTCCGTATATGCGTCCGGCAAGGGAAAACAATAGCGTTCATCGGCCAGCGCGAATTCGGCGTAACCGCCATCCAGGGTATAGCCGGTGAACAGCGCCGCGTCACATAGGTTTTCGCGGCCGCTCGCACAATAGGCGCAATGGCCGCAGGTGCGCCCGAGCCAAGGCACACCCACGCGCTGCCCAGGCGAAAAGCGCGTCGCTTGCGCGCCTTGTTCCATCACGATGCCCACGATTTCGTGGCCGAGTATCAGGGGCAGCTTCGGCTGCCGCAGATCGCCGTCCACGACGTGCAGATCAGTGCGGCACACGCCGCAGGCGCGCACCTCGATCAGGATTTCACCTGGCGCAGGTTCGGGGCGGGACAGATCGACTAGTCGCAGTGGCCGGTCCTGCGCATCCAGAACCATCGCCTTCATCCGTCCCCGCACCGGGCGATCCGATTACTTGACCGTAATCTTCTTCGCTTCGCCCCCGGTCTTCTTCGGCAGGGTCAAATGCAGCACGCCGTCGCGGTACTCGGCCTCCGTTTTCGCCTCGTCGATGTCGTGGGCGAGGCTGAAGCTGCGAAACTGCCTGCCATAGTAGCGCTCGCTGCGGACCACCTTCTTGCCCTCTTTCTCTTCTTTTTCCTGCTTGACCTCGGCGCTGATGGAAACCTGGTTGCCGTCGATCGACACCTGGATATCCTCTTTCTTCACTCCGGGAATCTCCGCCTTGACCGTGTAGGCCTTGTCCGCTTCCGCTACGTCGAGTTTGATCTGGGGCTCAACTCCAAGATCAGACAGGACGGGGCGCAGCCTGAACCCCGGGAAGAAGTCGCTCATATCCCGGAACGGGTCGAAGCGCGCCAGTTCGTTGAATGGATCGTAACGTGTGATATTGGCCATGATGACGCTCCTGTGGTTGACAATGAAAGTCGGGTTATCAGCCTGCGTGCCCGCAGTACGTCGAGCCGATGCCGTCTTCGCCTATTCGCTGTTCTCCTTGTTCACCGCGTTCTGCGCGCCAACGGCCGGCGTGGCCTGCTGCTTGACTTCACCGGCGCCGGTCCTGGGCAGCGGTACCCCGCGTTTCTTGTCGCAGGCGGAAATACCCAACACCAGCGCCAGGACGATAAGCCAGGACCAAGCACGGGTCATTTGAAAAGCGATGCGCTGCGCTTGATCGACTCGCGCAAATCGCTCCACGCCTTGTCCGCGGTATCTTTCAGGTCTTCCCAGGCCCACTCTCCGTGCTGGCGCAGTTCCTGCAGTTTTTCCTGTGCCAGCGCACGCTTGCACGCAAGCGCTTCAAGCTGCACCTCGAACTCGGCGCGGATTTCCGTCTTTGCGTCTCGCGCCTTCGCCTTTAATTCTCCGAGTTTCGCGTCCCACTCCGCGAGTTGAGCTTCGAGTTCTTGCTGGAAGCGGTGTTTCGCGCTCGGCTGCGGATCATCGCCAGGCTGCGCTTCAAGCAGATGCTCGATTTCCGCTTCCGCTTCCAGCCAGTCGCCAAGTTCATCTCCGGAGAGAAAACCGCGGCGCTCGGCGTGATAATAGGCAGCAACGGCGACCATTTCGCGCCGCTTTTCGGGGGCACTGCCCTGATCGCTGTGCGGGCGGGCAGTCGATTTGATGGGCAGCGTGCGCATGTTCGTTCTCCTTTGCGGTGTGGATTCAAGTTACCTCTATCCAACTTCCCCGTTGTGACAATAATCAATGAAATTACCCATGCGAAAAGGCTGAACCGGAGCGACTTTGCCTAGTGAATTCTGGAGCGGGCGCCAGGGCGACCTGTATTTGCGCACTGAGGTGCGGGTGCCGGAGCAGCTTACGCGCGAAGAACGGGAACTGTACGAGCGGCTGCGCGCGATCGCGCGATCGAAGCCTGCTGCAAATAACAAGTTTTCATTTTTCGGAAAGCCGAACTAGACAAGCCGGCAAGATTTCCGGGGGCCTATGAACAGGTATCCGTATTCCTGGTCGATTTTCCCTTCCCATGCCGCGTTGCGGCGCGGCAGTGACAGGGGTCGACTCTGCGAGAGGCCGAGGCCAGACGATCACGCCAGGTTTCTATCGCGCCCCGACGTCCTCTGTCCCAGTCTTCATCTTCCTGCCATTTCCTGATTTGCATCTATACTTTACTCACAAACAGCGCCGAGGCTGGCCTTGCAATCACCGAAAAGGAGGGGATCATGAGTTTCTTTACCCTGGGTGGTTTTGGCGGCCGCGCTCGCCACTATCGTCGCCTTGGTATCGGGGCTTCCTTCCATGGCCACCGACCACGGGGTCGGACATCTTCACCGCACTCACTGGATGGTAGGGCGCGCTGCCTTTCAGGCTGCCGCTTTCCTGCTGGTGCTGTTCGCAATCTACGTGGCGAACTGACGCAGCGTGTATTTCCGAAGGAGGTGCCAAAATGATCGAGATAGCGAAACCGACAGACGTTGAATTGGTGAAATGCGAGGTTTGCCTCAAGGAAGTACCGAAGTCCGAGGCGCAAAACGCGGAAGCGCGGGACTACGTGGCCTATTTCTGCGGCCTGGAATGCTACGAGGAGTGGGAGGAAGCAGAGATGAAGGAGCGGACGCTGGAGGCCGGGGAGCCGTAGTCGCTGATCAGCCGGCGCCGCGTGAACGACGGTTTCGGGTGCACCCATGGCCAGAACAATCCTGCTGACCGCAATCGGTCAGTTCAAATATGCGCTCCTGCTGATCGTCCTCCTGAGTGGCCCGGCCGTTCTTGCGCAGACGCGGCCGGACAACGAAATCCGGATCACGATCGAGAACACCGGGCAGATGAACGTCCTTGACGTGAGCGTTTCCGTCCTGGCCACCCCGCAGCAGGCATGGGCGGTTCTGACCGATTGGGACAATCTGGCCAGTTTCATTACCAACATCAAGGCAAGCCGCATCATCGCCCGATCAAGCGATACGGTACGAGTAAAGCAGACTGTGCGGGCGAATATCTGGCCGTTCTCATTCGACATCGAACTCGACCGGGAGATCGAGCTTTTCCCTTACGAAAGAATGCAGTTTCGGCTGCTCGACGGGGACTTCGACAAGATGGAGGGCTCGGTCCGGCTGGTCGCGGATCCAATGGGCAGCAGAATCATATCCCATATCGAATCCATCCCCCGATTCTGGATCCCGCCGCTGATAGGGCCGATAATCATCGAGCGGGAGACGCGCAACCAGTTTCGCCAGATCATCGATGAAATTGCTCGCCGCGCCGCTGCCGAAGCGGTGGTGCCCGCCGCCAACGGCCGCGCGCATTAGCTTGCGCGAAGCGGCACCACCTCGCACGGATCATCCAGGGGCGAACAACCGCTTCATGGATTGAAAGCAATTGGTCGCAGCCCGGGCAGTATCGAGCGATTTCACATAGTCTTCAATGACGCGGGCTGCTGGATTTCCGCTGGACAAGCCGGCAAAATTTCCGGATACTGTATAAACATACAGTTTTTTGGAGAACCCATGCCCAGCCTCGCGGCCGGACTCGAGCAGCATCCCGGCATCTGGCGCGGCAGCGAACTCGCGCGCAGCGCCTGCCCCGGCATCGCCTCGGGCTTTGCGCCGCTCGATGCCGAACTGCCGGGCGGCGGCTGGCCGCGCGGCGCGCTCACCGAAATCCTGCCGCAGCACGAAGGCATAGGCGAGTTGCGCCTGCTCGGTCCGGCGCTGGCGCAACTTAGCTCCCAGGGAAAATTCATCGCCTGGATCGCCCCGCCCTATCTGCCCTATGCGCCCGCACTCGCCGCCGCCGGCATCGCCCTCGCGCGCGTGCTCATCGTCAAAACCGCCGGAGACGGCGACAGCCTGTGGGCGGCGGAGCAGGCGCTGCGCTCGGCCGCCTGCGGCGGGGTGCTCGTCTGGCCGCGCGACATCCGCTACACCCAATTGCGGCGCCTGCAGCTCGCGGCCGAGGACGGCCGCTGCCTCGCCGTGCTGTTCCGTCCCACCCAGGCCGCACGCGAGCCTACGCCCGCGGTGCTGCGCATCGCACTCGCCACCGCTGCCGGCGGGCTCGCGCTATCGATATTAAAACGCCGGGGCGCGCCGCTCTCCCGGCCGATTGTGCTGCCGGCTGCGCCGCCGGCAGCCGCAAACAACAGTCCCCCTTACCGATTCGATGCCCATGTGGATAGCCCTACACCTGCCGCAGCTGCCGCTGGAAGCATTCCAGCGCGGCTTGCCCTCGCCTGAACCGCGCGCGGTCGCCGAGCGGCAACGCCTCATCGCCTGCGACGCCAAGGCCGCCGCGCGCGGCCTGCGCACTGGCATGCCGGTCACCGCGGCGCTGGCGCTCGCGCCGGGCTTGCGCCTGCGCGAACGCGATGCGGCAGCCGAAACCGAAGCCCTGCTCGGCATCGCCGCCTGGGCGATGCAATGCACGCCCAATGCCGCGCTCGAGTTTCCCGATCTGGTGCTGCTGGAGGTGTCGGGCAGCCTGAAGCTGTTCGGCGGCCTGGGCGAGATCGTGGCGAGGCTGCGGCGGGGACTCGCCGCCATGGGCTACAGCGCGTGCCTCGCCGCCGCGCCCACGGCGCGCGCCGCGTCCTGGTTCGCACGCTCAGGCAAACCCTGCCTGATCGCCGATGCCGCCTTGCTCGAAAGCGAGCTTCGCACCCTGCCCCTCTCGGTGCTGCAGTGCCGGGAGGAAGAAGCCCTGGCCTCCATAGGCGCAGGCAGCATAGCCGATCTGCTGGCGCTGCCGCGCGCCGGGCTGGCGCGCCGCTTTGGCCAGGGTCTGCTCGATACCTTGGACCAGGCCTTGGGCCGCTTGCCCGATCCGCGCGGTTTTTGCGTCCTGCCGGAGAAGTTTGGCGCTGCCATCGAACTGCCGGCCGAAGCCACGCAGGCCGAAGCCTTGCTGTTTGCATCGCAGCGGCTGCTGGCGCAACTCGAAGGCTTTCTCGCGGCGCGTGCCGCCGGCACGCGCCGGCTGCAATTCAATCTGTCGCATCGCGCCGCACCCGCCACGCGGATCGATCTGGGTCTGATCGCCGCCTGCCGCGAGGCCAGGCATTTCGCACTGTTGCTGCGCGAGCGGCTGCAACAGACGGCGCTGCCCGAACCGGTGCGCGCGATCGCGCTGCAAGTGCAGACCATCGAGCCGCTGGCACATGCCAACCAGAATCTCTTTCCCGATGCCTTGCACGAGGAAGGCAATTGGCCGCACCTGATCGAGCGCCTGCGCGCGCGCCTGGGCGCTGCGGCCGTGCACGGCATCGCCCTGTGCGCAGACCATCGTCCTGAGCGCGCCAGCGTCCATCCGGATCGCGCCAGCGCTCAGGCAGAGCCTGGCGCCAGGCAGCTCGCTCTCGATTTCGACCTGCGCCCGTTCTGGCTGCTCCCGCGGCCGCAGGCGCTGGAAGAAAAGGAATCCATCCCCTATCACCACGGGCCGCTGAAACTCTTGGCCGGCCCGGAGCGCATCGAGTCCGGATGGTGGGACGGCGCCGACATGACGCGCGATTATTTCATCGCCCGCGCAGCCGACGCAGCACTGCTGTGGGTCTATCGCGAGCGCAGCCCCGCCGGCGCCTGGTACCTGCACGGCATTTTTTCCTGAGGATCAATTGCAATATGACTCAGCCAGCATTTGTCATTCCGGGTCTATTTCCGTGGGCAAACTACTTGCGCGCTTGCGCGCGCCAACCACGTTTTCTGTACGGATAAGAAGCATCCGCACAGAAAACGCGGTTATAGTTAAAAGCAAGGATGGCTCGGGGATTTTATACAAGATCACCGATTGTGCACGGATGGCTTTTCATCCGTGCACAATCGGTGATCCGCGCGGACGGCTTCTCGTCCGCGCAACATCGAAACTCTGCGACAACGCGCGCGATTTAAATCGTTCGGTATAAATGACAGAACCCGGCGTGCTCCCCGCCTACGCGGAGCTGCACTGCCTGTCGAATTTCAGCTTTCTGCGCGGCGCGTCCCATCCGGAGGAACTCGTCGCCCGGGCGCATCAACTCGGCTACAGCGCGCTCGCCATCACCGATGAATGCTCGTTTGCCGGCGTGGTACGCGCGCATGGCGCAGCCAAGGCATACGGCCTGCCGTTGATTGTCGGCAGCGAAATCCAGCTCGCCGGCGGCCCGCAACTGGTGCTGCTCGCCACCGAGCGCGAGGGCTATGGCAATCTGTCCGAACTCATCACCCGCGGCCGGCGCCGCGGCGTGAAAGGCCGCTACGTTCTGGAGACGCAAGACCTCGACCAGGGCCTGCCCGGCTGCCTGGCTCTGCTCGTGCCGGGGGCGGTACCCGATGTCGCGCAGGCGCGCTGGCTCGCCGCGCGCTTTCCCGAGCGCGCCTGGATCGCCGCGGAACTGCTCTGCGGTGCGAACGACAAAGCGCGCCTCGCCGCGCTGCGCGAACTCGGCGATGCCTGCGGTCTGCCGCTTGCGGCCGCAGGCGATGTGCACATGCATCTGCGCTCGCGACGCAAGTTGCAGGACACCCTCACCGCCATACGCCTCGGCCGGCCGATCGCGCAGTGCGGCCACGCGCTGTATCCGAATGCCGAGCGCCATCTGCGGCTGCGCCTGCGGCTCGCGAACCTGTATCCGCGCGAGCTGCTCGAAGAAACCCTGCATATCGCCGAGCGCTGCGCTTTTTCGCTCGATTGCCTGCGCTACGAATACCCCGAGGAAATCGTGCCGCCGGGCGCCACGCCTGCGGCCCATTTGCGCGCGCTCACCGAGCTGGGCCTCGCGCAGCGCTTTCCCGCGGGCGTGCCGGAGAAGGTCCAGGCCCTCGTCGAGCACGAACTCGCGCTGATCGCCGAACTCGGCTACGAGCCCTACTTTCTCACCGTGCACGACATCGTGCGCTTCGCTCGCAGCAAGAACATTCTTTGCCAGGGCCGCGGCTCCGCCGCCAATTCGGCCGTGTGCTATGCCCTTGGCATCACCGAGGTCGATCCGGCGCGCATGAGCATGCTGTTCGAGCGCTTCATCTCGCGCGAGCGCAACGAGCCCCCCGACATCGACGTCGATTTCGAGCACCAGCGGCGCGAGGAAGTGATCCAGTACATTTACGCCAAGTACGGCCGTGAGCGCGCGGCGCTCGCGGCCACGGTGATCCGCTACCGGCCGAAGAGCGCAATCCGCGACTGCGGCAAGGCGCTGGGCCTGGAACCCGCCCAGGTGGAGCGGCTGGCAAAAACGCTGTCCTGGTGGGACAAACGCCAGAACCTGCCCGAGCGCTTGCGCGAAGCCGGGTTCGATGCGGCCAGTCCGACCGTCGCGCGCCTGTTCGCGCTGGTGGATGCGCTCGTCGGCTTTCCGCGCCATCTGTCGCAGCATGTCGGCGGCTTCGTCATTGCGCGCGGCCTGTTGTCGCGTCTGGTGCCGATCGAAAATGCCGCCATGGCGGAGCGCAGCGTGATCCAGTGGGACAAGGACGACCTCGACGCGCTCGGGCTGCTCAAAGTCGACGTGCTGGCGCTGGGCATGCTCTCGGCGATCAAGCGCGCGCTCGATTTCATCGGCCAGCAGCAAGGCGCAGCCTTTGCGATGAGCGACGTGCCCGCGGAAGACCCGGCGGTCTACGCCATGATCCGGCAGGCCGACACCGTAGGCGTGTTCCAGATCGAATCGCGCGCGCAGATGTCCATGCTGCCGCGGCTCGCGCCTGAGAATTTCTACGACCTGGTGATCGAAGTCGCGATCGTGCGCCCCGGCCCGATCCAGGGCGGCATGGTGCATCCCTACCTGCGCCGCCGCCAGGGACTGGAGCCGGTGAGCTATCCGAGCGCTGCGGTGAAAGCGGTACTCGAACGCACCCTGGGCATACCGATATTCCAGGAGCAGGTGATGCAGCTCGCGGTGGTCGCCGCCGGCTTCACCCCGGGGGAAGCCGATGGCTTGCGCCGCTCGATGGCGGCGTGGAAACGCAAAGGCGGCCTCGCGCATCTGGAGCAGCGCCTGATCCAGGGCATGCTGGAACGCGGCTACGCGCGCGAGTTCGCCGAGCGCATTTATCAGCAAATCCTCGGCTTCGGCGAATACGGTTTTCCCGAGTCGCATTCGGCGAGCTTCGCCCTGCTGGTCTATGTGTCCGCCTGGTTGAAGTGCCACCACCCGGCCGCCTTCCTCGCCGCATTGTTGAACAGCCAACCCATGGGTTTTTATGCGCCGGCGCAACTGGTGCAGGACGCGCGCCGCCACGGCGTCGAGATGCGGCCGGTGGACGTCCTCGCGAGCGCCTCGGAGTGTGCGCTGGAGCCGGGTGCAATGGGCGCGCCGGCCGTGCGCCTGGGTTTACTCATGGTGAAAGGCCTGTCCGACGCTGCGGCCCAGCGCGTCGTGTGCGCGCGCGCGCAGGGCGGATTCGCTTCGGTCGAGGCGCTGATGCGCCGCGCGCGGCTCGATCGGCGCGAACTCAAATGCCTCGCGGCTAGCGGTGCGCTCGAGCGCATCGCCGGCCACCGACGGCTCGCCTACTGGCAGGTCGCCGGCGTGGACACCGCGCAGCACCTGCTATCCGAGGCGGCTATCGATGAACCCGCGCCGCAACTCGTCGCGCCTAGCGAAGGCGACGGCCTCATCAATGACTACGCGAGCCTGGGGCTCACCCTGGGCCGGCATCCGCTGGCGCTGTTGCGTTCGCGCCTCGCGCGCATGCGGCTCGCCGCTGCCGAAGACGTCCGCCGCCTGCCGCACGGCAGCAGCGTGCGCACGGCCGGCATCGTCGTCGGCCGGCAGCGCCCCGACACGGCTTCCGGCGTGGTGTTCGTCACGCTGGAGGACGAAACCGGTTGCGTCAACGTCATCGTCTGGCGCGACCTGGGCGAGCGCCAGCGGCGCGAGCTGCTCTCTGCGCAGCTAATGGCGGTGTATGGCTCGGTCGAGCGCCAAGGCGAAGTGGTGCACGTGATCGCGAGGCGGCTGGCCGATCACAGCGAATTGCTCGGCCGGCTGGGGACGCGGTCGCGGGATTTTCACTAATCTTTGATCGCCGTCGTATATTGCAGTAATTCTGCTATACTGCAATGCATGAAAGCCAATGTCACCATCACCAGCCGAGGCGTGATCACACTCCCGGCCAAACTGCGCCAGGCCCTTGGACTGAAGGCCGAAGACCATCTTATCGCCGAAACCACGCCGGAGGGTTTGCTGCTGCGCCCCGCCATAACGCTGCCGGTGGAGATGTACACGCCCGAGCGCGTGCGCGAGTTCGACGCGGCAGAGCAGGAACTCGCTGCCTACCTTGGCGCCAAGGCCCCGGCGGTCAAGCGTGCCAAGCAGCCCAAGCGTAAATCTGCCCGCTGAACACAGCGCGACCACGCCATGCGCGTGTTTCTGGACGCAAACATCCTGTTCTCCGCGGCGAAATCCGCTGGCGCGGTGCGCGAATTGCTGCATCTGCTTCTCGACAGCGAACACGAGTGCTGGGTTGACGATTACGTCGTAATCGAGGCCCGCCGGAATCTCACTGCCAAGGCGCCGGAGGCGTTGACCGCGTTCGAGGAATTACTCAAGCGCCTGCGTATCAGCACCGCACACGCCCCTGGCCCGGAACTGAAGCTGGTCAACTGGCTGCCGGAAAAAGACCGCACCGTGTTGGCCGCTGCAATACGCCTGCGCTGCGATGCGCTGGTCACGGGCGACCGCACGCACTTTGGTCCAGGTTACGGCAGGATGTTCGCTGGAGTAACAATCCACTCGCCGCGATCATTGGCTGAACAACTTTTCGGATAACCCGGAAACCCGCACGCAGACTGGCTTTCGAAGTGATGGTCGGATGAAACCTTGGTCGCTTTCCGGAAGATTTTGTCTTTCAGACCTGCCCCGCCGAGTTCGCCAGCTTGAAGTCGCAATTTGCGACATCAAACTGGGGGGGGGCGCGAGGAAACGGCCACTCGCCTTCACCGAACACGGCGCCATGATGGCTGCCATGGTACTCAACAACCCCCTGCCACCGAAGTCTCAGTCTACGTCGTGCGCGCATTTGCGCGACTGCGGGACACGCTCCTCACACACAAGGCAGTCGCCAAACGGCTAGATGCGCTGGAGTCACGCCTGGAGCGCAAGCGCGCCACCCACGACCAGGCGATTACCTGGATATCCTGGAGGCCATACGCCAGTTCATGACCCGGCCCCAGCCCGCGAAGAAACGCAGAATCGAGATTGTGCAAGACGACTGAGTTCTCGTATATGCCCGTAGCAATACCATGGCGCGCCCACGTCCCTATTGGCGTCGGGGCCGATTGCAGGGTAGTTTCAGGGATCGCAGCGTCAACTCGTCAGCCATCCGGATCGTTGTTTCGTCAATGAATCGACGAGCCCGTTTCGATGCCACGCCCTCTTTGTCCCGAAATTCCCGGCCACCCGCTGCACGTGATCCAGCGCGGCCGGCTGCGCTCGGCGTGCTTCTTCGCCGACGAGGACTGCGCCGCCTACCTCGGCTGGCTCGGCCAATACGCCGCCAGCCTCGGTTGCTCCGTGCACGCCTATGTGCTGATGGGCAACCACGTGCATCTGCTCCTGACCTCCTCGCGCGCCGGTGGCGTGGCTCGCCTGATGGGTGCTTTGGGCGAGCGTTACGCACATCACATCAGCGAGGCTCGCCATCGCGACGATGCGCTGTGGGAGGACCGTTTTGAGGCATACCCGGTCCACGTTGGGCGCTACCTGCTTTCCTGCATGCGCTACATCGAACTCAATCCGGTGCGCGCCCGCGTGGTTGCGTTCCCGGGAGAATATCGGTGGTCGAGTTTCGGCGCGAACGCGCTGGGTTGGAACGATGCGCTGCTTACGCCTCACTCGCACTACTGTGCCCTTGGACGGGACTCCGAGTCGCGCCAGACCGCGTACCGGGCGCTGTTTCAGGCTTGCGCTAGGGGATCGCCGTCGCGCCGCATGCGACGCACTGGGTAGCCCCTTCGGAGTGTGATAAATTAGCCTCGACATCCATCGAGGCTCCCGCGTGCCCGCCTACCTGCGACCGACCAGCCAGTCCGAAGCGCTCGCTGCGCTTGCGAAACATAGACTGACCGTCCTCGCCGGCGGCACGGACTACTATCCATCCAGGGTAGGCAAACCGCTTTCGGACGACATCCTCGACATCAGCGCGATCGCTGACCTGCGCGGCATCCGCGAAGACGCGGATCACTGGCGCATAGGCGCGACCACCACCTGGAGCGAACTCATCGCCGCCACGCTGCCGCCGCTGTTCGACGGGCTGAAGCTGGCCGCAGGCGAAATCGGCGGCGCCCAGATCCAGAACGCGGGCACCATAGGCGGCAATCTGTGCAACGCATCGCCCGCGGCCGACGGCGTGCCGCCCTTGCTCGCGCTCGATGCGCGCGTGGAAATCGTGGACGCTGCGGGCAGCACCACTGTCGCGCTGGCCGATTTCATCCGCGGCAACCGAAAGACTGCGCTACTGCCCGACCAACTGCTCACCGCCATCCTGGTCCCCAAGCCGGCGCATGACGCACGCAGCCATTTTCTCAAGCTCGGCGCCCGCGAATACCTCGTCGTGTCCATCGCCATGGCCGCGGCGACCCTGGAGATAGAAGCCAGCCGCGTGCGCGCGGCGCGCATCGCCGTCGGCGCCTGCTCGCCCGTGGCGCAGCGCCTGCCGCTGGCCGAGGCCGCGCTCGCTGGAAAGCCCTGCGATGCGGCTCTGGGCGAATATCTGCGCGCCGAACATCTGGCTGCGCTCTGCCCGATCGACGATGTGCGCGCGAGCGGCGCCTATCGGCTCGACGCCGCGCTGACGCTGGTGCAACGCGTGCTGAACCGGCTCGGAGCCGGGGCATGAAACAGAACCTGCGCCTGCGCGTCAATGGCCGCGACTACGACTATGCGGGGAGCGCGTCGAAGCGCCTGTCCGATGTGCTGCGCGACGATCTCGGCCTGACCGGCACCAAGATCGGCTGCAACGCGGGCGATTGCGGCGCCTGCACCGTGTTGATCGATGGAAAACAAGTCTGCTCCTGCCTCACCGCCGTGGCGCAAGTCGGTGGACGCCCGGTGACCACGGTGGAAGGCCTGGCCGAAAATGAAACCCTGTCCGGCCTGCAGCGCGCATTTCACCAGCACGGCGCGGCGCAATGCGGCATCTGCACCCCGGGCATGCTGATGGCGGCGACCGACCTGCTCTCGCGCAACCAGCGACCCACTGCCGACGAAGTGAAGGACGCCCTCGGCGGCGTGCTCTGCCGCTGCACCGGCTACCAGAAGATCATCGAGGCCGTGCTGGACGCGACATCGACCGAACGCCCGCATTTGCCTGCAGCCGGCGCCCTCCTACCCGCGGCCGGCGCCGCCGTCGGCGCACGCGTGCCCAAGGTGGACGGCGTCGCCAAGCTGACTGGCGCGGAGCGCTACGGCGCCGACGGCATCCCTGCCGGCGCGCTGTGGCTGCGCGTGGTGCGCTCGCCGCATCATCACGCGCGCTTCGAACTCGGCGATCTCGCCGCTGTCCTCGCCACGCAACCGGGCCTGGCGCGCGTGCTCAGCGCGCGCGACGTACCCAGCAACGGCTTCGGCATCTATCCGCACATCAAGGATCAGCCGGTGCTGGCCGATGGCGTGGTGCGCTTTCGCGGCGAGGCGGTGCTGGCGCTGGTTGGCACGCGCACGGCGGTCGATTCGATCAGCGACGCCGATCTGCCTATCCGCTATACCGAGCTGCCGCCGGTCATGGGCATAGCCGCGGCCGCGGCGCCGGGTGCGCCGCTGGTGCAGGCGGACAAGCACGGCAATCTGCTGCTCGATGGCTGGGTCAGGAAGGGCGATGCGGCGGCGGCCTTTGCCGGCTGCGCCGCAATAGCGGAAGCCGATTTCGAGACCGGCTTCGTCGAACACGCTTACATCGAACCCGAAGCAGGCTGGGCCGAACGCGTGGGCGATCGCCTTGAAATCCACGTTACCACCCAGACGCCCTACATGGACCGCGACGAAATGGCCGTGGTGATGAAACTCGCGCGCGAACAGATCCGCATCGTGCCCACGGCCTGCGGCGGCGGCTTCGGCGGCAAGCTCGATCTGTCGGTGCAGCCGCTCATCGGCGTCGCCGCCTGGCTGCTGAACCGACCCGTGGCCTGCGTCTATACCCGGCCCGAGAGCATGGCCGCCAGCACCAAGCGTCATCCCTCGAAGATCCGCATCAAATCAGGCTGTGACGCCAGCGGCCGTCTGATCGCGATCGAAACCCAGGCCGATTTCGACACCGGCGCCTACGCCAGCTGGGGCCCGACCGTGGCCACGCGCGTGCCCATCCATGCGAGCGGCCCCTATTTCGTGCCGCATGTCTCGGCGCGCGGCCGCGCTTTTTTCACCCACTGTCATCCGTCCGGTGCTTTCCGCGGCTTCGGCGTGCCGCAAGGCGCGATCGCGCACGAAGCGATGATGGATGCACTCGCGGACAAGATAGCCATGGACCGTCTGGCATTCCGCCGCTTGAACGCGCTCAAGGCGGGCGATGCCACGGCCACCGGCCAGATCCTTGAGCACTCGGTCGGCATGGCGCAATGCCTGGATGCGCTGCAGCCGCATTGGGACAGCGCCTTGGCCGGGTGTGCCGAATTCAATCGGCGGGCGAAAGCAAAGCGCCGCGGCGCGGGCCTGGGCTGCATGTGGTACGGCATCGGCAACACCGCTCTGTCCAACCCCTCGACCATGCGCATCGGCCTCTCGGCGCTAGGCGAGTTGACGTTGTACAACGGCGCGGTCGACATCGGTCAGGGCTCGAACACCATCCTCACCCAGATCGCGGCCGACGCGCTGGGGCTGCCGATGGGCGAGTTTCATATCGTCATGGGCGACACCGATCTCACTGCCGATGCAGGCAAGACTTCGGCCTCGCGCCAGACCTTCGTCTCGGGCAAGGCGGTCGAACTCGCCGGCCGCGATCTGCGCCGCAAGCTGATCGAATTGCTGCAAGCCGCGCCGGATGCGGTGCTGCGTCTCGAAGGCAGCGTGGTCAAAGCGCGCGACGCGAACGGCGAGCGCACCTGCGATCTCGCGTCGCTGCCGCCGCTCGACGGCGCCGACGTGCTGTGCGGCGTAGGCACTTTCGATCCGCCCACCGGCCCGCAGGACGCCGACGGCCAGGGCGCGCCCTACGCGAGCTACGCGTTTGCCGCGCAAATGGCGGTGGTCGAGGTGGATTGCGAACTCGGCACGGTAAAGGTGCTCGAGATCGTCGCCGCACACGACGTCGGCAAGGCCATCAACCCGACCCAGGTCGAGGGGCAGATCCACGGCGGCACCATACAGGGGTTGGGGCTCGCGTTGATGGAACAATACCTGCCGGGCAGGACGGAGAACCTGCACGACTATCTGATCCCGACCATAGGCGACGTGCCGCGGATGACCTGCATCCTGATCGAGGATGCCGAGCCCCTCGGTCCGTCGGGCGCCAAAGGCGTGGGCGAACCGGGGCTGATTCCAACCGCGCCGGCGATCCTCGGCGCCATCCACCACGCCACCGGTGTGCGCATGCGATCGGTGCCGGTCTTGCCGCATCGCTTGCGCGCGGCCTTGAAACACGCGGAGGCCCGATAATGCGCGAAGATACCTATGACGGCGAAGTCGTGCCCGAGCCCAAAGCGAAAGACGCCAAAGGCATACGCTGCGACGCCTGCCCGGTGCTGTGCCTGGTGAAACCGAATGACTTCGGCGCCTGCGACCGCTATACGAATATCGACGGCAAGCTCACCCGCGTCGATCCGCTGGTGATCACGCAACGGCCCGACGTGAAACTGGTGAAGTTCCTCGACCAGGAATGGGACGGCAGCCTCCTGCCCGATACCCCGGTGTTCGTGACTGGCGTCGGCGCCACCACCACTTACCCCGACTACAAGCCCGCGCCCTTCATCGTGTCCTCCAAGGTCGAAGGCGTGGACATGGTGACCGTGGTCACCGAAGGCATATTCAGCTACTGCGGCGTGAAGCTCAAGATCGACACCGACCGCTACCTCGGCCCGGAGCAGGCTGCGGTGCGCGTGGACGGCGAGCAGGTCGGCCATGTGACCACGGCCGAATACGGCTCGCAGATGCTCTCCGTCGGCGGCGTGCACCATTTGACCGGCGGCGGCAAAAAACAGGGCCGCGTCACCTGCGATGCGCTGCTGCAGCTGTGCAACAAGCAGGCGGTAGAACTCGCGATCGACGGTGGCGCCAGCATCGTGGTGCAGGCGGGCAAGGCGCCGATCGTCAATGGCGTGCCCGAAAGCCGCATGCGCGTCGGCTGCGGCTCGGCCACCATCGGCATCTTCGCGCCGCAGTGGCTAGGCCATGCCGATGAAGTCATCGTCGTCGACGACCACATCACCGGGGTATTGAGCGAACACCAGGCGGGCAAGTTTCTCGACCTGCGGCCCGCCGGCGTGAAGATCCGCGGTAAGCGCTCCACTCCCGGACGCTATTTCCAGGTCGCGGAGCCAGGACTCGGCTGGGGCGGCACCAATCTCACCGATCCGCTCGCCATCATCGAAAAAATCGACCCCAAGCTCGCCTGGCCCGGCATGCGCCTGCTGATGGTCTCGACCACCGGAGAACACTCGGCCTGGTTCGTGCTCGACGCGGACTTAAAACCGCAGCCTGCCGCAATGCCCGCGGCCATCACCAAGGTGGTCGAGCGCATCGCCGAGAACTGCGAACCGGCGCTGTGCACGGTGCTGTTCATGGCTGGCGCCGGAGGCAGCCTGCGCGCAGGCGTGACCGAGAATCCGGTGCGGCTGACGCAGTCGGTCAAAGCCGCGCTGACCCGCGTCACCTGCGGCGGCGCGCCGGTGTACATCTGGCCGGGCGGCGGCATCACCCTGATGGTCGACGTGACGCGCATGCCCGACCAGTCCTTCGGCTACGTCCCCACGCCGGCCATCGTCGCGCCGATAGAATTCACGCTGCGCCTGGACCGCTACGCCGCGCTGGGCGGATACGCGGATCGCGTGGTCTCGCTGGAAGAAGTCCTGAAGCAGACGGCTTACGTCAATCAGCGCTGGCGCGAGGAAAACCCCTGGCCGCTGAGCAAGGATCTGACTTGAACGCGCGCGGGCCCGGCGCGGCGTTGCTTGCGGATGGCCGCCTGCACCTGCAGCACGGGCCCATCGACCTGCTTATCCAAGCCTGGGGCGAGCGCACCGAGGTCGCCGCCGCTTACAGCCAGGCAGGCGCACGCTTCGCCGACATCCTCGAGGTATTGGTGCAGGAATTGCCGCAGCTGCGCACGCCGCTCGCCGGCGCGTATCCGCTGCTGCGTGGACCGGTGGCGCGGCGCATGCTCGCCGCCTGCTGGCCGCACCGCGCGAGCTTCATTACGCCCATGGCCGCAGTCGCCGGCAGTGTGGCTGACGAAATCCTTCAGTCCATGCTCACAGAGCGCGTTCTCGATCGGGCCTATGTCAACAACGGCGGCGACATCGCACTGCATCTGGCGCCGGGTTCGGCGCTGACCCTGGGCGTGGTCAACAATATCGAAAATCCCGCGATCGATGCCGCGGTCAGACTGGATGCGGGCATGCCGGTGCGCGGCCTGGCGACGTCCGGCTGGCGCGGGCGCTCGCAGTCGCTGGGCATCGCCGATGCCGTCACCGTATTCGCTGCCGACGCCGCGGCCGCCGACGCCGCGGCCACCCTGATCGCGAATGCAGTGAACGTCGTGCACGACGCGATCGCCAGGCTGCCGGCGCGCGCACTGCGCGCGGACAGCGACCTGGGCGAACTGCCGGTTACGGTTGCGGTGGGACCGCTGCCCGCCTCCACCCGGGCACTCGCCCTCGCCCATGGCTGCGCCTGCGCGCGGCAGATGCAGCTGCATGGTTCGATCTACGCCGCCTATCTCGCGCTGCAGGGCGAAACCGCAACCGTGCTGCCCGCCGGCATGCCGCTCGAACAGGCTTTACGCCAGCGCGTGGGCGTATGAACTTGCGTCGGGCGGCCAGGTCCGGCTAGGCCCCTGATTCATCCCAGACCGCGCGATCGTGCCCCAAAGGAACCGGCGGCCGCGTCCAGCGCGCCGGTGTTTCCGCCAGCAGGGCCACCGGCCTCAGGTGGCGGATGCGCCCCTGCGGCGACCCGGTTTCCATGGTCAGGCGCGCGATCTCTTCCTCGGCCAGGTCTTCCGGCACACCGAGCAGCGCGCCAGCGTCGATCCGGCCCTGGTCGGCGATCCAGCGCCCGGTCCGCGCCAGCGAAACGCGTACCAGCCAGCTTCCGCCCTCCTCAGCCCGGCGCGCCAGCGCTGCCATGGTCCCCAATGCCATCAAATAGCCGCTGACATAGTCGATCGCCGATACCGGCAGGTACTTGGGCTGCGCGCCATCGCCCGACGCCAGCGCCATGCCGCTGACCGTCTGCACGATGGTGTCGAATCCACGCCGGTCGCGCCAGGGACCGCTGCCGCCCCAGGCCGACAGGCTCACGCACACGATGCCCGGGCGCGTGCGCGCCAGGTCCTCGGGTGCGAATCCGTGCCCGGCCAGCGCCCCCGGCCGGTAGGACTGGGAAAACACATCCGCCGAAGCTGCGAGCCGCCGCAAGGTCGCCGCATCGCGCGCGGCGCGCAGATCGAGCTGCGCCGCGCGCTTGCCAATGCCGGTGTCCAGTTCATAGGCGCCGGAATCGGGCAGGTGAGGCCCGCTGATTTTGAGCACGCCGGCGCCATGCTCGGCGAGCGTGCGCGCGCAGGTCGGCCCGGCCAGGACGCGCGTGAGATCGAGCACGCGCACGCCCGCCAGCGGCCGCGCGCCCGGCGGCAGCGGCTCGGGCGGCGCATCGCCTATGCGCAGGATTTCGAGCAGGGGTTGCGCCGCCACGGCGGTGTGCTGCGGATGCTGCGCCCATTCGCTCGCGCTGCGCGCAAGTCCGGCGCAGCCCCCGGCGGCGTGGATCGCGTCCTCCAGTTCGAGTCCGTCCCAGCCCGCGCTCGCGCGCATCGCCGCCTCGCGTTCCGGCATCGCGCCCAGCACCCTGAGCGCCGCGTCGCGATGATGGGGAAAATTGCAGTGGATGCTGATCCAGCGGCCTTCGCGCACCGGAAAGAAACCGCTCAGCGGGTCGCGCGGCCCGTGCGGCGTGCTGCCATCGACCTGCAGATAGCGGTTGCTGCGCAGCGCTGCCGCCGCGGCGCGTGCGTCCACCGAAAGCGGCTGCCGGCGCCCGGCGCGCAAGCGCCACAGCTCGGCCGCCGCATAGGCGGCCGCCGCGATGGCGGCCGCGCCGCAGGCTGCGATCCGATAGGGCGTGGGAAACACCGGGTCATCGCCGGTGATCTGGATCTGCCCGGCTTGCGGCCCAGCGAGGCCCGCAAACCGGATCAACTCGCGCAACGCGTGCTGTGGCATCGGAGTATGTCCCGATCAAATAGCGGGCAGGCTCACATTCCGAGCAAGTGCGGCAGGAACAGCGACAGTCCCGGCCAGTAGGTCACGATCCCGAGGAACACCAGCATGGTCACCAGCCACGGCCAGACCGCGAGCGTAAGCTCGGTGATGCCCATCCTGGCGATTCCGGATGCGACGTACAGATTGAGGCCTACCGGCGGATGGCACAGTCCGACTTCCATGTTGACCGTGATCAGGATGCCGAAGTGGATCGGGTCGATGCCGAGCTTCATCGCAACCGGGAACAGAATCGGCGCCATGATCAGAATGATGGAGGACGGCTCCATCAGATTGCCGGCGATCAGCAGCAGGATGTTGACGATCAGCAGGAACGCGATCCAGCCGAATCCGCGCGCGACCATCCAGTCGGCCATCGCCTGCGGGATATTCTCGTTCGCCATCACGAACGAGAACAGCACCGCATTGGTGATGATGTAGAGCAGCATCGCGCTCAAGTTCGCCGAAGACAGCAGCACGCGCGGCACGTCCTTCAGGCGCATGTCCTTGTAGACGAACACGGCGATGAAAAATGCATACAGGGCGCTCATCGCGGCAGCCTCGGTCGGCGTGAAAATGCCGGTGTAAATGCCGCCGATCACGATCACGATCAGCAGCAGGCCCCAGGCGGAGTCGCGGAACGCCGCCAGCCTTTCCGCGCCGCTGGAGCGCTCCATGCGCGGGTAGCCGAACTTCCGCGCGCGGTACCAGGTGGTCAGACCGAGCATGGTGGCGAGCATGATCCCCGGGATGATGCCGGCGATGAACAGCTTGCCGACCGACGTGTTGGTGGACACGGCGTACAGCACCATGGCGATCGAAGGCGGGATCAGGATGCCGAGCGCGCCCGAAGTGGTCACCACCCCGGCGCCGAAGCGGGCGGGGAAGCCCTGCGCCACCATGGCCGGCATTACCACCGAGCCGATCGCGACGACGGTGGCGGGCGAGGAGCCCGACACCGCGGCAAACAGCGCGCAGGCGAGCACCGAGGCGAGGCCCAGGCCGCCGTGCCAGTGCCCGACCAGGGAAGTGGCGAATTTGATCATGCGCCGCGCCACGCCCCCGTGGGTGAGGAAGTTCCCCGCGAGGATGAAAAAGGGAATGGCCATGATCTCGAAATTCTCGATGCCGGTGAACAGCTTCATCGCCACCGAGGCGATCGGCACTTCGGTGAGCGTGAACATGAACGTGAGCACCGTGAGGCCGAGCGAAATCGAGATCGGCATGCTGGTCAGCATGAGCGAGATCAGCAGCGCGAACACCAGGCTCGTGCGCAAGCCGCCGCCGATCTGCACCAGGCCGAATTTCGACGCGAAGGCCAGGGCGGCAATGGCGAGCGGCAGCAGGATCAGGAACAGGCTCATGCGGCCGCCGCCGGTGAACACAGGCGCGATTCGAGCCGGCGCGGGCGCCGCGACCGCGTCTATGCCGTCGACATGCCCGACGTCATGGTGCGGCAGCACGCCACGGCGATAGAAGTGCCAGGCGACCTGCAGGAAGCGATAGCACATCAGCGAAGAGCCGAGCGGGATCGCCAGGTAGACGATCCACATCGGCGCCTCAAGGTCGCTAGAGCGCGTGCCGGCGTGGTAGACGCCGTAGACGAAGTCCGCGCCGAACATCGCAATGACGCCGGTGAACAGCGCACCCAGCAGCAGGCCGAACAAAATCACCTTCTTTGCCTGCACCGGCGGCATGCGTGAGGTGAAAACGTCCACCCCGATGTGGATGCCGGTGCGCACGCCGTAGGCGGCGCCGAACTTGGCCATCCAGATGAACAGGTAAATGCAGAGTTCCTGCGCCGAGGACAGGTCGAAGGAACTCAGCCAGTCGTAAATCGCCTGCAGCGGCGGGGCGACCCAGGGCAGGCCGTGCGCGATGGCCCATTTGGCGGTATCGATCGAGAGCGAGGTACCGTAACGGTGCACCACCGCGACCACCACCACGCCGGTGGCGACCGCGATGAGGGTGGTAATCAACCACTCCTCGAGATGGTTCAGGAATTTGTTGAGCATGATTGCCCTTCAGTGAGCGAGGCAAAGGCTGCCGCCGGCGCAATGCGCCTGCGGCAACTCCGAGCCGGACTGGCGCTTCAGCTCTTGAAGCCGGCCGCCGCGTGCAACTCGTCGATGATCTGCTTGCCGACCCGGGCTTCAGCCGCTTTGTGGATCGGCAGCAGCTTGTCCATCCACGCCTTCTTCTGGGCGGCCGTCAGGTAGTGAAGGGTCGTCTTTCCGGAAGCCTTGATCTTGGCCAGCGCGTCCTCGTTCTCTTCCTTGGCGATCGAATTGGTGTAATCGGTCGCCTCTTTCATCGCCTTCTCCAACTGACCGCGGATGTCCGCCGGCAGGCCGTTCCAGAATTTGGTGTTGACGATCACCGCATACTGCAGGTGGGCGTGGTAGGACACGGTGATGTCCTTCTGCACCTCGTAGAACTTCTGCGTGTAGTAGTTCGATGCGGTGTTCTCGCCCGCATCGACGACCCCGGTCTGCATGGCCTGGTAGACCTCGGAGAAAGCCATGATCTGCGGCAGCGCGCCCATCGCGCGGAAATACTGGTCGGCGACCTTGGAGCCGGAGATACGGATTTTCAAGCCCTGGAAGTCCGCGGGCATGAGCAGCGGCCGGTTGGCCGAGACCATGTGGAAACCGTTGTCCCAGAACGCGAGCCCGGTGATGCCCTTGGCCTCGAGTTTCTTCATCAGCGATTTTCCGACCGGCCCGTTCACCACTTTGTAGTAGGTGGCCTCATCGGGAAAGATGTAGGGCAGGTCCATCGCCTCGAACTCGGGTACGCCGATCGGGCGGAACTTCGCGGTCGAGGGAGCGAGCATCTGCACCGAACCCAGTTGCAGCGCGTCCATCTCTTCCTTGTCCTTGTACAGCGTCGAATTCGGGTAGACCTCTACCTTGACCTTGCCGTTGGTGTATTTCTCCGCGAGTTCTTTGAACTTCAGCGCGCCCTTGCCCTTGGGCGTGTCGTTGGTCACGACGTGGCTGAACTTGATGACGATGGGCTGTTGCGCGAATGCCGACGTTGCCACCAGCATGCCCGCGATGCAGATACCGACTAGGGATTTCTTCACGTTTTCTCCTCCTACAAAATAAAGACGTTTTATAAAGACGTTTTAGCTGCGGGCTGGATTCTACCTTGGTTCGAACAGTCTGTCGGCCCAAAACAATCACCCCCTCAGCCGCCGCAAAGACCGGGGGACAAAGCCGATGCGCGGTTTCGTGCATCGGCCGCCCCGGAATCGACCTGCGCCGGACGCCGTTCGATCGCCGCCGCCACGGTCGGCAATACAATGCGCCAAAATTGTGTATATTCTTGCGCTGGCCGGCATAACGCGAGACGGTGGGTACTGGCTGCCGAGAGTCAGGGTCTGGAACAAACGGCAATAATGAACCACAGGGAGAAGGACATGACTGCACGCAGAGCTTTTTTGTTGGGCACCGCTGCGCTGGCAATGACCGCGATTTTCAGCGGCCCTGCCGATGCGCAAGGCACGATCAAAATCGGGGAAATGAACAGCTACAAGAATTTTCCCGCCTTTCTAGAACCGTACAAGAAAGGCTGGGAACTCGCGCTGGATGAAATCAACAAATCCGGCGGCCTGCTCGGCAAGAAAGTCGAAGTGGTCTCGCGCGACGACAACGGCAATCCGGGGGATGCCGTGCGCGTTGCCGAAGAGCTGCTATCGCGGGAGAACGTATCCTTGCTCATGGGCTGCTTCGGTTCGAACGTGGGACTCGCGGTCAGCGACTTCGCAAAGCAGCGCAAGACGCTGTACATCGCGGCCGAGCCCCTGACCGACCAGATCGTGTGGAACAAGGGCAATCACTACACCTTCCGCCTGCGCGCCTCGACTTACATGCAGACCGCCATGCTGGTTCCCGAGGCGGCCAAGCTGAACAAGAAGCGCTGGGCCATTGTCTATCCCAACTACGAATACGGCCAGTCGGCCACGGCCGCGTTCAAGAAACTGCTGTCCGCCAAACAGCCCGGCGTCGAGTTCGTCGGCGAACAGGCGCCGCCGCTGGGCAAGATCGAGGCGGGTGCCGTGGTGCAAGCCCTGATCGACGCCAAGCCGGACGCGATCTTCTCTTCGCTGTTCGGCGCCGACCTGCAGAAATTCGTGCGCGAAGGCACGCAGCGCGGCCTGTTCAAGGGCCGCCCGGTGTTCAACCTGCTCGGCGGGGAACCCGAGTATCTGGACCCGCTGAAGGACGAGACGCCTGCGGGCTGGTACGTGACCGGCTACCCCTGGGAGCAGATCAACACACCCGAGCACAAGAAATTCCTCGCCGCCTATCGTGCCAAGTGGAACGATTACCCGCGCCTGGGCTCTATCGTCGGATACTCCACCATGATGAGCGCAGCCGAAGCGATCAGGAGGGCCGGTTCCACCGACACCGAAAAAATGATCGCTGTGATGAAAGGCATGCAGATGGATTCTCCGCTCGGCAAATTCAGCTATCGCGCGCTGGACCACCAGTCCACCATGGGGGCTTACGTCGGTCGCCTCGCGCTCAAGGACGGCAAAGGCGTGATGGTCGATTGGAACTACGCCGACGGCGCCCATTACCTGCCGAGCGACGCCGAAATCAAGGCCATGCGGCCGGCGGAGTAGACGCAATACGCCGTATCCTCCCTGTTCCCTCTCCCGCAACGGGAGAGGGAACGCCCAATTGGCTGCCGTCCAAGCGGAACCTAGCGAGTCAGAATTGAGCTTTAGCGCCATTTTCGTTCAACTGCTCAACGGACTCGCCTCAGCCTCGTCCCTGTTTCTGGTAGCGGCCGGGCTGTCGCTCATTTTCGGGGTCACGCGCATCGTCAATTTCGCGCATGGCTCGCTCTATATGCTGGGCACCTACACCGCTTACAGCCTGGTGCAATGGTTCAGCGGCGGGATCTTGGGCTTCTGGGGCGGGGTGTTGCTTGCAGGCATGAGCGTCGGCGTGTTCGGCGCCCTGGTCGAACGCCTGCTGCTGCGGCGCCTGTACCACGCGCCGGAACTGCTGCAGTTGCTGGCCACTTTCGCGCTGGTGCTGATCATCCGCGACTTCGCGCTCTGGACCTGGGGGCCGGAAGACCTGCTGGGTCCGCGCGCGCCCGGCCTTGCCGGTGCAGTCTCCATTGCCGGCCGCCGCTTCCCCGAATACGACCTGTTCCTGATCCTGCTCGGCCCGGTGGTGCTGGGTCTGCTGTGGCTGCTGCTCACGCGCACGCGCTGGGGCACGCTGGTGCGCGCGGCGACCGAAGACCGCGAGATGGCGGGCGCACTGGGCGTGAACCAGGCCTGGCTGTTCACCAGCGTGTTTGCGCTCGGCTCCTTTCTGGCCGGCCTGGGCGGCGCGATCCAGATTCCGCGCGAGCCGGCTGTGCTGACCATGGATCTGTCGATTTTGTCCGACGTGTTCGTGGTAGTGGTGGTCGGCGGCATGGGCAGCATCCCCGGCGCCTTTCTCGCCGCGGTGATCATAGGCGTGCTCAAGGCGATATGCATAGGCCTAGGCACGGTCAATGCCTTAGGCATCGATTTTTCGTTTTCCAAACTGACGCTGGTGATGGAGTTCATCGTCATGGCCGTGGTGCTGGTGATCCGGCCCTGGGGTTTGCTCGGGCGGCGACAGGGCATACCGCGCGGCGCCGCATCGGTCGAGCCGCCGCTGCCCCTGCCCTCGCTCGCGCTGCAGAGGGCGCTCGCAGCGGGGCTGATCGTGCTTGCGCTGCTGCCCCTGTTCTCCGACCGCTATACGCTGGTGCTGCTGACCGACATCCTGGTCTTCGCCCTGTTCGCGGTCAGCCTGCATTTCATCATGGGCCCGGCCGGCATGCATTCCTTCGGTCACGCGGCGTATTTCGGATTGGGCGCCTACGCCGCCGCGCTGCTGTTCAAATACGCGCTGCCGATGGAACTCGCTTTGGCGCTGGCGCCGCTCGCCGGCGGACTGGGCGCACTGCTGTTCGGCTGGTTCTGCGTGCGCCTGTCCGGCGTGTATCTCGCCATGCTGACGCTCGCTTTCGCGCAAATCGCCTGGTCGGTCGCCTACCAATGGGACGCTTTCACCGGCGGGTCCAACGGCCTCGTCGGCATCTGGCCGGCGCAATGGCTCGCCGGCAAGACCGCGTTCTACTATCTGGCGCTGGCGCTCTGCGCCGGCGGCAGCCTGATGCTCTGGCGCATCCTCTACTCGCCTTTCGGCTACAGCTTGCGCGCGGGGCGCGACTCGCCGCTGCGCGCCGACGCCATCGGCATCGATGTGCGCCGGCAACAGTGGCTGGGTTTCGCGCTGGCCGGCGTGTTCGCCGGCTTGGCCGGGGCGGTATACGCCTTTTCCAAAGGCAGCATTTCGCCCGACACCTTGTCGATTCCGCGCTCGGTCGACGGATTGGTGATGGTGCTGATGGGCGGCATTCAGACGCTCACCGGCGCGGTCGCCGGCGCCGCCGTATTTACCTGGCTGCAGGACAGCATCTCGCGCCAGACCGAATTCTGGCGCGCGCTGCTCGGGGGCATCATCCTGTTCCTGGTGCTCGCGTTTCCGCAGGGCATCGCCGGCTTCATCCGCGAACGCTGGGAAACGCGCAAGGAAGCCGAATGACGGTTTTGCGCGTGTCTCGACTTTGCAAGTCTTACGGCGGCGTGCAGGCCGTAAGCGATGTCAGTTTCAGCCTCGCCGCCGGCGAACTGCTGGCGCTGATCGGACCCAACGGCGCCGGCAAGACCACCTGTTTCAACCTGCTCAACGGCCAGATCCCGACAGGCAGCGGCAGCGTCGAGTTCGAAGGACGCAGCCTGATCGGCAAGAAGCCGCGCCAGATCTGGCGCCTGGGCGTGGGGCGCACCTTTCAGATCACCGCCACCTTTTCCTCGATGAGCGTGCGCGAAAACGTGCAGACCGCGCTGCTCAATTTTCACGGCGGCCTCAACTCGCTCTGGTCCCTGGCGGAACGCCAGCACCGGGACGAAGCCATGGCCCTGCTGGCGCGCGTGGGCATCGTCGAGCAGGCGGAGCGTCCCTGCGCGGTGCTGGCCTACGGCGACCTGAAGCGGGTGGAACTCGCCATCGCGCTCGCGAACCAGCCGCGCCTCCTGCTGATGGACGAACCCACTGCCGGCATGGCGCCGACCGAACGCGTGGCCTTGATGCAGCTCACGGCCGAGCTTGCGCGCGCCTCCAACATTGCTGTCCTGTTTACCGAGCACGACATGGACGTGGTATTCGCGCACGCCGACCGCATACTCGTGCTCAATCGAGGCAAACTCATCGCCGAAGGCAAGCCGGCAGAAGTGCGCGCCAATCAAGAGGTGCAGGAGGTCTATCTCGGTTCGGGCAGCCTGTATAGCGGAGCTGTCCGTGCTTGATATGAAAGACGTCAACAGCGCCTACGGCCGGGCGCACATCCTGTACGACCTCAGCCTCACAGCGAACCGCGGCGAAGTCGTGGTGCTGCTGGGCCGCAACGGCGCCGGCAAATCCACCACGCTGAAAACGCTCATCGGCCTGGTGCGTCCGCTGTCGGGAGAAATCAGTTTCGACGGCCGCCGCATCGAACGCATGGAGCCTTATCAAATTGCCCGCCTCGGCCTGGGCTACGTGCCCGAGGAGAGGCGCATATTCACCGATCTCAACGTAATGGAAAATCTCGAAGTGGGCAGACAGCCGCCGCGCGCCGGTACGCCGCAGTGGACGCCGGAGAAACTGTTCGCCTTGTTTCCCAATCTGGCCGGCATGCGCGCGCGGCCCGGCGCCCACATGTCCGGCGGCGAACAGCAGATGCTCACCATCGCGCGCACGCTGATGGGCAACCCGTCGGCCATCCTGCTGGACGAGCCGTCCGAGGGCCTCGCGCCGGTGATCGTGGAGCAGATGGCAAAAACCATCCTGGAACTGAAGCAGGAGGGCCTATGCGTGCTGCTGTCCGAGCAAAATCTGCATTTCGCCAACCTGGTCGCCGACCGCGCGTATATCATCGAGAAAGGCCATATCCGCTATCAGGGAACGATGACCGAGCTTGCCGCCAACGAACCGATACGGGCAACTTACCTATCCGTCTGAAGCATGAGCACACGCAAATCCAACTGGGTCGTAGGCATCGATGTCGGCGGCACGTTCACCGATCTGATCATGCTCGACGTCGAGAACGCGACGGTGCGTCTGGCCAAGGTGCCGACCACCATGGACAATCAGGCCTATGGGGTAGTGGCGGCGCTGACGGCCGCGGACGCAGTCCTCGCCGAACTTCAGGTGATCGTGCACGGCACCACCACCACCACCAACGCGATCCTGGAGCGCAAGGTCGCCAAGGTCGGCCTGATCACCACCCAGGGTTTCCGCGATTCGCTGGAGCTCGGCCGGCGCACCCGCCCCAAACCCTACGGGCTCACCGGCTCGTTCGAGCCGCTGGTGCCGCGCGAATTGCGCTTCGAAGTGCCGGAGCGCATGGACGCCGAAGGCGAAGTGGTGACGCCGCTGGGTGAAGCCGCGGTGGAAGCCGCGCTGCGCGCCTTGATCGCCGAGGGCTGCGAAGCGCTGGTGATCCATTTCCTGCACAGCTACATCAATCCGGCGCACGAGCGCCGCGCCCTCGAAATCGCGCGCGGCCTGTGGCCGAACACCTATATCACCGCGGGACACCTGATCCTGTCCGAATACCGCGAATACGAGCGCGGCACCACCGCCTGCGTCAATGCCGCGGTGCAGCCGATACTCGCGCGCTATATCGAGCGCCTGCGCAGCGAATTGCGCGACCAGGGCTACGCCAACGACCTGCTGGTGATGCAGGGCAACGGCGGCACCGTGTCCTCGGCCATCGTGGCCGAGCACGCGGTCAACACCGTCATGTCGGGCCCGGCCTCGGGCGTGATGGCTGCGGCCTACACCGCGTCGGCTGCCGGCTACAAGGACGTAGTCACCTACGACATGGGCGGCACCTCCACCGACGTCGCCCTGATCCAGGAAGGCGTGCCCACCGTATCCTCGGAACTGGAACTCGAATATGCCATGCCGATCCATGTGCCCATGGTGGACGTGCACACCATAGGCGCCGGCGGCGGCTCCATCGCCTTCATCAACCAGGCCGGCATGCTGCAGGTCGGTCCGGAATCGGCCGGCGCGACGCCCGGTCCCATTTGCTACGGCCGCGGCGGCCTGGCGCCGACCATCACCGACGCCAATCTGATCCTCGGCCGGCTCAATCCGGACAAACTGCTCGCGGTGGACAAGCCCGTGTCGCTCGCCGCGGTGAGCGCGATCATCCTCGCGAAAATCGGCAAGCCGCTGGGCCTCGATGCCACTGCGGCAGCGGCGGCGATACTGCGCGTCGCCAACGACAAGATGGCGGGCGCAATCCGCATGGTGTCGCTCGCGCGCGGGCACGACCCGCGCGATTTCGTGCTATTCCCGTTCGGCGGCGCCGGCCCCCTGCACGCGGCCGCGCTGGCGCGGGAACTCGCCATTCCGAGGCTGTTGATCCCGGTGCGCCCCGGAATCACCAATGCGCTGGGTTGCGTCGTCGCCGACGCGCGCCACGACTACGTCAATACCGTCAACAAACCTCTGCCCGCGCTCGATATCCAGCTCGTCTGGTCCATCCTGGAAGGACAGATCGCCGAAGGCCGGGCGACGCTCGCGCGCGAGGGCGTGGCCATCGAAGGCACGCGCATCCTGCATTTCGCCGATATGCAGTTTCAGGGCCAGAGCCATATCCTCACGCTCGCCCTGCCGCAGCTGAAAGTGACGAAGGACGAGCTGCAACGGCTGTTCGAAGCCGCCTATTGGGAACGTTTCGGCGTGGAACTGCCCGAGATTCGCGCCGTGCTGGTCAATCTGCACACGGCCGTGATCGGTCTGCGACCGCGGCTGGATCTGGCCGTGCTCGCACGCAGCGCCGCGCGCGCCAGCGATCTGCGAGGCGCGTTGAACGGCATGCGCGCGGTCTGGTTCGAGGGCGGCTTTCGCGATACGCCCATCTATCAGCGCGAAAAACTGCCGCAGCACGCCGCATTCAGCGGCCCCGCCGTGATCGAGCAGTTGGACTGCACCACGGTGATCGATCCGGGAAACCGCGTCGAACTGGACGCCTTGGGCAACTTACTGGTAACGGTGTGAACGCATGAACGGACTGCTGCTCACCATGACCGAACCTCCGCCGCAGATGGAGGAGGAATTCAACGCCTGGTACGACACCGAGCACCTGCCCGAGCGTCTTGCCATCCCCGGCTTTACCTCGGCGCGGCGCTGGGTGGACCCGAAGGCCGCTGCCGGAAGCGGCAAGTATCTTGCGACCTACGAGCTCGAACACCCGAACGCGCTGCAAACGCCGGACTACTACGCCCATGTCGGCGAGCATTTCACGCCCTGGTCCAAGCGCTGCCTGTCGCGCTGCGTGCTGTTCCGGCGCTGGGCCTGCGCGCAGATTTTTCCGGGCGACGCCGCGCCCAGCCCCGAGGCCAGTGCGCTGTTCCTGGCCTGCGGCGACGTGCCGGCAGAGCACGAAACCGAATTCAACCGCTGGTACGACACGGAGCACCTGCCGCTGCTCTCGGCGGTCCCGGGCTTGCTGCGCATACGACGCTTCCTTGCCGCAGAAGGCAAGCCGCGCTACATCGCGCTATACGATCTCATCGGCGCGGATGTCGCTGGCTCAGCACAGTGGAATGCCGCGCTGGCCACGCCCTGGGCGCGGCGCATCGACAATCTGACGCGGGATCAGGAATGGATGCTCGCGACCTACCTTGCCTATGAAGCCGCACCGGCCAGCGCGGAGCGCGCAACAGCATGAGCACCGCTATCGACCCGATCACGCTGGTCGTGATCCAGAACGGCCTCAACCAGGTGTGCAACGAAATGGACCTGGCATTCTGCCGCGCGGCCTTCTCTCCGGTGATCTCGGAGGCCCAGGACCGCTCCGACGGCATTTACCACCGCGACGACGGCGCGCTGATCGCGCAGGGCGAACTGGGCCTGCCGGTGTTCGTCGGCACGATGCAGTTCTCCACCCAGGCCGTCATCGAGCGCGCGAAAAGCGTGGAACCCGGCGACGTGTTCATCGTCAACGACCCCTATCTAGGCGGCACGCATCTGATGGACGTGCGCTTCGTCAAACCGTTTTTCTACCAGGGCAAGCTGTTCGCCTGGCTCGCCAATACCGGCCATTGGCCCGACATCGGCGGCATGGTGCCGGGCGGCTTCTCGGCACACGCGACGGAATCGGAGCAGGAAGGCCTGCGCCTGCCGCCGGTGAAGCTGTTCAAGCGCGGCGTGATGGACGAGGAGATTCTCGCAATTATTCTCTCCAACATCCGCATCGCCGACCAGCGCATCGGCGACATCAAGGCGCAGGCGGCGGCGCTCGCGATCGGCGAGAAGCGGCTCGCCGCGCTGCTCGATCGCTACGGGGCCGATACGGTGGATGCGGCCATCGTCGAACTGCGCGCGCGCGCCGCGCAGCAAATGCGCGCCAAGATCGCCACCATACCGGACGGAATTTACCAAGGACATTCCATCGTCGATTCCGACGGCGTGGTGGACGAACCGCTGTTGATCAAAATGAAAATTACCAAACAGGGTACGGGGCTCCACTTCGACATGAGCGGCTCCTCCCCGCCCTGCCGCGGACCGATGAATTCGGTCATCGCCACCACCAAGTCGTCGATCTATCTCGCGATGAAACACATTTTCCCCGACGTGCCGATCAACGCCGGCACGTTCGAGCCGCTCACCATCGTCGAGCCAGAGGGCACTTTCCTCTACGCGCACTACCCGCGCCCGGTCTCGGGCTGCGCCGCCGAAGTGAGCCAGCGCATCGCCGAAGCGGTGTTCTCGGCCCTCACGCGCGCGATTCCGGACCAGTTGTTCGCCGCGCCGGCCGGCTCCTCGGGCAACCTCGCGCTGGGCGGTTACGATCCGAAACGCCAGCGCGCCTATGTCATGTACGTGATTTCGGGCGGCGGCTACGGCGGCAATCCGCGCGGCGACGGCCTGTCCAACGGCTGCTCCACCATAGGCATTTCCAAGACCACGCCGATCGAAGTGATGGAGCAGTATTACCCCGTGCTGTTCGAGGAATATTCGCTGCACGAGGGTTCGGGCGGCGCCGGCGAGCACCGCGGCGGCTTCGGCGTCAATTACACCATCCGCCTGCGCCGCGGCGATGCGCGCGCGTCCATGGTCATGGACCACGGCCGCACCGGGCCCCTGGGCGCGCTCGGCGGCGCGGACGGCGGCGTGAACATGGTACGCATCGAGCGGGGCGCCGAGACCTATGTACCGCCGCATCTTTCCAAAGATCAGGATATCGCGCTGCAGCCGGGGGACCGGATCTGCGTCTCCACGCCCGGCGGCGGCGGTTTCGGCACGCCGTTCAAACGCGATCCGCTGCGCGTAGCGCGGGATGTGACACGCGGCTACTACACTGCCGCGCAAGCCGAAAGCCGCTTCGGCGTAAGCCTAGCCGCCGACGGTTCGGTCGATGCGAAGCGCACCGAAGACCTGAGAAGACGCGTTTGATATCCTGGTCGTGGACGCTTCGAAATGCAGCGCTCAAGCTTGCGCGGACGGCGGCCCGTCCGCGCGGATCGGCGATTGTGCACGGATGAAAAGCACATCCGCGCACAATCGCCGATCTTGTATAAACCAAAACCTTTTATTGCTTTTGTACGTAACCGTGTTGTCTGAGCGGATACGCTTTTCATCCGCTCAGACAACACGGTTGGCGCGCGTAGCGCGCAAGGTTTTCCGGGGAAACGCAACTGCGCTTGAGGCTCCGTATATAATTCGCATGCCTCCGCTGCCATCCGTCGCTCACTTACCTTGATCACCGATCCGCTGTTCTACGCCGCCGCAATTCCGGCGCTGCTGATTACCGGCATATCCAAAGCCGGATTCGGCAGCGGCCTGGGCATCCTCGCCGTACCGCTCATCGCGCTTACCATGCCCGCGACGCAGGCTGCCGCCATCATGCTGCCCATCCTGTGCATCATGGATCTGGCGGCGCTGTGGGCCTACCGCGGCCAGTGGAGCCGCGAGAACATAAAGATCATGCTGCCCGGCGGTATCGCCGGCATCGTCCTGGGCGCACTCACTTTCCGCTATGTGAGCGAAGCCGGTTTGAAGCTCCTGCTGGGCGCCGTTGCGATCGGCTTTCTGCTGCAGCGCTGGTCGAGCGCGTCCTCGCAGCCGGAAAGCGCCACACCCAACCGGGCCAAAGGCTATTTCTGGTCCACCCTGTCCGGTTACACCAGCACGCTCGCGCACGCCGGCGGCCCGCCCATGTCTATCTACCTGCTGCCGCAGAGAATGGACAAGGCGCTGCTGGTCGGCACCACCGTGGTGTTTTTCACCATTATGAATTACCTCAAACTCATACCCTACACCCTGTTCGGCATGTTCGACGCGAGCAATCTGGCCACTTCGGCCGGCCTCGCGCCCCTGGGGCTGGCGGGCATAGCCTGCGGCGTATGGCTGCGGACGCGTATTCCGGACGCCTTGTTCTACCGGCTCTGTTACGCCTTCCTGTTCGTCACCGGGGTGAAGCTGTTGTACGATGGCGTCAGCAGGCTGATCTAGGCCGCAACCGGAGTTCATACATGAACCAGCAACCGCTATGCGAACTCGCCGAATTGGCAGCCGCCGTGCCCAACGGCGCCAAGCTCGTGGTCCCGTCGGACAATTGCGGCGTCGCCATGGCCGCAACGCGCGAACTTCTGCGGCGCGGCGTGCGCGACCTGCACCTGGTTTGCGTGCCGACCAGCGGGCTGCAGGCCGAGATCCTGGTCGGCGCCGGCGCCGTCGCGACCCTGGAGACCTCCGCAGTCACCCTGGGCGAGTTCGGACCGGCGCACCGTTTCGTCGATGCGCTGCGCAAAGGTCGCATCCGTATGCTCGACTCGACCTGCCCCGCAGTGCATGCGGCCCTGCAAGCCGGGCAGAAAGGCCTGCCCTTCATCCCCTTGCGCGGGCTGATCGGCAGCGACCTCCTCGCCTCGCGCGCCGACTGGAAGGTCATCGACAATCCGTTTCAACCGGGCGACCCGATCGCAGTGCTGCCCGCGATCAATCCCGACATTGCGCTGTTCCACGCGCCGCTCGCGGACCGCTACGGCAACGTGTACATAGGACGCAGGCGCGAGCTGCTCACCATGGCGCATGCGTCCAGGCAGACTTTCGTCACCGTGGAAGCGATCAGCGATCAGGATCTGTTCGAGGACAGCAAACTGGCGCCCGGCGTGGTGCCGGCGATTTACGTCAGCCGCATTGCCCTCGCCAAACAAGGCGCCTGGCCGATCGGCCTGCCCGGGCACTATGGCTCCGACGATGCCGCGATCAGCCGCTATGTGCAAAGCGCCAAGACCGCGGAAGGCTTCCAGCAATTCCTCAACGAATGGCTGGGGGAAACGGCGGTGACCGCGTGAACCCTGCATATAGCCGCGCCGAACTGCTGGTCGCCGTGATCGCGCGCCTGCTCGAAGGCTGCCGCCACGTCATCGTCGGCGCCTCCTCGCCCATTCCGGGAGCGGCCGCGCTGCTGCGGCGCGAGCTGACCCAGGGCGCGATGCGCGTCACCATCCTCGGCTCCAACCGCTACAACGCCTACACCAACGGCGGCGTCGAGACCTTCGACATGGCGGCGCAGGGCCGCGTCGACGCCTTCTTTCTCGGCGGCGGACAAATCGACGGCCAGGGCAACATCAATCTCGTGGGCACCGGCAGCTACCCCACCAATGCGGTGCGCTGGCCCGGCTCGTTCGGCTCGGCCTATCTGTACTATCTGGTGCCGAAGGTGATTCTGTTCCGCGAGGAGCATACGCGGCGGGTGCTGGTGCCCAAGGTCGATTTCATCAGTTCGCCCGGCGTGAGCGCGCCCGGGGTGTATCGGCCCGGCGGCCCGTACGGACTGCTCACCGGGCTCGCCTGGTTTTCCTTCGACAGACAGAAACAGCGCTTCCGCCTGGAAAGCGTGCATCCGGAACACAGCGTCGAGGAAATCCGCGACCAGACCGGCTTCGAATTCGATTGCCCGGACAAGGTGCCGTACACACCCGCACCCGACCCCGCAATTCTGGCGCTGATCCGTGGCGAGATACGCAACCAGATCGCGGAAACCTATCCGCGCTTCGCTTCGACTTTCGCCAGCTGACATGCAACATGAGCGGTCACGATCAGCGAGTACTTGATGGCGATTGAAAACAGCGCAGCTTCGGTCCCCCGCCGGATTATTCTGGTACTGCTCCTGGGAGGGCTGTTCGTACTCGGTTATCTGGTCCTCTCCTGGTTCATCGTGCCGGCGGTGTGGGCCGCCATCCTCGCTTATGTCACTTGGCCCGCTTACGCGTGGCTGCGCAAGTTCCTGCGCGGCTACGCCATGATCAGCGCCCTGGTGATGACCCTGCTGTTGACGGCGGCGTTCGTGCTGCCGCTGTTGTGGTTGATCGCGCTGTTGCAGGCTGAATTCGTACTCGGGTATCAAGCCGCCTCGGCCTATATGGCCGAAGGATCGCACCGGCTGCCGCATTTCGTGCTGCAGCTTCCATGGATAGGCGAGCGCCTGCAGGAACTGCTGGACAAATTCTCCGCCGACCCCGCAGCGCTGCGCACCCAGCTGGCGAACTGGGCGCAGCAATGGCTGGGCGAACTGGGCAACCTCGTCGGGGGGGTGGCGCAGAATGCGGTCAAACTGGGCTTCGCCGTGCTCACCGTCTTGTTCTTTTACCGCGACGGGGAAAGCCTGCTCGACCAGACGCAGCGGGTGTTGCGGCGCTTTCTCGGCGCGCGCGTCGATGGATACATTGCCGCAATCGGCACCACCACCAAAGCCGTACTTTACGGACTGGTCCTGACCGCCTTGGCGCAGGGGGCGCTGGCCGGCGTCGGCTACTGGGTTGCAGGCGTGCGCGCGCCGGTGCTGTTCGGCGCGTTCACGGCGCTGGTCGCGCTGATGCCTTTCGGCACGCCCTTTGTCTGGGGTGCGCTGGGCGCCTGGCTGCTGTTCACAGGGCATACGCTCGAAGGCATAGGCCTGCTGCTGTGGGGCACGCTGGTGGTGAGCTGGGTCGACAACCTGATACGGCCGATGGTCATCAGCAGCGCCACGCACATTCCTTTTCTGCTGGTGATGTTCGGCGTGATCGGCGGCCTGGCCGCATTCGGCCTGATCGGCATGTTCGTCGGTCCCGTGATCGTCGCGGTGCTGCTTGCACTATGGCGCGAATGGCTGGACGACCAGATGCCGGCCGGCCCCGGCGCGCCACCCGCGACCTGAACCGCTACGCGCGCGCGAAGCCCAAGGTCCCGCTCAGCTGTCGCGCCCCTTCATCATGCGCAGCGGGTTGTAGACGAGCACGGTTTCGCCGCTCTGATTGACCACCCGATTTTCCGTGCGCACCAATCCGCGATTGCCTTTCGAGGTCTCGCGCACCTCGCTGACCTTGCATTCGACATGGATGGTATCGCCGACGAAAGTCGGCCCCTTTACGTCCAGCGTGGCGTTCAGAAACGCCAGCCCCGTTCCCTGCATCATCGGCAGCAGCATCCCCTCGGCGCAGGCGTACACCAAAGCCGCCGGCACCACACGGCCCGCGATGGCCATGCCCTCCCGGTCTTCGATGTTGGTGAACAGTTCCTCGGTAAGCCAGGTGAGATTGACGAAGTTGACCAGGTCGGTTTCGGTGAGCGTGCGCCCCACGGTGCGAAAACGATCGCCGGCCGAAAGATCGTTCCAGAACATCCCCATGCCGAGCAATTTGATATCTTTTTCCATTTGCGTCTTCCGTTATGCGACGGGTCGATGTTACGCTGCGCTGCGCCGCCTGTGAATCCCGCAGCGCACTTTTAGACCCCTCATTTTCCGATCGGTTGAAAACGCCTTGGCCAAAGAACTCGAACTACACGCCCTTGACTTGGGCGCACTGATCCGTCCCGGCGACAGCGTGATGTGGGGCCAGGCCGACGCCGAACCGCTGCCTCTTACGCAGGCGTTGATGGCGCAACGCCATGCCATCGGCGAATTCAAGGTGTTTCTCGGCGTCACCTATTCGGACACGCTGAAAGCGGAGTATGCCGACTGCGTGCGCTTTTCCGCCTACTGCGGCTCAGGCGGCAACCGCGCGCTCGCCAAGGCGGGAAAACTCGACATCCTGCCCGTCCACTACTCGCAGTTGCGCGACCTGATATGCAGCGGGCGACTGAAGGCGGATGTGCTGCTGCTGCAGCTCGCCCCGCCGAACGAACGCGGCGAGTACAGCCTGTCGATCGCGCACGAATACCTGATTCCGGCGCTGGAGGCCGCGCGCGTGGTCATCGCCGAAGTCAACGAGCGCGCGCCCTGGACTTACGGCGAGCGGCCGCTGCTCGAGGCCGACATCGATTACATCGTGCACACCGCGCGGCCTCCGCTCGAACTCGTCCACCCGCAACCCGGCGCGGTCGAACTGGCGATCGCGCGCAACGCCGCTGCCCTGATCGAGGACGGCGCGACGCTGCAATTCGGCCTGGGCGCCTTGCCTGAAGCCATACTCGCCCAACTCGCCGACCGGCGCGACCTGGGCGTGCACTCGGGCGCCATCGGCGATCAGGTCGCCGCGCTGATGCAGACGGGCGTAATCAACAACGCCCGCAAAAGCATAGACCGCGGCCGCAGCATCGCCGGCATCATGTTCGGCAGCAAACGCCTGCACGACTATGCGCACCGCAATCCGCTGCTGCAATTTCGATCTTCCGCTTACACCCATGGCGCCGGCGTACTGGCGCAGATCGAACGCTTTACGGCGCTCAATTCAGCGCTTGAAGTCGATCTGTCGGGTCAGATCAATGCCGAAGTCGCCGCCGACATGTACGTGGGCGCGGTCGGCGGCGCGGTCGATTTCCTGCGCGCGGCGAACACTTCCAGGGGCGGACTGCCCATCGTCGCCCTGGCCTCCACTGCCGGCAAGCACAGCCGCATCGTCGCCAAGCTGAACGGCCCGGTGAGCACGCCGCGCAGCGACGCCGGCATCATCGTGACCGAGTATGGCGTGGCCGACCTGCGCGGCGCGGGCCTGGCCGAACGCGCGCGCAGGATGGTCGCGATCGCCCACCCGGACCAGCGCGAGCAACTCGAGCGGGAAAGCCGCAGCGCCTGAAACAACGTACCGCCGACGAAAGAACAGCGCGAAGCTCACTCAGGTTTGACGCACGAGTCACGCACAATTAGACTACGCCGTCCTCAACAAGAACAACTCCGGAGCCCTCCCTTGCCGGCCAGTACCCCAGCCGAACATCTGCTGTCCCTATACCGCACCATGGCGCGCATCCGCGCCTTCGAAAATGCGGCGGAAGAGACCAGCCGCGGCGGCGTCGCCGTGTTCGGCGCCACGACCGACACGACCGCGCTGGTGCGCGGGCCGCTGCATCTATCGACCGGACAGGAAGCCGTCGCCACCGGCGTGTGCGCGAACCTCGAGCGCAGCGATTACCTGACCTCGACGCACCGCGGACATGGTCACACGCTGGCCAAGGGCGCCGATACCACGGCAATGATGTGCGAACTGTTCGGGCGCGCCAGCGGCACCAACAAGGGCAAGGGCGGCTCCATGCACATCGCCGATTTCGCTGTCGGCATGCTCGGCGCGAACGGGGTAGTCGCCGCGGGCATCCCGATCGCCGTGGGCGCGGCGCATTCGGCGAAAATCCGCGGCAGGCGCGCCATGGTCGCGTGTTTTTTCGGCGACGGCGCGATCAACCGCGGTCCGTTTCTCGAAGGCCTCAACTGGGCGAAAATATTTGAACTGCCGCTGTTGTTCGTGTGCGAGGACAATCGCTACTCCGCGACGACAGCGACCGACGCCATGACCGCAGGCGATGGCGCGGCGGCGCGCGCGCACGGCATCGGCCTTCCTGCAGAAACCGTCGATGGCAACGACGTGCTCGCGGTGGACGCCGCAGCGCGCGAGCTGGTGGCGCGCATCCGCGCGGGCGCCGGGCCGCAATTCCTGCACGCCCTCACCTACCGCGTGAAAGGTCACGTGTCGGTCGACGCCGCGGCTTACCGCCAGAAGAGCGAAGTCGACAGCGCCCTCGAGAGCGATCCGCTCAGGCTTGCCGCGGCGCGGCTCGCGGCGCTGGGCGTCGCGGCTGAGCGCGTCGCCGAAGCCGACGCAGAAGCGCGGATGGAAATCGAGGCGGCGCTGGCCGCCGCCCACGCCGCGCCTGCACCCGAACCGGGCGAGGCCTACACCGATATCCAGGATACGGGAGCCGGTCAGTGGCGCTGATGAGCTATGCACAGGCCGCCTGTCTGGCCCTGGCCGAAGCGATGCGCACCGATGCGCGCGTGGTGGCCATGGGCGAGGACGTGGGACACGGCGGCATCTTCGGCCAGTATCGCGGCTTGAAGGAGGAATTCGGCGCTACACGCGTGATCGATACCCCGATCTCGGAGGCGACCATCATGGGCGCCGCCGTCGGCATGGCGCTGACCGGCCTGCGCCCGGTCGTGGAGATGCGGGTTGTCGATTTCGCCCTGTGCGCGATCGATGAAATCGTCAACCAGGCGGCGAAGAACCGCTACATGTTCGGCGGCCAGGGCCGGGTGCCGCTGGTGGCGCGCCTGCCCATAGGCATCTGGAGCGGGTCGGCCGCACAGCACTCGCAGTCGCTGGAGGCCTGGTTCGCCCACATTCCCGGACTGGTCGTGGTCGCCCCGGCGACGCCCGCCGACAACTACGGTCTGCTCACCGCGGCGCTAGCTTGCGGCGACCCGGTGATCTACATGGAGCACAAGGAATTGTGGGGGCTGCAAGGCGAAGTCGAGGCGCAGCCTGCGCTCGCATTGGGCAAGGCGCATCTGGCCCGGGCGGGAACGGATCTGACGCTGGTAAGCTGGTCGGGCATGCTGCACACGGCGCTGGCAGCCGCTGAAGACGCGGCGCGGCAGGGCATTTCGGTCGAGGTGATCGATCTGCGCACCATCTGGCCCTGGGACCGGGAGCTGGTGCTGCAATCGGCAGCCCGCACCGGGCGCCTGCTGGTTGCGCACGAAGCCGTGCAGGCGGCCGGGTTCGGTGCCGAAGTGGCGGCCACCGTCGCCGAGGAACTGGGCATCCCGGTACGGCGCGTAGGCGCAGCGCGCATTCCGGTCGGCTATGCGCGCAGCCTGGAAGACGTGGCGCGCGTCCCGGCGCAACAACTGCTGCAGGAATTGAAACATTTCGCCGCAGGCAATGGCCACAGGCGATAGATGGCCCGGCAGAGGGCGGCGTGCTAGGCTATGCGCCCATAGAGGAGGCCGCTGCAGATCCGGCGAAACCGCCCCTGGCATAAGACAGCACGAAGGAAAGCGTCACCGCATTTCCAACTCGATTCATACAGTCAACTGAAGGAGCAAGAACATGAAGCGTAGAAACCTGTTGCTGATGTTGTCCGCGGCCGCGCTTGCGTTCGCCCTCCCCGCTGCCGCGCAGCAAGGCAAGTACCAGACCGAATACCGACTGTCGACGGTGGTCGGCACCGCTTTCCCCTGGGGCAAGGGCGGCGAGATCTGGGCTAATCTGGTGCGCGAGCGCACCAACGGCAGAATCAACATCAAGATGTATCCCGGGACCTCGTTGGTGGCCGGGGATCAGACGCGCGAATTCACCGCGATACGCCAGGGCGTGATCGACCTCGCCGTAGGCTCGACCATCAACTGGTCGCCGCAGGTGAAAGAGTTGAATCTTTTTTCGCTGCCTTTCCTGATGCCCGATTACGCCGCCATCGACGCGCTCACCCAGGGTGAGGTGGGCAAGGACATATTCAAAATCCTGGAAAAGAACGGCGTGGTGCCGCTCGCCTGGGGCGAGAACGGATTCCGCGAGGTCACTAATTCGAAGCATGCTATCCACAAGCCGGAGGACATGAAAGGCCTCAAATTCCGCGTGGTCGGTTCACCGATTTACAACGAAACTTTCACCGCGCTCGGGTCCAATCCGACGCAAATGAGCTGGGCCGACGCACAACCGGCGCTTGCCTCGGGCGCCGTCGACGGTCAGGAAAACCCGCTCAGCATTTTCACCGCGGCCAAGATGCACACCATAGGCCAGAAAAACGTGACGCTTTGGGGTTATGTCGCAGACCCGCTGATCTTCGTCGCCAACAAGGAGGTCTGGGAAAGCTGGACGCCCGCAGATCGCAAGATCGTCAAGGAGGCGGCAATCGACGCCGGCAAGCAGGAGATTCAGATTGCGCGCAAGGGCCTGATCGCGCCGGATCTGTCCACCGTTTCCGAGATCGAAAAACTGGGTGTCACCGTGGTGACGCTGTCCGCGGGAGAGCGCGAGGCGTTCGTGAACGCAACGCGCAAGGTCTACCAGAAATGGTCCAAGACCATCGGCCCGGGACTGGTGAGCAAGGCCGAAAAGGCCGTCGCCGCGCGCAAGAAGCCCTGATCGCGTCTATCCAGAACGGCGCCGCCGCGCGCATGTGGCGGCGCCATCCTTAATGCACCCATGAACACGCATCCCGATCCAGTCAAACCGGCCGCGGAAGAACTTCCGCGCATACCGGTCAAGATCGAGGAATTCTTCGCCGCCACGGCGATGGCGCTGATCTGCCTGATCACCTTCGCCAATGTGCTGGTGCGCTATTTCACCGACGAGTCGTTCGCGTTCACCGAGGAGTTTTCGGTATTCCTGATGGTGGTGCTTACGTTCGTCGGCGCGTCGGCGGCATTCGCCAAAAATACACACATACGCATGAGCTTCGTGGTGGAGAAACTGAAGCCGGGGCCTGCACGTTACGTTGAAATCGCGATGATGGTCGCCGCCGCGGTGCTGTTCGCAATCATCGTCTGGTACGGCATCAAGCTGCTGGCGGACGACTGGACCTTCGACACCACCTCGCCCGGCATCGGCATTCCGCAGTGGATCTACACCCTGTGGCTGCCGCTGCTGTCGGCGGCAATCGTGCTGCGCATCGTCGGACGCATCGTGCGCCTCGTGCGCCACAAGGCTTAGACGTGCTGGCCCAGGGCAGCCTGATCCTGTTTCTCGGCTTCGCGCTGCTGCTCGTGCTCGGCGCGCCGCTTGCGGTCGCGCTCGGTGTCGCCGGCACCGCCGTGATCATGCTCGAGGGTTTGGGGATCATGTCGGTGCCGACCAACGCCTATGCCGGCCTCGCGAAATATCCGCTGCTGGCGCTGCCGGTGTTCGTGCTCGCGGGCATGATCTTCGAGCGCGCCGGCGTGGCCTTGCGCATCGTGAATTTCACTGCCGCGCTGGTGGGCAAACGCCGCGGTGCCCAAGGCGTGGTGGCGATCCTGGTGTGTATGTTCCTCGGCGGCATTTCCGGCTCCGGCCCGGCGGACGCCGCAGCCGTGGCGATGGTGATGATTCCCGGCATGGCCAAACAAGGCTATCCGCGGGAATTCTCGGCCAGCCTGATCGCGGCCGCCGGATCCACGGCGATCCTGATTCCGCCTTCGATCGCGTTTATCGTCTACAGCATCCTGGTGCCGAGCGCGAGCGTACCGGCATTGTTTGCCGCCGGCATGGTCCCCGGCGTCCTCGCCGGACTGTCGCTGCTGATCCCAGTGCTTTATTTTTCAATCCGCGAAGGCTGGGGCACCGAAGGCGGTGAGCACTCGGAGACGGTGTGGCAAAGCTTCAAGGATGCGAGCTGGGGCCTGCTCGCGCCGGTGATCATACTCGGCGGGCTGCGCTCTGGCATGTTCACCCCCACCGAAGCCGCGGTGGTGGCGGTGTTCTATGGCCTGTTCGTCGGCGTCTTCGTCTACCGTACGCTCAACTGGAGCGGCATCTACTGCGTGCTGGTGGAGTCGGCGGAAATTTCCGCGGTGGTGATGATCATCATCTCGCTCGCCGGCGTGTTCGCGCATGCGGGCTCGACGCTCGGGGCATTCGACGCCTTCGCCAAGGCGTTGATCGGCGTGACCTCGACCGAATGGATCATGCTGCTGATGATCATGCTGATGCTGCTGATCGCGGGAATGCTGCTCGATGCAGTATCTATTTTTCTGGTGTTCCTGCCCATCCTTCTGCCTATCGCGAAGACTTTCGGCTGGGATCTGGTCTGGTTCGGCGTACTCATGACCATGAACATGGCAATCGGGCAGTTCACCCCGCCGATGGCAGTCAATCTGATGGTCACCACGCGCATCGCCGGCGTCTCCATGGAGTCCACGGTAAGGTGGGTTATATGGATGGTGGGTGCGATGTTGATCGCTCTTGCCCTCGTCGCCGTCTTGCCGCAACTTGCACTTTGGCTGCCACAAACGCTGGGTTATTGACCTTGATCAATTGGGTTTCGCGCGGTTGCGCCAGAATTGCTAATCGTGTCACAGATTGTTAAGATGAATCGGAAAGTCACATTCCTGAGGAGGAAAACATGAGGATCACTACTACCGCGCTTGCAATCGCTGGACTCGCCCTTTGCGCCGTTTCCAACGTCAATGCCGCCTATCCGGATCGGGCGATCAAAATGATCGTGCCCTGGGCCGCCGGCGGCGACACCGACAACATATTCCGTCCGTTCGCGCCCGCTCTGCAAAAGGTGCTTGGCGGGGCACCGGTGGTCATCGCCAACGTCGGCGGCGCCTCCGGCACCGTGGGTGCGCGCGAAGCCAAGAACTCGCCACCCGACGGCTATACCCTGTACGCCGTGCACGATTACATCCACTCGACCTACTACATCGGCATTTCCGACGTGAATTACACGGATTTCGAACCGGTCTGCCTGATCGCCTCGACGCCGTCGATTATGACAGCGAGTCCGAAGACCAAGTGGAACACGATGAAAGAGATGGTCGAAGACGCGAAAGCGCATCCCGGCCAGATTTCGGTCGGCGCGACCCTGGGCTCGACCAGCCATTTCTTCCCGGCGCTGGTTGAGAAAGCCGCAGGCATCAAGTTCAAGTACATCTCCTACGACGGCCTCGCCCAGCGCATGAACGCAATTCTCGGCGGCCATATCGATCTGACCGACGGTAACCTTACGCAAAAAGGTAAAGTCGATGCGGGCCAGTTGAAGTTCCTAGCGACCGCCACCGAGAAGCGCATGGCGGAACTGCCCAACGTGCCGACGCTGAAGGAACTGGGCATCAACGTCGTCTATTCCGTATCGCGCGGTCTCCTCGCCCCCAAAGGCACGCCCAACGACATCCTGGTCAAGCTCGAAGGCGCATGTGGCCAGGCGGCCAAAGATCCGACTTTCGCCGCTTCGATGAAAAGCCAGGGCACGGACGTGCGTTACCTCGACCGCAAGGGCTACGCCGAATTCCTCAAGCAGAACGACGTCTTGAACAAGGATCTGGCGCGCGAACTCGGTATTTTGAAGCGTTGATGCAAGCGCAGATCAGGGCGGCAGGCGCGGGAATTACAACATGCGCCTGACGCAAAATGTCGTCTCCGGACTGATCTGCCTGGCACTGTCGCTAGGCATGCTGGTGCTGACGCGCGACCTGCCGCAGTCGTCGTTCGTTCCGATCGGGCCGGATTTCTATCCGCGCATCGTGCTGGTCATCATGGCGGTGCTCTCCGTGCTGCTGATCGCCGTCGACCTCTGGCCAGAAGGTGCGAAAGGCGCGGAAGCACCCGCCGCTGCCGCGCCCACACCGGAAAAACGCAACTACCGCCTGGTGGGCGTGACCTACGCCGTATTCACAGGCTACGTGATCCTGCTACCGCTCCTGGGCTACCGCGTCTCAACCTTCATTTTCGTGGCAGCCCTGCAAGCGGTGTTCGAATCGCCGCGCGACGCTCGCCGCTGGGTTTTGGTGCTGATATCCGGACTCGCCACCTCGCTTCTCACCTATATCATATTCAACGACTATCTCTCCGTGCTGCTGCCGCGCGGACACTGGACTGGGTGGTAAGCCATGTACGAACTGCTGCTCGCAGGCGTCGAAAATATCCTGCACCTGCATTACCTGGTACCGCTATTTCTGGGCACCCTGGTCGGCCTGATCGGCGGCGCCCTGCCCGGCGTCACCATCACCATGACCATCATTATCGTGCTGCCGTTCACGTTCGGAATGGATCCACTGCAGGGCCTCGCGACCATGACCGGCGTGTACGTCGGCGGCTCGGCCGGCGGTGCGATCACCGCAGCACTGATCGGCATTCCCGGCACCCCGTCGGCGATCACCACCACATTCGACGGCTACCCGATGGTCCAGAAAGGCCAGCCGGGACGGGCGGTGTGGCTCGGCATCTGGTCATCGTGCATCGGCGGCCTGCTCGCCGGCCTGTTTCTGATTGGCGCAACGGGTCCGCTCGCCGCGATTGCGCTCGAGTTCGGGCCCTGGGAATATTTTTCCTTGTTCGTGTTCGCACTGTCCATGGTCGCCGGACTCACCGAGGGTTCGCTGGTCAAGGGCTTGCTTTCGGGCGCGATCGGGCTCGCCATCACCATCGTCGGCTCGGATCCGATCATGAGCGTGCCGCGCTTCACCCTGGGCACGGAGTTCCTGCGCAACGGCTTTCCTTTCCTGCCCGTGCTGATCGGCATTTTTGCATTCGCGCAGCTGATGACCGACATCGAGAAAATGGGGCCGGCAGACCGCGGCGCCGCACCGATCAAAGCACCGCCGCTCACCGTGTCTCACCTGAAGGTGATCTGGGAGATCCTCTCGCGGCCCTTCCTGCTCGTATGGTCCACACTGGTCGGCATTCTGATCGGCGTGCTGCCGGCGATCGGCGGCAGTGCGGCGACCGTGATGGCCTACGATCAGGCAAAGAAATTCTCGAAGACGCCTGAGCGCTTCGGTAAGGGTAACCCTGAAGGCATCATCGCGTCGGAAGCCTCGTGCAATGCGAATGTCGGCGGCTCGCTGGTTACCATCATGGCTTTCGGCATACCCGGGGACGCAGTGACAGCGGTGATGCTCGGCGCGATGACCATCCACGGCATCCAGTCCGGCCCGCTGTTCGTGAGCCAGCATCCGCAGATCGCCTACGGCATCTACGCCGCGTACCTGATAGCGCATCCGCTGATGGTATTGATCTGCGCCTTTGGCGCGCGGCTGTTCCTGCGCGTAGTGACGGTACCGAAATCGATACTGATCCCGAATGTAATGGTGCTGTGCGTGATCGGCGCCTATGCGCTAGGCAACGTCATGGACGACGTGGTGGTGCTGCTGCTGTTCGGTTTCGTCGGTTACGCACTGGTGAAGCTGCGCTTCCCGCTGGCGCCGCTGATACTCGGGCTGATTCTGGGCGACCAGATCGAGGTGAACCTGCTGCGCTCGATCATGAGCGATCCGAATCCTTGGCTGTTTTTCACCCGCCCCATTTCCGGCTCCCTGCTGGGGCTGTCGGTCGCCTCGGTGATTTTCGCGCTGTGGCAGCACCAGCGGCACAAAGGCCGCGTAGAGAACGTCGAGGTGGAACCGGACTTCTAGCCTTCGGCGCGGCGCCGCCGCGCTACCCGCGATGCGCGGTCTCGCCGCCATCGCGCGCGCCGCCGGAGTCCGGCGGAATCGCACCTGGCTTGTCGTCGTCGAGCACGACATTGAGGCCGGGGCTTTCCAGATCCTCGAACTGCCCCCCTTTCAATGCGAGCCAGAACACGGCGCCGATCACGAACACCAGGACTACGCTCAAGGGGATGAGCAAAAAAAGAATGTCCATGCGTTCAACCTGCCGCTGCAGGAATGCCAGTCGGGGACGCGGCCGGTCGCATCGTCGGCCGCCGGAACAGTCGCATTGAGTTGAGGATGACGACGAGCGAACTGGCGGACATGCCTATGCCCGCCATCCAGGGCGTGACCACTCCCAGCGCGGCCAAAGGCACCGCCGTCAAATTGTAGGCCAGGGCCCAGAACAGGTTTTCGCGAATGATGGCCAGCGTGCGCGTCGATGTAGCAAAAGCGGCGCGCAGATCGGTCAGCCGCCCCGATAGCAGCACTGCATCGGCCTGGCGCTGCGACATCCACGCACCGTCGCTCATCGCAATCGAGACGGATGCGGCGGCAAGCACGGGCGCATCGTTGATGCCGTCGCCTATCATCGCGACCACCCGGCCTTGGCGCTGCAACGCCTGCACGTATCGAAGTTTGTCCTGCGGCGACGCGTTCGCACTGGTGGAGCTGATGCCGAGTTCAGAGGCGATCCCCTCGACGGTCTCGACGCGGTCACCGCTCAGCAGGTGCACGTGTTTGCCGTCCCGCTGCAGCGCATCGATGAATTCGCCCGCATCCGGCCGCAACGCGTCGCCGAACACAAACAGCGCGAAGCTCCCGGTCGCGTCACCGAGCATGGCAACGGAGCTGCCCGCAGGAAGCGCAGGGGGCCGCCACGGCAAAGGCGCCTGCTGCATTGCGATCACGAATTCAGGCCGGCCGAGGCGATAGACATGCCCCTCTATCCCCGCCTCCACACCCAGCCCGGCGTGGTGCCTTGAATCATGCGCCGCGAGCGGCGGCTGCCCCGTGGCAAGCAAAGCCTTGGCAACCGGATGCATCGACCCTTGCTCCATCGCCGCCGCAATGCGCAGACAATCCACCTCTGCCAGCTGCGCCAGCACATGGATGCGCGTAAGCCGCAGACGTCCCAGCGTCAACGTGCCGGTTTTGTCCAGGACGACATCCGTCGCCCGCGCCAGGGTCTCGACTACATGCCCGCGGCAAACGATGAGGCCCTGCCGTGCCAACCGCCCCGTTGCCACGGTCAGCGCCACCGGCGTTGCCAGCGACAGCGCGCAGGGGCAGGTGACGACGAGAATGGACACGGCGACCCACAATGCCCTTGCGGGATCGACAAACCACCACGCGGCCCCCGCGACCGCCGCGAGCACCAGCGTCGCCGCGACGAACCAGCCGGTTACGCGCTCGGCATTGGCCACCAGCCTCGGGCGCTCCGCCGCAGCCTGCTGCATCAGCCTAACGATGGAGGACAGCACGGTATCCGCGCCGATGCGATCTACCCGCAGCAGCAGCGGACCGGCGACGTTGGTCGATCCGCCGATAAGGCGGTCGCCGGCTTGTCGGGCCACCGGTCGGCTCTCGCCGGTGAGCAGGGATTCATCGACGAAACTGTCGCCATCTACGACCACCCCATCCGCGGGGACACGCTCGCCTGAGCGCACCAGAACCCTGTCACCGGGCCGCAGTGCGGAAACCAGCACTTGTTCGGGTCCGCCCGCGGGATCCAAACGCAGCGCGACTTCCGGCGTCGCGCGAGACAGGAAATCCAGGCTGCGTGCCACGGCATGCCGCGCCTTGACTTCCAGATACCGGCCGCACAGCAGCAGGAACACGAACATGGCAACCGAATCGAAATAGATTTCCCCGTGTCCGCTGACGGTCGACCACGCGCTGGCCGTGAATGCGACGCCTATGCCCAGCGCTACCGGCAAGTCCATGCCTATGCGGCCCAGGCGCAGATCGCGCCACGCTGCCTGAAAAAACGGCCCTGCCGAATAAATCACCACGGGCAGGGTGAGTATCAGGCCGGCCCAGCGCATCAGTTGCTCGATGTCGGGCGTCATGCTGCCGGGCTCGGCCAGATACACCGGCAGCGCGTACATCATCACCTGCATCATGCCGAAACCGGAAACGAACAGGCGCCACAGGCTTTGTTTCTGCTCCGAGCGCTGCGCCAACTCCTGCTGGCGCGCATCGTAAGGGTGTGCGCGGTAGCCGATGCGCCGGACGGCGGCGAGGATCTCGCTCAGTTTTGTTTTCTTCGGATCCCAGCGCAGCTGAGCCCGGTGCGTAGTCGCGTTGACCCCGATGCCCAGAACGCCGGGCATTCGTCCGAGTACGCTTTCATTGAGCCATACACAGGCGGTGCAGCGCACGCCTTCGAGCATGAGCGCGGCATCGCATGCGCCGCTCGAGTCGATGTGGACAAAGCCGCGCTGCACCTCGGGATCATCGTAGATGCGAAAATCCTCGGCCTGCTCGCCTAGGTCGGCGGTAGTCGCTGGGCCGGTCCGGTGTTCGTAGTAGCCCTGCAGTCCGTAGCCCAGGATGGCCGTTGCGACCGCCTCGCAACCGGGGCAGCAAACCGGCTGCCAGCGGCCCTCGACTTTGACCCGGTAACGTTCGGGGTCGAGCACCGGCAGCGCGCAATGAAAACAGGCGGCCCGTTCCGCTGTATTCGGCGCTTCTTGTGGAAGTGCACGCGGATCACCGGTAGAGTCAGCTTGGCGGGTTGATAGAGTCATGCGGATACGATTGTAGGTGTTCGTTCTTTACTACGCCATGTTTCGTCGCTTGGCGCACAGTAGCTTTTGGGCGCTGAAATGCAAAAAGCCCAACCATATCTGGTTGGGCTTTTTGTTTTTAGGGACCTGACGATGACCTACTTTCGCATGGGTAATCCATACTATCATTGGCGCAACACCGTTTCACGGCCCTGTTCGGGATGGGAAGGGGTGGGACCAGCGTGCTATGCTC
>Ga0334722_10000412_pt1 | contig 63942 bp, 55 predicted proteins | sample C3_bottom_MG_FD_207210 | JGI IMG/M metagenome (GOLD analysis project Ga0334722, IMG submission 207210) | Sediment microbial communities from Yellowstone Lake, YNP, Wyoming, USA - C3_bottom | ecosystem: Environmental > Aquatic > Freshwater > Lake > Sediment | place: USA: Wyoming | collected... | reverse complement strand
GACGATGGCGTTCCGGAAGTCGACCGTCCTCCCCTGCCCGTCGGTCAGGCGGCCGTCGTCGAGGAGCTGGAGGAGGACGTTGAAGACGTCGGGGTGGGCCTTCTCGATCTCGTCGAAGAGGACGACGCTGTAGGGCCGTCGCCGCACGGCCTCGGTGAGCTGGCCGCCCTCGTCGTAGCCGACGTAGCCGGGCGGGGCGCCGATGAGGCGGCTCACGCTGTGCTTCTCCATGTACTCGCTCATGTCGATGCGCGCGAGGGCCTTCTCGTCGGCGAAGAGGAACTCGGCGAGGGCCTTGGCCAGCTCGGTCTTGCCGACGCCGGTGGGGCCGACGAAGAGAAAGGAGCCCAGGGGGCGATGGGGATCGGAGAGCCCCGCACGGTTGCGGCGGATGGAGTCGGCCACGGCCTTGACCGCGGCGTCCTGGCCGACCACGCGCTTCTCGAGGCGGGCCTCGAGCTCGAGGTACTTCTCCGCCTCGCTCGCGAGCATCTTGGAGACGGGGATGCCCGTCCAGGTGGAAACGACGCGGGCGATGTCCTCCTCGCTCACCTCTTCGCGGAGGAGGCGGCTCTCCTCGGGCCCGACCTTCATCGCGGCCGAGACCGCCTCGAGCTTCTTCTGCGCCTCGAGTATCTTGCCGTACTTCACCTCGGCGGCCTTGGCGAGATTCCCCTCGCGCTCCCAGCGCTCGCCCTCGAGCTTGAGCTCCTCGAGGCCCTGCTTGAGGGCGCGGATCTCGCCGATCTCGGCCTTCTCGGCCTCCCAGCGCAGCTTCATCGCGTCGCGCTTCTCGGTGAGCTCGGCCACCTCGCGCTCGAGCTTTCCGAGGCGCTCGAGGCTGGCCGGGTCGCTCTCCTTCTTGAGCGCCTGGCGCTCGATGGTCAGCTGGAGGAGGCGGCGCTCGGTCTGGTCGAGCTCGGTGGGCTGGCTCTCGATCTCCATCTTGATGCGGCTGGCCGCCTCGTCGACGAGGTCGATGGCCTTGTCGGGGAGGAAGCGGCTCGTGATGTAGCGGTCGGAGAGGGTGGCGGCGGCCACCAGGGCCTCGTCGCGGATGCGCACGCCGTGGTGCACCTCGTAGCGCTCCTTGAGGCCGCGGAGGATTGCGATGGTGTCCTCCATCGAGGGCTCGGCGCAGAGGACGGGCTGGAAGCGCCGCTCGAGGGCGGCGTCCTTCTCGATGTGCTTGCGGTACTCGTCCAGGGTCGTCGCGCCGATGCAGCGGAGCTCGCCGCGCGCCAGGGCCGGCTTCAGGAGGTTGGAGGCGTCCATCGAGCCCTCGGCGGCGCCCGCGCCCACGAGGGTGTGGAGCTCGTCGATGAAGAGGATGACCTCGCCCTCGGATTTCTGGATCTCCTCGATCACGGCCTTGAGGCGCTCCTCGAATTCGCCGCGGAACTTGGAGCCCGCGACGAGGGCGCCGAGGTCGAGGGCCAGGAGCTTCTTGCCCTTGAGGGAGTCGGGGACGTCGCCGGCCACGATGCGCCGGGCCAGGCCCTCGACGACGGCCGTCTTGCCGACACCGGGCTCGCCGATGAGGACGGGATTGTTCTTGGTGCGCCGCGAGAGCACCTGCATGACGCGGCGGATCTCCTCGTCGCGGCCGATCACCGGGTCGAGCTTCTCGGCGCGGGCTAGGGCCGTGAGATCGCGGCAGTAGCGCTCGAGGACGCGGTACTTCTCCTCGGCCGCCTGGTCGGTGACGCGCCTCGAGCCGCGCACGCTCTTCAGGGTCTCGAGGACGGCGTTCTTGGTGACGCCCGCCTTCCTGAGGAGGTCGCCGACGGCTCCCTCCGAGGCGGCGAGGGCCATGAGGACGTGCTCCGCGGCGACGTACTCGTCGTGGATGGCCTCGGCTTCCGCCTCGGCCTTGGCGAGGACCTTCGAGGCCGCCGGCGAGAGGTAGACCTGGGCGGCCTCGCCGAAGACCTTGGGGAGGCGCTCGACGAGGGCCGTCGCCTCGCGGACAAGGGCGGCGCGGTCGGCGCCGATGCGGTCGGCGAGGTGGCCTACGACGCCCTCTTCCTGCTCGAGGGCGGCGAGGAGGAGGTGCTCGGGCGCCACCTCGGAATGATCGCGTTTGCGGGCCTCGCCGGAGGCGTCCTGCACGAGTTCCTGGGCCTTGAGGGTGAAGCGGTCGTAGTTCATGGGGTCCTTGCCTGCTGGGGAGATCGATCGGGGTCCGGCCCGGGGAGGGCGCGGAGAGCTCCGATCCTTCGCGTAAAAAATACTGCCTCCCGACTCGCGGAGGCAAGACGGGAGGCGGGGTCCGGGAGAGGCCGGGAGGGCCGGGGACTCAGGCGGGCCCGGACTCGGGACCGGCCTTGGCCTTGGACCGCGCGCGGAGGGCCGTCACCACGGGGGGGATGAAGGAGACCACGATGATGCCGAGGGCCACGAGGCTGAAGTTCTTCTCGACGAAGGGGAGCTGGCCGAAGAAGAAACCGGCGGAGAGGAAGAGCCCCACCCAGAGGAAGGCGCCGGCGAGATTGTACACGTAGAATTTGAACACGTTCATGCGGGCGATGCCGGCCACGAAGGGCACGAAGGTGCGGATGATGGGCATGAAGCGGCCCGCGATGATGGTGAGACCGCCGTACTTCTCGTAGAAGGCGTGGGCCCGGGCGAGGTGCTCGCGGCGGAAGAGGCGCGAGGTCTCGGACTTGAAGACCGCGGGCCCGACCGCGAAGCCGATGAGGTAGTTCACGGCGTTTCCGGCCACGGCTCCCGCGAGGATGATGATGGCGATCACGGCCAGGTCGAGACCGCCGCGGGCGGCCAGGGCCCCGAGGGCGAAGATCACCGAATCGCCCGGCAGGAAGGGGGTGACGACGAGGCCCGTCTCGCAGAAGAAGATGAGAAAGACGACGGCATAGGTCCAGGCGCCGTAGTTCTGGAGGATCCAGACGAGGTACTTGTCGACGTGCAAGACGAAATCGACGGCGGTCATAAGGATGTCCACGCTTCACTCCCTGTTCGCGGCATGATAGGGGCCCGGCCCCCGGCTGGTCAACGAGGTCCGGGCGGACCTTGCCCGGGACGTCCCGCGGGGCTACCTTGGTGGCATGGAACAGAAGATCGTGGTTCTTCACGGCTTTTCGCCCGACGAGGCGATGGAGGCCGTCCGTGCCCTGAAATCGGCCCTGCCGGCGGCGGCAGACGCGGCCTTCGCGACGACGACTAAGACCAACCTCGAGTGGAAGCTCTCCTATCTCGTCGAGCATGTCGCGGAGGAGCACCTCCGCTTCCGCGAGCTCAGGGACAGGGCGGAGCAGGGCCGGAAGGGCTGAGCCGGTCCCTCAGTCGGCTTCGAGCTCGAGCTCGGGGACCTTCTTCTTGAGGGCGGCGATGAAGTCGCCCCCGGTGAAGCCCTTGCGGAGGACGACGAAGACGACGTTGTCGCGGCCCGCCAGGGTGCCCATCACCACGTCGAGGCCCATGTTGTCGATGGCGAGGGAGACGGAGTCCGACTGTCCCGAGAAGGTCCGCACGACCACCATGGCCTGGTTCCAGTCCAGGGAGACATAGCCCCGCATGAAGTCCTGGGCGTAGTGCCGCTCCGACTCCTCCTTCTCCTCCTCCGAGGGGATGGCGTAGTAGTAGCCGGCCTCGCCGTCGGAGATCTTGCCCACCTTGAGGTACTTGAGGTCGCGGGAGAGGGTGGCCTGGGTGACACTGAAGCCCGACTCGCCGAGAAGGCCGAGGAGGAGCTCCTGCGAGTCGACCCGCTTCGTCCTGATGATGTCGCGGATGGTCTTGAGTCGGTCGTATCGGTTGTTCATGGGGCTCCCGGGAGGCGCCGCGGCGCCGACCCCCCGAATATGCCATGGAGGCGGCCCCTCCTTCAAGTTCGGCCCCCGAGGGCCGACTGCACAAAGGCGGCAAAGCGGCCGATACTGAAGGGGGGGGACCGCGGGCCTCCGGGCCGGAGGCCGCAAATCGCTCCGAGGGGTCGGAAAGCATGACGAGCGACATCGAAGGAATCGACAAGGAAGACGGACGCGGAGCCGTCGGCGCCGACGCGCCCGGGAAATCCTCCCCCGCCCCTCCCCCCGCGCCGGCCGACCTCCCCGACTTCTCTCCCGACGCGAGCGTCCCCGAGCTCTCGGAGGGGGGCCTCGCGGCCGAGCTGGGCGAATCGGTGACCATCCGCTCCACCACCAAGGGGCCCGACGGCGCGGTCGACATCCGGGTCGCCGAGGACTGGAAGACCGCCTGGGCGACCTTCCACCCTCCCCGCGACGACGGCCGGCCGGTGGCCCCCGACCTCGTCTACGAGCTCCTGACCCGCGTCGGGGTGACGGAGGGCATCCTCCACGAGGCCATCAAGGACGCCATCCTCGAGTGCAATCTCGACCGACGCTTCATCAAGGACCTCGAGATCGCGCGGGCGGAGGAACCCAGCGAGGAGATCCCCGAGCACGCCAGGATCGAGGAGCGCTTCGCCCCGCGGGAGCGGGTGGCCTCCTCGGAGACCCTCAAGGTCGATTTCCGCGAGCTGGCGAGCCTGCCCGTCGTCAAGAAGGGCGAGGTCCTCGCCCTCATCGTCCCCCGCAGCGAGGGCAGGGTCGGGAAGGACATCAGGGGCAAGGAGCTGCCGGCTCCGCAGACGAAGATCGAGCATTGGAGCCCCGGCAAGAATGTCGCCCTCGAAGAGGGCGCCCTCAGGGCCCAGGTCGACGGCCTCCTCCTTCGCGGCGAGCGCCGGCTGGACATCGAGGAGATCTTCGTCGTCAAAGGCGGCGTGGACTACCACACCGGCCACATCGTCTTTCCCGGGGACGTGGTCATCGAGGGGAAGGTCTCCGACGGTTTCAAGGTCTGGTCCGGGGCCTCGATCCACGGCAAGGTGACCCTGGACGCCTTCGACATCAACGCCAAGAAGGACCTCGTCTGCCAGCAGGGCATCATCGGCCGGCGCAACGGCCACGTCCGGGTGGGCGGCTCCCTCAGCGCCAAGTTCATCGAGAACTGCCGGGTCGCCGTCCGCGGCGACATCCGGGTGACGAGCGCCATCATGGGCAGCCGCGTCTACTGCCTCGGCGAGGTGGACCTCGGCGAGAAGGGAAGCCTGATGGGCGGCGAGACCTGGGCCGTCCACGGGATCAAGGCCGCCCGTCTCGGGAACCAGGCCCGGCAGAGGACGGTGCTCCACGTCGGGGTCGATTTCACGGCCCAGCAGCGCCTCGACCAGGCCAACGAGAGGCTCCGTCTCATAGCCCTCCGCGCCCAGCAGATCGACGTCTACGTCTCCTCCCACCCGGGAGCCGACGCCGCGAGGCTTCACCGGGAAGCCCAGAAGGCCCTCGAGGATACGCGGAGTCTCATCCTCAAGCTCCTCGCCTCCCTCGACGCCGACGACGGCGCCATGGTCGAGGTGAAGGGCGACATCCATCCCGGCACCGTCATCGACATCTGCCGCGTCGAGATCACCGTCGACCAGCTCCTCCGCTCCTGTCGCTTCAGGCTCGACAAGGCGGCCGGACGCATCATGGTCGAACACATCGGCGGAAAGGCCGCCGAGACCTCGGGACAGAGGGAGGGTGCCAAGAAGGAAGGGCCGGCCCTCCGTCCCGCGGGAACCCCGCCCGGCCCGGCTCCGAAGAAGGGCGAGCCGCCGAAGAAGGGCGAACCCCCGAAAAAGGGCGCCTCCGGCGGCGAGCCTCGTTGACCGCGGGGGCGCTCCCCCGGTAACCTCCCTCCATGCACGACCTCATCATCCTCGGCGGCGGACCCGGCGGCTACGTCGCGGCCGAACGCGCGGCCCACGCGGGCCTCTCGACCCTCCTCCTCGAAGAAGGCGACCTCGGCGGCACCTGCCTCAACCGCGGCTGCATCCCCACGAAGAGCCTCCTCGCCGGAGCCAAGCTCTACAAGCACGCCCGCGAGGGCGAGAAGTTCGGGCTCAGGGCCTCGGGAGGCGCGAAGCTCTCCGAGGCCCTCGCCTTCGACTTCCCCGCGGCCATGGCCTGGAAGGACGATGTCGTCGGCAAGCTCCGCACGGGGGTCGAGTTCAGCGTCAAGAAGGCCGGGGCCGAGATCCGCAAGGCGCGCGGCGTCCTCGAAGCGCCGGGCTCGGTCAGGCTCGCCGACGGGAGCCTCGTCGAGGCGAGGCACATCATCGTCGCCACCGGCTCCTCCCCCGCCCTCCCCCCCATTCCCGGCCTCGCGGGCAACCCCAGGGTCGTCTCGAGCGACGGCCTTCTCACCCTCGCCGCCCCGCCCTCCCGCCTCGTCGTCGTCGGGGGCGGCGTCATCGGCATGGAATTCGCCTCCTTCTTCTCGGCCATCGGCGTCGAGGTCACCGTCATCGAGATGCTCCCCGAGATCCTGCCCTTCATGGACCGCGAGATCGTGGCGATCTGGAAGCGCGCCCTCCGCGGCGTGAAGGTCGAGACGGGGGCCAAGGTCGAGGCCATCGAGGGAGGGACCGTCCGCTACTCCAAGGGAGGCGAGGCCAGGTCAGCCGAGGGCGATCTCGTCCTCGTCGCGACCGGGCGCCGACCCAATGTCGCCGGCCTCGGCCTCGAGGCGGCGGGCGTCTCCTTCTCGCCGAAGGGCATAATTGTGGACGACTGTCTGCGCACGAACGTGCCGGGCCTCTGGGCCGTCGGCGACGTGACGGGGCGCTCCCTCCTCGCGCACTCGGCCAGCGCCATGGGCGAGGCCGCCGTCGAGGGCGTCCTCGGCCGTCCGAAACCGATCGCGTGGAAGGCCATTCCCTGGGTCGTCTACGGCGACCCCGAATGCGCCGGCGTCGGCCTCACCGAGGAGGAAGCCGCGGCCGCGGGCCTCGACTTCGCCAAGGCCGTCCTCCCGGCCCGGGTCTCGGGCCGCTTCCTCGCCGAGAACGGGCAGACCGCCCAGGGTGGCGTGAAGCTCCTCGCGGAGAAGGGCACGGGCCGTATCCTCGGCGCCACCCTCGCGGCCAGCTACGCGGGCGAGGCGATCTGGGGCCTCCAGAACCTCGTCGCCCGGGGCGCCACGGTCGGCGAGTTGCGCGACACCATCTTCCCCCACCCCACCGTCTCCGAGCTCCTCCGGGAAGCCTCCTGGGCTCTCGCGTAAGCGCTGCCGCCCGGGCTCTCGCGTAAGCGCTGCCGCCCGGGCTCTCGCATGAGGAGGGGCCCGGGATTCCCGGGCGCCGTCTACGTGAGGTCCGCGAGGGCCGCGCCGGAACAGGCCACGAGATCGGCGGGCGCGAGGATGACCTGGACACCGCGCCTCCCCGCGCTCACCGAGACCTCCTCGAAGACGAGGACGGTCTCGTCGATGAGGACGGGGAGGCGGCGCTTCAGGCCGATCGGCGAGCAGCCGCCGCGCAGGTAGCCCGTCTCGGGCTCGAGTTCCCTGAGGGGCAGCATCGCCACCTTCTTCTCCCCCAGGGCCCGCGCCGCCTTCTTGAGGTCGAGCTCCACGTCGCTGGGGAGGCAGCAGATCGCCACGCGGCCGCTCTCGCCCCGGAGGGCGAGGGTCTTCCAGACCTGCTCGAGGGGCATGCCGATCTTCAGGGCGACCGGCCCCGCCGAGAGGTCCTCCTCGTCGTAGTCGTAGGTGGCGACGCGATGCGCGATCCCTGCGCCCTCGAGGAGGCGCTGCACCGTGGTCTTGGAAGAGGCGTCCACGGGCTACCTCTTGCGGCGGAACATCCGGTAGTTGATCTCGGGAAAGAGATTGTTCCGCTTCTCGAGGCGGGTGAGCCATTCCGTCGCGACGGTGTTGGCCGAGAGCATGTCGTAGATCTTCGTGAAACTCGAGGCGGCCTCCTCGACGCGGCCGCGGGCGAAGGAGGCCGAACGGCCCGTCCGCATGAGGAGGGGCCAGTCCGAGGCCATGGCGAGGAGGGTCTCGCGCGCGCCCTGGTTGAGGATGCGCTCGCGCAGTCCCGATTCGTCGGGAAAGCGCTCGGCCAGCTCGGTCATGCGCTCGGCGGCCTTGTGGATGTGGCGGTAGGTCCAGTCGTTGGAACCGTCGAGCCAGACCTCGCCGTAGCCTCCGTCGCCCCAGGAGGAGAACTCGGGGGTGGACACCTGACTCTCGGGATGGAGCTGCTCGTACTCGCCCAGGGAGACGAAGCGGAGATCGCCCTCCCCCGCCTGTCTGAAGAGGCTCTCGAGCCAGATCGGCCCCTCGAACCAGAAATGGCCGAAGAGCTCGGCGTCGTAGGGGCAGACCATGAGGGGCGGACGGTCGAGGAGGGGGGCGGCCTCGGCGGCCATGCGCCGCCTCTCGGCGAGGAAGTGGGCCGCGTGGGCCTCGGCGCGGGCCCGGGCCGCCGCGGGCACGTAGGGCACCTTGTGCTCGGTGCGGCCGGTGACCGCCCAGTACTTGTAGCCGGTGAACACCGGACCGCGGCCACCGGGCACGAAGGGCGCGACCTGGTCGCGGGGCAGGTCGAAGCCGATGTCGCGGTAGAAATCGCGATAGACGGCATCGGCGGGATAGCCGGTCCGCTCCGACCAGACCGCGTCGGTCGCCGCCGCGTCCCTGATGAAGACGGTGAGCCCGTTGGGACACTGCACGGGGGCGTAGGAGCCCGAGGAGGGCGGCGGATCGCCGAGAAGGGCTCCCCTCGTGGTCACGACGGTGTACTGGAGATTGTAGGACTTGAGGAGTTCGGCCGCCCCCGGGTACCAACCGAGGTGGGGAAGCCAGAGCCCCGCGGGCTGTTTGCCGAAGCGGAGACGGTGCGAGACCAGGGCCGTCTCGATCTGGGCGGAGAGGGACTCGGGTATGAGCTGGAAGTTGGGCAGGAAGGCGTGGGTCGCGGTCGTCGTCAAGAGCTCGATGCGGCCGCGCTTGTAGTAGTAGTCGAAGGCGCCGAGAATGTCGCGGGAATAGAGCTCGTCGAAGTCCCTGCGGTCCTCGCGATAGAGCTGGAGGTAGAGATCGGCGAGGGGACCGAAGGCGGGGTCGCCCGAGGTGCGCGCCGCCTCCCGCTCGCCGAGGCCTATCTGGGCGTCGAGGTAGCCGAGGTAGCGCTCGGCGAGGACGGCGTCGCCCAGCATCGCGCAGAGGGTCGGCGAGAGGCTGAGGCTGAGCTTGAAGGGGACGCCGTCGGTCTCGAGGGACCGGAACATCCTGAGGAGGGGGAGGTAGGTCTCGGAGAGGGCCTCGAAGAACCAGCGCTCCTCGAAGCAGTGGGGAAGCTCGGGATTGCGCACGAAGGGAAGGTGGGCGTTCAGGACGAGGGCGACGAAGCCTGTCGGGCTCATGCGCCGCGTCCCACGGGCTCGTCCCTGAGGATGCGGGCGGGATTCTCCTCGACCTCGTCCACGATATCGAGGGCGGCGACGCCCGAGAGCTCGAGGAGACGGCGGGCCTTCCCGTCCAGGCCCTCGAATTCACCGTGCTGGCGCGGCACGGCGATGGCCATGGACCTGGCGAGGACCCTCACCTTGGTGCCCGAGCGCACCGCGAGATCGATGCGGTAGGTCGCCTCGGGACGGGGGAGATTGATGTACCACTGGAAGTCCTCCCGGGCCACCGGGATGTCGAAGGTCCCGGGTCTCTCGTCCCCGCGCTCGCCGGTCTCGGCGACGCGGAGGAAGAGCTGGCAGGAATCGCAGGCCGGGTCGAGGGCGAGGAGGTCCGCCTCGGCGATGTCCCAGAAGGCGAAGGCCCAGGAGGGATCGCGCACGAGGGCCTTGATCATGGTCTCGTTGTAGCGCGCGTCGAGGCGGGGAGGGTTGTCCGAGGCGAGCTCGCCGTCGTCCCCGCTCCAGCACTTGGCGTCCTCGTAGCCGACCGGCGATTCGGAGCCCCTGATCCGCTCGAGCTTGTCCTCCTCGAGGGCCTCGAGGATCTCCTCGACCACGAAGAGACGCTCGAGCTCGGGAGGGAGGCCGAGCCCCATCCTGTCGGCGATGGCCCTGAGGTCATCGTCTGAGAGCATGTTCAAGTTTTCCGAAGTCACGCGGTCATTCTGGAAAGGCCCGGGGGCCTTGTCAAGCCGCGCCCCTCCCTCGCTCAGTCGGCGGGAGTCGCGCCCTGGTCGGGAGAGGATCCGGGGCCGCGCTGCTTCCTGCGTCGCCTTCGCGCCGCTCCCGAGGTCTTCGATTTGGCCTCCGAGAGTCCGGAGGGCTCATCGGCGGCGGCCTTGGTCTCCGCGCCGGCCGGCGGCGCCGCCCGGGCTCCCGAGCGTTTCCGCTTGCGCTTCGGCTTCGGGGCCTCCGAGCCCGGGAGCTCGCCGCCGCGGGCCGGGGCGACCTCGGGGGCGGGGGCCTTCGGGGGAGCCTTCGCGGCAGCCTGACGGCGGCTCCGTTCCTGGCCCTCCTCGGGCTTCCCCTCGGGACGGGGGCCGTGTCGGGTACCGGCGGCCCGCTCGGGCAGGCCGTGGCCGCGCTCGGGACCGGGCCTGCGGGGGCGCTCGCGGGGCGATATGCCCCGCTTCTTGAAGACCACGAGGACGGCCGCCTCGAGCTCGACGCGCGGGAGATTGAGGGGGGAGAGGAAGAGCCGCGTCTCGCGGAGGGCTTCCTGATAGGCCTCGGGGGTGTCCACGAGGGCGCCCGGCCGGGACTCGAGGAAGGCCTTGATGAAATGGGCGATGAGGAGGGCCATGCGCTTCTCGCGGACCTGGCTCGAGCCCACGGCATCGAGCTCGTCGAGCTCGTCGAAGAAGAGCTTGCGCGCTGCCGCCCCGGAGGAGAGGAGGGCCAGGGTCCCGGGGACCAGGTGGCCCAGGAGGCCGAAGGACTCGAGCTTGGCGATGATCTCGGCGCTCTTGCCCGAGGCGAGGATCTTGAGGAATTCCTCGGTGAGGCGCGAGGGACTCGCGTCGGCGAGGAGGCCGGCGTCCCGCTTGATGGCCCAACGGGTCTGGAGGGGGATGCGGAAACCCGAGGTGGAGGCGTATTTGACGCAGCGGATCATCCGCACCGCGTCTTCCTTGAAGATGCTCTTGAGGGGGATGACGGGGACGATGCGGCCCGCGTGGATGTGCTTGAAGCCCCCCACGTAATCGACGAGCTGGGCCTGGACGGGATCGTAATAGAGGGCGTTGCAGGTGAAGTCGCGGCGCAGGGCGTCCTCGTCGATGGTCCCGAACTCGTTGCCCACCGTCCCCGAGGCGATCGAGCGGAAGGTCGAGACCTCGAAGATCTTGGGTCCCGCGTAGACGTGGACGAGGCGGAAGCGCCGGCCGATCACCCGCGCGTTCCGGAACACGCGCTTGATCCGCGCCGGCTCGGCATCGGTGACGATGTCGAAATCCTTCGGCACCCTCCCGAGGAGGAGGTCGCGGACGGCGCCGCCGACGATGTAGGCCTCGTGGCCGCTCTCGCGGAGGCGCTCGACGATGCGGATGGCGTCGGGGTCGATCTTGCCGCGGTCGATGCGATGTTCCTCGGCCGTGTAGACGAGGGCGCGGGCGATGGCTTTGCCGTCTTCTGATCTTCTATAGCGAATGAGCAAGGAAAACCTCGGGGCGAAAGCTTGGGGGATGCGCGGGAAATCTTCCCTGCCGGGCGCAAGGCCCTCGCCGGGACTATCTGCGCCAAAGGCGCTTACTCCCGGACCGGAAGGGAATCGCGGGCCCAGTATGTACGCGAACCGAGGCTGAGGTCAAGCGAGCAGGGGAGGAGGGGGGATCGGCGGCCCTCAAGTTTGGGAGGGGAGATGCCGATACTAGGGGAGAAGGCAGGTCTGGAGGGTCGGGTCCCGAGGGGACTTTTCACCCTTCACCCAAAATATCGGCCGTGTCCGAGGGGACTTTATCGGATTTGGCACGAAAAACGACGAAGGAGGCGCGCAAGAAGAAGAGCCGCCGCGAATCGCGCAGAACCACGAGAAGAGTCGTCGAAGCCCCAGGCTTCGGCGCCGCGAATTGTGCAGCAATTCGCGCTGGTGAGGGAGCAGGGACGCCCCCGACACCGAACCTCCGGACCCACCGGAGGCAGAAGAAGATCATCCAAGGAGGATGAAATGGTCATCAATCACAATCTCAGCGCCATGTATGCCAACCGCAGCCTCGGCGTCACGAACCTCTCGGTCGAGAAGAGCATGGAGAAGCTGTCCTCCGGCATGCGGATCAACCGCGCCGGCGACGACGCCTCGGGCCTCGCGGTCTCCGAGAAGATGAGGGCCCAGATCCGCGGCCTGAACCAGGCTTCCAAGAACGCCTCCAACGGCATCTCCTTCATCCAGACCACCGAGGGCTATCTCCAGGAATCCCAGGACATCCTCCAGCGCGTCCGCGAGCTGGCCGTCCAGTCCTCCAACGGCGTCTACTCCTCCGACGACCGCATGCAGATCCAGGTCGAGGTGAGCCAGCTCATCGACGAGATCGACCGCATCGCTTCGCACGCCCAGTTCAACGGCATGAACCTCCTCACCGGCCGCTTCGCCCACGCGGGCGGGGACAATGTCCTCACCGGCTCCATGTGGCTCCACATCGGCGCCAACATGGACCAGCGGGTCCGCCTCTTCGTCGGCACCATGACGGCCAAGGGCCTCGGGGTCCGCTCCGTCGGCGACAACTCCATCCTCACCCTCGACGCGCCCGATCCGGCCAACCGCGCCATCGGCGTCATCGACGAGGCCCTCAAGAAGGTGTCGAAGCAGCGCGCCGACCTCGGTTCCTACCAGAACCGCCTCGAGCACGCGATCAGGGGCATCGACGTCGGCGCGGAGAACCTCACCGCCGCCGAGAGCCGCATCCGCGACACCGACATGGCCTCCGAGATGGTGGACTACACCAAGAACCGCATCCTGGCCCAGGCCGGCGGCGCCATGCTCGCCCAGGCCAACCAGAAGACACAGTCGGTCTTGCAGCTTCTCCAGTAAGGCGGTATGTTACAGGTGCGGGGTCTCCCTCGGGAGGCTCCGCGCCACGGCTGACGTGGCGGCATGACCCCTGGGTCGTGCCGCCGAACGCCTTTCAGGACGATCGGCCGCTGATCTTTGATATATACCCTCCCGCGCGCATTGGCTAAGAGGGCGCCCCTTCATCGGGGCGCGCTCCTCGCCGCACGGGGACGAACGGAAGGGGGACGGCGCGATACGGTCCCCTCCCCGCTCTACGTGCGCGCAAGGACGCGGACGGCACGGAATGCCGCCGCGATAATTCCTCACGGAGGGTCACATGATCATCAACCACAACATGAGCGCCGCTTATGCCAACAGGCAGCTCGCGGTCAACCAGGCCTCCCTGTCCAAGGACATGGAGAAGCTCTCGTCCGGCCAGCGCATCAACCGCGCCGGCGACGACGCTTCGGGCCTCGCTGTCTCGGAGAAGCTCCGCAGCCAGGTCAGGGGTCTCAATCAGGCCCAGCGCAACATCGAGAACGGCGTCTCCTTCATCCAGACCTCTGAGGGCTATCTCGCCGAGACCCAGGATATCCTCCATCGCATGCGCGAACTCGCGGTCCAGGGCGCCAACGGCGTCTATTCCTCGGACGATCGCATGCAGATCCAGGTCGAGGTCAGCCAGCTCGTCGACGAGATCAACCGCATCGCGTCGCACGCGCAGTTCAACGGCATGAACATCATGACCGGCGCCTTCGCGCGCAATTCCACCGTGAACAAGACGCTGACGCTCCAGGTCGGGGCCAACATGGACCAGAGCAAGCAGATCTTCATCGGCACCATGACCGCCCGCGCCCTCGGACTCTCCGGAGCCCAGGGCAACCAGGACATGATCTCCATTTCCTCTCCCGAGGGAGCCAACCAGGCCATCGGGAAGCTGGACGTGGCCCTCAAGGTCGTCTCCAAGCAGCGCGCCGACCTCGGCGCCTACCAGAACCGTTTCGAGTCAGCCGCCAAGGGCGTGGCCGTAGCCGCCGAGAACCTCCAGGCCGCCGAGAGCCGCATCCGCGACACCGACATGGCGAGCCAGATGGTCGACTACACCAAGAACCGCATCCTTTCCCAGGCCGGCGGAGCGATGCTCGCCCAGGCCAACGCCAGCACCAACGGCGTCATGCAGCTTCTCGGCTAATTCAATCCGTTCTTTCTGAAGGGTAACGAGAGACTTCTGGACGTCATCTCTCGAATTCCCAGCAACCCGGACGGAGGGGGATCGCGCCCCCTCTCCGTCCATTTTTGACTCCTCGAGTCGGAGGCTCATCATGGCTCTCGACATTGCATCCATAGGCACCCAGCCACTTCCTCATCCCCAGGCCCAGAACCACCCGCCGGTCGAGGCGGGCCTTCCGGGCGGGACGCCGACGGCGACGCCGATGCCGGCCGCAGCGGCCAAGTCCCTCGTGCCGCCGCCGGCCCCCCTCATCCCCAGCGACCTCCAGGAGACCATCCAGGAGCTCCAGAAGCTGAGCGCCGCCTTCAACCGCCACCTCTCCTTCTCCATCAACAGCAAACTGGATTCCATCATCGTCAAGGTGGTGGATTCGGAGACCGATAAGGTCATCAGGTAGATTCCGCCCGCGGAGCTCCAGCACGTCTACGAGGCGATCCGCGAGACGATCGGCATTCTCTTCGACGACAAGGCCTAGGGGAAGCGCGGAGATCCGCGCCTCCTGATTCCGGGCCGCGCCCGTGGAAGCCGGCCGGCTTCCACGGGAAGGTCGAGGTGTCGACGAGACGGGATCCCGCAGGGGCATCGTGTCCGACTTTTCGTCGATTCCCGGGACGGGGAAAAGCAAGTACGGGACGGCGGATCTCATCGCCGGGCTCATGAAGCTCGAGCGCATCCCGCGGGATCGCGCCCAGGCCGATCTCGACTCCCTCCAGAAGAAGCAGGCCGTCTGGGTCGATCTCGGCCGCAACGTCAGCTCCCTCCGCGACGCGGCGCGGAGCCTCTATTCCTTCCGCAATCCCTTCAGCGACCGCATCGCCAAGAGCGACGACGAGGACATCCTCACCGCCACCGCCACGCGCGAGGCCCTCGAACAGACGCGAAGGATCGAGGTCGAGCGCGTCGCCGCCGCCGACCGCTTCATCTCGAACAACCTCCCCAAGGACTACAAGGTCCCGGCCGGGACCTACACCTTCACCATCGGCGAGAAGAAGATCGAGCTCTCCTACTCCGGCGGCACCCTCCAGGACTTCGCCGACGCCCTCGCGCGGAAGGGCAAGGACTGGATCGGCGCCTCGACGGTCTCGGTCACCGCCGACACCAAAGCCCTCGTCATCGAGAGCCTCAAGACCGGAGCGAAGAACCGTCTCGGCTTTTCCGGCGACGCGGAGAAGCTGGCCCTCGACGCCGGCCTCGTGGAGAAGACGCGGAGCAAGGCACAGACCCTCGACCTCGCGAAGCCCCTCCCCTGGGCCCTTCCCCTCGATCCCTCGACCGTGAAGGGCTCGGGCGCCTCGCTCCAGGTCGCCCCGGGAGGCGAGGCCCGCCTCGCCCTCGCGCAGACGGCGCCCACCTCGAGCCTCGTCCTCGAGGTCCAGTATAGGCTCACGAGGCCGGAGGAGACCCCGGCCCCCGCCGAGCCCCCGGGCCCCGCCATCTCCGCCTCGGGCAGCATCAACTACGAGGGCATCACCATCCTCGGCGCCCCCTCCGACTCGGGCCTGCCCGGCTGGACCCCGCCCGCGGCCAAACCCAAGGTCGACGATCCCGTCCTCCTCTACGCCCTGGGACCGGGTGGCGCGGGCGCCACGCCCGTCGCCCTGCCGGCCCTCGCCGACTCGAAGGAGACGGCCACCCTCACGGTGCCCCTCGGCTCCCTCCTGCCCGAGCTCGGCGGCCTCGGCATCCGCGACCGCGACAGCGCGCGCCGCCTCGAGCTCGTCTCGGTCCGGGTCTACGATCCCTCCGAGACAGGCGGTCTCAGGCCGCGCAAGCCCATCTCGACGGCGGCCGACTCCCTCTTCAAGGTCGACGGCGTCGAGGCGAGCCGCGACTCCAACGAGATCAAGGACATGATCCCCGGTGTCACCCTCCAGCTGAAGGAGGTCTCGGACAAGGCCGTCAAGCTGAGCGTGGAGCCCGACCGCAAGGCGGCCAAGGAGGCCGTCATCGCCCTGGTGGGCAACTACAACAAGCTGATGGCCTGGATGAACATCCTCTCGAGGAACGACCCCTCGATCATCGCGGGCCTCGACTACTTCACGGACGCCGAGAAGAAGACGGCCAACGAGCGCCTCGGCCTCTACCAGGGCGACTCGACCCTCTCCTTCCTCCGCGCCAACCTCCAGAAGGCGATCATGGATCCCTACGAGACGAGGCTCGGGCCCGACCTCGCCCTCATGTCGCAGATCGGAGTCTCGACGGACTCGCGGAAACCGGGCTCGGGCCAGGGCGTCGACTCCTCGCGACTCAAGGGCTATCTCGAGATCGACGAGGAGGGCCTCGACAAGGCCCTCGCCGCGAATTTCGCCGCGGTCCGCGATCTCTTCGGCAACGACACGGACGGCGACCTCATCGTCAACACGGGCGTGGCCTACGCCCTCGACGCCGCGGCCCGGCCCTATGTCGAGGTGGGCGGCATCTTCACGACCAAGCGGCAGACGATCGAGGGCCAGATCACGAGCGAGAAGCGGACCATCGCGACCCTCGACGAGGCCCTGATCGCCAAGGAAGCCGATCTCAAGCGCAAGTACGGCATGATGGAGGGGGCGCTCAACAGCATGGAGGGCACCTCGAATTCCATCGATAACTTCACCAAGAACAATTCGGGCGGATGAGCCTGACCCCTTGCGGGGCGGGCCCGCGAAAAGGAACGAGCGTGGATTTTCGCATCAACGGAGAGAGCTTCCCGATCGGCATGAAGGAAGGCGACAGCCTCGGCGCCCTGCTCGTGGAGGCCGACGAGCTCCTGGAAAAGGCGGGCAGCGTGATCGTCGGCTTCTCGGTCGACGGCAAGCCCGTCGATCCCGAGGACTTCGCCCGCGTACGCGACCTCCTCGCCGCCGACGTGGAACGCGTCGACCTCGTCGCCGAGAGCTCCTCGGACTGGCGAGCCAAGGCCATCTCCCTCCTCCTCGACCTCATCGGCCTCGTGTCCGGGGCCGCCGCGGGAGAGCCCGCCCCGGAGGGCGCCGGTTCGGGCTGGCCCTCCCTCGCGGCCACCGTCGGGGACTTCCTGAGGAATTTTTCCGGGCTCTTCCCCGCCGACGAGCTTTCCTTCGTGCAGAACCTCGCCGAATTCGTCGAGGGCATCTCCCGCGAGGCGGAACTCGCGGGCGGCGCCCTCGCGCCGAGCAGGGCCGAGGAGGTGGCCGCCAGAGCCGGGGCCTTCGACACGATCTTCCGCGAACGCCTCTCGGAGCTGAGCGACCCGGTCGCGGAGACGAGGCGCGTCGCCGCCCTCTACGCGGAGGAGGCCGCCGAGCTCAGGGAGCTGCCCGTCTACCTCCAGACCGGCAGGGAGGACCGGGCCATGAAGGCCGTCCTCCTCTTCATCGAGATCTTCAACAAGGTCATCAGGCTCATCCCCGAGCTCCGCAAGGGCGGCGTCGACACCGGGGCCCTCAGGGTCGACGGCCAGGCCCTCCCCGAGTTCTACGCCGCCTTCAACGAAGTGCTCAAACGGCTCTCGCAGGCCCTCGAGGACAAGGACTCCATCCTCATCGGCGACCTCGCCGAGTACGAGGTCGCGCCCAGGCTCTCCTCCCTCTTCGGCGCCCTCGGGGAGGCGCTGCCCCGATGATCACCCTTCTCCAGCTCGACCCCAACATCTTCTGGAAGCAGGAGACGCCCGGCGCCTTCCCGAGCTGGGTGCTCTGGCCCATCGGCGTCGCCCTCCTCGCCCTCATCTGGCTGGCCGCCCGGCAGAGCGGCGCCTCCGGGCCCTCGGGCGCGACCTTCAGCAAGGGGCGCTTCCGGAAGAGCGCCCGCGGCTTCGGCCTGGACGAGGACGAGGTCCGTTTCCTCGAAGGCTACGCCCGGACCCTCGGCGTCACCGACACCGAGGCGACATTCAGGAACAAGACGAGGCTCGAGGCCTTCTTCCGCGACGTCTACAAGAACATCGAGAAGAACTCCGACTCCGAGGCCGCCGCCGAGGAGAGGAAGGCCTCCCTCTTCGCCATCCGCGAGCGGCTGGCCCGCCGCGCCTCGGCGGGGACCCCCGTCCATTCCACGCGCCAGCTCGGGAGGAACACCCCCCTCTCCTTCATCACGCCCAACGAGGAGAACTACCCCTCCGTCGTGGTGCGCACCGAGCCGACCGGGCTCGCGGTCGAGCCCGTCATCGATCCCTACGGCTCGGTGATGCGCTTCCGCCGCGGCACCAAACTGTCCTGCTTCTTCTACACCAAGGCCCACCAGGGCTACCAGTTCACGACGAGGGTGGTGGGGCTCCAGCAGTTCGGCGACCGCGAACTCCTCGTGCTCAACCACAACGACGCGGTCACCCCCCTGCCCTCGAGGCAGTTCCAGCGCCGCGCCGCCCGCGTGCCCTGTGTCTTCTTCCGCGTGGCCGTGACCACCTCCAAGGTCAAGGGCAAGCAGCAGGCCGCGGCCCGCGTCGAGAACATCTCCCTGCCCGGGATGGTGACCGACCTCTCCGCCGGCGGGGTCGCGGTGCAGAGCGCCAATCCCCTCGAGGTCGGCGACTACATCAAGCTCCTCCTCGACGCGGGCGGGGGCAAGCAGACGGCCTTCGGCAAGGTGATCCGCGTGAACCGCCTCAAGGGCGCGGGCGGCGTGATGCACGTGCAGTTCGTGAAGATCTCGCGGAGAAGCCTCAACGCCATCCTGTCCTACATCTTCGGCTACGCGGAATAGCCCGGAGGACCGCCGAGCTTGACGCTCGACGAGGCCTCCCATAGTATTGAACCATGAAAGTGCTCGAGCTCCGCGACCTGTCCCGCAAGGAGACAGGCATCTATTACCGCCGCGAATTCAGCGGCAAGGCGGTCCTCGAGGCTCGCGGCAAGTCCGACCTCCTCCCCCTCTCCTTCGTCATCGAGAGCCGGCCCGTCGGCGGGCCCGAGATCAGCGTCATCCTCGAGTCCGACCCGGCCTGGCCCCTCCTCCCCATCATGGCCTCCATAAAGCACCTCGTCCGCGAGATGGACAGGTCGGGAAAGCTGCCCTGAAGGAACTCAGGCTCGAAAGTCCCGAAGCTACTTTCTTGCTCGGCGAGCGCCTCGGCCGGAGGGCCCGGGGCGGGACCGTCATCGCCCTGAGGGGCGGGCTCGGCGCGGGCAAGACCGCCCTCACGAAGGGAATAGCCCGCGGGCTCGGCGTCGAGGACGAGGTGACGAGCCCTACCTACACCATCGTCTCGGAATACGAGGGCAGGCTCCGACTCCACCACGTCGACGCCTACCGCCTCTCCGGGCCCGAGGATTTCGCCGCCATCGGGGGCGAGGAGCTCCTCGCGGACCCGGGCGGCCTCACCGTGATCGAGTGGAGCGAGCGCCTCGAGGAGGCCCTGCCCGCCGACGCCGTCGTCATCGAACTCGGCGTCCTCGCGGGAGAGGAGAGGCTCGCGAGCTTCTCCGGGCCCTGCGACGAACTCCTCGCCGGGCCCGCGACGGAAGGAGGCACCGCATGAGGATTCTCGCCGTCGACGCCTCGACCGAGCTCCTCTCGGTCTGTCTCGATACGGGAGGGGGCCGCGTGGAGGCCCTCCTCGACGTCGGCCTCGCCCATGCCGAACAGGTCATGGGTCTCATCGATTTCTGCCTCGGGCGCTCGGGCCTGGGACGCGGCGACCTCGACCTGGTCGCCTGCACCGAGGGCCCCGGTTCCTTCACCGGCCTCAGGATCGGCATGGCGACGGTGAAGGGCCTCGCCCTCGGTCTCGGCAAGCCCTGGGTGGCGATTCCCACCCTCGACTGCCTGGCCTGGGGCCTCGAGAACCTGGCCGGAGCTGTCGTGCCCGTCATCGACGGCAAGAAGGGGCGTTTCTACGCGGCGATCTATTCGAAGGGCCTCCGCCAGGGCCCTTGGCTGGACCTGCCTCTTGCAGAGCTCACCGCCCTGCTTGATACTTACCCCGAAGTGACCTTCACCGGACCCGACGCGGAGATGCTCGAAGGGCTCGCCGCCGAAAGGGCGGGGATGAGGATCGATCCGCGGGCGCGGACCGGGGCGGCCCGGGGGCTCGCGGTCCTCGCGGCCAGGCACTTCGCGACCGAGGGCCCCTCTCCCGACGAGACAGCCCCCCTCTATCTGCGGCCGAGCCAGGCCGAGGAAGGCCGGGGTCCTTGAGGGGCAGCCCGAGAACCACAGGGAAGGCAGGAGCGAGATGGGCCGAGCGTCCGACAGCCGTTGGGATCCCGTCGATGTCGAGATGACGGACCTCGAGCTCCTCGACGAGGCGGAGCCCGCCCCGCCGCCCGCCTGGATCCTCGACCGGCCCGGGATGACGGGCATCATCAAGAGTTACTCCCAGATCCCCGAGCCCATAGCGATCGTGGACAACAGCCCCGCCCTCTCCTACCTCTACCGGAACGCGACCTTCGAGCAGCTCCTCCTCTCCTACGGGCTCGGCGCCCTCACCACCCTCGCCGCCACCCTCTGGAAGCAGGTCGACAAGACCGTGATCGACTCCATCCGCACCACCCTCGGAGATCCGGCGAGCGGCTACGCATGGAAGGGCGAGATCGAGCTCAAGAACCGCATGACCCTCACCGCGCGGCTCAAGACCCACATCTTCCCGCTCTGGACCGAGGCCGGGGTCTACGACCACCCCCCGGCCTTCTCGGTCTACCTCGACGACATCACCGCGGAGCGGCGGGATTTCCAGAACATGTACCTGGGCTCCCTCCTCGAGGCTTCGCTGCAGAAGGACCGCGACACGGGGCGCCACGTCCAGAGGGTCAACCACTACTCGCGAAGGCTCGCCGAGCAGCTCTTCATGAAGCCGCAGTGGCCCCAGGTGGACCGCGACTACATCGAGGGCATCGGCTACCTGGCCGCCCTCCACGACGTCGGCAAGATCGGCATCTCCGAGCGGATCATCTACAAGGATGGCCCCCTCACCGAGGAGGAGTGGCAGGAGATGCACGAGCATCCCATCACGGGAGCCCTCATCCTCGCGAGCTACCCCAACCGCATGGCCCAGGAGATCGCGCGCTCCCACCACGAGCGCTGGAACGGCTCGGGCTATCCCTACAACCTCATGGAGACCGCCATCCCCCTCTCCGCCCGCATCGTCATGATAGCCGACGTCTACGACGCCCTCCGCATGAAGAGGAGCTACAAGCCCCCCTTCGAGCACAGGGTCGCCGTCGCGAAGATCGTCGCGGAGCGGGGTCTGCACTTCGACCCCGACCTCATCGACGCCTTCCTCGCCATCGACGGGGACTTCGCGGGGATCTTCGACGACAACGCGGACGAATCCGAACGCTGAGCCGCGAAGCGGCCCTTTCAGAGCCGCCTCGCGGCCCTTTCAGAGCCGCTTGAGATAGACCCGGCGCCTCTTGTGCCGCACGCGATCCGACCCCTTCCACAGGCCCTGAACGGCGATGTTGTCCTCGAGCTCGGGATTGGACTCGGCGTAGCGCACGCCGGCCTTCAGGGCGCTCTCCATCACCGAGGCGATGAGGGGGGCCACGACGCCCCGGGCCTGGTACTCGGGCTTGACGGCGACGAGGTAGAGGTCGAGGAGGCCGGGCTTGCCCAGGGCGCGGAGGAGGTGGTACCAGCCGAAGGGCAGGAGGCGCCCCCTCCCCTTCCTCAGGGCGACCGAGAGGCTGGGCATCGCGATGGCGAAGCCGGCGAGCCTCTCCTCCTTGTCGACGAGGACCTTGGTGAAACGCGGATCGACGAAGCCGAGATACTGCTTGATGTAGGCCTGGACCTGCCGCTCGCTGAGGGGCGTGGTGCCGTAGAGCTTGGCGTAGGCCTCGTCGAGGAGTTCGAAGAGCTGCTCGCCGAACCTCGCCACGAGATCCTTCCGCTTCTTCCATTCGTAGATGCGGACCCCCGAGCGCTTGACCACGATCTCGTTGACCCGCCTCACCTTCTCGGGGATCTCCTCGGGCGCCTTGATGAGGTACTCGACCCAGTCGGTGTCCTTGGCGTAGCCGAGCCTCTCCAGGAATTCGCCATAATAGGGATGATTGTAGTTGGTGGCCATCGTGGCCATCTTGTCGAAGCCCTCGACGAGGAGACCCTCGCGGTCGAGGTCGGTGAAGCCGAGGGGTCCGTGGAGCCCCTCCATGCCCTTGGTCCGGGCCCAGTCCTCCACCGCGCGGAGGAGGGCCCCGGCGACCTCGAAGTCCTCGATGAAGTCCATCCAGCCGAAGCGCGCGTACTTGTTGCCCCACTTCTCGACATAGCGCCGGTTCAGGATGCCGGCGATGCGCCCGACGACGCGACCCTCGCGCTCGGCGAGGAAGTAGGCCGCCTCGCAGAAGTCGAAGGCCGGATTCCTGGCCGGATCGAGGGTGTTGAGCTCGTCGAAGACGAGGGCGGGCACATAGCAGGGATTGTCGCGGTAGAGCTCGAGCGGAAAGTCCACGAAGGCTTTGAGATCTCGGCGGCTCTCGATGCGGCGGAGGGTGACGGGCATGGGGGCTCCTCGATGGGCGCCGTCGTCGGGGCGCCCGGCTCGTCCCGGGTATCCGGGCCCAGGATCGGAGGCGGCGTTTCGGAGGGCCGCCCCGGTCGTGGAAGGCGCGAGTATAGCGGGCTTTTCGCGGAGCTGTAAACGAGAACTCAGGGCCGGATGAGACGCTCCAGGTACTCGAGGGCGGAGAGGGAGGGGGGAGCAGGGGGCTCGGAGCGCAGGAAGGTCGAGCGAGCCCTCCACGCCGTCCCGGGATCAGCGCCGGCGAAATACGTGAACAGAAGGACCTGGCGCTCCACCGTCACCTCGGCGGCCGGCACCTCTGAGGCCGGCGCCGCGGGGGCTGCTACCGCGGGCGGCCCGGCTCCGGGCTTCGGCGCCCCCCCCCCCGCCGGCGCGACGAAGCGGCCCGATAGCTCCGACTCGACGAGGCGACCGGCCCCGTCGTAACGGAAGCCGGCCCATCCAGTCGGCGCTCCGGCCGAATCGAGGCTCCGCGCCTCGAGGAGACGGCCAGCGCCGTCCCAGAGCAACTCGACCCTGCCTTCGGAAGGCCGCTCGAGACCCAGGTCGCCGAGCCCGGAGGCGCGCAGGGCGGAGAAATTCACCGACCCGGTTTCGAGGCGGGCGAAGAGCTCGAAACCCGCCGGATCGCTCGGGAAGAGGGGAAAGAGGAGCTCCGCGATGCCGGGAAGGGCCGGACCGCCGCCCTGAACCGGTCCCGCGGCCACCGGTCGTTGCGCCTTCCTGCCCTCCTTGCCGGCGGCGGCGGAGGGAGGGACGAGGGCCTCCCAGCGGACGAGGCGCCCTGCCCCATCCAAGGCGAGGGCGAGGCCGCCGGCCTCCGCGCCTGTCGCGTCGAGGATGCTGAGGTCCAGGCTCCGGCCCTCGACGCCGCCCTGACCGAGATCGAGGAGGGCCGTCGAAAGCAGGGCCCCTCCCGCCTCGCGAAGCGCGAGCGTGGCCCTCCGGCCCGAACCCTCGTAGAGGATGGAGAGGATCTCGACGACCTCGCCCTTCTCGAGGCGCTCGACGCGGACCAGACGACCGCTCCCGTCGCGGAGGCGGCGGGTCTGGGAGGCTGCCTCACCCTTGGCCTTCCTCTCCGTCAGCGAGGAGACCCGTCCTCCGGCCTCGTAGGCGATATCCAGCCAATGGAGTTCGGGAGCCTTGCCCGGACTCGCTGAAACGGCCCCGGGGCCCCCTGCCCCGGTGACTGTCCCCGCTCCGGTTCCCGATCCGCCCGGTTGGGGCCGCGGCCCCCTCCCCACCGAGACGAGGCGGCCCTGGCGATCGAAGCTCTCCACGAGGATGAGACTGCCTTCCAGGGCGGCCCGGGGCGCCTCCGGGGGGCCGGAGAGGGCCGAGACGCGGTACTCCTCGGTCCGGGCCTGGGCGCCCAGGCCAGTCAGGGCCAAGGCCGCGAAAAGGATGGCGAGGAAGGAGGGGGAGAGGGGCCGCTCGAGGGCGTGAGGACTCATCCCCCGAGTATAGGAAGCGGCGATCCTCCTGTCACGCGGGCTCGGTGCCCGCGGCCGCGGCGTCCCGGTCGTGGGCCCGGATGTCGGTGGCGTCCCAGGGATAGACGATCCAGCGGTCCTCGAGGGTGAGGCCCGCGAAGTAGTGGCGGACCCCGGAGGGAATGACGCCCCGCTTCTCCTTCTTCTTGTCGTGGAGGACGGCGACGGCGACCTCGGCGGGATTGTGGCGGAGGAGCTCGCGGATGCAGTACTCGAGGGTGACCCGCGAGTCGTCCACCTCGTCCACGAGGAGTATGCGCCTGCCCGCGAGCTTCCTCTCGGCCTCCTCGATCCACTGCACCGTGTGCGGCGTGTCGGTGGGGCGATCCTCGCTGTCATAGTAGGCGATGCCGACGGCCAGGATGGGCTTTTTCAGGTAGGTGCGGAGGATCCGGGCGGGGATGAAGCCCCCCGAGCCGATGGCCACGATGACGTCGGCCTGGAAGCCGCTGGCCTCCACTCGCCGCGCCAGGTCGCGCACCGTCTCGTGGATGTCCTCGTAGGTCCAGAAGTATTTGGGAGTGTCTCGTTCCATGGCGAATCCTAGAGAAAGGACCACCCTTCGGCAAGTAGGCAGGGGATAATGCCATCCCATTATTGAATTTTTGCTATATGCGAATATTGAAGTATAAATAAAATATTATTGACAGTCCCCCGGGAGGCAGTCATAAATAGTACGTACGGGAAGCATCCCGCGATTACCTACAGGAGGATTCACATGAAGAAGAGTCTCTTCATTGCCCTTGTCCTCGTCGTATTCCTGGCCCTGCCCGCTGTGGCGGCTACGACGATCGACTGCATGAGCTGCCATGGCAGCACGGGCGCCAAGTACCCCGTCCTCGGGGCCAAGCTCGGCTACGAAGTCTCGGGCCACGCCACCCTCGGCGACTCCCGCTACGCCAACGGGGGCGGCTGCCAGCGCTGCCACACCAACGAAGGCTACGTCGAATACGCGACCAAGTTCGCCTTCGACACGGCCAAGTACGACGCCTACGCCGTGCCCGTGGCCGGCGCCGACGGCAAGGTTCCGCCCCAGCCCTTCATCGACTATCCCTCCCAGCCCGGCTGCTTCACCTGCCACGATCCGCACACCAGCGGTAATTTCGCCCTCCGCACCCAGAAGGTCGACGCGAAGACCAAGGCTGTCACCAACCAGAAGATCCCCCTGTACAACGGCACGGTCTTCGACGGCGGCGCCGGCAACCTCTGCGCCTCCTGCCACCAGGAGCGCGGCTCCATGGCCAAGGCGGTCGCCGGAGCCAAGGGCGTCGTCTCAGCCCGCGGCAACAGCCATCACGGCCCCGAGGCCGACATGCTCGCCGGCACCAACGGCTACGAGTTCGCCGGCAAGAAGTATTCCACCTCCCCCCACGCCCTCATGGTCAAGGACACCTGCGTGACCTGCCACATGGAGCAGCCCGACGGCCGCTACGGCTTCTCCCCCGAGATCGGTGGCCACGCCTTCACCGTCGTCGGCGAAGTCCACGAGGCTCCCCTCGGCAATATCTCCAACTGCGTGACCTGCCACGGCAAGGACCTCAAGGCCGTCGTCGCCAAGAAGATCTACCTCGCCGACTCCGGCAACGCCCGCCTCGACTACAAGGACACGACCTTCTTCTCCCTCAAGGCCAAGGCCGACTATGACAAGGACGGCAGCGTCGAATTCGTGCAGCAGGAAGTCCAGGGCCTCATCGAGAAGCTCCAGGTCGCCTTCGAGAAGATGCCCGCCAACCCCATCCTCAAGGCCGACGGCACCTTCGGCGCCTCCAACAAGACCGTCTACCCCAACGAGGTGGTCGGCGCCTGGCAGAACTACCTCTACGTCATCGAGGACAAGAGCGTCGGCGTCCACAACGCCACCTACGCCATCGAACTCCTCATGGACTCGATCCAGGCCGTCGACCCGACCTTCGATGTGAGCAATCGCCCCTAAGTACGGACCACGACCCGAGTGACCTGGCAGGCGGAGCGATCCGCCTGCCTTTTTTTGCCCCAAAAAACGAGGGACTACCGTGACGGGGGGGGAGGGGAGAAATGGCAGAATCTCAATTCTATTAGTTCGCGAAGCCTGCTAATTCCTTATAAGCTATTATCTATACATTTATCCAAATATATATCTCTCTTAATCTTTCTATATTTATTTATTGACATATACGATCCTTCGAGATATAAAAGTTCCGAGGCGAAGAAAACCATAGCTTTGCTTCCTGCCGGGAATCGGAGACCCATCGTCCCCGAGGCCCCGGCTGAATGCCTATAGGAGGAATTTTGATGAAGAAGTGGTCTTTCCTGCTTCTCGCCGCCCTCGCTGCCGTGACCTTCATGGTCGGCTGCCAGGACCCGGGATATCTCACCGCCGCGGACCTGAACGGATATGTTCAGAAGAACGATTGCATGAAGTGCCACGCCAGCACCGGCGCGACCTTCAATCTTACCGGCGCCAAGGCGACCTATGAGGAATCAGGCCACGCCAAGGGTATCCGCTGGGCCGATGCTTCGATCCCCGAATCCGCCGCCGAACTCTCTTTGGGCGAGAGCAGCGCCGGATGTTCCAAGTGCCATACCTCTGAGGGCTTCCAGTCTTGGCTCACCGCCCCCGCCGCCTACACCTATTCCGCGTTCTACACCTACAAGAACTACGCGGCCGAGGCCAGGAACTCCATCGTTCCCGCCGATCCCACCTTCAACAATTGCTTTACCTGCCATGATCCTCACAGCACCGAAAACTTCTCCCTCCGCAGCGAGAAGACTGTCGCTATGCACATGGGCATGGGCACCAGCACGACCAGCGTCTATACCTTCAACGGCGGCGCCGGCAATCTCTGCGCCAATTGCCACCAGGACCGCGACTCTGTTGGCAAGCTCGATTACATGTTTGGCATGGACATCATCTCCACGACCGATGGAACCTCCTCCACCGCGACCGAGACGAACGTGACCTTCACGACGACGCCCCACTACTCCATCCAGGCCGACTTCCTCATGGGCATCAACTCCGCCATGAAGAGCAGCGTTATCACCAAGGGCTACGATCCCCTCACCACTGGCGACACCATGGCGGCTGGCCCCCACTACGGCCCCTACGGGACCTGCGTGGAATGCCACGTGAGCGACGGTGACCACACCAACTACCTCACCGCCATCGACGCCGCCGGCAATAGGACCGACAGGGTCGCCGTCTGCTTGACCTGCCACACCGCCGGCACCGTCTATGTCGATACCTACGGCGCTCCTGCCTTCGACGCGACCAAGAAGACCTTTGCCGCGGCCATGGTTCACAAGACCGCCTCCAGCACAGATGCTACCTACTACACGACCCTCTTCGCCAACATCGACACCGCCAAGATCGCCCTCCTCAACTACTTCGGCAAGACCGCCAACTTCTACACCGGCGCCACTGGCACCACCCCTGGTGTCCTTGGTACCCAGATCGCCCCCATCACCACGGTCGCCAACTACGAATCGGGCACGAAGGCTGATTACACATACAGCGCCGGTACCGCCAGCATCCCCGCGGACCGCTGGATGGTGGAGTGGCGCTTCAACGCTGGTCGCAATGCAACCGGCGGCACGAACAAGGTCTACATGAGCCTCAAGCAGGCCCAGGCCTTCTGGAACCTCGAAGTATTCGCCTACGACAAGTCCGGCGGCATGCACAATCCCGTGTACGCGGCCCAGCTCCTCTACGATGCGATCGAGCTCGTCAAGGCCGACGCCATCGGAACGAGCATTCCGACCAACCCCTGGACCACGAGGCCCTAAGGTTACCTGAACCGACCGCTCCGGTCGTTTCGAAGAAGGCTCCCGCGAGGGGGCCTTCTTTTTTTGGCCTCAGGGCCTGCCGAATCGAGGAGGGAGGAGGCGGGCATTCTCCTGCGCGAGGGTGAGGCCGCACGGGATTGTAGGGCGAGGGCTCTGACACTAGGGCGCAGCCCTGCCCACCCTGGGCTTGTGGCGATAGGGGGAACTATCAGGATCAGGAAGGAGAAAGCGCCGAGGGTTCGGAAGAGTCTGGATGAGTCCGGAGGATCGCCTCGCCTCGGCCCTACAAAGCGAAGGGCTGCCCGGGAACCTGTCCCGGGCAGCCCTTCCTTCTCGTCAAGGCAGGATCAGTGTCCTAGTGACAGGACTGGCAGTCGGCCCGAGTCGCGGTCGGGCTGTAGGGATGGGGAATCAGAATGCCCGTGGCATGGCAGCTGACGCAGGTCGCCGTCGACTTGAGGCCGGAAAGATGGGTGGCGGGAGTCAGGGCGACCTGGTGCTGGATGGTGGCGGCCGGGACCGTGTGGCAGGTGGCGCACTTGCCGTCCATGGCTGTCGGGATGCTGGTCACGCCGGTCGAGACGTGGCAGCCCAGGCAGTGAAGGGTGCCGCCCTTGAGGCCCGTGAGGCTCCAATTGGAATTGTGGGTCCAGGGCTTCTGCTGGGTGTGGCAGTCGAGGCAGGAGCTCTGCGTGTGGCAGGTGTTGCAGGACTGGGGATTCGCCTTGGCGGCCAGACTGTGGGCAGCGAGGGTCCAGCCCGCGTTGTGCGATTTGGGAGCCTCGCGCTGGTGGCAGGAGGAGCAGTCCTTGCCCGTAGCGGGAGTGTGGCAGAGGAGGCAATCGCTCTGGGCGGTCTTGGCCAGGCCCTTGCCGTGGCTCTGGAGCCAGAGGGCCGTGTGGCTGGCGGGCTTCTCGGAGCCGATGTTGGCGTCGACATGACAGGTGGCGCAGTCGAGGCCCTGCTTCACCTTCTTGGCCTGGTGGCAGCTCATGCAGGTGTTCATGGCGGGCAGCATCTCGTCGCCCTGCACGCCGGTCTTGTCGAAGATCTTGTGGCAGGAGAGGCACTCGACCTTGGCGTCGGCGTGCCTGGCATGCTCGAACTTGATGCCGGGCATGAGGACCTGGTCCTTGCGGACCTTGGAGGAGTAGTCGGCGTTGGAATGGCAGAGGATGCACTGGTCGGTCCCCTTGCCCATGTCGACGGCGTCGGCATGGCAGGGGCTGCAGGTGTCCATCGTCGGGAAGGCCATGAGCCTGGCGTTCTTCTCCGATGGACTGTGGCAGACCGCACAGTCAAGACCGACAGTCTTCACCTTGAAGACATGGTTGACGATGATGCCGCTCGGGGTCGCGGCGGGCTTCGCCGCCGGACCCTCCGCGAAGGCGAGGCCGGCGGAGAAGACGAGGAGGGCGGCGAGGGAGAGGAGGCGCAGGGCGGGCCCGGCGGAGATTCTTGAGTTGGCCATGGTGTCCATCCTAATACCTGTAGCCCGCGCGGATCTCCGCGCGGATCGTGGTGCGGGGCGATGCGTTGGGGTCGGTGAGGCCGGTGAAGGCGTCGACGATCGAGGTCTGCTTCGAACTCTCGTAACTGGCCCTGACCTGCAGGTCGAGGGCCTTCGTGACCTTCATGCCCGCGCGGAGGTAGTACTGCTGGGCGGCGAAGGAGTCGGTGTAGACCATGCCGGTGGGATCGGACTCCCAGTCGTTGGCGGTGAAGGAGGTTCCGAGGCGCAGGTCGAAGGCGCCGAATTTCTCGCGGAGCTCCCCGCCGAAGGCGCTGATGTTCGTGCCGAAGTCGGCCTGGGGGATCAGGAGGTTGTAGTAGCCGGAGATAGCGAGACCGAAATCGAAGGCGAGGGAGGGACCGACGCGGAACTGCTCGTAGGCGGACTCCCCGGAGACCGCCGTGCCCAGGCTCTGGCGGTGGTCGAAGGCGAGGTCGAGGCTGAGGGCCTTAAAGGGTTTGAGACCGGGCATGAAGCCGAGGAGGTTCTCGGAGAGGCTCGCCGAGGCGGCAAGGTAACCCTTCGCCGAGCCGAGGATGGCCGCGAAGTCCGAGAAGCTCTCACCGAGGCCGCTGGCGTCGACCAGCTGGACATCGCCGTTCAGGGTGTAGGAGAGGTGCAGGGCATCGAGGGAGCCGCCCGCCCAGAGCGAGGCCGCGAGAGGGGCGAAGTCGACCAGGGTGGCGGCGGCGCCCGCCGAGAAGAGGGAGCCTCCCATCCACGAAGCCGAGGCGCGAACCACCTGGTTCGTCCGGGCCTCGGTCGCCGCGGCGATAGTGCCGGCGGTCGCCGTGTTCTGCTTGAGATAGACATAGCCGCCCGAGAGGCCGAGCCGGCCCTCGAGGAGGTCGGCGGTCAGAAGGGCGCCGCCCTCGAGATCGCCCGAGGAGAGGCCGGTGGCTACGCGGATGAGACTGGCATCGGAGAAGGGGAGACCGCCGAAGGCCTCGATCCGGAGCCAGGAGAGGGGCTGGACCCAGAGGGACAGCCCGTCGAAGGAGAGGGCTGCGCCGGGCTGGGAGGCCAGTCGGCCGGCGCGGAGGCCGAAGAGCTCGGAGTCGTACTCGAAGGCGGCGGAGTAGAGGTTGTAGTCGAACCAGGTCGCGGCGCCACCGTTCCTGGCCGCCGGAAGGCTGATGAGGACAGTGCCCGCCGCGGGCGCGGATCCGAAGGCGGCGTCGAGCCCGCCGTAGAGGGAAAGCCGAAGCCCTCCGCCCAGGCCGAGCTCGAGGCTGTGGGTGTTCCAGGCGCCATTTAATGTTGCGCCGTCGCCCATGCCGAGCCGATACCCGGTATCGGTGCGGCCACTCAGATCGAGGGCGAAGAGAGCGGAGCCCATGGCGAGCGCCAAGACTCCTGCCAGCGCCACGCGTGCGCCGCCCTGCCCCGATCCACGGTTTCTTTCCATAACCTGTCCTCCTGGATATCGCCGTGAAGTCGATATGAAGAAATAAATATTGTTAATATATGGGCGTATCATCCCCGGTTCGTCAATACGCTTTCCATACGAAGCTGCGGAAAGGGCGATTCTACTTGATTATTTCGCGATTCCCGGGTTATATGGTGCGTCCTTGATCGATTGGCCCATCCCTTTCCCGGAGGAACTCCCATGAAGAAGATCCTGCTCCTGGCCCTCGTGGCCCTCGCCCTCGTCCTCGGCTTCGCCGGCTGCAACAAAGGCAAGGCTCCCCTCGTCACGCCCGCCCAGGGCGGATCAGCCCAGGCCGATCCCCACGCGGGAACCGCTCCCGCCGAGGTTCCCGCCGGCGTCGGCCACAAGGCCAAGGTCCTCGACTTCGTGGATGCCGCCGGCTACACCTACATCCAGGTCGAGGAGAACGGCAAGAAGTTCTGGCTCGCCGCGGTGCAGGCCAAGGTCGCGAAGGGCGACGAGATCGAGTTCGCCGACTCCCCCGTCTTCCCCACCTTCCAGAGCAAGGCCCTCAACCGGACCTTCGAGAACCTGATGATGGTCGCCGGCATCAGGAACAACGGGAAGAAGTAAATCGGACGCTGTGCTTCAACGACGAGAAGACCCGGGCAAGTGCCCGGGTCTTTTGTTTTGCGACGCGGGGGAACCGCCCCCCCGACGGGATACTCACAGCAGGAGGCCGAGTGACATTCCGATCGACTGCAATCTGAAGGGGACCCCGTCAAAGGCGAAGCTCGGCGCCAATTCGAAGAAGTAGGCCCGATCGCTCTCAGTCACGAAGGAAAGCGAGAGGTGGGGGTCGAGGGCCAGGCGGATATCTCCCGCTCCCCCGATCCGATAGAGGGCGGAGGCGCCGAGACCGGCCCGGGGAATGAGCGTGAAGGTCCTCGCGGGCAGGACTAAGCCTGCGTCCACTGAAGCTCCGAGGCCGGCCAGATACCCGGACTCCTGAAACCCGTTCACGACGAGATCGGTGCCCGATCGCACCTGGAGAGCCCCCGAGGCGCTAAGGTAGCGGCCAAGGCTCAGGTTGTAGCCCGCGGTCACCTGGGCACCGAGTTGCCAACCGTACTGAGTCGGCAGGGAGGAGGTGCCGGCGGCGACGAGAAGGCCGCTTGGCAGGGCAAAGCCTTCGCGGGGCATGGAGGCGACAGACTTGTCCTTGCTCTCCTCTGAGCCCTTTGTCACAGGACCGGGGCTCCCCTTCGCCTTGGCGAGGGTGACCTTGGCCGCGGGGCCCTTCGGTCCCTTGATTCCCGCGGCCGGAACTCCGGCGGCCTCGATTCGCCAGCTTCCCGTCTCGAAGGTCCAGTCCAGATAATAAACCTTGCGGCCGGCGCGGATCGCGACGCGATAGACATCCTCTCCTTCCACCGAAGGCAGGGCGTCGACCGACACGAGGGTGATCGGATCCACATCGTTGTGGAGGTGCTCGTAGAGAAGGTAATGAGCCATCTCGCGAAGCGTCTCGATCGGCGAACCGTAGAGGAGCCGGTCCACCCACTCTTCGACGAGCGCCGAATCCATGCCCACCAAGCCGTCGGTGAACAGGCTCCAGCCCTGCGTGGCCACGAGGTCGTAGGAGATGAAGCGGTCGGCCTGGAACCGCGACCATTCCTTGGCATTGAGGCTAGACAGGAATTCTCGGGCCTTCGCCTCGATATGGTCGCGCGTCCGCTCCGCCAGCGCCTCGGAATCGGCCTCTGCCGCGCGGGCCAGGCTGGACACAAGAACATCGAGGTGGACGGCGAAATTGGAGGACTGGCGGCCGAGAACCATCCAGGTGTTGATACCGACGACGCGCAGCGACGCGGAGTCGGCGACATCGCCGACGAGGAGGGGTCCGCCCGAGTTGCCGGAGGCTATCGGAGCCGAATGCTGGACGAAGACCGCGAACTCCGCGAGCCCGATCTTGGGCGTGACGACGCGTCGGTTGGTCACCGTCCCCTTTCCCAACTGCCAGGAGGGGCCCTCGAGGAGGTAGGGGTAGCCCGCCGACCAGACCTCGGCGCCGTCGATGGGAGGACTGGACGAGAGCTCGAGGGGCACCAGTCCCTCGCCCTTCCCTTCGGGCACCAGGATGAGCGCGAGATCCACCGCGTCGTCACGGAAAACCACGGGACAGTTCTCGATCTTCCGGACGGCGCCTTCGCCGTCGTCGAACTCCAGTGTGGCCCTGTCCGCGAAGATCACGACATGGCGGTTCGTCGCCACCACGAGACGACCCGAGGGGTCGCGAAGCACGAAGCCCGAACCGAAGCCCTTTCCGTCGGTGTAGGAAGTGAAGAAGTCGGCCAACTCGTCATTCCGGCGCTCGCGGAAATACTTGGCGATGGCCAGGTAGGTCTCCTTGCCGAGCTGGCTTAGCGAGGGCCTGACCACGGCCACGGAGGAGCGGAGTTGGGCGGCGAGAGGCAAGGCCATGAGGGCGGCAAAGACGAGGGCCAGGGTCGCGGATCGGCGGATGCTCATGGAAGGGCCTCGATGCGGAAGGAAGTGGTGGCCGGCGGTGTGCTGTCCCCGCCGTAATACTTGAGGTAATAAGTGCCGGTAGAGAGAATCAGATCGGGAATGTTTGAGCCACCCTGCCAATATCTCGTATAGCTCACAAAGGAGGAATCCGTCCCCCAATAGCAAGTGATGTACCCAGTGGAGGTGCAGGTGAGGTGGTAGGTCCCCGCCACGGCGATCGTGACCTTATAGTAGCTGAACTGGTCGAAGCTGATGTTGTTGCCTGCCACAAGGGCATTGTCGATTCCGAGGGGCAGGGTAACCGGTGAAGCCACGCTCCCTTCGTTCCTGGGAGCATAGGCATCAACGAGGATGGGTAGATCTGTGTCGAGACTCGAGAGGTTCACGAAACGGAGGTAGATGGTGCCCGCCGCGAGCCACTTTTCGTAATAGGTCTGGGGCACGCCGTAGCTATTGACATAGTAGTCGTTATCCCAGGTCGAGAAGGTCGCATCATCGCTGGTGTACAAGTAGCAAGCGTGGGCCTCGTCTACCCTGAGGGAATAGGTGCCGGGGGCTGGAATCGTAAGGCTGTACCAACTTGTCCCGTCGCCGGTGGTGGAGGTGCCGGCTCTCAAGGTTACGGGGCTGCCGAGGGCCAGGGCCAGTGGAGTGCCGACACTGCCTTCAGCGAGGCTGGTGTGGTTGCCGATCAGGATCGAGTAGGTGAGGGAAGAATTGGTGCTGTCTCCTCTCACGATGAGGAGGTAGTCGCCGGCGGAAAAGTTGAGGCTCATCGAGCCGGTGAAGTCCGGGAAGTAGTGGTAGGCGCCAATGGACTCGAGGCTGCAAGTGGGCGGGGTTCCGCCGCTGTCGAGGGAAAGCGAGATATCACAGACGCGGTCCGAGTCGACGGAAAAGAGATAGTAGCTCGAGCGCTGCGCCAGGGAGGCGTCCGAGCCGCCGACCTTGCCTGCGCGAGCCTGACCGAAGGTCAGCTGGACGGGATCGAGCAGGCTGCCTTCGTTCGCGGGGTTCGAGGAGTCGAAGGAGAAGGCGATCTTCCCTCCATCCCACAGGTATCGGAGCCAATAGGAGCCGGGCCGCATATTGTTAAGGTGATGGAGGGTGCTGGTGTATCCAGTTCGTTCACCGGGGTAGGTCGAACCCTCCGTGAACCCGATTCTGGAGATCTCGAGATCCTCGGCAACGTTCTCGCCCTGGACGAGTAAGGAGTAATCGCCGGCTGCCGGAACACGCAACTCGATGCAGATTGTCTTGCGCCAGTCCCAAGAATCGACCGCGAGCAGATTGTAATCGAGATGCTCCCCGCTCAGCGACTGGCCCAGAGCTAGGATGACGGGATTCTCGGCAGTGCCCGCCTGGTACTCGCCGCCTGCGGCCTTTATGGCGGCCTCAAGGAGGGCGTCACAGGCTCCCAACCCCAGGGGGAGGGCCAGGGCAATCGCAACAAGGCTGAGCATGGAAAGGAGACGCGGCGGCCGGTTGCCCCTAGGGCAGCTTCTTTGTGAATTCATGAGAAAACCTCTGTTTGGGGGTTCGATCCTTAGGCGGCTTGAGGGAGGATCGTATTGGCTGGCTTATTTTCCATTCTTCGAAAATATCATGGCCATTTTGCCGGGTCAATCAATTATTTTACGAAGAGCCCCGGCCGCGTCGCGCCGGACCCGGCGCGAAGCGCCGCACCCCGCTTCCAAAAAATTAGGCCGTGCGAAGCACGGCCCAACATAATCGTAGCGGGATTCGGCGCGCAGCGCCGTACCCCGCTTCCCTAAAAATTCAGGCCGCGCGGAGCGCGGCCCAGTATTTCCTAGCGGGAGAGGGACTCGAACCCACGACCGAGCGGATATGAGCCGCTTGCTCTACCATCTGAGCTATCCCGCCGAGAGGCGTTGAGTTTATAGCCGGGAGGGCCTCCCTTGGTCAAGACCCGCCGAGGGCCTCGAGAACGGCCTGGGCATGACCGGCCGGGCTCACCGTGGGCCAAACCCTCGCGATCTTTCCCTTTTCGTCGACGAGGAAGGTGGATCGCCGGGCCCCCAGAAAGACGCGGCCGTAGAGCTTCTTCTCGCCCCAGACGCCAAGGGCGTCGAGCAGGGTCTTGTCGGGATCCGAGAGGAGGAGGAAGGGAAGGCCGTACTTGGCGGCGAACTTGGCGTGGGAGGCCGGCTTGTCCGCCGAAAGACCGACGACGGCGGCGCCGCGCTTGGCGAACTCGGCATTCCAGTCGCGGAACTCGCAGGCCTCGGTGGTGCAGCCCGGGGTGGAGTCCTTGGGATAGACGTAGATGACGAGCTTCCTCCCCTTGAACTCGGCGAGGCTGTGACGGACTCCCGAGCCGTCCTCGAGGGAGAAATCGGGGCAGGGATCGCCTTCCGTGAGCATGGGACCTTCCTTCGGCGCCGCCGTCCACGGGGCGCCTCCGAACAAGATACGAAGCCCCGCCTCCGGGGCGAAATCGGGGAACTATGAAGATCGGCCCTTTCTCGGGTACCATCGGGGCATGGGAAAGACCAGCGAAAGACTCCGCGCCTGGGCGAAGTCCCTCAAGGCGGAGATCGCGGCCCTCTGGTTCGCGATCCGGGACCCCGCGACGCCCTGGTACGCCCGGGCCCTCGGACTTCTCATCGTGGGCTACGCCCTCTCGCCCATCGACCTCATCCCCGATTTCATTCCCGTCCTCGGCTACCTCGACGATCTCATCCTCCTGCCCCTCGGCCTGGCCCTCCTTCGCCGCCTCCTACCCGCCGAAGTGATGGAGAGGGCGCGGGCTCGCGTGGCGGCCGAGCACGCCGAGCGGCGACCCCAAAGCCGGCTCGCGGCCTTCGTCATCGGCTTCCTGTGGCTGGCCGCCCTGGGTCTCTTCGTCGCTCTCGTCGTCCTGCCCCGCCTCCCTCCTCCTGCCCTTCCGAGATAGTCAGGATCGCGGGCGCGGAAAGCCTTGCCTCGCGAGTCCGCTCTCGTGATATTCTCCACAGGCCGCCGGTCCTTTCTCAATCGGGTCGCGGCCGAAGGTGGAGCGGGATGGACAAGCGCAGGCTCGGGAAGAGCGACCTCTGGATCACGCCGATCGGTCTCGGCACCTGGCAGTTCTCGAAGGGCCGGGGATTCGTGGGCGGGGTCTGGAAGAGCCTCGACGAGGAGGTCACCGGGGCCGTGGTCAAGGCCGCCCTCGACGCGGGCATCAGCTGGTTCGACACGGCCGAGGTCTACGGCGGGGGCGAGTCGGAGAAGAGCCTGGCCAGGGCCCTCGCGAGCCTCGGAGTCAAGCCGGGCTCGGTCGGTATCGCGACCAAGTGGTTCCCCCTCCTCCGGAGGGCCTCGAACATCGGCAAGACCATCGGCGAGCGCCTCGCCTGCCTCTCGCCCTACCCCATCGACCTCTACCAGATCCATCAGCCCTTCAGCTTCTCCTCCGTGGCGCGGCAGATGGAGGCGATGGCCGACCTCGTCGCCCGCGGCGCGATCAGGACAGTGGGCGTGAGCAACTTCTCGGCGAGGGCGATGGAGGAATCCCAGGCCGTCCTCGAGCGCCGGGGCCTCCCCCTCGTCTCGAACCAGGTGCGCATCAATCTCCTCGACCGCAGCATCGAGACCAACGGGGTCCTCGAGGCGGCCCGCCGCCTCGGCATCACGCTGATCGCCTGGTCGCCCCTGGCCCAGGGCCTCCTCTCCGGGCGTTTCCATGACGACCCCGGAGCGGCGGCCGGCCTTACGAGAGCGCGCAAGGCCATGAACGCGATCGGGCCGGCGACCCTCGCGCGGACCGCCCCCCTCGTGGAGGGCCTGAAGCGCATCGCGGCCGCCCACGGGGCCACGGCGAGCCAGGTCGCGCTCAATTGGGTCGTCAATTTCTGGGGAGACACCGTCGTCGCGATCCCCGGCGCCTCGAGGCCGGGCCAGGCCACCGAGGCCGCGGCCGCCCTCTCGTTCAAGCTCACGGAGGGGGAGCTCTCCGAGCTCGACCGCCTCTCGCTCGCCGCGTCGAAGTCCGCCGGCTCCGGGAAATAAAGGAGATACCAATGCTTGCCATCCAGGCCGCCATCCTCGGGCTCGTGCAGGGCCTCGCCGAGTTCATCCCCGTCTCGAGTTCGGCCCATCTGGTCATCATCCCCTGGCTCTTCGGCTGGACCGACCCGGTGCTGAAGAGCCTGGGCTTCGACGTCTCCCTCCACCTCGGGACCCTCGCGGCCCTCCTCGTCTTCTTCGCCTCCGATTGGTGGAGGCTGGCCAAGGCCTGGGTGGCCAGCATCGCCGCACGGAAGATCGGCGAGGACCCCGACCGGAAGATGGCCTGGTACATCCTCGTCGCCTGCATCCCGGGCGGCCTCGCGGGCGTCCTCTTCGAGAGCCGCATCGAGAGGCTCTTCCACCCCGAGGGCTCGCCCGTGGGGGGCAGCGCGATGCTCTGGATGGCCTTCTTCATCGCCCTCCTGGGCGCCCTCCTCCTCCTCGCCGACGTGATCGGAGCCAAGCGCCGCGCCTTGGCCGCGATGGGCTGGAAGGACGCCCTCCTCATCGGCCTGGCCCAGGCCTTCGCCGTCTTCCCCGGCGTCTCGCGCTCAGGGGCGACCATCACCGCCGGTCTCGCCCTCGGTCTCGAGCGCACGGCCGCCGCGCGCTTCTCCTTCCTCCTCTCGGCCCCCATCATCGCGGGAGCCGGGGCCAAGAGCCTCTACGATCTTCTCAAGCAGCTGAAGACCGGAGCCCTGGCGAGCGGCGAACTCGCCCTTATCCCCATCGGCCTGGTCGTCGCCGCCGTTTCCGGCTGGTTCTGCATCAAGTTCCTCCTCGCCTTCCTTCAGAAGCACTCGACTCGGGTCTTCGTCTATTACCGCTGGGCTCTCGCCGCCCTCCTCGTCGGCGTCGCCGTCAACCGCGGCCTCTGACCGCGTGTCTGCGTCGCCTAACGTGAGCGAAGCGAAGCGCGTCGAGGCCGTCCGCCTCGACGAGGATCGGGGGGAGCTCGTCATCCTCGACCAGACCCTCCTCCCCTGCGAGACGGTCTTCCTCCGGCTCTCGGGCCTCGAGGAGTGCTGCGAGGCCATACGCTCGCTCCGGGTGCGCGGGGCTCCGGCCATCGGGATAGCGGCGGCCTACGCCGTCCATCTCGCCGTCCGCCGGTCGCGGGGGGAGGACTGGGGGAGCCTAGCCGAGGACTTCGCCCGGGCCAAGCGCAGGCTGGCCGCGACCCGGCCTACGGCGCACAACCTGTTCTGGGCCCTCGATCGGATGGAGGCCCGCCTCGAGGTCCTGCGCGGCGCCAGCCCCGTCCTCGTCAAGGCCGGCCTCCTCGAGGAGGCGGAGCTGATCCGCTCCGAGGACGAGGCTGTCTGCAAGGCCATCGGCGAGCACTCCCTGGCCCTGCTCGAGAAGGGCTGGGGCCTCCTCACGCACTGCAACGCGGGCGAACTGGCCACGGCCCGCTACGGGACGGCCCTGGCCTCCGTCTACCTCGGCGAGGAGCGCGGCTATACCTTCAAGGTCTTCGCCGACGAGACCCGCCCCCTCCTCCAAGGCGCCCGCCTCACGGCCTGGGAGCTCAAGGAGGCCGGGGTCGACGTCACCCTCATCTGCGACAACATGGCGGCCTCGGTGATGGCGAAGGGCCTCGTCCAGGCCGTCCTCGTGGGCTGCGACCGGGTCGCGGCCAACGGCGACGCGGCCAACAAGATCGGCACCTCGGGCGTCGCCATCCTCGCGCGGCACTACGGCATTCCCTTCTACGTCCACGCCCCCCTCTCGACCCTCGACCTCTCCTGCCCCGACGGATCGGCCATCGTCATCGAGGAGAGGGCCGCCGAGGAGGTCACGGAGAAGTGGTACGCGCGGAGGATGGCCCCCGAGGGGGTAAAGGTCCTCAACCCCGCCTTCGACGTGACAGAGGCCTCCCTCATCACGGGCATTGTGACGGAACGAGGCCTCGCCCGTCCGCCCTACACCGAGTCCCTCGCTCGCCTCGCCCGCGGCTAGCCGCTAGCCGCTAGCCCTTCAAACGGCGGGCACGTTCGGTTGCCTCGGCCAGCACTTCTTCGGCTCCCTCGATCCTTCTCCCGCGCATGAGAACCTTTCCGGCGCAGACTGTCGTATCGACAGCCGCGCCTCCCCCCGCGTAGACGAGGTTGGCGGCCAGGTCGTGGCGCGGCACCATCGATGCGCGGCCCAGGTCGACGAGGACGAAGTCGGCGGCCGCCCCCTCGACGATGCGGCCTCCTCCCGTGCCGAAGAGCTCGTGCCCCGCGACCGTGGCTCCCTCGAGGAGCTCGGACAGGGGCAGGCGACTCGGGTCGCGGTAGTGGTACTTCTGGAGGAGGGCGGCCACCTTGAGGTCGGAGAAAAGATCGAGGGAATTGTTAGAAGCGGCGCCGTCCGTCCCGTACAGGACCCTGATGCCGCGCCTCCTGGCCCCCGCGTAGTCGAAGGCCGGGCCCGAGGCGAGCTTCATGTTCGACACAGGGTTGTGGGCGACGGTCACGCCCCGCTCCGCGAGGAGGTCGAAGTCGGCCTCGTCGAGCCAGAGACAGTGGGCCGCCACCGTGCGGGGGCCGAGGGCTCCGAGTTCGTCGAGCCAACGGGCGGGCGACATCCCGCGGAGCCTCCTGCAGTCCCGGTCCTCGACCTCGGTCTCGGCCAGGTGGACATGGAGGAAGAGGTTGCGCGATTTCGAAAGGCCCGCCAGGAAGGCGATGCTGTCGGGGCAGGTGGCGTAGACCGAGTGGGCGGCGAGACCGAAGGAGGAGAGGGGGCCCGTGTCGGGGAGGGAGGCGAAGAAGGCCTCGCAATCGGCTCGCTGTCGCCTCCCGACCTCCTCGTCGAGGCCGTCGATGAGGGCGTAGGAAAGCATGAAGCGGAGGCCCGAGTCCTTGGCGGCCCGGGCCAGGGCGGCGGGATGGAGGTACATCTCGTTGCAGACCGTCGTCCCCGTCGAGACCATCTCGAGGGCGGCCAGGCGGAGGCCCCAGTAGATGTCCTCCTCGGTCATGCGCGCCTCGCGGGGCCAGATCGCCTCGGTGAGCCAGGGAAGGAGCTCCCGGTCCTCGGCGACCCCGCGGAGGAGGGTCATCGGCGAGTGGGCGTGGCCGTTGACGAGAGAGGGGACGAGGGCCCTGCCCGCCCCTTCGAGGACCTCGGCCCCGGAGGGCGCCCGGATGGCTGGAGCGATACGCGTTATGCGATCTCCCTCGACGAGGAGGTCCGCGACGAAGTCGGCCGCGATGCCGGCGGCGCCGACCCCGCCCTCCCCCTTCGCGGCCTCCCGGCCCCAGGCCCCCGGGATGAGGGCGCCCTTCACGAGGAGGGCCATCAGGACGCCCCGCCTTCCATGAGGGCGAGGATGCGGCGGACCAGGGCCGAGAAGCGGGGGCCGTTCTTCTTCGAGATCTCGAGGACCTCCTCGCCCGTCACCGGCTGGTCGAGCATTCCCGCGGCCATGTTGGTGATGCAGGAGATGGCGAGGACCCTGAGGCCCGCGTGCACGGCGGCGATCACCTCGGGCACGGTCGACATGCCCACGGCGTCGGCGCCGAGGGTCCGGGCCATGCGGATCTCGGCCGGCGTCTCGAAGCTGGGCCCCGTGAACCAGGCATAGACGCCCTCGTGAAGCCCCAGGCCGAGCTCGCGCGCCGCGCGATGGGCCAGCTCTCGGAGGGCGGGATCGTAGGCCTTCGAGAGGTCGAAGAAACGGAGGCCGAGGCTCTCGTCGTTGGGACCGATGAGGGGATTGCGACCTGTCAGATTGAGGTGGTCGCCGATGGCTATGAAGTCCCCGGGCGAGAAGGTCGCGTTGACCCCTCCCGCCGCGTTGGTGAGAAAGAGGCGCTTCACGCCAAGGCGCCTGAACACGCGCACGGGAAAGACGACCCCTTCGAGGGCATATCCCTCGTAGAAGTGGAAGCGACCCTGCATCGCGAGGACGGGGTTGCCGTCCAACCTGCCGGCCACGAGGCGGCCCGCGTGGCCCGGGGCAGTGGAAGCGGGGAAGTGCGGGATCTCGGCGTAGGGCAGGACCACGCCCCCCTCGATCTCGTCGGCCAGGCCGCCCAGGCCCGAACCGAGGACCAGGGCCGTGCCCGGCACCTCGCCTATCCGCGCGCGGATCCGCTCCGCCGCCTCGCCAATCGCGTCCATGCTCGCCTCCTCGCGGGAGGGACCGCGCCTCTCCGGCCTAGCCCGCCCGCCGGGCCATCATAACCTCGGCGGGCCGACTGCGCTCCCCCTTCCGCGCCCCTCCGCGCCCCTTCCGCGCCCCTCCGCGGCGCCGCGGCTCAGGGCAGCTTCAAGTAGCCGGAGGCCGGAAAGCTGCAAATGGGACAGTGGTACTTGGGCATTTCGAAGAGGGTGGAACCGCAGTTGCCGCAGATGAAGTAGTCCCTCGGATTCCCCTCGATCGTCCGCGCGAGCAGGGGAAAGAGGGCCCCCGAGGCGCCGACGAGACGCTCGATGAGCTTTCGGTGCTGCTTCTCGGCCTCCCAGGAATGCGTGAGGTCATCGATGGCCGGCCGGTAGCCTTCGGGACCGACGCGCGCCAGGAACTCGGGGTACTTATTGTCGATCTCGTCGAGTTCGGCGCTCGAGGCGAGATTGATGTTCGTCCTCGTGTCCGCCACCGTCACGGCGGGAACCTCCGCCTTCGAGGGAACGCCGAGGTCGGCGAGGATCTTCCGACAATTCCTGACATGGATCGATTCGGAGAGGGCGAGGGCATCGGCGAGCCTGGCGATGTGGGGATAGCGATCCTCGCGGGCCCGCTGGGCGAAGGCGACGTAACGCGCCTCGGCGAGGAGCTCCCTCGCGAGGACTTCCCGCATCACGGTGATGGTCGCGGGCCTCTGCTCGGTCCCGGCGAGGGGAAGCGCGAGAAGACCGGCGATAGCCGCTCCGAAGACCAAGGCGAGGATCGCGGGGGGACGGAAAAAGAAGCCGGCAGATCTCATGGCGCCTCCTTCGGATCCCGCCTCGGCAGCGAAGACCACGGGCACGACCGACGGCCCCCGCAGGCGCGGGGCCGCGGAAAGCTGCTCCTACCACTGCTCGCGGTGGATCTTCTCTTCCTTGAACTTGTCCTTGGCGCCGCCTTCGCCGCGGGGCCTTCCAATGGGCACGAAGGCGAGGGGGATCACCTCCTCGGGGATACCGAGAAGGCGGCGCGCCGCGGCCTGGCGGTCGGTCTGGGGATAGAGTGCCGTCCACACCGCGCCCAGACCAAGGGCCTCGGCGGCCAGGAGGAGGTTCTCGCAGGCAATGGAGGCGTCGATCACCGCGTACTCCGCCCGTTTTTCATGGGCCTGGGCCGGCACCGCGCAGACCACGACGCCGAGGAGGGCCTGCCTGGCCATCCCGGCGTAGGGCAGCGCGGCCGCCAGGGCGTCAAGTTTCTCTCTCGTCCTAATTATGACGAATTCCCAGGGCTGGCGGTTGACGGCGGTGGGCGCGGCCATGGCCGCCCTGAGGAGCTGCCCGAGCTCCTCCTCGGTGACGGGCTCGGCGGTGAAAGACCGGACGCTCCGGCGCTGGAAAACCGTGTCGAAAAAAGATTTCATGACACAGTGAGTCTAGGACAAAATGCCAGTTCCGTCGAGCCGCCTCCCGGGGAATCGACTAGAGGCCTTCATAGTCCCGCGAAGAGAAGGGGGAGAATCTCCTCGGCCCGGCCGAGGTACTCTTCCTCGAAGTCCCCGATGGCGCCCTCGCCCCGGATGGACTCGAGATTGACGATGATCGTGCGCGCCCCCTCGGCCCTGGCCCAGGACACGAACTGGTTGGCGGGATAGACCGTGCCCGAGGTACCGACCGCGACGAAGAGATCGCAGCCCCGGAGGGCCGAGTCGACGGCCCGGCGGCTGTCCTCGGGTATCGCCTCTCCGAACATCACGATGTGGGGGCGAAGAGGGGCGCCGCAGTGGGGACAGAGGGGCACCGCCTCCCCCTCCGAGACGGGGTCGAGGTAGGGTTCGAGGCGGCAACGATCGTCGGAGCAGCGCGTATAGAGGACATTGCCGTGATACTCGACGAGGCTCGAAGTCCCCGCGGCACGATGGAGGCCGTCGATGTTCTGCGTGACCAGCGTGAACCTCGCGCCGGCGGGTCTTCCGGCCTAGGGTGACCAGGACCTCGTGGGCCCGGTTCGGCCTAGCGCCGAGCACCGCCTCGCGGGTCTTCCACCAGAAGCGCCAGACCGCGAGGGGGTCCTCCACGAAGGTGTCGTGGTCGGCGTACTTGATGAAGGTCGCGTCGTTCCAGAGCCCGCCGGGGCCCCGGTAGGGCCTGATCCCCGAGGCCACCGAGATACCCGCGCCGCTCAGGACCACGATATTGCGATAGTCCGCCGCCTCGATCCTCATAACACTGCCCATTACGCCCCCTCTCGACCCCACGTCGTGGTCCCTAGGTCCCGGGGATCCCGAAGCTCCGCCCCTCCCATCTCCTGGCGGAAGCACGCACGCGGCTAGCGCGCCTCCTCCCGCCTTCTCCTCAGGCCGACCTGAAGCGCAGGAACCTCTCCTCGAGTCTCTCCCTGTCCGGCCTCTCCGCCGCCGTCCTCGGCACCACCAGCCTACTACCCGCGAGCTCCTGCAGCCCGTGTTTCAGCATGGGTCCATCTGTTTCGGCGAGGATGTCCCCTCTGAGATGCACCACATAGTCCGGGCTGATGCCGAGGATATTCTGGTCATAGGCCGCATGATGGATCTTGCAGAGGGACAGGCCGTTCCTCACGACGGGCTCGCCCTCCTCCTCACCGTCGGGAATGATGTGCGCCGCGTCGAGGAGCTCGGGGTGATGGAGGCGGCAGATGGCGCAGCTCTCGTCATAGGCCCTGATGACGACGTCGCGGAAGGCGCTCTGGTGGAGGCGCGTGCGAGTCTGGGTCCAGGCATAGCGCCTGAGATCGAGGGGCGAGGGTTCGATGCCGGCGAAGTCCATGCCCGGCCTGAGTTCGGCGTAGGCGGGATCGATGGCCGCCCTCACGCAGAGGGACTCGGGATGATCCTCGAGGATCATGACCGGCCATATCGCCTGGAAGCGGTGATTCCTGACCTCGGAAAAGTAGATGAGGGGCGTCCTTGCCCGTATCGCCCCCCGGAGGGCCCTGTTGTCGCGATGCCCGGGATCCTGCCCTCGGTAGGCATAGGTCAGTATGCCGTCCCTCCCGATCGCGTCGAGGGGATAGGGACCGCGGGCAGCCGTCGTGATGGAGATCGGGAACTCGAAGCCGGCAGGGACCCAGATGCCTGTCGGTCCCTTCAGGGTGAGACGTCGCCCGTCGATCTCGAGGCCCCGGTTGAGGAAGGTCCCCTCGAAGATGCCGTCGCAGAGGGGCTCCTGCCGCCTGAGCCACTGGAAGACGGAGATGCGGAGATCGCTCTCGCTAGGCGGCATGGCGACTTTCTCCAAGGTCACGGAGGATGAGAACCCGGGCTCCCGCGGGCCTAATCCTTCCCGCGTCAGGGATCGCAGCGGAGATCCTCGCCCCTGCTCCCGACGCGCTCCCGGCGCGGGCTCGGGACGAGACCGCGCCCGAGGCCGGCTCCCGCAGGGGCGAGATCGAAGCGGAGAGCCCGACCCCGCGTCGTGCCTTCCGGCCCCGGGCTTGCGCAGGGGCGGGGCTGCGGCGCCTCGTTCTCGCGCCGCCCGCGCTCGGACCGGCGACGCGGGGGGACGCCCCCTCATCTCGCCGCCTCGCGCTCCGGGAGGGCTGGGGGTTGTCTACCGGCGATCCGGGTCGGGATGGCGGATCGGGGGAAGGGTGGGGCGGAATTCGGGATCGGGACCGAAGGAGCACGGCTCGCCTCTGTTGTGCGGATCGTCGGCTCAGTCTACCAGGGGCGAAGGGAATTGCAAGTCCGGACCGGGAGACGCCCCGGGTCCTTCGATGGCATGATGGGAGGAGGCGGAGGCCGAAGGGCCGCCGCGGTTCCGGGGGGCTCGTATCTCCGGAGTCGCGGCCCCGGAGCCGCGACATCCCGCCGGCGGGAACGGTCCGTCAATATCGCACAACGCGTCGGGGAGGATGAGGGATGTCCGAGGTGGAAATCGGAAAGGCGGGGCCCAGGCCGGCCTCGCTCGGCGAGGTCTTTCTGGCCTTCACCCGGATGGCCCTCCAGGGTTTCGGCGGGGTCCTTCCCATCGCCCACCGGGAGCTCGTCGAACGCCTCCGCTGGCTCGATGCCGCGCAGTTCGTCGAGGTCCTGGCCCTGAGCCAGGTGCTGCCGGGCCCCAATGTCGTCAATCTGGCGATCATCCTGGGCGATCGCTGGTTCGGCTGGCGCGGCTCACTGGCGGCGGCGGGCGGGCTCCTCGCCTTCCCCTTCATAATTGTGATGGCTCTCGGTATCGCCTTCCGGCAGTTCGGAGGCCATCCTCTCGCCCTCGGCGCCCTCCGCGGGTTGGGCGTGGTCGCGGCGGGCCTCGTGATCTCGACGGCCCTCAAGCTCGCGCGGACCCTGAAGGAGATCCCCCTCGGCCTTCTCGTCGGGGCGCCCCTGGCCCTCGCGACGGCGGTCCTCGTCGGCCTCCTCCACCTGCCCCTCCTCTGGGTCCTCCTGGGACTGGGCGCCTTCTCCGTCGGGGCCACCGCCCTCGCCCGCCGTCGCAGGGAGGGAAGGTGATGGACTGGTCGGCCCTCGGTCTCCACGGCCACGCCTGGGCGGACATCGGCCGCCTGGCCCTGCATTTCACGATGCTCTCGGCCATGGCCATTGGCGGGGTCCTCGCCACGGCCTCGGACATGCACCGCCTCCTCGTCATCGAGCTGGGGTGGATCACGGACAGCGCCTTCACCTCCTCGGTGGCCCTGGCCCAGGCCGCTCCCGGACCCAATGTCCTTTTCGTGCCCCTCCTCGGCTGGAACATCGCGGGCCTCGCGGGCATGGCCGCGGCACTCGCCGGCATCATGATCCCCTCCTCCCTTCTCGCCTTCGCGGTCGGGAGATACCACAGGAAGCGACCGGGCTCGGGAGTGATCAGGTCCCTCACCTCGGGCCTCGCGCCCTTGACTCTCGGTCTTCTTCTGTCCACGGGTTGGGTGCTCATGACGCCGACGCGACAGGACTGGAGGGCCCTCCTCCTCGTCCTCCTCACCGTCGGGGCGCTGCTGCGCTTCAAGATCAGCCCGATGTGGCTCATCGCCCTCGGCGCGGCGGCGGGGATGGCGGGCTGGGTGTGAGGATCGGCGCTCCGCTCCGCTCCGCCCTCGCGATTCCCTGTCCCACGGGCCTCCACGCCTCGCTCGAGGCGAACTCGAGGGTCATGAGATAGAATCCGACGGCCATGTTGCAGCCTGAATCCGAGCCCATGCGACCGAGGCCCGCGAAGGTGGGATCCAAGGGCTCCCCGGCCAGCAGATTCAGCGCGAAGTCCCGTAGCGGCCCGGCCGAGAGGCCGCGCCTCCCCATCTCGAGCATGTGGGCGCCGAGGGGCGTAGTCCGGGCGCCGAGGGCGGGGGGCAGGGAGGGGACCGGCGGTCCGGAACGCGTTGCGCGACTCATGTAGTGGAGGGCGACAAGGGCACCATGGATGAGATCGTCGCCGGTAGGCGTCGAGCCGTAGCCGAGCCCGACGAGACGGGACGAGGCATCCTCGAACTCCGTCTGGCCGCCCTGGGCGAGGGCATGGATCAGGCGCGGGAATTCCCGGGCGAGGGTCCGGGCGAAGGGGTCGCAGGCAACGACGCCCGAAGCCGCGAGGAGACAGGAACAGAGGTGGGGCGCCGACAGCTCGGCCATGGCCTCCGCGACGGCGGGCAGGGACAGCGCGGCCCTGTCGAGCGAGAGGGAGAGCGGCACTGAGAAGTTCATTCGTTCGGCGGCCGCGAGCGAGAGCCGAAGGTCGAAGATGTCGCGCAGTTCGATCGCCCCGTCATGGAAGCTTGCCGCGTCGCCCGGCCTCAAACGGATCCTGAGCGCCTGAAAATCCTTCCGACTCAGGCCGGCGCTCGCGGGGCCCCGATACATCCCGGGATCGGCGAGCATGAGCAGGTGGCCCCACTCGTCGGCCTGGAAGTTCATGACATGATCATGGAGGGAGATGACGCGAAGGGAGACCGCTCCGCCCCGAGCGAAGAGATCGTTGGCGGCCCAGGTCGCGCGGATTTCCCGCATCGGTCAGCGTCGCGTTTCCGGGATACGCTCCCAGAAGGCCTCGAGGGCCTTCGTGAAGCAGGCCTGGGGAATTTCGGCTATTCCCGCGCCAGCGATGCCGAAGCCCGGCTTCCTGTGCGCGATGCCCGTGTTGATCGTGGGGAGAACCCCCAGGTCCACGACTTTGCGGATATCGATGCCCGTCGGCGTTCCTTCGAAATCGAGATAGGGAATGCCGAAGTCCTTGTTCTTCGCGAGCGTGATGTCGGCCATGGATCTGGTATATCCGATCGCATCGGCGACCGTTCCGCCCACAAGCCTGACCATCGCCGGGGCGGCCGCCATCGCGAAAGCCCCGAGCCCGCAGGTCTCAGTGATAGTGCTGTCGCCCATGTCCGGGTTCGCGTCCGCCTCGGTGAAGGGCGGGAACATGATCCCCTTTACCGTCGCCGCCGGCGCCGTGAACCATCTATCTCCCAGGCCGCTGATGCGTATGCCCGATTCCACGCCGTTTCGCGCCATGGCGGTCACCATGGTGCTCATGGGCAGACCTCGGGCGGCGTCGGCCGAGGCCTTGCAGGCGGCCATCGAGAAGTTGAGGAAGAACCAGTCGTTCTGGAGCAGGAGGTCGGCCAGTTCGCCCACCCGGTCGCCGGGGAAGCCGAGGCGCGCGATGGCCGGCAGCAGTTCCCGCAGCAGAATGCCCGTGGCAGCCGCGTGGCGGTTGTGACAGTCGTCGCCCATCTGCAGGGCCCGCGCCATGATGGATTTGAGGTCTACCCCTCCCCTCCGTCGTACGGCGCTTCCCAGCATCGGGGCCATGACGTCCCGCTGCCAGGCGAGATAAACCTGCACATCCTGGTCGTAGGCGCCGAAGCTCAGGGCCTTGCGGTCCTTCTCGTTGTTAAAGGTGCTGTAGGCCCTGTTGCCCGCTGTCTTGTTTTCCACGACGATGACGGGCATGGAGGCCGAGATGATGCCTGACATGGGGCCGACGGCCCCCAGGCTGTGGCAGGGAGCGAAACTCGGAGTCCCCGAGGCCGCGTAGGCGAAGGCCTCTTCCAGGTTCCGGGCCTTGCCTTCGAAGATGAGGGCTCCCGCGACCGCCCCCTTCATGGGGCCGCACATGTTTTCCCAGGTGACGGGCGGACCTGCATGCAGAATTGTGTCCTTCGTGAATCCGGGTATGGTCTCCAGGGCTGGACCTACGTCGATCCATACCGGCTGGGCTTCCAGGATTTTCCCCACGGCCCGCGCGTTGGCCTTCTCGATTTCCTCGTGGTGATCTTCCAGACCCAGAAGGATGGAATACAGTCGAGGGTTTCCTCCGGCCGGAGGCTTCCAATCGACATGGATGCTCGCGAAGCCCGCCTCCCGGAGGCCTTCCCCGAATCCTTCCACGCCGATGGTCACGATCGCGGCCCTGTCCTTCAGCAGTTCCCCCGACATCAGCTCACCCTCCCTCCGGCCAGGCGCCGGACCAGATTTCCCGCCGCCCGGGCCGCCTGCGCGTTGGTGGGGAGCACGAGAACGCCGGCCTCCCGCAAGATGGCCTCCTGCGCGGACAGGCCCTGTGGATCCCCTTCGGTGCCGCAGACCGAGGCGACGACAGTCACCACGTCGCCGTAGACCGACCTCGCCCTCTCCACGGCTTCCGCCACCGGCGTCGCCGGGCTGGGGTGCGACCCGTAGCCCAGCACGAGATCGCAGAGTATCACGGCGACGCGCGGATCGGACCATTCCTTGAAGAGACGCTCCGCCCGGTACGAGGGGTCTATCATCGGGTGGGGGCGGCCGACCGTGAATTCATCGTCGCCCATGTCGATGATCGCGTCACCCTCGAGGAGGTCCGAACCCGCGACCATCCAGGCGGGATTCTTCGAGCCATTGGACTGTAGCGGACCGAGCATCGCAGCGAGGATCAGCCGGGCTTCTTCGGCCAGGCTGCCGCCGGTGAACAAGCCGCGCAGGGAGGAGCCTTCCCTCGCTCCGACCTTCGGTCTGCCGTCGATGAGGGCGAGGAGGCGAGCCTCGGCCTCCTCCCCGGGAGGGCGCTGTACCCCCGCGAGTTCGAGGGCCATCCGCGCCGCCTCTTCCAGGGTTTCGGCTCCATGTTCGGCGCTCTTCAACAGCGCCGGATCGCCGCCCAGGAAGGCGACGACCACCGGCTTTCCGCAGGCGCGTATCCGCTTGAGAATCTTCTCTCCCGTCGCGGACTCGGGAGGCTTGGAGATGACCACGATCACGCGCGTTGCCTGATCTTGCTCCAGGGCGTCGAGGGCCATGAGGGCGCTGATGCCGCCCACGCGGTCGGAGAGGTCCCTCCCTCCCAGGCCGATCGCGTGGGAGATGCCCGAGCCGCAGCGGTCGACCAGGACCGCCACCTGTTGCACGCCGGTGCCCGAGGCTCCGACGATGCCGATGGGTCCCCGGGCCACGACATTCGCGAAGCCCAGGGGAGCGCCGCCGATCAGGGCCGTGCCGCAGTCGGGTCCCATGACGAGGAGGCCGAGCCGGCGGCCAAGCTCCTTGAGCCGGATCTCATCCTCGATGGGCACATTGTCGCTGAACAGATGGACATGCAGTCCCGCCCGAAGGGCCTTGTGCGCCTCGTAGGCGGCGAACTCCCCAGGCACGGAGATGAAGGCGATGTTAGCTCCCGACAAGGCGGCGCAGGCGGCCTTCATTGTCCGGACAGCGGTCTTCCTGTCCGCCCCTGTCGCTGCGTTCTCGTCGAGAAGCGCGAAATACCGGTCCAGGGCCCCTTCGGCGAGCTCCTCCGTGGAGGCATCGACGAGTACGAGGATGTCGCTCGGTCCGGCGCCGGTCATGAGCGCAGGATCGAAGCCTCCGCGGATGAGGGTCCGCTTGTTGTTGTCCGTGCCCATGATGGCCGAGGCGCCGAGGACACCGGGGGACGCCTTGACGAGCTGGGAGATGCGCATGAGTTTCACGGAATCCTGGTAGCTATTCTTCCTGACCCGGAGCTGGACAATCATGCTCGATCGCCTCCTTCGCCTTTTTCCGCCGATCATCATTCTTGCATGGTTGGTCCGAAGGGGACTTGGAGGATGATGCTAAAAATCGAGGGCTTTTATTGGCACCGAGTGACAGGAAGCGGAAGGACCGGCGATCAGTCGCCGGAAGGGCCCTTCGAGACGCGGTGTACCTTGAAGGCGAGCTGGAGGTTCAGCCTATCCTCTTCGGAATCCAGGCTTATACCGGCGAGCTGCTCGATCTTCACCACCCGATAACGGATGGTGTTATAGTGGACCGACAGGGTGTCCGCGGTCTTTTTCAGATTGAAATTGCACTCGAAGAGGGTCTTGAGTGTCTTGAGCAGATCCGTGTGGTAATGCTCGTCGCTCGTCTCCAGTTCGCCCAGGAGCTCCTTGCTGAACCGCGCCGTTTCGCCGCTTCCGGATTTCAAGTCGAGGAGCCGGTATATGCCCAGGTCGTCATAGCGGGTTATCGAGCCCGGGCCGTAGACCATCTGCCCGATCTCGAGGGCGCGTTCCGCGTTCTCGTAGCCTTCGTGCAGGCAAAGGATGTCTCGGACCTGTCGCCCGATTCCAGCGGTGATGACAAGGGGCTTCTCCGAGGCCATCTCTTCCTGGATCCGGCCCACGACGCTCTCCGCTATGTCGTTCGCCGCGCGCTTCGAGTCGCCGGAATCGGTTTTGAGGAGAATGAGGATCCGCGTGCCTATGTCTACCGCGATCCCGCCGTTGGTATGGAGCATGATCGATTTGGAGACGATGTTCCAGAAGCGCTTCTGGATCTTCACAGGATCGTAGCGGGGGTCGCGCTTGACGACGAAGTCGAGGTAGTCCTCGATCTCGATGAGGACGGGCAGCAATTCGGACGAGAGATCCCAACCGTAGGCCTTGCCCCGCGAGATGACCTCGGCGCGCGATTTGAGCTTGCCCTGGATTATCTCCTCGATGAAAAAACTCTTGAATCTCCGCTCCACCTCGATCACCGCGCGCAGCTTCATGATCTCTAGGGCGATGACGGTGACGGCCTGCTCGATGACGTTGATTTCGTAGTCCAGGCCACGTTCCAGCCAGAGGATCAGGAAGCCATAATCCTCGCCGGCCGCCAGCATGTGATGGACGAGGACTTCCCGCTTCACGCCCTCGCCCGCGAGGGTCATTCTGCCTTCCTGGTTGCCGATGAGACCGGCGAGGACGTTGCCGTCCTGGCAGAGCTCCTGGATGCCGCGGTTGTCCTCGCTCTTCGCCTCGCTGTCCGGCACCCCGAGGCCGAGGAGGGCCAGGCGGGGGGTGTGGATCGAAACGGGATTCCTCTGGAGCGTGGCGAGGAGGGCGGCGATGTCGCCCAGGTCGCCGCCCCTCAGCACGAGTTCGGTGAAGCGGGTATGCACCTCTTCGTTGCGGTGCAGCAGCATGGCCTGACGGTTGAGGATCTCTCCGAGGACCGGGTTAAGTATCTCGTTGAAGGAGGCGTTCTTGGGCAGCTGGATGAGGGGAAATCCGAGCTCCTCGGCCTGGCTTACCATCTGGGGGGGGATGGCGTCCGAATAGAACACCGGCTTGATCGCGAGGGCGGCGACGCCTTTGGCGACGAGATTGGGGATGAGCCGCTCCTGGGCCTCGGGGTTGTCCCTGATCGGATAGGTCGTCGTCACGATGAATTCGTCTTTCTTGACGAAGTTGAGGATGTCGGGGACTTCCATCATGTTCACGGAGGCTATCATCCTGTCCAGACCGCTCTTCCCGGCGACCAGGACAGCTGCCTTCAGAGCCGGCAGCAACAATGCCTCGTGAACCGTTATTCCCATGAATCTCCGCATCGTGAACCGCATTTGTGCAGCTGTCAATGAGAATTACCGGCAACGGAGCCCTGCCTCTTCCGCGAAGCGCGCTTTAGCAGGATGTGCTAAAACAAGAGGGCGATAATTAGCAAGTGTGGCCGATGTGGGCAGGCGGTCCGCCACCTATCATCCTGTCTGGGAGGACCTGCTTGGATAGTCGGGAAGGTAGCATTCTGGACAGAGTCCGCGGCGGGTCCGCTCCCCTTCCCTTCGTGTCGATGCGGGGCATCACCAAGCGCTTTCCGAACGTCATCGCCAACGCAACCGTCGACCTCGATCTCTTCGCCGGGGAGGTGCATGCCCTCCTCGGGGAGAATGGGGCGGGCAAGAGCACCCTCATGAAGATTCTCTACGGCTTCTACGCCGCCGACAGCGGCGCGGTCAGGATCCAGGGCGAGGAAGTCAGGATACGCTCCCCTCACGACGCACGGAACCAGGGCATCGGAATGGTCTTCCAGTCCTTCACCCTCATCCAGGCGATGACGGTCGCCGAGAACATCGCTCTGTATCTGCCCGGGCTCCCGCCCTGCCTCAATGCGCGCTCCCTGGAAAGGCAGGTAGGCGAGCTGGGCGAGCGCTACAATCTGCGCGTCGATCCCCGCCGGCCGGTCCATACGCTCGCCGTCGGAGACCAGCAGAAGGTCGAGATCCTCAAGCTGCTCGCGGGCGGGGCGAGAATCCTCATCTTCGACGAGGCCACCAGCGTTCTCGCCCCCCATGAGATCGAGGACCTTTTCGGGATTTTCTCCCGACTGAAATCCGACGGGTACTCAATCGTGTTCATTACACACAAACTCTGTGAAGTGCTCGCCTGCGCCGACACGATCACCGTGATGCGCCGCGGGAGAATCGCCGGAGCGATGCCGCGCGGGCAGGCCTCCGAAGCCTCCCTCGTGGCTCTCATGTTCGGGGACTCCGAACCCCGGATGCCGGCAGCCCGCGCCGAGAGGCCGCCCGACCAAGGGCAGCCTGCGCTCGAGCTGCTCAAGGCGGGCACGAGGGCGCGAGGCACGAAGCCGGGCCTGACGGACATCCGGCTCAGGCTCGACCGCGGAGAGATCGTCGGAGTCGCCGGGGTATCGGGAAACGGACAGAGGGAATTGGTCGATGTCATTCTCGGCCTTTCGCCCTGCGATACGGGAACCCGAATGCTCTTCGGCGAGGACGCCACCACCTGGAGCGCGAAGAAAATTCGGGAAGCGGGCGTGGGATTCGTGCCGGACGACCCCTTGGCGATGGCGGTGGTCCCGTGGATGTCCCTGCCCGCGAACACGGCCCTGGGCAACCTGAAGGCCTATTCCCGCTCGGGGGGATTCCGGCTGGCTTGGGATGCCGTCGCGACCGATATCGCCTCTTCCTTCGAGGAACTGGGTTTCGAGGCCCTGCCCCTCCATGTCCCGGTGAAGAATTTTTCCGGCGGGCAGGTGCAGCGGACCGTGCTGGCGCGCGAACTCGGCCGCAAGCCCGCTCTCCTCGTGGCCTTGTATCCCACCCGGGGGCTCGACGTGCACAGCGCGGCCGCGGCGGGCAGGGTCCTCCTGGGCCTGCGGAACTCGGGAGCCGCCGTGCTCCTCGTCTCGGAGGACTTGGATGAGTTGTACAGCCTCTGCGATCGCCTGGTGGTAATCCACAAGGGCCGACTGGTCGGCGATTTCCGCCCGGACCAGATCGATCGCCTCGAGATCGGCCATCTGATGACGGGTTCCGGAGGAAGCGCATGAAGCTGCAACGCGGCCACGAGGCAGTCATCCGGCACACCCTAGTGGTCTCGATCGCCCTCGTCGCCTACGCCGTCGTGCTCCTGCTGGCCGGCAAGAATCCGATCGCGTCCTTCGGAGACGTGATCGGCTTCGCCTTCGGGACCTGGTACGGCTTCTCGGAAGTCATAATGCGGATGATCCCCCTCCTCCTCACCGCCCTCGCGGTCTCTCTGCCCTCGAAATTGGGCCTCATCAATGTCGGAGGCGAGGGTCAGCTCTATATGGGCGCCTGGCTGGCCACCTGGGGAGCGATCAGCTTCCCCGGCCTGCCCTCTGCCCTCTTCATTCCCTTCCTCGTCATCCTCGGCTTTGTCGGAGGCGGCCTCTGGGCCGCCATAGCCGGTTTCTTCAGGGCCAGGGGCTGGATCAACGAAACCATAACGACCTTGCTGATGAACTATATCGCCCCCCTCATCGTCGGGTTCTTCGTGTATGGCGCCTGGAGATCGAAGGAGGCCGGCTCCTCAGCCTTCCCCCAATCGATCGCCTTTCCCGAGGCCGCCCAGCTCCCCCGGTTTTTCGGCACCCGCATCCATGCGGGGCTGATCATCGCCCTGATCGCGCTGCTCTGCATCTGGTTCGTCCTGGAGAAGACGAAGTGGGGACTCACGATACGGGCGATCGGCGGGAACTCCGAGGCGGCGAGGAGGCTCGGTCTCAACATCGGCCTGTACATGGTCGTCGTGATGTTCGTGGCCGGAGGAATCGCCGGAATCGCCGGGATGGCGGAGGTGTCGGCCATCCATGGACGGCTCCGCGCGGGATTTTCGCCGGGCTACGGATTCTTCGGCTTCCTCATCAGCTGGATGGCCGGGGGCGGCCCGGTCGGAATGATCACGATGTCCTTCGTCCTCGCGACCATCTTTTCCGCCGGGGCTCTTCTGCAGGTGACCCAGGGGGTGCCTTTCTCGGCCATCAACGTCCTCATGGCCATCGTGCTCCTCGTCGTCCTGGCCAAGCCGCGCATTCTGGGGAGATCGGCATGAACCTGGCATTCTTGGCCAGCCTCGCGTCCGGGACCATCATGTACGGCGTCCCCTTGTTGTACTCGACCCTCGGCGAGGTCATCGGCCAGCGAGCCGGCATGGTCAATCTGGGCCTCGAGGGAATACTACTCGTCGGAGCCTCCGTGGGCTTCGCGGTGAACGTGGAGACGGGGAACGCCTGGCTCGGCCTCGGGGCCGCGGCCGTGGCCGGCGGCGTATTCAACCTTGTCTACGCCTTCCTCGTGGTCGAGCGCAGGGCGAACCAACTCGCCAGCGGCCTCGTGGCGATGTTTCTCGGAACAGGAGTGAGCGCCATGATCGGCAGAGCCTATATCGGTTCGGGGATAGCGGGATTGCCGCGATACCAGCTACCCGGCCTCGACTCCCTGCCCTGGGTCAGCAAGACCATGTTCAATTATGATCTTCTCGTCTACCTGTCGGTGCCGATCGCGATCCTCGTGTGGTGGGCCCTGTTCCGCACGCGATGGGGACTGAGTCTGCGCGCGGTCGGCGAAAACCCCTCCGCGGCCTTCGCCGCGGGCAGGAAGATAGGTGCCCTCAAATACCAGGCCGCCCTCCTCTGCGGAGCCCTCGGCGGCATCGCAGGCGCGCATCTTTCCATCGCCCTGGCCCGCACCTGGACCGAGGGCATGACGGGCGGACGGGGCTACATCGCCGTGGCCCTCGTCATCTTCGCCAAATGGCATCCTATACGGGCGATATTCGGGGCACTTCTTTTCGGCGGGGCCGTCACCCTCCAGCTTCAGCTCCAGGCCGCTGGCACGGCGATCTCGCCCTTCCTCCTCACGATGATTCCCTACGTCGTCACCCTCGGGGTGTTGCTTTTGTGGAGTGGTTCCAGGCGCTTCGCCGCGCCCGGGGCCTTGGGAAGGGTCTATTCCGGCGAAGAAGGATAAGGAGGTGGAGAAATGGGTACCGTGCATGGCGCGACATCGCGCAAGCTGGCTCTGCTGCTCGTCGGCATGCTCCTTGGGGGCATAGCCTTCGCCCAGCAGCCGAGCCTGGTGGTCGGACTGCTGCTTCCCGGCGCCAAGAACGACGCAGGGTACAACCAGACCTTCTATGACGCGGCCATGGAACTCCAGAAAAATGTTCCGGGCGCCAAGGTCATCGTCGCGGAATACGTCAGCGATGCAGAGGCGGAAAGTACGATGCAGACCATGATCCTGCAGGGGGCGAAGCTGATCCTGCCCTGCGGCTTCGCCTTCCAGTACCCCGCGATCGCCGTCGCGGCGAAAAATCCGAAGGTCAGTTTCATGCACCCAGGCGGATGGGAAGTGCGCGCCAATTTCAGCAATTTCTTCGCGACGACCCAGCTGCACTTCTACATCATGGGTGTCGCGGCCGGCTTGATGACCAAGACCGATCAGATCGGATTCGTCGCGGGAATGCCCCTCGGGTATACCCTGGGCAACATCAACGGTTTCCATCTCGGCGCCAGGGCGGTAAATCCCAAGGTGACCACGAGGATGCTGTTCACTTTCAGCTGGGGCGATACCACCAAGGAAGCCGCGGCCGCCCAGGCCCTGCTCGACAAGGGCTGCGACGTGATCACGATGCATCTCGACGCTCCGGCGGCAGTGATACAGACCGTCGAGGCGGCCGGGGCGAAGACCATCGGCTTCATGTCCCTCGATTCACGGAAGTACGCGCCCAAGGGCTGGATCACCGGTCTCGGACTGACCTGGGGCGACTATTTCACGCAGAGCGCGAAGGCGGTGATGGCGGGAACCTGGAAGACGGGCTTCATCCGCAGGGGTCTGGCCGAGGGCTTCATCCAGATAGCTCCCTTCGGCGCTTCGGTTCCCGAGGCGGTACAGCAAAAAGTGCTCGCAGTCGCCGAGGATTTCAAGGCCGGCAAGATCGATCCCTTCAAGGGACCGATCAAGGACCAGAAAGGCGTCGTGAGGATTCCCGCCGGCACCGTTTGGGGCAACGACAAGATGGGAGATTTCGATTGGCTCGTGGAAGGGATCATCGGGGAGCCGAAGTAGTGGATTGAAGGAGCGTCGGTCGGGACCTGTCGCCGAGAGGACCGGCCCGGCGCGCGCAACCCTTCGAATCCGCGCACGCTGCAAATACAAAGAAAAAGGCCGCCCGTAGGCGACCTTTTTCTTTGTAGCTCCCCCGCGCGGATTCGAACCACGGACCCAGTGGTTAACAGCCACTTGCTCTGCCAGCTGAGCTACAGGGGAATGCTCTGAAGCGGAGCAAAACTACTCTTCCGGCCCGACTTGTGTCAAGACCCGATCGGGCTACTTTTTCGAGGTCTTGGAAGGACCCTTCTTCGCCTGAGAGGCCTTGGCCGGGGCCTTCTTCGGCGGGGTCCATTCCGAGGCTTTTTTGCCGGAAGCGGCGGGTTTCTTGGGCGGCTTGGCCTGGGCATCCTTGGCCCGGATGCTCTCGGCCCTGGCGAGAAGGCCTCCCTCGTTGCCGCCTGCCTTCCCCTTCTTTTCAGGAGTCGCTTGTTTGGCGGCGCCCTTCGGAGCCTTCACGGAGGCGGCAGTCTTGTCGGCCTTCGCGCCGCCACGAGAGGTATTCCTTCCCGCACCGCCCTCGTTGTCATCGCGCTCGAAGAGGCCTGGCCCCTCCGCGCGGGCCGAGGGAGGCTGGGCCGGTCCCAGGTCGACGACGAGGGAGGGGGTCTCGTCGCCCTCGGCCTCGGCCACCTCGCGCTGGGCGAGGCGCACGCCGCCGGCTTTGATGCCCTTGCACTCGAAGCGCTCGACGCGGAATTTCTCTTCGTGGATCTTGAGCTTGGGCTTCTTGACGTAGCGGAGAACGAAGTTCGCCTTGGGCGCGAAGGTGAACCAGAGGACGGTCGCTCCCTCGGGGAGGATCTGGTAGTCCTTGTTCATGATCCAGCCCTCGATGCGGAAGCGCTTGATGCAGGCGAAACCGCTGGGCCCGTCGCGGTAGACGAGGGTGAAGACGATGTCGGCGAGGAGCTCCTTGTCGGCGAGGCCGGCGTAGAGGAGACCCTGGTCGACGAAGAGCTTCTCGGGGGCGGGGACGACGGACCAAAGGCCCGAGCGCCGGATGACGAGGACCTTCTCGAAACTCGAGATCGAGAAGAGGTTCTCGCCGGTCGAGACATTGGTGCCGAGGTAGCCGCTCTGGCCGTCGTAGCGCACGGCGAGGTCGCGCTTGGCCGCCTCGCGCACATCGACCTTACCGAAGCCGCGGATCTCGGTCTTGCGGGCCCAGTCCTTCTCGAGCTTCTTCGCGATGCCCTGGAGCCAGCCAACGGCGTAGTCGACGAGCTTGGCGAGGTGGGCGCGGACCTCCTTGAGGCGGGCATTGAGCCTGGTCATCTCGGCCTTGGCCTTCTCGATGTCGTAGAGGGAGATGCGGCGGATGGGGATGCGGAGGAGGCGCTCGACGTCCTCGAGGGTGACCTCGCGCTTGATCTCCTTGGCGAAAGCGGCGAGCCCGTTCAGGACGGCCTTCTCGACGGCCTCCTGGGTCTTCTTGTCCTCGATCTTCTTGTAGACCCTCTCCTCGATGAAGATGCGCTCGAGGGTCCGGGCGTGGATCTCGTCCTTGAGCTCCTTCTCCTCGATCTTGAGCTCGCGCTCGAGGAGACCGACGAGGCGCTGGGCGTGGTGGCGGACGATGTCCGACACCCTCATGAGGACGGGCTGGCCCTCCTTGATGACGAGGAGGTTGCAGGAGATCGAGACCTCGCACTCGGTGAAGGCGTAGAGGGAGTCGAGGACCTCCTCGGCGTAGACGCCGCGCTGGAGTTTGATCTCGATCTCGACCTTGTCGGTGGTGAAGTCGCTGATCCCCGCGATCTTGATGCGGCCGGCCCGCGCGGCCTCCTCGACGCTCTTGATGAGGCTCTCGGTGGTCGTGCCGAAGGGGATCTCGCGGATGACGATGCGCTTGGGGTCGGAGGTGTCCAGGCGGGCGCGGACGCGCACCTTGCCCATGCCCTCCGCGTACTCCCCGGCGTCGAGGATGCCCCCGGTGGGGAAGTCGGGGAGGAGGGAGAACTTGCGGCCCCGGAGGCAGGCGATCTCGGCGGCGATGAGCTCGAGGGGATTGTGCGGGAGGATGCGCGTGCTCATGCCGACGGCGATGCCCTCCGCGCCGATGGCGAGGATGACGGGGAGCTTGGCGGGGAAGACCACTGGCTCCTTGTTGCGTCCGTCGTAGGAGTCCACGTACTCGGTGGTCTTGGGGTTGAGGAAGACATCCTTGGCCAGGGGCGTGACGCGGCTCTCGATGTAGCGGGGCGCCGAGGCCTCGTCGCCGGTGAAGATGTTCCCGAAATTCCCCTGGCGGTCTATGAACAGGTCCTTGTTCGCGAGGACCACGAGGGCCGAGTAGATCGACTGGTCGCCGTGGGGATGGTACTTCATGCAGGAGCCCACGATATTCGCGACCTTGTGGTACTTCCCGTCGTCGGCTTCGAAGAGGGTGTGGAGGATGCGCCTCTGCACCGGCTTGAGCCCGTCTTCGAGGTCCGGTATCGCCCGGTCCTTGATCACGTAGGAGGCGTAGTAGAGGAAGTTTTCGTCGAAGAGTTTTTTCACGTAAGCCATCAGATAGTCCTTTGGGAAGAGGGCATTGCACGATTCACCACACAGGGCATGGAGGGGAGAAGGAGAGCAGGGAGGATTATCGAGCGGAAGAAAAGAGCTGGAAAGGATTCACCACGGAGAGCACGAAGGTTCACGGAGGGACATACGCGATTCACCACGGAGAGCACGGAGGGAATATGAGAGAGAGAGCACGGAGCAAGATTCAAAATAGAAGTCACTTGACGAGCCTCCGGATACCATCTCGGAGGATCGGGACATTGAAGTTGATGAGTAGTCCGATAGAAAGTCCGGACATGCGAAGATATGTCAGCAATTGAGCTTCGTGCACCCTGAGAAGGGTTTCGACAGACTTTAATTCGATGACCACCTTCCCTTCGACCACTAGATCCATCCGATAGGTCGAGGCGACAGGCAACCCTTTGTACACGACCGGCAACTCCCTTTGCCTTTCGAAATGTAGTCCTCGGTCAACGAGCTCTCTGCAAAGGCACTCTTCATATGCGCTTTCGAGCAAGCCGGGGCCAATTTCCCTGTGCACTTCGATTGAAGCGGCAAGTATTTTCTCAGTAAGCTCCTCTTCTCTCATCCCCTCTCCCTCTCCCCTCCGTGCTCTCTCTCCAACGAATCTTCTCTCCGTGCTCTCCGTGGTGAATCGTACGGACCCTTGTTATAGGTCGTTGACGAGGTTCTGCATGATGTACTCGCGGCGCTCGGGGGTGTTCTTGCCCATGTAGAAGGCGAGCACCTCGGGGACGGCCTTGAGGGTCTGGATGTCGACGCGGACGAGCCTGATGTCATCGCCGATGAACTGGCCGAACTCGCTGGGGCTGATCTCGCCGAGGCCCTTGAAGCGGGTGGTCTCGGCGGAGGCGCCGAGCTCGGCCAGGGCGGCGTCGCGTTCGCGGGCGGAGTAGCAGTAGCGCGTGACCTGTTTGTTCCGTACGCGGAAGAGGGGGGTCTCGAAGATGACGACGCGGCCCTGGGTGACGAGCTCCTCGAAGTAGGTGAGGAAGAAGGTGAGGAGGAGGTTCCGGATGTGGAAGCCGTCGTAGTCGGCGTCGGTGGCGATGACGATCTTCCCGTAGCGCAGGCCCTCGATGCTGCTCTCGATGCCGAGGGCCATCATCATGTTGTAGAGCTCTTCGTTCTTGTAGATGGCGGTGCGCTTCCGGGCGTGCATGTTCTCGGGCTTGCCGCGGAGGGAGAAGATGGCCTGGGTCATGACGTCGCGGGCGCTCACGATGGAGCCGGCGGCGGAGAGTCCCTCGGTGAGGAAGAGCATGCTCCCCTCCCCTTCGGGTCCGTCGCCCAGGTGGCGTTTGCAGTCCTTCAGGTTGGGGATCTTGAGCTCGATCTTCTTGGCGGCCTCCTTGGCCTCCTTCTTGACGATGTTGAGCTCGGTGCGGAGCCGCTCGTTGGAGGCGATCTTCTCCTGGAGGGCGCGGGCGGCCGCGGGGTTGCGGCGCAGGAAGTCGTCGATGCCGCGCTTCACCTCCTGGGTGATCCAGGGCTTCAGGTCGGAGTTGCCGAGCTTGTTCTTGGTCTGGCTCTCGAACACCGGATCCTTGAGCTTCACCGCGACGGCGGCGGCGATGCCCTCGCGGACGTCCTCGCCGCGCCAGGAGCCGTTGAAGAATTCATTGACGGACTTAAGGAAGCCCTCGCGGAAGGCGGAGAGATGGGTACCGCCGTCGGAGGTGTGCTGGCCGTTGACGAAGGAGAAGTATTCCTCGCCGTACTCGCCCGTGTGTGTGAAGGCGAACTCGATCCGGTCGCCCTTCCAGTATCCGATGTCGTACAACGCGCTCTCGCCCACCTCCTCGGACAGAAGGTCCTGGAGGCCGTTCTTCGAGGAGTACTCCTGCCCGTCGAGGACGAGGGTGAGACCCGTGTTGAGGTAGCCGTAGTTCTTTATCCGGGCCTCGACGAACTCGTGGTTGAAGGCGTAGTCGTGGAAGATCTCGGGGTCGGGCACGAATTCGACGAGGGTGCCGTTCTTCTCGCGCGTCGCGCCCTGCTTCTTGCCGACGAGGACGCCGCGCTCGAAGCGCGCCTCGAAGAACTCGCCGCCCCGATGCGACACGACGCGGAAGCTCTCCGAGAGGGCGTTGACGGCCTTGGTGCCGACGCCGTTCAGGCCGACGGAGAACTGGAAGACGTCGTCGTTGTACTTGGCGCCGGTGTTGATGATCGACACGCACTCGATGACCTTGCCGAGGGGGATGCCGCGGCCCCAGTCGCGCACGGAGACCTTGGTGGTACGGGGCGCGGCGACCGCCTTCTTCCCCCCCGACCTGCCCTTCGGCTCGGGCTCGGTGGCCGGGGCCGCTTCGATCCTGATGTCGACACGGGTCCCCGAGCCCATGATGAACTCGTCGATGGAGTTGTCCACGACCTCCTTGAGGAGGACGTAGATACCGTCGTCGGGATTGGACCCGTCGCCGAGTCGCCCGATGTACATCCCCGTGCGGAGGCGGATGTGCTCGAGGGAGGAGAGGGTCTTGATCTTCGATTCGTCGTATTTCGCTTTCGCTTTGGTGGCCATGATCGGGGGGAACTCTAGCACAGAAGCGGCCGAAGGAAAACCTCGGGGACGATCCTGAATTGGCGGCGCCCCACGGCCGGGTAGCCATCGCCCTTCCCGGTCTCGGGCTGGAATTCATCATTGACCGCTGACTTACTTGCCAATTAAAATGCGGGGGATCTTGCGTGATAAATCATTGCAACATGGTGCACAGGAGCAACAATGAAAAGGTATTGGAAATTCCCGGCCTTCCTCGCCCTGGTCCTCGTCCTCGGTTCCTGCGAAGCGCTCTCCTCCCTTCTCGGCGGTGTCACACCCTCGTTGGACAGCCCGACCGGCCTCTCGGCCCAGGCTGGCGACGGGGAGGTCCTCCTCACCTGGACCGGCGTCTCCGGGGCCGATTCCTACCTGGTCTACCGAAAGACGGGCACGGGTCTCTCGACCTCCTCGAACGACGGGACGACATCCTCCCTCCTGGCTTCAGTCACCGTCACCGGCCTCGCGAACGGCACCGCCTACTCCTTCATGGTCGTGGCGATCAAGGGCGCGACGAACAGCGCCCCTTCGGCCCTCGTCTTCGCCACCCCGGTCGCCGCCCTGCCTCCCGCCCCGACCGGGCTCAGCGCCACCGGTGGGGTCGAGTCGGCCTCATTGACCTGGACGGAGGTCAACGGAGCCACTTCCTACAACGTCTACTACAAGGCCGACTCGACGACGGCTGCGGTCACAGACAGCAAGGCCCACCCCTCGATGATCTCCGGCAGCACCGCCCTCGTCACCGGCCTCACAGGTGGAACCTCCTATGCCTTCATCGTGACGGCGATCCAAGGCGGGGTCGAGGGCCTGCCGAGCGAGGCCACCACCGCGACGGCCGAGGTGGCGCCGCTGAGCCGGCCGGCGACCAGGGTCTACTACAGGTACAATTCCACCACCGGCCAACTGGACGCCAGGTACACGGATACCTACCTCTATCCCTCGGCCGCAACCTCTCTGTGGACAGCGAGAGTCCGTAGCTACCTGAGCGGGACGACCTATCGCTACGACATGATCCGCGATCCCCTCGGACGTCGATCGTATTTGCTCTATTGGGGCACCACGGGCGGCAGTTACTCCTTCAGCGACTACAGTCAATCCTCCTATGACCAGGATCAAGACAGCAACCCGAGTCGGATCGACTACTACTCGAGCACGTTGCAGCTGAACGAATATGCGACCTATCTGTACAATCCCTCGAGGCAGCAGACCGCATGCCGCTACTACGATAACTTGGATGCCCTCTTAGATGCGACGACCTACGACTACGGGACGGACGGAAGGGAGACCGGCGGCACCTACTCTGACGGTACGTCGACCTATACCATCTTCTCCGAGGTCAACGCGGCGGGGAAGATCACTCGGCGTGACTACAGGGATGCGACCGGCACCCTCTTCGGCTCTGACCTGTTCACCTATGACGCGAAGGGCAACAAACTATCGAGCACCTACGAATGGACAGACGGTGTGAACATCGTCCCCACGACCAGGGAAGAGTACGTCTACGAGGACTATGTCCCCGACCCCTTCACCTGGCTCTCCAACGACCCCATGCTGACCAGTCTCACGATCAATGGTTCAGAGCTCTTCACGGGGAGCCTCTTGGTCAACTATCCGACCGTCAGCCCCGGCAGCATCACCTTCGATCTCGGGACCCGGACGGACGCCACCCTCCTACTGACCGCCGCGGCCCACGAAAGCCATGCCGCGATGACCTTGGACGGCAGCGCCCTGGTCGGATCGCCGACCCTCACTCTGGCCTCCGGACTCAACACCTTCACCATCCAGGTGACTGCCCAGGACGGGGTGAGCACCTGGGACTGGGTGATCAAGGTGAATCACTAGACCGGCGGCCCTTCCCCCGATAGTGCTCGAGGAGCGCGGCGATGCCGCGCTCTTTTTTTCTATTGCCGATGACAGGGCGGCATCGTTGTGCTATTGTTCATATGAACACATGCTCATATGAGCATGTGGCGAAAGGAATCCTATATGCCGAATGCACTTGCACCCAAGAGACCCACTCATCCCACCGCCCCTCCTACCCAGCTTTCCGCCATATGCGCCAGCCTGAGCATCCA